>Ga0265331_10000126_pt1 | contig 101034 bp, 87 predicted proteins | sample 41923metaG_FD_202088 | JGI IMG/M metagenome (GOLD analysis project Ga0265331, IMG submission 202088) | Rhizosphere microbial communities from Carex aquatilis grown in University of Washington, Seatle, WA, United States - 4-19-23 metaG | ecosystem: Host-associated > Plants > Roots > Rhizosphere... | reverse complement strand
TGGCTTGCAACGCCTTGACCGCCGGCGGATACGCCGGCCCGCCGACTTCCATCACCCAGCGCTCATGGGTGCGCTCCATCGGATACACGTAGCGCTCCATGAACGCGTGGATGTTGCGGCACAGCTCCTGAATCTCTTCGGGTATCGTGAAGTCCATTACGTCCTCCAGTTGGCGAAACGTGCAGCGCGGCGACGCACCATCATTCCGGCCCGGTTGTCTTCGCCAGCGTTCTATCGCCCGAACGATCGCCGAGCAAATGCGCGTCGTGCCTCGTCAGAAACAATCGAACTGCAAGCGCGTTTGCGCGAAGTGCAGATTCCCATCGTTGGCACGATCGCGGATCGCCGCAAAGCCGTACTCCATGTCGAGCGACAGGTAGTGATTGATGAACCAGGTAAGATCGGCCGTGAAGTTGGTTTCCCGGCCGCCGCTGACCGCGCCCTCGCTCAGGTCGAGATGGGAAACGCGCACCGCCGCCCGCAGCGCACCATACGTGCGCGCCGACCACGAAAACGGCCGCGGCGGCTCGAAGCGAGCCAGGCGACCGGAGGCCCGGTCGTACGGTTGCGCATCGTCCGACAGGAAACGACTCAACGACGCATAGCTGCCCCACAGCGTGGTCGTGCCCTGGTCACGCACGGCGGCGAGCAGGGCCTCGCTCATGAACAGCCAGGGACCGCGAAAGTGCGCCATCTCGAGACCGGACACAAACGAGTTGCCTGCCGAGCGCAGGGTCCCCGTGTTGACGAACTTCGGCGCCAGATAACTCTCCGGCCGCGAGCTGAAGCTCACGTCTTCAGCGGCAAACAACACGCCGCTGCTCAAACCGAGGTGCGTCAATTGGCGCGCGCTGGGCGTGTCCTGCGGCAGCCAGGTGAGGCGCCCGATCGCCCGCTCACCGTCTTTCGACTGATCGCCCACGGTCGGCTTTTGGAGCGTTCGGAATACTCCGACCGCCCACGTCAAGCGCTGATCGCATTCGGGTCCGCCGACCTGGGCGCCGGCCGAGCGGCCAGGGGCGAACGCCTGGACGGGGAGACCATTCTCCATGAAGACCGTGTCGCGCGCCGCCGTCACCGACTCGAGCGACATGGGTGGAGTGAAATTGCCGATCTTGAAGGCGTTCACGATCGGGAGCTGGCTCCTCCAGAGGTAGACATCGCCCATCTGAAGATCCGCATTCACCAGCTCCAGGTCCACCGCGTAGCTCGCATGTCCCAGCAGAAAGAAGTCGCCGCGCGTGCCGAAACGAAAGCGGCGCAGCTCGGTGCCACTGGTTGCCCCCGCGAGCCCACCGGTTTCGCCGTAACCGGCAACGTCCACCTGCATGATGGCGCCGATCGTACCGACAAAGGCAAGGCGCTTTTCGATCGGTGTACCCGCCAACGGCCTCCGTTCAGGGCCGATCCAATAGCGGTCGAAAGGTAACTCGACATCGTAGTGCAGGCCCTGATCCCAGGACCAGTGCCAGATGATGCCGTTCTGCTTCTCCTCGCTAGGCGAGCTTTCGGGGGCGCTGGCAGCGTCGTCGTGCTGATCGACTGCTGCGACGCGCATGACGGACAGGACGAGGATCACCAGCACGAGGGCGTGCGGCCAGACCTTCGGTGACGCACGTCCCGTCGGGTCGTGCTGTCGGTGCAACATCCAACAGCCTGCTGCTCGAACCATCGCGGCAATTCTCCGGCCGAGCTCGCGCATCGTCCGCTCCTATCACGAGTCTTCGCGGAGGGAAGCTCTGCCAACGGGGCCGGGAAATGGGTTCCAGAGCAGAACCAAGGCGCGCTCGACCGCCCCGCGCGAGGGCAACCCCCAGCGACCAATCCTGTCCTGAGGCTCCCCGAAGGGGGGAGCGGTCCACCGAAGAGACACCGGCCACAGGCCTATTCGGCGGGGAAGCGGATGGCGGTCAGCTTGCGCGACGCGACGACGGAGTAGAGCCGCGTGATGCGGCCCGCGTCATCGATCGCGCACCAGAGAACGGCGCGCGGTGGCTGGCCGGGCTTGTCGTCGTGGAACTCGGAAATCAGTGCCGGCAGTCCGTTGATCAAGCGCATCTCGGCGTGGAATCCCGCGGCGCCCCGCCGGCTGATGTTCCAATGGAAGCGCGCGACGCGGCAGGCACCCACGATGGGCACGCGGGCGGCGAAGAACTCGCCCGCCCCGTCGTTCACCGCGCGCACATCTTCCGCGAGCAGCGCCTCGACGGCGGCGACGTCCTGGCCGGTCAGGGCGTTGACGAAGCGCAGCAATGCGTCGCGCGTCTGCGCCTGCAGCTGCCGCGTCGGCGGGCGCCGCTCGCGATCGTACGCCTGCATGGCCCGGCGCGCGCGGTGGTGCGTAGTTTTCACATTGGCGTCGGAGATTGCGAGCGCGTCGGCGGTCTCACGCACCGAATAATCGAAGACGTCCATGAGCAGCAGGACGGCGCGCTGCTGCGGCGTCAGCGCTTCGAGTGCCAGCAAGAACGCGAACGACACGCTTTCAAGCAGGTCGTACCGCCCTTCGGTGCTGAGCACGCCGTCGAGGATCGGCTCGTGCGCCGGCGGGGTTTCCTCGTCCATCTCAATCGGTGATGGCAACCATGGTCCGACGTATGCGCGGCGCTTGCGCCGGCGCAACAGGTCGCGGCCGAGGTTCAGCGCGACCCTGACCAACCACGGGCGCCACGACTCGTCGGTGCACTGCGGTGGATGCTCCATGGCGCGCACGAAGGTCTCTTGCACCAGGTCGTCCGCGTCAGCAGCGCAGCCGGTGAGCCGATACAACAACCCCCAGAGGAGGCGCTGGTGGTGCCGGAACGCGTCGGCGTAGTGTTGTTGGGACAATTTGCTGGCGGCGTGCATGGACGCTCAGCAGCGGTTCGGAAGTGACATGGTGAAAAGCCGGGCGGAAGGAGAACTGGAACACCGAGGACCGGGAAAGGAGAATGGAGAGGCGGACAATTGCCGTGAAAGCCCGTTTGCCGGTTCTCCATTCCCGGTTTTCCATTCCCGGTTTTCCATTTTCTTTTCCCAGGTAGCGCGCACCGTGCTCCGGCGACCTCACGCGGCGGCCGCCGCCTGCACGCCGCGGCGCTGCGCAATAATCAGCTGCGCCGCCTGAGCGGCGCTCGCCAAGCTGGCATCGGCGAGCAGGCCCTCGGACCCGACCCAATCACCGGCGACATATGCCCCATCGATATCCGGCACCACCGGGCCGGGCCGTCCGGCGACGCCACCGGTGGCAGCCGTGACCAGCGCATTGTACACGACCATGCTCGGCAGAAAGCGACGCTCGACCACCGCGTCGCGCCAGCCGGGCTGCAGCAGATCCAGTATGGCTTCCAGCTCACGCTCGTCGGCTTTCGGATCGGTCGCGTGATCGGGCACGAGATACTTGGCCAGTTGAATCGTTGCGCCCCCTGGGGCCGCCAGCTTGGCCACCGCCGAGTGCACGGAGAAGTACAGCGGCTGATCGATACCCAAGGCAAACGTGGCGCGTGGCTGCGGCAAGCGCGACAGGGCGACGTCGAGACATGCGGCCTTGATCGGGATCGCGGCGGCGCTCCATTCGCGCAGCGCCGCGCTCGCCGGCAGCAAGGCCGCCGCGTCACCGGGCGCCGCCGCAACCACGACCGCGCGCGCCGCCATGCGCGTGCCATCGGCGAGCTGCACACCGCGCACCGCCGTGTCGTGTTCGATCGACGCGATTCGGACTCCCGACTCGATATGCACTCCGGCGGCGCGCGCGGTATCCCGCAACCCGTCGACCAGTCCTTGCCAGCCGCCGTCGAGATACATGACGCCGCTGCGCACGGCATCCTGCAGCTGCGCCAGCGCCGCCCCGGCGCTCTGCCGTTCCGGGTCGTTGGCATAGGTCGACAGCCGCAGCAACGCTTGCAAGAGTCGGTGCACTCCGGGCTGACGGATCGTGCCGTCCAGCCACGTACGCACGCTGACGCGCTGGATCGCGTCGGTGTCGATCTTTTGCACCGTACCCAGGAGCCGCGCCAGCTCGAGCTTCGCGGGCAGGCGCAGCAGCCCCGTGGTCAGCAACGACACGAAGCCGCCCGGCAACGTGTGCTTGACGCCGGCGTCGATAGCATAGGCACCCGATACGGCCGGTGTCCCGCCACTGAACTGCACCCCGAGCGCGCGTAGGATCTTGATCCCCGGACCTGCCTTGTACAACGCGTGCGGGCCGATGTTGAAACGGAAGTCGCCGTGGGCGTGGGTCACCGCCCGCCCGCCAACGGTGCGCGCCTTCTCGAACAGGACGACCTGCCGCCCGCCGCGCGCCAGTATGGTGGCCGCGGTCAGCCCCGCCAAGCCACCGCCCACCACTGCGACATCGACGCGGCGCGAAGGGAAGATTTGCGTCTGCATTGGAATACCTCCTTTGCCCATACCACGTTTGAGCACGCAAGAAGGTTACACCGGGATCCGATACATGCATGCGGGTGGTCCGCTGACGCCGATTCGCCGTCGACCGTCGCGCTATCGATCAACTCTCGACGCTCGACGATCAACTCGTGGCTAACTCGCGCACTTGAGTTTTGGCGGATTCGTCACGACGGGTCTGTGGCAATGAGCGCCGACGACCGCGAGGAGCGCATCGAGATCAAATGGTTTCTGCACATGCGCAGCGGCCTGCAGCCGCTGCACCACACGTTCCGGGTTGGCGACGTCGGAGTAGATCACCACGGGAATGTCCGCCAGCTCCGGGTCTTGCAGTTGCAGCCGGCGAAACTCGAAACCGTTCATCTCGGGCATTTTCAGATCGAGCAGTATCAGGCACGGTCGCAATCCGGCTTGCAGTTTCCTGAGCGCGTCCGCGCCGTGCACGGCCGTCACCACGGCATAGCCTTCGACCCTGAGCAGCCAGTCCAGTGAACGACGCACTTCCGCACTATCTTCCACGACGAGAATCGGCGCAGCCAATTGCTTGACCATGGGCAGTACCTCCAAGATGCGATTTCCGGAGACATTCGGTTTAACAGCGAGGAGTGTGCCAACACCCGGCGCTCGGGCAGACTCAGGTGACCGCGGTTGAAGACAATGGGCGCAATTGTAGGTCTTGCAGCTGGACCGACAGAGGGACAAGCGGCGTCGGGATGACGTAGTGGCGCGACGGATTCGCGGCTGCTTTTGCCGGTGCACGCTGCGTGATACCAAACGGCTGCAGAGGAGAATCAAATGGCCAACGACAGCGAGCGAGTGATTCGCGACTTCTGCGCCGCATGGACGCGCAAGGATATTGACGAGCTCTTGGGTTTCTTTACCCCGGACGCCGTGTACCACAACATGCCGCTCGTCCCGTTGGCCGGCATCGAGGCCATCCGCGAGACGTTGAGCATGTTCGTAACGCCGGCGGAGCGCATTGAGTTCGAATTGCTCGCGATCGCTGCCAGCGGTGATCTCGTCTTCACCGAGCGCGTCGATCACTTCCAGATGATGGGGAAGAACGTCAGCCTCCCCGTCGCCGGTGTGTTCCAAGTGCGCGCCGGCAAGATCGCCGCCTGGCGCGACTACTTCGACATGCAGACATGGATGACGCAGACAGGAATGGGGTAAGCAACCTCGGCCTCAAGCCCCCAGGCCCTCACCCCCTTTCGAAGCAGAGACCAAGAACCTGAAACCAATCCTCACTTGATCTGCTTGCGAAACGTCAAGCTCGCCAGGGTGAGGATCACGACGCCGTACACGAGCAAGATGCCAGCTTCATCTTTCAACTGCGGCCAACCGGCGCCTTTCAGGAAGATGCCGCGCACGATGGTGATGAAGTAGCGCAACGGAATAATGTAGGTGAACTTCTGCACCATCGGCGGCATGCTGGCGATCGGAAACATGAAGCCGGAGAAGAACATGTTGGGCAGCAGCAGGAACTGGCCGGCCATCGACGCTTGCTGCTGCGTGTTGGAGATCGCCGAGACCAGCAGGCCCATGCCGAGACATGTCAGGATGAAGAGCCCGGTGAGTCCCAGCAGCAGCGCCAAACTGCCGCTGATGCGCACGCCGAACCAAAAGCGGCCGGCCAGCAACACCAGCGTGATGTTGATGTACCCGATCCCGATGAACGGGATCGCTTTGCCGAGGATGAGCTCGTAGGACCGGATCGGCGTGACGATGAGCTGCTCCATCGTCCCCTGCTCCTTCTCGCGCACGATGGCGATGGCGGTGAGGATCACCAGCGACTCCATCAGCAGCACGCAGATGATCCCCGGAACCATGAAGCGCACGCTGCGCAGCTCCGGGTTGAACCAGACGCGCGGCTCAAAGCTGACCAGCGGGTGTCGGGCGACTGCTGCTGGCGCCCCATGGTCGGCAAACTGCACGTCGACAGCGTACGTCAACGTGATCTGGCCCAAGTAACCCGCCGCGATTGTCGCGGTGTTGGAGTTGCTGCCGTCGAAAGCGGCCATCACTTCGGCGGGCTGCTGCCGCTTCACCTTCGCGGAGAAGTCGGGTGGAATGGTCAACGCAACCTTGATGCGGCCGCGATCGAGCAGCCGATTGACGTCGGCGATACTGGCGCATGGCGCGGCGATGCGGAAGTAGCCGCTGCGCACGATGTGGTCGACATAGGCGCGGCTCTCGGTTGACTGGTCGTAGTCGCACACCGCGAGGTCGACGTTGGTGATGTCCGTCGCCACCACGTAGCCGAAGATGAACAGCTCCATGATCGGCATGAGCAGAATCATGGTGAACATGCGCCGGTCACGGCTGAGCTGGATGATCTCCTTCCACACGACGTGGATGATGCGTGAGAGGGAATCGGTCATCGGATTTCGTGAAGAGAATGGAAAACCGGGAACCGAGAACCGGGAATGAAGAACCGGCTAATTCGAAGAGCAGCACCTACATTCACCGGTTCTTCATTTTCCATTCCCGGTTCCCGGTTTTCCATTCTCTTCAGGCCCTTCAGCCGAGCTTTTCCTGAAACCGGCTGGCGCTCAGCCAGACGATCCCGGCGCTGAAGCAGAGGAGCAACAGCGCCTCCGGCCACAAGACGCTGAGACCGACTCCCTTGAGGTAGATGCCGCGGATCGCAGTGACGAAATAGCGTCCCGGGAACAGGTAACTGAACAGGCGGATCGGCAGCGGCATGTTCTCCAGTGGAAAGACGAAGCCGGACAGCAGAATCGACGGCATGAGCGAAATGAAGATGGCCGCCAACATCGCCGTCTGCATGCTGTCGGCAATCGTCGATACGAAGACGCCGATGCCGAGTGAGGCGATCAAGTAAAACAGTGCGAAAAAGGCCAGCTGGAAGAGACTGCCTTTGATCGGCACGTGGAACACAAAGTACCCGGCGAGGACGACGATCACCAGATCGATGAACGCGATGAGGACGTACGGGACGATCTTGCCAATCATCATCTCCAAGGGGCGAATCGGCGACACCAGGATCTGCTCGATGGTGCCGCGCTCCTTTTCTTTGACGATACTCAAGGCGGTGAGAATGGCGCCGACGATCATCATGATCACGGCGATGACCCCGGGCACGATGAAGTTGACGCTGCGCAGCTCGGGGTTGTACCAGACCCGCGTTTTGAGATCGATCGGCACCGGGCTCGGGCTTGAGGGCATGCCTCCGGCGAGTCCGGCGGCGTACCGCGAGATCATTGCCAGCAGGTAGCCTTGCGCGATGGTCGCGCTGTTCGAGTCGGAGCCGTCGATCAACGCGCCGACGCTTACCGGCTCACCGCCGCGAATGTGCGCGGCGAAGTCCACCGGGATGATGACCGCCGCTTTGCTGGCGTCGGTCATGAGGTCGTGCTCCACCTCGTGCTGGTTGTTCGCCCAGCGCACGACCTGGAAGTAACCGGAGCGGAGCATTTGTTGCGCAAGGTCGCGGCTTTCGGGCGACTCGTCATAATCAAGGATGGTCAGGGGCACGTTGTCGACGTCGTAGCGGATGCCGTAGCCGTACAAGATCAGCATGCTGATCGGGTAGAGGAACGTCAGGATCAGACTGCGCCGGTCACGGACGACGTCGATGAACTCGCGCCGTGTAATGGCGCGCATGGTCCGCCACGACAGGCGGCGCGGAAGCAGCGGCACGGTGTTCATCTCAGCATGCCTCGACACGGCCCCTGGGATCGTCTGACCTGGCGAATGAATTCGCGGCAACGAAAGGCATCCCAGTCGCCCTGCGGCGACTCCCCCCCGGCCCCGGCTGCAGGAATCGACAACGGGGAGGGGTTGAGGGCCCACGGCGGTGGGCTTGGCGTATTTTGCTGCCGCGGCTTAGCCGCCAGGCGCGGCGGTTTCATGGGTTCGCCGCACCAGCAGTTGCGCTCCGTCCCTCGATGATCGCGACGAAGGCATCTTCGAGGGATGGCTCGATCCGTTCGAGACTCTTGACGATGATGGAATGGGACTCCAGGCGCGCCGCGATGGCGGGGCGCGCCGCGGCTTCATCTGCAGCGATCAAATGCAGGGTGGAACCAAACAGGGCGACGCCAGACAGGGCCGGCTCGTTCTTCAGGACCGCGTACGCGCCCATGAGATCGCTGCAGTCGAGCTCGAGCAAAGCGCGCGACATGTAGCGGCGCTTGAGCGTGACCGGGCTCCCCGTGGCCACCACCTGGCCGCCGTAGATCAGTGCCAGCTCGTCGCAGTGTTCCGCCTCGTCCATGTAGTGCGTGGTGACGAACACGGTGATGCCGCGCGACGACAGCTCGCCGATCATTTCCCAGAAGTTGCGTCGCGACGCCGGGTCGACGCCGGAGGTCGGCTCGTCGAGAAACAGAATCGGCGGCTCGTGCAGGATGGCACAGCCGAGCGCCAGGCGCTGCCGCCACCCACCCGCCAAATCCGCGGTCTTGAGGTGCTCGCGGCCGCGCAGGCCGGCCATCTCCAGAGCCCAGGCGATACGGGCGCTGCGCTGGGCACCGCGCACGCTGTAGATGCCGGCAAAGAACAGCAGGTTCTCACCGACGGTCAGATCCTCGTACAGCGAGAAGCGCTGCGACATGTACCCGATGTGACTCTTCAGCTGCTCGGCCTGGTGCACAATGTCGAAGCCGCCGACGGTGCCACCGCCGGCGCTGGGTCGCAGAATGCCGCACAACATGCGAATCGTGGTCGACTTGCCGGCGCCGTTTGGGCCGAGGAAGCCGAAGACGGTTCCGGCCTCGACGTGCAGGTCGATGTGGTCGACGGCAACAAACTGATCGAAGGTCCGCGTCAGCCCCTTCACATCGACAGCCGGCGCCGTCATGCGGCACCGCCGATGCCTCGCCCGCGCGCGCGCCGGTTCAGAAGACCTCCATTGGAGCGAAGAAATGAGAATGGAAAACCGGGAACCGAGAACCGGGAATGAAGAGCCGGCTAATTCGAAGAGCCGCACCGACATTGACCGGCTCTTTATTCTCCATTCCCGGTTCCCTGTTTTCCGTTGGCTTCATTCTTCATTGCCGGCAGCGCCTCGCTCCCGCCGTGCGTGTAGTGCAGAAACACGTCTTCGAGCGACGGCTCGCGCAGCCGCCAGTCGTGCACGCTCACGCCGGCCGCCCGCACCGCCGCCAAAGTGGCCTCGGGTTCAAAGTCCTGCCGCGGCACGGTGACGTGCAGGTGTTCCCCAAAGGTCACAGCTTCCTCGAAGCCGCGCAGGCGCTGCAGCGCGCGCCGCGCGCCACGCGAATCGGCGCAGCGCAAGTCGAGGATCATCGTGCCCAGATCGCGCTTCAGCACCGCCGGCGGCCCGCAAGCGATCAACCGGCCGTCGAGCAAAAAGCCGACGCGCCCACACCGCTCCGCTTCGTCCATGTACGGCGTCGACAGGAGGATCGTCGAGCCCTCTTGCATCAGGTCGTAGAGAATCAGCCAGAGGTCGCGCCGCGAGATCGGATCGACGCCGATGGTGGGCTCGTCGAGCAGTAAGATGCGCGGTTGATGGACGAGGCAGGCGCACAGGCTCAGCTTCTGTTTCATGCCGCCGGAGAGGTTGCGCGTCAGCCGCTCCTGGAATGGGCCGAGCCGGCTGAACTCGAGCAGCCGCGTCACCCGTTTGCGGCGCTCGCCGTGCGGCACGTGCCACACCTCGCTGACGTAGAAGAGGTTCTCCGCCACCGTCAGCGTTTCCGAGAGACTGAAACGCTGCGACATATAGCCGATGTGTTCCTTGACTGCGGCCGGATCGACGCCAACGTCGATGCCATCGATACGCACCGTGCCGCCGGACATGCTGATCAGCCCGGCAAGGATGCGCAGGAACGTCGTCTTGCCGGCCCCATCGGGGCCGACGAGCCCGAACAGCTCGCCGTGCTCGATGGTGACGCTGACATCCCGCAGCGCGCTGGTGCCGGGGAAATCGCGGGCGACGTGGGACGCCTCGATGGCGGGATTGATGGGCAATTGACGATTGGGTGATTGAGTCATTGACGATTGAATGAACGACGATTGGGTCATTGGAGGTGTTTTTTCATCAGCCAATCGCAATGACTCAATGACCCAATGACTCAATTCCTTGAATTTCCCAACACCGCATCCGCCGGCATCCCCGCCTTGAGCACCTGGTCGCGGTTCTCGAGCTCGATCTTGACGCGATAGACCAGCTTGACGCGTTCATCCTGGGTTTGAATGTTTTTCGGCGTGAACTCGGCCTTCTCGGAAATGAAGCTCACCTTGCCGGGGAACGGCCGCGTCGGGAACGAGTCGACGGTCACCTGCGCCGGCATCCCCAATGAAACGCGGCCGAGGTCGCGCTCGCCAATGTAGAGGTTCAGCCACGGGCGCGTCAGGTCGCCAAGCGTGATAACCGAGGCGCCGGGCAGGGCGCTCTCGCCCGCCTCGCGATTCTTCGACAGCACGCGGCCCGCGATCGGGGCAAACAGCTTGCAGCGCGAGAGATTCAGCTCGGCGAGCTCCAACGCCTTCTCCGCCTCGCGCAACATGGCGCGGCCCGCTGCGAGATCCTCGGTACGCGACCCTTCCTGCAGCATCGAGAGCTGCGCGCGCGCCCGGTCGCGCGCTTTCTGTGCGCTGGTGTACGTGTTGGCGACGCGATCGAACTCGTTTTGCGACACAATGTGCGAGTCGTGCAGGGCCTTGGCGCGTTGGAACTCGCGCTGCGCCATCTGCATGTCGGCTTCCGCCGCATCGACGGCGGCCAGCGCCTGATCGATGTCTTGCCCACGCGGCCCCTTCACCAGCAGTTGGTAGCGGGCTTCGGCGGCGGCTTTGGCGGCGGTGGCGCGTTCGACCTGCAACTGGTACTCGCGGTCGTCGAGGCGCGCGATCGGCTCGCCTTTGTCAAGCAGCGCGCCTTCCTCGGCGTAGCGCTCCGCAATGGTCCCAGGCACTTCGAAGGCCACATCGACCTCGGTGATCTCGATAATGCCCGATCCTCTGATGGCGTGGTCGCCGCCTTCACGAACCGCGGTCCACCGCCACCACGCGATGGAAGCAATCGCCAGGACAACGATCAGAATGATGCCGATACGACGCTGCATGTGAGGAACTATTGAATCATTGAGCTATCGGGTCATTGACGATTGGGTCATTGACGAATTGGGGAATCGGAGAGCGTTTCAAGTCTGGAGTCGTTGAGCCAGTGCAGGGCAATCGTCAATGACCCACTGATCCAACCGTCAATTTCAGCAGTTAAGTTGCGGCCTCGATCTCCAGTGTATGGTCACGGAACTGTGCTGCGCGCTCGACGATGAGCTGGGGATATGTGTAGTAGTACTCGCCGCCCAGCCGCAAGAAAGAGTCCGCGTCGGTTTCCTCAAGGTCCAACTCGTGGATCGCTGCCATGGCGTCGTCACGGGTCTTCGCCGCCAACAATGCATCATAGATGCGCTGGCAATCGGGAATCTGGAAATCCTCACGGCGCGGCAATGGGCTCGTCCGGGCCATGCTCTCCGGATAGAAATGGAGCAAATACCGGAGCGCCTTCAGCTCGTGCCGTTGTTGATCGATGCGCTTGACGCGTTCTGCCATGCAGCGAAGATGCCGTCCCTGCTTCAACCTGTACCCCGTGCGCAGCGGTAGGTAAAGGCAGGCCGCTCGGCTCGGGACGGCCGGCATTCGGTTGCAAGCAGTGACGAGTGACACGTGACGAGTGACCAGTCCCCCCGCCCCTAGAAGCAGTGACGGGTGACGAGTGACCAATCTCCGCCGGCTAGCCGCCTGTCGGACTTGGAAGTGTGCAGCGACCCGATGGGGAGCGGGCCATAGAGGAGACGCCGACCGCAGGTCCTAGAAGCAGTGACGAGTGGCGAGTCCGCCACTCTCTTGAGCTCGTCACTTATCACTCGTCACTGCTTCTAGTATGCTCTGCGCCACGATGAGCGGTCACGCCCACCACAAGCATGATGCCGGACCCGTCGGCTGTGCGGTCATCACGGTTAGCGACACACGCACGGCCGAGACCGATGGGAGCGGCCGGCGCATCCACGAGCTCCTGCGCGATCAGGGGCACCGTGTCGAGCACTACCAGATCGTCAAGGACGAGCCCGAGCAGATCGTTGCGGTTCTGCGCGCCATGCCGGCAACCGTCGAAGTGGTGCTCATCAACGGCGGCACCGGGCTGGCGCGGCGCGATACCACGTACGAAGCGGTGCAGCGGCTGCTCGACAAGGAAATCACGGGCTTCGGCGAGTTGTTCCGCATGCTCAGCTACGAGCAGATCGGCGCCGCCGCAATGCTCAGCCGAGCCACGGCGGGGGTCGCCGGCCGACACGTCCTCTTCTCCATCCCCGGCTCAACGGCCGCCGTCGAGCTGGCCATGACCACGCTGATCTTGCCACAATTGGCGCACGTCGTCGGCCTGGTGCGAGGGTAAGCGCAATGCCGGTAACCATAGCCGCCAGGAGAACAGCAGCGCCCTTTGCCGGCTCGCAAACACCCTCACCCCCTGGCCCCCTCTCCCCAAGTGGGAGAGGGGGAAGACAGGTGTTCCCCTCTCCCACTTGGGGAGAGGGGTTAGGGGTGAGGGTCTTCTGCAGACCGCTTCGAGATCGATAACATGTTGCGCGTGCACCTGCGGTTCTTTGCATCGTTGCGCGAGCGGCTCCGTCGTGGCGAGGCGGAATGCACGCTGGCCGACGGGGCAAGTGTCCAGGACCTGTGGGCGGCGCTATGCGCCGAGTATCCGCAGCTCGTTGAGCTGAGCCCCTCGATATCGTTCGCCGTCAATCAGGAATACGTCTCCCGGGAGCATCGGCTGTCGGACAATGACGAGGTCGCGCTGATTCCCCCGGTGAGCGGAGGTCTTGATGTATGAGATCGTGGAACATCCGATCGATGCCACGGCGGTGACCGTAGCCGTCGCAGACCCGCGGACGGGTGCGACGGTGACCTTTATCGGCACGACACGCGATCACAACGAAGGCCGGCAGGTGACGCGGCTGGAGTACGAGGCCTATCCGGAAATGGCCGTCGCCGAAATGCGCAAGATCGGTGAGACGGCACGCCAGCGCTGGGCCATCGCCCACATGGCCATCGTGCATCGCATCGGCGTGGTACCGATCGGGGAAGCCAGCGTCGTCATTGCCGTGTCCGCCGGGCATCGCCGCGCCGCCTTCGAAGCCTGTCATTTTGCCATCGATCGTCTCAAGGAAGTGGTGCCGATCTGGAAGAAGGAGCATTTCGACGGCGGCGAGGTGTGGATCGGCTCGCAAACGGGGCACCGCTTTGATGAAACCCCGCCGCGCCGCTGAGGTGGTTCCCCTGAAGCGCAGCGCGTAGCCCGGCGTAACCCTTTGGTCCCCTCGCATCACCAGGAAATCGCGTCGGCGATGGCACGTGCGCCAAGGTAAAATGCGCCGCGGGCGAGAAGCAAACGTGGCAATGCTGCCAGCCCTCGCAAAAGAGCTAGACAAACTGTCACATCCGATGCCGCTTCGCCGTATGCTTCGTTCGGCCGGTCGTGCTGGAATGGCGCTTGCTTAGACCTTGCCTTGTAGGTTGGTAAACCGTGACTTCTGACATCACCGGACCGCGCCTGCGGCACCTGCTGCGCATGGAGAAGCTGATTGCGCAGTTCCGTTGCGCTGCCGTGCTACTCACCGGCGCGGTTCTCCTCAACGCCTCCCATCGGCTCGATGGGCTCGCGATGCGCGGCCCGCTGATTGCCGCGATGTGGGGCACGGCGTTGATCTATGCCGGCGCGGTGCTCGTGGCCGAGCCGTACCGGCGCCTGCCGGTGATCGCCTGGGAAGTGGTCAGCGGATTTATCGACTGGGGGCTCATCACATTGGCGATTGTGGTGACCGGAATGGAGAACAGCGACCTTTACGTACTTTACTTTCTTTCAGTTTTATCGATCGCCCTGCGCTTCGCCTTGCGCGAGGTCATTGTCGCCGGCGCGGGTACCGTCGCCGTATACTTCGCCTTGGTCATGGCCACGACATCCAACTGGACGACGGCGTTCCAAGTCGCGGGAACGCATATGGGTTATATCCTCCTCTTTGCCGTTGGGAGCGGCGTTTTGGCGCGCGAGGCGAAGCGACAGCTGCGCGCCCGGCTCAAGGGCGAGGCGCGCCGCCGCGCGGTGGAAGAAGTCACCGCAACCGTGAGCCACGATCTCCGCAATCCACTGGCCGCGATTACCGGCCTGGTCGAGATCCTGCTGGACGCCGCACCTGAGAACCTGTCGGTCGACCAACGGGTGTTGCTACATCGCATTGATGCCAACGCCCAGCAAATGAACAACCTGGTGAGCAATCTGGTCGATGCGGCGCTGTTCGAGCGCGGCCAGCAACGCTTTCGGCCGGTGCCGCTCGACCTCAACGTCGTCGTACGGCATGTGGTCGAAGCGCAGGCGCATCAAGCGGAGGTCAAGCAGATCGGGCTTGTCCTCGATCTGTGCTCGGGGTTGCCGCCTGCCAATCTCGATAGTGGCATGATCGAGCGACTGGTCGCCAATCTGTTGCACAATGCCGTCAAGTTTACACCCGAGAACGGCGCCGTCCGTATCTCGACCCGGCGTCGGGGAGCACACCTCTACGTCGAGGTGTGGAACAGCGGCGCCCACATTCCGCCCGCCTTGCGGATCACGATCTTCGAGAAGTTTGTCCGTCACGATGACAGCCGTGGCGTTGGTCTGGGGCTCTTCATCTGCAAATCGATCGTGGCGCTCCATGGCGGCACGATCAGTGTCCGCAATGTCTCCGGTGGCGGCGTCGCCTTCGTCGCTGGGTTCCCGGTGTTGATGCCCGATGTACGTTCACGAACGCCAACCGCCGCGGCTACCTGGCAGCCGGGTCGGCACATCGGCGCCTTTGGGTAGGCTTGAAGTGAGCGGCACGGCCATTCCGCCAACGCGACCACCGAGCCCTCACGCACTACCCTCTTGATCGGCAACCGGCAGTTGGTGTTCAATCGCCACATGCCATACGCCGAGGGACGGACCTTCTTCGACGCCGACTCGCATCTGATGGAGCTGCCGGAGTGGCTCCCATCGTACGCCGATCCGGCCTTCCGCGAGCGCATCACGCCCTACTCGCTCGGCAGCACGGGAACCAATGACCGCGTGCGCGCCATGATCGAACGCGGCACCCGGCGCGCTGGCGTGCCCAGCGAACGGCCGGGGCACGAAGCCGAGTTGCTGACGCGCAAGAGTTGGGACGCCTACGGTGCGTTCCATACCGAAGACCGCTCGCGCGCGCTCGATCTACTCGGCTACCGGCGACAGCTGCTGTTCTCGACCTTCGCACCCGGACAGGCGGAGTTCGTCAAGGATCTTGATCTCAGCTACGCCGCGGCGCGCGCGTTGACCCGCGGGATGATCGATTTCTGCGCTCGCGACCCGCGTCTGTTGCCGGTAACGTTCGTACCACTCTACGATCCTGAACGGGCAATTGCCGAGGTCCGGTTCGCGCTCGACGCCGGCATCAAAGGCGTGACGATTCCGCCCATTCCACCGACGACACACTCGATCACGCATCCGGTCTTGCACCCGCTTTACGCGCTGCTCGAGGAGCGTGGCGTGCCGTTGCTCTTTCACGTCGAGGGTGACGCGCCGCGCAAAGTGGCCAGGGGCTTTACGAAAAACGGCTGGGAAGGGCAAACCGACTTCCACGGCGGCGGCGAGAATTTCACCGGCCTGTTGTATATGGCCGTGAGCCAGTGGGTTGAAATCGCGCTGGCGGCACTGATCTTTGATCAGGTGCTGCAGAAGTTCCCAAAGCTCAAGGTCGGGGTGATCGAGCTCGGCGCGGTGTGGGTACCGGCGTGGCTGGAGCGCCTGGAGATCGTCATGGACACTTTCGGCCGCACCGAGAGCCGCATTCGCGATTTGCAGATGCGGCCGGTGGATTTCGTGCGCCGCCAGCTACGGATCACTCCCTACCCAACGGAAGACGTTGGCCGCTTGATCGAACGCTGCGGCGCCGAGCTGTTCATGTTCTCCTCCGACTACCCACACGTCGAAGGCGGCCGCAACCCGATCAAGCGCTTCGAGGCGTCGCTCTTCGCTCGCACCGAGGCCGAGAAGACGGCCTTCTATAGTGGGAATTTTGCGGAACTCATGGGACAGTGATCAGTGACGAGTGACGAGTTGAAGAGGGAAAGGTTTCATTCCCGCATCTTGCTCGTCACTTGTCACTCGTCACTTGTCACTGATCTCCCGCCAGCATCGAGCGCGCAATCTGCGAGATCTGAATCTCATCGGTGCCGCCATAAATCTGCAGCACCTTGGCGTCGCGGCACAATTGCTCCACGCCGTATTCGGCCATGTACCCGTTACCGCCGAACAGCTGGACCGCTTCGAGACAGACGTCCATCGTTGCCTGCGCGGCGTAGAGCTTGCCGGCCGAGGCTTCGGCGAACGACGGCTGTTTCCCGGCGGCCGCCATCTCGATGTAGCGGAAGAGCATGTTGCGGATGTTGGTCCGCGCCACTTCCATCTTGGCGAGCTTGAGCTGGATGAGTTGGAACTCGCCGATCGGTTTGCCGAACTGGACGCGGGTGCGGGCGTACTCGACACATAGCTGGATACAACGTTCGACCATGCCGTAGGCCATGGCAACGACGCCGGAACGTTCAGTGCCAAAGGTCGCCTTCGCCCCTTCGCGTCCACCGTAGGCATCTTCACTTTCTCCCACCAGGCGATCCTTGCCGACGCGGACATTGTCGAGAAACAGCTCGCCGGTCGGCGACGAGTGCATGCCCATTTTGCGCAAGGGCTTTGATTGCTCCAGCCCTTCGGTGCCTGTATCCAGGATGAAGCTGACGATCTTGCGTGCCCGCGCCTCGCTCTTCCCGTCGTCGAGCTTGCAGATGAAGACGATGGTGTCGGCATAGGGGCCGTTGGTGATGAAGGTCTTCTGACCGTTCAGAACATAGAAATCGCCGTCGCGGCGGGCGGTGGCCTTCATGGAACCGAACGCATCCGACCCCGATCCGGGCTCGGTGATGGCCCAGGCACCGATCTTTTCCAAGGTGAGCAATGGCAACGCCCAGCGATCCTTCTGTGCCCACGTGCCCTTGGACATGATCGCACTGGCGGTGAGCCCCATGCTGACGCCCATCGCGGTGACCATGCCCGGGCAGTACTTGGAGAGCTCGATGATCGGAATGAGCTGCAGCGCCGCGCCGTCCGTGCCCATCCCCGCAGCGTGTTCCGATTTCGCGGGCTTGTCGCCGGCACGTTGCGCGCGCTGCTTCAGCGCCTCGTAACGCATGCGCGCCGCCTCGGCGATCCCAAAGGCGCTCGCCAGCTTGCGCATGGTGTCGTACGGCGGCAGGTCGCCGTGCTCCAGCTGTTCGAGGTTGGGGATGATCTCGGCGTCGATGAACCGGCGCACCATATCTCGGATCATCAACTGCTGCTCGTTCCATTCGATCATGTGTGGGGCACCCCCTTGGAAAGATGCAAGGCGCTTAGCTGGGTCTCGCTGGGAACGCAACGGGAGGGCGGGTTCGAAGGGGTTCGGGGTTCGAAGAGAAGTCTCCCGGAGCGGAGTGGGGTGGGTTGTTTGGCAACGGTACTGTGGTCTAGAAAGGTTCGATGGCTTCGTTCATTCGTCCGTTGCCCGCCCTGGAACCGCGCACCGAGGCGTTCTGGCGCGCCTGCCGTGCGGGTCGCCTCGAGTTCACCCGCTGCGTGCCGTGCGACTATCTCATCCATCCGTCGCGGCCCATCTGCCCAAAGTGCCGCGGGCGAAATCTCGATGTGGCACCGGTGGGCGGCCGCGCCCAGGTCCACAGCTTCACGGTCAACCACAAGGCGTGGTACCCGGGGCAGGACGTGCCGTACGTGATCGGCCTCGTGGAGCTGGTCGAGCAAGCCGGGCTGCGGCTGATGACCAACATTGTCAACTGTCCGATCGAGCGCGTGCGCATCGGCATGCCCGTACGCGTGGTGTTCGAGATCCTCAGCGACGACGTGGCGCTGCCGCTGTTTGAGCCGGAGAGCTCACAATGACCGCGCGTGGTGCCGTAGCTGTAGGGTGGGCACGGCCCACCGTCGCTAGCACGAAGGAACGGTGGGCCGTGCCCACCCTACAAGGATTTCCACGTCATGCCTGACCCACTTGAGCGCCGCGCCATCATTTCGGGCGTTGGGCAGTCGGCCATCGGCCGCCGCCTGTTCCGTGACGATCTTGATCTTACCTGCGAAGCGGCTTTGGAGGCGATTGCCGACGCCGGTCTGCAGCCGGACGACATCGACGGCATCGCGTGTTACCCGGGCCCGGTGCAAGGCGGACCAGGATTCGCCGGACCGGGCATCTACGACGTGCAAGACGCGTTGGGCATCGACGTCCGCTGGCACGTGTCGGGGCTGGAAGGTCCGGCGCAAATTTCGCCGATCATCCACGCCACGCTCGCGGTGGCCGCCGGGTTGTGTCGTCATGCCTTGGTGTATCGCACCGTGACGGAAGCCAGTGCCGCCGCCGACACCGGCCGGCGCGGCATCGGTGCCGGGTCGCTGGAGATCGGCGGCTTCACGGCGTTCTTCATTCCGTTCGGCGCGATGTCGGCGGCCAACTGGCTGGCGCTCTACGCGCAGCGGCACATGCACGAGTTTGGCACCAAGAAAGAGCATCTCGGCATTATCGCAACCACGGCACGGCGGCATGCGGCGTTCAACCCGAAGGCCGTCTATCGCGAACCCATGAGCATGGCCGACTACCTCAACGCGCGTCTGATCAGTGAGCCGTTCGGGCTCTTCGACTGCGACGCCCCGGTCGACGGCTCGACGGCGGTGGTGGTCTCGAGCGCGGACGTCGCCCACGACCTTCCCAAACCAGCGGTGCGCTTCAACGCCGTCGGCACGGCGATGCGCAAGCGCCCGCTGTGGGATCAATGGGAAGACATCACGACGATGGCGGCACGCGACGCGGCGGCACATCTGTGGTCGCGCACCGATCTCAAACCGTCGGACGTCGACACCGCGCAGCTCTACGACGGCTTCTCGTTCCTGACGCTGGCGTGGCTCGAAGCCCTGGGCTTCTGCAAGCGCGGCGAGAGTGGGCCGTTCGTCGAAAACGGCCGCATCGCCCTCGGCGGCGAGCTGCCGCTGAACACCTGGGGCGGGCAGCTCTCGGGCGGCCGCCTGCACGGTTTCGGATTCGTCGCTGAAGCCGTCCGCCAACTGCGCGGCGAGTGCGGTGAGCGCCAGGTGCCGAGCTGCGAGGTCGCGGTGGTCGGGGTGGGCGGTGGGCCGGTCGCTGGGTGTTTGCTGCTGACGCGGTAGTGGCTTACGGGCGGCTCCGCGTCTGGATACGCACGCGGTAGAGGCGCTCTGTGAAGCCGCCTTCGTTTTCAAAAGCCGCGGCTTGCGCCGCCAGTTGGCGGTCGAGCAAGTGGCAGCAGAGGTTCAAAAGCGAGAGCGCCGCATTGGCCACCAGCTCAGCCGAGGACGGGCACGGACGAGCACGGACTGGCACGGACAGAGTTGGTGTCACTGATTTTGTCCGTGGGTGTCGGTGCTCATCCGTGTTCGTCCGTTGCCTGTGCCGCTCTTCCTCCACCCAGACGCGCACGTCATCCAGAGTTGCGCAGCGCGTCGCCTTGAAGCGCCGCAAGGCCGGATGGTCCGCCGGCCATGGCGAGCGCCCGCGGTGCCGCAGGAAGTCTTCGTAGTCCAGACGCAGCTCCTCGAGGCTCGCCCGCGCTACGTTCGTCAGCCGCAGCTCGGTTTTCTTCGAAGTCCCCGAGGCCTGACTGCCCTCGGCGATGTTCTGCACGCCGCTACGCGCGGCCTGCTCCATCTGATCACGCGTGCGGCTGCGGCGGTCGATGTAGCGGTCGCAGAACCGCACGGTCAGGTCATAGACCAGTTGCGCAACCTGGAAGCTTTTCAGCTTCCGGTAGCCGCCATGAGCGGGGATGAGCGTACCATCGTCCACTACCCGGTCTTGTTATCACAAGTCGAGCGCATAGTATACAAAACTATTAAATCATATTTATACTTGCAGAAATCATTTGCGCGTCGGCACGTCTCCCACCTTCTCCCCGCCGAGGTCGCTGCCCGGATCGAGGCAGAGCAGGCGTACGCGGCCCGTCGCAATGATGCGCTCCTGTTCGTCGCGCGCCGTGGCTTCCCACACCTGCGTACGACGGCCGCGCGTCAGCGGCGTCGCGGTCACCCGGACGCGCCCGGCGCGCGCGGCGCGGATGAAGCTGGTGTGGTTCTCGACGCCGACGACGCTCTGGCCCCGCGCCATGGCGTCGATCCCGGCGCCGGTCGAGCACGTGGTCTCGATCGCGGCGCAATGGACCCCACCGTGCACGATGCCGTACGCCTGCAGGTGCCTCGCCTCGATCTCATACTCGAGCACCACCTCGTCGCGCGACGCGCGCACGAAATGGAAGTTCATCGCCGTATCAAAGCCGGCACTCCAATCGCCACTGAGCTGTGCGACCTCTTGTTGCCAATCCTTTGCCATCGAAAGAAACTACAACGCCGTCACGGTTGATCCAAGCATGATGGCTGTGTTAGCCGGAAGAACCGTGAATCGTGTTCGTGCTCGTGTTCGTGAGGAGGAGACGGTTTCCCTCTGCCGTCCCTGCGGCGAGGCGAGCGGCAAGCTCTCATCTTTACGAACACGAACCCGAGCACGTCTTTTCCCGAAGGAGGAATAGCTGCCATGTGGAATCTTGCCGACTGTCTGGACGAAATCGCCACGATTCGTGGAGACGCTGAAGCGCTCGTACAAGGGCCGCGCGTGCTGTCGTGGAAAGACGTCGAGCGACGCGCCTCAAACCTGGCGACGTGGATGCTCGAACAAGGGGCGACCCGCCAAGGCAAAGTGGCCATCTACACTTACAACCATCCGGCATACATGGAAGCCGTCTATGCCGCGTTCAAGGCCGCGCTGGTGCCCGTCAACGTCAACTATCGCTACCGCGAGGACGAGCTGCGCTACCTGCTCGACAACGCCGACGCGGAAATCGTCGTCGTGCATCAGGACTTCGTCGACTTGCTGGCCACGGTGATCGACGGGTTACCCAAGATCAAAGGGGTGCTCGCCGTCACCGAGTCTCGCGGCGCCGTGTTGCCGCGCTTCGCGCAGGACTACGAGACCGTCGCCGAAACGGCGCGGCCGCGGCGCGACGTGCCCCGCGCCGGCGACGACATGATGTTCCTTTACACCGGCGGCACCACCGGCATGCCGAAAGGGGTGATGTGGCGGCAAGAGGACCTGTACCACCGCTTCGCCGGCGGCGGCCTTGGGCCGGCCCCCGCGGACATGCCGGCATTCGTGGAGTACGTGCAGTCGACGCCGATGCGCCTGCGCACACTCATCGGTCCGCCGCTCATGCACGGCACCGGCTGGTTCACCGCCATGATCGCGTGGTTGACCGGCGGCACCGTAATCATGCTCGATGACCCCAAAACCTTCGATCCGACACACCTGTGGGAGGTGGTGGCACGCACTCGGCCAACAGCCATCACCATTGTCGGCGACTCGTTTGCCAAACCGATGGTCCGCGCGCTGGAAGAATTGCAGGGCCGTTACGACCTCTCGTCGGTCGCCATGATCGCGTCGTCCGGCGTGATGTGGAGTCTGGAAGTAAAGCAGCAACTGCTCGAGCACAACCCGCACATGATGCTCATCGACGCCTTCAGCTCGTCGGAGGCCGTCGGCATGGGCATGTCGATTACCACCAAGGACGGCGCGTCGTCGACCGCGAAATTCCAACTTGGCGACAAGACCCGACTGTTCGACGAGCACCTCACCGTGCTCGAGACCCAGCCGGGCACCAAGGGCTTGATCGGCGTCGGCGGTCCGCAGCCCGTCGGCTACTACAAGGATCCGGAGAAGAGCGCGCGGACGTTCGTGGAGACCCCGCACGGCCGCTTTTCCGTTCCGGGCGATTGGGCGGTCGTGAACGACGACGGGCTCACGCTGACAGTGCTCGGCCGCGGCTCGGTGTGCATCAATACCGGCGGCGAAAAGGTCTTTCCAGAAGAGGTCGAAGAAGTCATCAAGCGGTTCCCAAACGTCAAGGACGCCGTGGTTGTCGGCGTGCCCGATGAGAAGTGGGGCGAAGCCATTACCGCTGTGGTGTCAGCCACCAGCGGCCGCATCGATGGCAGCGCCCTGCGGCAATTCGTGAAGGAACGCCTCGCCGCGTACAAGGCGCCGAAGCATGTCGTCGGCGTCGACGAGGTCTACCGTTCGCCCTCGGGCAAAGCCGATTTCAAGCGCACCCGACAAGTGGCCATGCAGGCCTTGGGGATCGAGCCACAATAGACTGTTGGACTGAGCAGCCTCGAGCGACCAACGAGAGCGGCTACATTTCAGTTATGACCCGGCTCCTTGCCGGTGGCGAGATCGACGACCCGCGGCAAGCGCGGATCGGGAGGGTTGGCTTTGACGTCGGCGAGCACGCGCATTGCTTCCGGGGTGGCAATTTCGCGCAAGCCGAACACCGCGGCCACCTGCGCGTCGTAGGAGCCCTGTTTGAACTGTTGCGCCAGCACTTCCATCGCCGCCGGGGAGCCGATGGTTCCGAGCGCCCGCCCCGCGGCGTAGACGACGCGCGTATCGTGCAGACTGAGCAGTGGCTCGATGTGCGGCAGCGCGTCGCTGCCCAGTTTCCCGAGCTGGTCCACCGCGGCGATACGCACCGCCGAGCTGCCCTCATGCAGCGCCAGCTGCGACAGCGTGCTGATGGCGTCGCGCCGGAGCTCCGCGTCCTTGCTGCGTGCGGCGAGGGTGGCGAGCGCGTCGACTCCCGCCAGCCGTTGGTCGTCCGAACCGCCTTTGAGATCGTTCTGCAATTGCGCGATGGGCACGCTGCCGCCAAGCGCCACGATCGTGCGATCCACAAATGGGGCGAGAGCGGCATCGTGAACCGACTGCAGGATCGGCAGCACTGCAGTGACACGTTGATCGGCCAGGAGCGTCAGCACTCCGCGGCGCCGGTCGAGCGGGATGGCGGTATCACGCAAGAGCACCCCGATCCGGTCGTACCCCGCGCTCTCCAGCGCCGCACCGAGCTCGACAGTCGTACCGAGCTCGGCGAGGGCGTCCCTGCCGAGCCGAACATCACCGATGTGATCAAGCAGCAGCTGCACGCGCTTTGTCGTACGCTCATCTGGCGACAGTGGGCGGAGCGCCAGCCACTGTCGAGCCACGGGTGCCACCGATGGATCCATGATGGGGTGCTCACGTTTCGCAAATTGGTAGTACGGTCCGGCAGTGAGCACGGCTCGGTACGCCGAGTAGTGCGGCATCGCCGTCAACACACACAGCCCACTGGCCCCGGTGGCAACCGCCGGGACGTCACTGGGAAACAAGAGTTCCTGAACGACCGCCGGGGACGATTCCGGGGGCGGCACATCACCCTTCAACACATCGCCGGTGCGGACGTGAAAGAGCACCAGCGGCGATCCGGACGGGCGGTCCACCTGCACAACCTGACACATCGATACCACCGCCGCGGCGTCGAGCGCCCCAAAGAAATTCTCTACGGGCAGCGCGTGCGCGCTGACCGCGACGAGCAGCAGCGGTGCGAGCAACGCCGCACCGCTGCTGACTCGACGGAAGAACGTCATGGCTGTGACATCGGTGGATCGAAGCGTCCGTTGCCGTTCACATCAAGAAAGATGGGATTGGTGTAGGCCAGAGCGGTCACCCCACCTTCGCCGAGATTCCCATCCAGCAACTGATCGAGCGTCGTGTTCGTTTGCGCGTTGATATCCTCCGGGTTCATCGGCCAGATCGGCTTCGACACGCCATCCGTACCACGCACGACCACGACGACCCACGCATCCGCCGGCAGGTGCAGCGTCTGCGAGATGTCCGCTTCGAAGCGTGAGGCCCCTGCGATTGCCGGGTTCACGTTGACCGTCTGTACGGCAAAGTCGGTTCCCCGAACCTGGCGGACGCTCGGACTGACGGCGTAACTGGGTACGGTGATGCCGTGGTAGTTCGTGTCCGGGACGGTCGTGGGCACGGTGTTGACGTAGAACTCGACCGTATCGAATTCCGCCCATGTCGGGCTCTCGACGTGGAGGTGGACCGTGGCGGCTCCCTGCGTCGCTTTCACCAGCTTCGGCAAGCCGAGAGCGAGCCCGCCGACTTCGCCGGCGTCGCCCTCGACGGTCACGCGGACAAACGGCGCGTTGCTGCCGATGACACGCCCGTCGTTGACGTTGTGCGCCAGCTCGGCATCGTTCAGCTGCCCGGGTGCATCGCTCGACGAGGCCACGAAGTTACGTGGACCACCGGCCTGGATGGCCGCCGTCGTATGCGTATCGGAGTCGGACGTGCCCGTCTTCACGATTCCCTGATTGAGCAAGTTGAACCAGTCACCCAGGTTTGCGTCGAGCAGCAGCGCGGTTTGTTGACGGCTGCCCTCGATCCACAGCTCCAACGACGTGTAGCCGTCATCGTACAGATTGGTGATCGCCGGGTTCTGTCGCACGCTTGCCGGGTCGGTGAAGGACTGCGGTGGATGCAGCGCGGTGTCGACGCCGGCCAGCGCGAAAAATCCCAGGGTGGAGCTATTGAAGTGATTGATCTGCTTGACGCTGTCGGCCGGCCCGGACGCGAAGATCTCGGCCGGCGATAAGTCGTAGCTGCCGAGCGCGGGATAGTCGGCCCCGACGGCAACCCCGGTGCGGCCCCAGTCGAGCGCACCGCCGGTGATGCTATTGGGATCTGCCGCCAGCGGCCACATATTGAAATGCCCCAGGTCGAAGGTGGTGACCTCTTCGCTGACGACGAACCCCACATGATCCAGCGCTCCCAGCCGCACGAGGTCGGGATGCAAATCGGTGCGGAAGTCGTGATCGCTGGCGACGAAGTAGTCCACGCCTTCGGCGAGCATCGTCACGATGCGTTCCTCCTTGGTGACGTCCGAATCAGGGCTGTTGATCATGTGCACATGGTAGTCCGCCGACACGAATCCCGCCGTATCGATGACATGCGCCAGTTGCGCCGTGACCGAGGTTTGCGCGCCACTGGTGATGGTCACCCGCTGCGTCACCGCCGAGTACTCCGGCCCATGGCTAACGACGACGCCGTACTCGCCGGGCTGCAGCGGAAACGCGCGCGTGTCGCCGTCGAGGTCGGCGAAGGCAACGAAGGGGACGCCGAAAATGACCGCGCCTTGCTGTTTGGTGTCGCTGCCGAACACAAATCCACCCAACTTGAAACCCGCGACGTTTTGCGTCGACGTCGGATCCGGGCTCTGGTCGAAGCCGACGATCGAGACCTTGGCGGCCAGAGGCGCGCCGTCTTGATCGGTCACCGTGACCCGCAGGCTGCCGCTATCCGGCAGCGCGATGTCCTGCGTGACGCTGCCGTCGGCGCTGACCGTAATCGGATACACCTGCGGCGTCGTGGTGCCGGAGTCGTACGGGTACCCGTTCAGCTTGGCCATCAGCTTGTAGTTGCCCGGAGCCAGCGTGCCGGCATACTGCCCGTCGGCGTCGGTGCGCAAGGCATCGAGAATGTTGAACGCCGCGCCACTCTGGCCCGGCGTTCTGACCACCGACACGACGGCACCGGCCGCCGCGCGACCGGCGACGGTTACCCGCCCGCGCACGGTGCCGGTGCTCAGCCCCAGCGCACGGTTCTGGATGTCTTCGATCGAGCCGATGTCACCGGTGCCGACGATGAAGAGACGCTCGAAGGAGTTCGTGCTGCCGGGCTCGATCGCCAGCGCGCCCGGTGTTTGGAACAGCAACACGCTGATCAGGTCTTGGCCGGACAGATACGCCGTCACACCAGACTGGGTGAAGCCGGAAGAGGGCTGCTTGATCGGGATGACGCCGTAGGACACCCCCGTAGCGTGCCCGACCCCGGCGTACGCGAGAAACGGCAGTTTGGGCCGCAAGATCACTTCACCGAAACCGACGCCCGGTACGAAGAAATCAAGCTCGCCGCTGCCGTTGACGAAATCGCCGACGTACAGATTGAGCGTGTCCGGCCCCGTGTTCTTGATCGTCGTGACGATGCGCACGAACTCGTCATTGGGCGCGAGTGAATAGTCGGTGACGATCTCGACCGGAATGTCCTTGTCTTGAGCGGGCTCCGGAATTCCGCCAACCCCGACGGAGCGGATCGCGTTGGTCGGGTCGATCGCGTCGAGCAGATCATCGACGCCGGTGGTGCGCAGCAGCGCCGGTTCGCCGTTGCTGCCATCGTTGATCACCTCGATCTGCTGCACATTCACCGTCGACGAGACATTGATGAGCGGCGTCATTGCCTCGAAGCTGTCGCGATCCGGATCACCGGGGGCGCGTACACGGTCGGCATCGATGATGTTCCCGCCGTAGCTCAGCAGGAAGTCGAATTGCCGCGGGATGCCGCGAATGGCGTCACTGTCGCGAATGACGATGCGGATCTTGTCATTGGCGATCAGATAGTCGCCAACGCGGCCGCGGGCGAGCGGACCGCCGATCAGCTCGTCGGCGCTGGTGATGCGTGTGGCGTGCGCAAACGACTGCGGCGAGGGGGTTCCGGTCGGCGTCGGGGTGGCTGAATTCGCCGGGCATGCACCGAGCGCATTGTTGACCGCCATGATGATCTCGTTGATCGTGATGTCCCCGCTGTTGTCGCCGTCGCCGGCCGGGCAACCCGAGATCGGCGCAGCGCCCAGGTCGATGTTGACCATCGTAATGAGCTCATTGACGGTCACATCGCCGCCGCCATCGCAGTCTCCGACGCATGCGGCACTGCTGCGCAGCGGCAGCGCGCCGATGCTCGCTACGAGCATCAGCAGCGGCGGCAGAGACCCCAGCATCCATCGTATCAATCTATTCCCCGTTATCATCGTGCGTGCCCCTTTCAGCACACACATACCTATAGAACCACCGGCGATTTGCCTAGCACTTTGTCGGACTTGGAAGTGCACAGCGACCCAACGGGGAGCGGCCCATAGAAAAGACGCCGGCCGCGGGCCCCGCAGGTCTCAGCGGTTGCCCTCGCCGCTGTATACGCCGCGGCGCGGCTCGTCGGTGTATTGCGGCTGGCGGCCTTCGCCGAAGGCGGTGATCGCCTCGGGGAGATTGTCGGTCATGCCCAGCATGATCTGGTTGCGATCCTCGAGCTCGATGGCGGCGGCGAGACTGGTGTTCTCCAGGTTCGCCCAGATGACCTGCTTGGTCATCTGAATGCCGTACGGGCTGTACTGGCACATGCCCGTGGCCATCTCGAGAGCGCGGTCGAGGATCTCGGCATCGGGGACGACCCGCGACACCAGACCCATGCGCAACGCCTCGGCGGCGTCGATGCGTCGCCCGGTGAAGAGGATGTCGCTGGCGTGCGCGGCGCCGATGAGACGCGGCAGCAGCCAGCTGGCGCCGAGCTCGGTGCTGGTCAGCCCGTTGACGATGCCGGTCGCATTGAACACCGCGGACTCGGAGGCGATGCGCAGGTCGGCGCCGAGGCTCAGGCACATTCCGCCGCCGAAGGCGACGCCGTTGATGGCCGCGATGATCGGCTGCGGAATGTGGCGCATGATCGGGATGAGCTGTGAATAGATGCGGATCGCGCGCGGTCCGATGCGTGGAATCGTCAGCCCGTCGATGTTGGGGATCATCGAGTGATCCTTCAGGTCGAGCCCCGAGCAGAACGCCCGGCCCGCGCCGGTGAGCACGACGATCCGGCACTCGTTGTCGCGGGCAACGTGATCGAGCGCGCTCTTCAGCTCGAGGCACAAATCGATCGACATGGCGTTGAGCCGTTCCGGCCGATTGAGGCGGATCACGGTGACGTGCGGCCGCGCTTGTTCGAGCGTGACATTTGGCATCTGTGGACCTCCACGAGAGACGTTCGGCACCTTCTATAGTCGACACCATTGTGCGCCGCCATGTGCGCTGCGCATCTCGTTTCCGAGCGGACGCGACCAATGACCGCCACCCACGATGAGAATCAAGAAGACACAAGGATAAGGGCTTCATCTTCACTTTCGTGATTTCGAAGTTTCGCGCTTTCGTGATTCTCTGGGCGGTGGCTCCGCCCCGCGCAACAGTGCATAATCCGCCGCAGCCGCGCGAGAAAGGACGAACCCATGGCCATTGATTTTACATTCCCCCCCGAGATCGAAGCGCTGCGCCTGAAGGTGCGCGAGTTCATCGAACAGGTCGTGCGTCCCGCCGAGCAACGCATCGCCGAGCACAAGGATGACCGGCGCTTCTTGATCAAGTCGATCATCGAAATGCGCATCGCCGCCAAGGACTGGGGTCTGTGGTTGCCGCACATGCCCAAAGAGCTTGGCGGCATGGGACTGGGCCACGTCGCCATGGCTAGCGTCTCGGCGGAAGCGGCAAAGTCGGTCTTCGGACCGTTCGCGCTCAACGCCCAGGCGCCCGACGAAGGCAACATGCACACGCTGCTGCATTGGGCCAACGACGCGCAGAAGGAAAAGTATCTGAAGCCGTTGTGCGAGGGCTTTGCGCGTTCCTGCTTCGCGATGACCGAGCCGGAAGTCGCCGGTTCCGATCCGACGCTGATCCAGACGCGTGCCGTGCTGGATGGCGATTCCTGGGTCGTCAACGGCCACAAGTGGTTCATCTCCGGAGCCAGCGGCGCGCAGTTCGCCATCCTGATCGCGCGTACCGAGGACAATCCCGAGATTCCGCAAGCGGCGAACTCGGCGTTCCTCGTCGACCTGCCGTCGCCGGGGTGGACGGTCGTGCGCGACGTCGTCACCATGGCCGGGCATCACAACCATGCGGAGATCCGCATCGAAAACCTGCGCGTGCCGCGCGCCAACCTGATCGGCGAACCAGGCCAGGGCCACCTCCTCGGCCAGGCGCGGCTGGGCCCGGCACGCTTGGCGCACTGCATGCGCTGGATCGGACAGGCCGAGGTGGCGCTCGACATGATGGTCGACCGCTCCCTCAACCGCTTCGCCCACGGTTCACTGCTCGCCGAGAAGCAAGGCATCCAATGGATGATCGCCGACTCGGCGATGGAGCTGTACCAGTGCAAGCTCATGGTGCTGCACGCCGCCTACCGCATCGACCGCAAGGAAGACTTCCGCAGTGAGGTGTCGATGGCCAAGCACTTCGTCGCCAACGCGCTCAACCGCATCATCGACCGCGCCATCCAGGTGCACGGCGCCCTCGGCTATTCCACCGACACGCCGCTGGCGATGATGGCCCAACAAGCTCGCTGGGCACGCTTCGCCGATGGCGCCGACGAAGTGCATCAGTGGCGCATCGCGCAGCGCACGATCGACGCGTACAAGAAACACAAGAGCACGAAGACGGCGACCGGGAATCTGCCCTTGTAGCGAGGAAGAGGCGGCTCTCGGGGTCACCATCGACAGACCACTTCTCGTCCCTCGGCTACGGCGCATGTTGTTGAATGGAATTATTGATGGTAGGTTTCATACCATGAAAACAACCATGGATTCCGCCGGGCGGCTCGTAATTCCCGGCGAGATACGACGCGAGGCTGGCTTGAAGCCGGGGGCGCCGCTCGAGGTGCGCTGGCGAGACGGGCGGGTCGAGATCGAGCCCGCGCCGATGCCGGTGAAGCTCGTGCGCCAGGGCCGGCTTCTGGTCGCCGTCCCGGACGGAAAGACAAGTCCCCTGCAAGCAGAGACGGTGGAGCGGACCCGTCGAATCCTGCGGCGTGAGCGCCGCGGGCACGAGTAACGGCCGCGTGTCGGGATTCGTCCCCGATACGAGCTGCATGGTGGCGGCCGTGTGTGCGTGGCACGAGCATCATCCCCCGGCCGCAGCGGAGCTCAACCGGCGACTTGGCTCCAGGGAGCCGATGATCGTAGCTGCGCCGGCGCTGGTCGAGGCGTACGCCGTGTTGACACGCCTTCCGTCGCCCCATCGTCTCTCGGCGACGGATGCCCTGGCTGTGCTGGAAGCGAATTTCCTGCGCTCCGGAAGCTTGATGGCCCTTGATGCGGCGTCCTACCGCAGCCTCCTGCGGCAAGCACCGGATGACGGGATTGCGGGCGGGCGCACCTACGATGCGGTGATTGCTCGCTGTGCCGTGAGAGCCAAGGCGTCCACCCTGCTCACGTTCAACGAGCGCCATTTCCATGCACTCCTGCTAGCGGGGATCGACCTCGTCGTACCCGGTTCGTCGGTCGCATCTTGACCGCGCGCCAACGTGCTCAACCGCGCGGCGGGGGTCGACATTGCCGGCACCGATGTACTAAGCGGTGGCATGCGCTCAGTCATCCTGGCTTGCCTGGTTGGAGGAATCGTCGCGTCAGGTCCGTACCGGCGGATGGCATTCGCAGCGCCGCCCGTCGTGCTGGTCGACGAAGCACACGGTGAGAAATTCCTCATCGAAGGCACCGGCAAGCTCGACCTGTCGAAATTGGGTGCCGCATTTCGTGCGGTTGGTGCGCAGGTCGAGTCGAACAAGAAAGAGCTCACGGACGACCGCCTGGCGCACGTCGATGGCCTGGTCGTCTCCGGGGCGTTCAAAGCGTTCACCGACGCCGAGATCGACGCGGTCATGCACTTCCTCGAACGCGGCGGACGGCTGGTGGTGATGTTGCACATTCCCTTCCCGCTGACGCCGCTGCTGCGCCGGCTGCACGTCGACTTCTCGAACGGCGTCATCCACGAGCGCGCGCACGTCATCGGCGACGATCCGATCAATTTCCAGGTGACCGACTTGAGCCCACACGCGCTGACGCGCAATGTCGATGCGCTTGCCGTCTTCGGCGCGTGGGCGCTGATGAATGAGGACAAAGACGCCACGATCATCGCGCGTACCGGCCCCACCGCATGGGTCGATCTCAACGGCAACAACCAGCTCGACAAGGGAGATGCCGTCCAATCCTTCGGCGTCGCCGTCGCCGGCCAGGCGGGACGCGGGCAGTTCGTCGTCTTCGGCGACGACGCGATCTTTCAAAATGAGTTTCTAACCAAGGACAACGCCGTGCTGGCCAAGAATCTCGCTTGCTGGCTGGCGCGCACGACCTGCCAAGCGGGCGGATCGACGTGAGCCGCGGCGCGACGGTAGCGCGATTCAGCGGCGGCTCAAGATCAACTTGGCGATGGTTTGCAGCTGGATGTTTGACGTGCCCTCGTAGATCGAGCCGACTTTGGCGTCACGATAGTATTTCTCGGCCGGGAAATCCGCGGTGAAGCCGGCGCCGCCGAACAGCTCGACGCAGACGCTCGCGATGCGCTCGGCGGCGCGGGAAGCAAACAGCTTGGCCATGGCCGCTTCCTTGAGGAACGGCCGGCGTGCCAGCTTGAGCCGCGCCGCGTTGTAGACCAAGAGCCGCGCCGCTTCGAGCTGCGTGGCCAACTCGGCATACTGGAACTGTACCGCTTGAAAGTCGGCGACGGCGCGGCCGAACTGGCGGCGCTCGCGGATGTATGCCCCGGCGTGCTCCAAGGCGCCGCGGGCCAGCCCGATCATCTGCGCGCCGATACCGATGCGGCCTTCGTTGAGCGCTTCGATGGCGTACTTGTACCCCTTGCCGACCTCGCCGAAGACGTTGGCGCGCGGCACGACGCAGTCGTCGAGATGCAACACCACGGTCGATGATGCCCGGATGCCGAGCTTGTCCTCTCGACGGCCAACCGCAAAGCCCGGCGACTCGCGCTCGACCAGGAACGCCGTGATGCCCTTGTAGCCGGCACTCGGATCGACGGTGGCGAAGAGCAGGTACAGTCCCGCTTCGGCGCCGCTGGTGATCCATTGCTTGGTGCCGGTGAGCCGGAAGGCGTCGCCGTCGGCCACGGCGCGCGTCGTCAGCGCAAAGGCGTCGGAGCCGCTGGCCGGCTCGCTGAGGGCGTAGCTGCCGATCAACGAGCGCGTCAGCTGGGGCAAGTAACGCGCTTGCTGGTCCGGCGAGCCCCAGCGCAGCAACGAGTTATTGACCATGGTGTTCTGCACGTCAACGCACACACTCACCGCCGGATCGACGACGGCCAGCTCCTCGATGGCGATGATCGACGCCATGAACCCGGCGCCCGCGCCGCCGAGCTCGGCGGGCACTTCGATGCCCATCAAGCCGACGTCAAAGAGTGCCTGCAGAATCGCAGGATCCATCCGCTGGTCGCGATCCATCTCGCGCACGCGCGGCGCGAGAGTCTTGGCGGCGAACTGCCGCACGGTCTCACGGAACGCGCCATCGCTCGGCTCATCGACGGTTAGCGGTTGGATGACATCACTCACAGCGGCGCTCCTCCGGTTCTCCGTATAGCGCAGATTTGCGGCCGGCCAAATTGATCCGGATGGGTAGCAATGAGCTGTCGGCTTGGCTACAGCAAGAGTCATGGCCATCCTCAAAGTGGCCCGTCTGGGCCATCCGATATTGCGCAAACTTGCCGAGCCCGTGCCGCCGGAAGGCATCGGCGCGCCGGTCATTCAGCAGCTCATCGACGACCTGATCGAAACCATGGTCGAGTACGACGGCGCCGGCTTGGCCGCACCGCAGGTGCACGTCTCGCAGCAGATCGTCGTCTTCGAAGTCGAAGGCAACCCGCGTTACCCCGATGCCGAGTCGATTCCGCTGACGGTCCTGATCAATCCGAAGATCACACCGACGACGCAGCACATGGAAGAGGACTGGGAGGGCTGCCTCAGTCTGCCCGACCTGCGCGGCCAGGTGCCGCGCTACACGCAAGTACGCATCGAGGCCTACGACCGCAAGGGCAAGAAGCTCAACTATGTCGCCAAGGACTTCCACGCGCGCGTCGTGCAGCACGAGTGCGACCATCTCATCGGCACGGTCTTCGTCGACCGCATGAAGTCGATGGCGTCGTTGAGCTTCTTGCGTGAATTCGCGCGCTATCAAGGGGGCGGGAGCAGCAGCGAGTGACCATGCGCGATGTCCTGCGCTTCTGCGCCGGCATGCCCGAGCAAACCTTCGGCGCCGGTGAAATCATCCTGCGCGAAGGTGAGCGCAGCGGCGTGCTCTTCGTCCTTGCCGAGGGGTCGGTCGAGATCCTCAAGGGCGATATCCAGGTGAACACCGTGTCCGATCCTGGCGCCTTCTTCGGCGAGATGTCGGTGCTCCTCGACGCACCGCACATGGCAACCGTTCGCACCCTTGAACCATCGCGCTTCCACGTCGCCGCCGACGCCACCCGCTTTCTCGCGTCGGACCCGGCCGTGGCGCTCGCGGTCTCACGCCTCCTGGCGCGGCGGCTCCACGCAATGATGACCTATCTGGTCGATCTCAAACGCCAGTTCGAGGGCCACGACGATCACTTCGGCATGGTGGACGAGGTGCTGGAAACACTCGCCCACCACCAGGGCGAAGAGCACGCGCCGGGTTCGGATCGCGACCCGGACCCTACGGTCTATTGAAGATCGGCGACCGGCCGTGTCAGCGGCTGATCGAGCTGCACGACCTGGTTCCCCGCGAGTGAGAACCACATGGCGCGTTGCTCCTCGGTGTCGAAGATGACGTGCGTCGGAATCGGGCCGATCTGGCGGCCGGCATTGAAGACCCACGTCGAGCCGATGCGATCGACCCACGACCCACCTTGGCGAAACGGGGATTGATGGATGTGCCCGGTGAGGACCATGTCCGGACGGTATTGCTCGATCCATCGAACCAATTCGGTATCGCCGTAGTGCCGCGTCCCGGCCCAGCTCACCGGCGAGGCGTCGGGCGGGGCGTGATAGATCCACACCCAGTGATTCGCTTGCCGTGCCGCGTCACGTTCGAGCTGTACCCCCACGGCTTCGCACGAACGCGGGCCGTCCCACCACGGGCAGATGGTGAACAGCGTGTCGCCGATCTCATAGCAATCCCCGTCGGCGGCGACGCCGAGCTGATGCACGCGCGACATCCAACGCGCCACCTTTTCGTTCGCCGCATCACGCGCGTTGAGGTCGTGATTCCCCGAGCTCACCAACAGCGTGGTCTTGCGTTGCAGGCGCCGGAGGTAACTGAGGATGACGACGACTTGCGCGTCGAGCGCCACCAGCGAGGAAATGTCGAGGTGATCGCCGGCGATCACCACCAGATCAAAATCGCCGGCGATGCGATCGACCCAGTCGAACTGTTTCAACGTGTAGTGCAGATCAGAAACGAGGAGGCACTTCATCGTAGTCGCTAGACGCATCGGTGTCGTAGCACTTCGCGACTATCCACCCAAGGCTCCCGGTAGGTTGGCGGCAATGCGCGCTACAGCTTCAGGAAACTTCCCGCTGGAATCTTCGCCGCAAAGAACCCCGGCTGGATCAGCCCGGCGACCAGCTCGGCACTGTCAACGATGCGCGGGCCCGGGCGGTTGAGATAGGCGTTGCCGTCGACGGCGTAGACACGCTGGTTGCGCACCGCCGGGAGCTGCTGCCACTCGGGATGGCCCGTCAGTTGAGCCAGCTCACGTCGCGTCTGCTCGAGCTTGAACCCGCAGGGCATGATGATCACGACATCAGGCGCGTACGCGACGAGGTCGTCCCAGGTCAGCGTTGGACTGTGTGCTCCGGGCGGAACCTGGTCGTAGGTCCCACCGCCCAACTCGATCAGCTCCGGGACCCAATTGCCGGCGGCCATTAGCGGCGCCATCCACTCGATGCACGCCACGCGCGGCCGGCTGTGCACGCGCGCGGCGCGCGTGCGGAGAGCCTCGATCCGGGCGCGCAGCTGGCTGGTGACCTCGACACCCGCGGCGTGACGATCCGCGGCAGCCGCCACCCGTAGGATATCGTCGAAAATGTCTTCGAGCCGCGTCGGTTTCAACGACACGATAGTCGCCGGCTTGGTCAGCAGCGCACGCGTCGCGTCGACGACATCCTTGAAGGAGACGGCACACACCTCACATTGATCCTGCGTGACGATGAGGTCGGGCTGGAGCTGTGCAAGCCGTTCGGCGTCGATGCGGTACACGCTCAGCCCGTCGCGCACCAGCAGTCGCACCGCCGCATCGATGCTTGCCGAATCGCCGGACGGATCGATCTTCGGCGCCGTCAGTATCGGCCGACCGATGATCTCCGGCGGGAAATCGCACTCGTGCGACACGCCGACGAGTTGGTCGGCCAACCCGAGCGCGCAGACGATCTCGGTGGCGCTGGGGAGGAGAGAGACGAGTTTCATTGGAGGACCAATTTACGAGTGACAAGTGACGAGTGACGAGCGGGGAAGACGGAGGCGTCCATAGCTTGTCACTCGTCACTCATCACTGCGCACTGCCTTCGATCTTGTCGCCGCACACGGACGCGCAGCGGGTGCAGACGTACTCGTACTTGTCGCCCTGCGGCAAGACCAGCAGCAAGCGCTTGCGGACTTCGACGGCTTCGCGGCACTTGGGGCAGAAAAGCAGGCTGGCTTCGAGCTGTTCGAAGGAACTTCGCGCCATGGTTGGCCTCACATTGTAACGGTTTCGCGTCACAGATATATAGACGACCCGAGACCGGGGCAAGCGGAAGGAGGCCAGTGATGAGTGACGAGTGACAAGCGCGGAGTCGGTTCTTCCTCTTTGCTCGTCACTCGCCACTCATCACTCGTCACGACCAAAAATGCGCAGCGTCTACATCGAAACCTACGGCTGCCAGATGAATCTGGCGGACACCGAGCTGTTGTTCGGCCATCTGGGCAGCCACGGCTACCGGCGCACCGACGATCCGGCGGGCGCCGACGTGATCCTGCTCAACACCTGCGCCATTCGCGAGCGCGCCGAGGAGCGCGTCGTCGGCCGTCTCGGCGATCTGGTGCGCTACAAAGCGCACCGTCCCGAGGTGCAGCTCGGCGTGACGGGATGCATGGCGCAGCATCTGCGCGACACGCTCATGACCCGGCTGCCGTTCGTCGACTTCATCGTCGGCCCCGACGCCTATCGCCGCTTGCCCGAGCTGCTCGGCAACGGCGCCGGTGATCCGCAAGTCGATGTGCGTCTCGATCGCGATGAAACCTACGCCGACCTCGTTCCGCAGCGTGAGCGCGGCGTGCGTGCCTGGCTGACGATCATGCGCGGCTGCGACAAGTTCTGCACCTTCTGCGTCGTGCCCTACGTGCGCGGCCGCGAGCGCAGTCTGCCGGCCGCGGCGATCCTCGCACAGGTCCGCCAACTCGCCGCTGACGGCTTTCGCGAGGTCGTCTACCTAGGACAGACGGTCAATGCCTACCGCGATGGCGACGTCGATTTCGGCGCGCTGCTGCGGCAGACGAACGCGATCGGCGGCATCGAGCGCATTCGCTTCACCTCACCGCATCCCTCCGACATGACCGCCAGCGTCATCGCCGCGATGGCGAGCTGTGAGAAGGTCTGCCCGCAGCTCCACTTGCCGCTGCAATCGGGTTCTGATCGTGTCTTGGCGCGGATGGAGCGCGGCTACACCGCTGCCGCATATCTCGACCTAGTTGAGCGACTGCGCCGCGCCATTCCCGGCATTGCGCTGACTACCGACATCATCGTCGGCTTCCCGGGGGAAGACGAGGCCGACTTCCTTGCCACCTGCGTGCTCATGCGCAGCGTGCGCTATGACAGCGCGTTCATGTTCAAGTACTCGGCGCGCAGCGGCACCAAGGCGTTCAAGTGGCCCGAGACCGTGTCGGAGGAGGAGAAGAGTCGCCGGCTGCAGGCGATCATCGCGTTGCAGGAAGAGCAGTCGGTGGCCATCAATCACGCATTGATCGGGGCGACGACCGAGGTCTTGGTCGAAGGCCCGGCACGCCGGCACGAGGGTTGGTTGGCCGGTAAGACGCCGCAGTTCAAGACCGCGGTCTTTCCCGCCAACGGCGCGTCCCCCGGCGAGTTGGCGTCCGTGCGGATCACTGAGGCGACGGCGCACACGCTGGTCTGCGCCGCGGCCTAAGAAGGCCGCGGCGAATGGTGAATGATGAATGCTGAATGGTGAATTCAGAAGATGACTCTGCATTCACCATTAGACATTTCGCGTCAGCGCTTCCGTTCCATCTCACGCGCCGCTTCCTGCGGCGTGACCACCAACGAGCCTTTCTTCTCCTCTTGCTCGCGTTGCTCTTCCATCTGCATGAAGGCAACGATGCTGCTGCGTGCCAGGGTTTCGCAGAACGGGATGTCGCGCCCACCGCGGGTGCTGCTTTCCAGCGCCAGCGATACCGCGAGGGCGCGCCGTGCGGCCGAACGGCGCTTGGTGACGAGGAAGAAGTACGCCATGGCGTCGAAGCGCCGCACCCAGCTGTCTCGCAGATCGCCGCCGTACAGCTCCTCCACGGCGCGGTCGATCACCTGGCGCACCCGCTCTTGTTGCTGCGCTTCGTTGAGCACGAGCGGGCTGTCTTTGATCTGCTTGGCCTCGTCGAGGTACGGTCGCACCGTGTCAGGATCAAAGAACCACGTGCGGAACTCCTTCTCTTCGAGCAACGTCTCCGATTCGGCGAGCACACGCGCGTCGGCGCGCACGGCATCCACGTCGAGTTGGGCGCGCGCCAGCGACGGCACGTCATGCACCGGCTCCTTCGTCAGCTGGGCGCGGAATCCACGATAGTCGCCGCTGATCGTGTGGCCTTTTTCCGTCGCCCAATGGAACGCGCGGTCGATGAGATGATCGCAATACCGCCAATCGGCCTCGACCATGCGGAGCTCGTGGCGGCTGAACAACTCCTGTTGCGCGGCGCGCAGCGCTTTGCGCGACGTCTCCGAGAGCTCAACCTCGCGCAGCCCTTCGGGATCGTTGAGCACTGCGAAGAGATGCGCCACGCCGCTGGGCCGCGGCTTGATCAGCCACACCAGCTGGTCGCCGCGGCCGTCGACGGTTGAGACGTAGCCTTCGAGTACCGGCCCCGCCGCCAAGGCCACCGGTTTCTCCGACTCCGCTTGCGGAACCGTCAGGCCGCGCTGCTCCAAGCGATAGAGCGAGCGTCGCACTTCCTTGTGCAGCAACTTGTCGGCGCGGCTGCCTTCCAGCGCCAGCAACGCGTCGACACTGGCAGCGTCGGCTTGCGCCCCAAGGCGCGCCGCAATGGCAAGGTCGGCGGCCGCGTCACGGCCGGCAACGGCGCGTAGCGCGGCGGCCGCGGCATCGGGGGCGAGCCCCCATTCTTGCAATCGCTGCTCGCCGGAGCGCAGCTGCGTCTCACGGGTGGGTTTGCTCATGGCCTGCGGTCGGCGTCCTTTCTATGGGGCCTGCGGCCGGCGCCCTTTCCATGGGGCCTGCGGCCGGCGTCTTTTCTATGGTCCGCTCCCGTTGGTCGCTAGGGGCTGCCAAGCCCGACAGGTTACTCGCTGCCGCGCCGGCCGCGGGGGATTCTGTCGTCGCTCGGGGAAACATCGTCAGCTTCGGGGTGACGTGATCGTGCAGCCAATGCGCATCCCACCATTCCACCGGATCCACGTGCACACCGTTCAACAGTATCGAGAAATGCAGGTGATCGCCACCCGCGAGGCCGGTCTCGCCGGTCTGTCCAAGCGTTTGCCCGGTGGTCACGCGGACACCCGGCTGTACCGCGATCGTGCTCAAGTGCCCGTACAAGGAAAAGATGCCCATGCCGTGATCGAGCAGAACGGTATTGCCATAGATACCGAGATTGCCGGCAAACACCACCACGCCGTTCTGCGCGGCTTCCACTGGGCTGAGCTTCAGCGACGCGAGGTCAAAGCCGAGATGGGTCTGATGATCGATGACCTCGCCGTTGTGTGTGTACGTGCGGCGGTCGGCAAAGGAGCTCAGCGGCGCGGCGTTCGATTGGCGGTGGAATACGCCGCTCCATAACGGCTGCGGGTGCGACCGTGCGGTCAGATCATGGATTTGTGTTTCATTGCGCTGCCGCAACTCCCGATTGATTGCCAGATACCCGGCGACAAGATCGGCGGTCGGCGGCAGACTATTCTCGTGCTCCAGGTCCGCAACCTTGCGCGTCAGGAAGTCATCGTCGATGGCCAAGGTACGCTCAGCGAATTCCCGCGGCTTGATCGTGCACGGCAGCGCCACTTCGCGCCGGTTGCCGACCACATCGCTGGCGACCAGCCGCGGACGCACGCTGGGTGTCAGGTCTTGCGGCACGGCGAAGAACGCCAGGGCGACCGAGGGATCGCTGAAGAAGTTGGTGATTGCCGGGAAGAAATACTTGTCCACCTCGACACCGCTGCGCGTCGTATCGGCCGACTGGCGGTAGACCACGACGTCGGCCCCGCCGAGGCGGACGTTGTGTTGCGTGGTGAGCAGCTCGATCTTCGGTGGCGTGAGATGCACGGTAACCGGCACCGTCAGCAGCGGTCCGCTGGGTTGAGCGAACAGGTGCCACGCATAGGTGTCGACAAAGACCTCGACAGTAGCCGCGCCCTCTGGAACCTTGAGCGTAACCAGGTCGGCCTCGACATGCAGGCGGGTATCGGTGACGGCGCTGGTAGCAAAGCTCCCGGGCGGGTACGCGGTGGTCAGCAAATCGAAGCTCGCACCGTTGGCGCCGCTGCCATTGGCGACGAGTCGCACCTTGGCGTCGCGCAGCCCCGGGGTGCCGGTGTGCACGTCGACATCGAACGGCGTCGTGCGGCCCAGAACGGTCAACGGAGCACCCAACGATACTTTCGGTGCCGAGTGCTCGAACTTGACCCACCACACCCCCGCCGTCGCCAGGGCCACGCCGACGAGTAGGACCGCCAAGAGTTTTCGCATCAGCAGTCCCCACCACACCAGTCCATCATGCAGACCATATTTGTTGCGCGTCCGGCGAAGTCAACAGACTTACGGTCGGCGGCGCTTCGGGCGGGACCGCTCCCCCCCGTCGACGGGGCTCAGGACAGGGTTGGGTCGCTACGGGCTTCCAAGTCCGAGAGGCTCTTCGTGCGGCAGGACGAGGTACAGCTCGCCGGGGTTGCGCATCTCGCCGGCGATCGTTTCCGCGGTCGAGCCGGCGCCCCAGAAGACGTCGATACGATTCGGCCCGGTAATCGCCGTGCCGGTATCCTGGATGACGGCGAAGCGCTGGAAGGCCGGCTGTTGGCCGTTGGCCGATGGCTGATCGCGCGGATCGATGCGCAGAAACGTCAACGCGCCCGGCGGATAGATGCTGGCGTCGGCAGCGATCGAACGCCCGGCCGTCAGCGGGACCCCCGCGCTGCCGATCGGGCCAACCACCACGGTGCGAAAGAAGATGTAGCGCTGGTTGGCCGCCATCAGCCCCGCTTGTTCGTCCGGATGCGTGCGCAGATAGTCCTTGAGCGCTGAGAGCGACATGGCGTCGCGCGCCATCTTGCCCTGGTCGATCAGGACCCGGCCGATGCTGGTATACGGCCGTCCGTTCGAGCTGCTGTAGCTGATTTCCATGTGCACGCCGTCGTCGAAGCGCAGCAATGCGGAGCCCTGGACATGCAGAAAAAATGCTTCCACCGGATCGTCGAGCCAGGCCAACTCGGCGCCACTGCCGGTGAGCACACCGGCGTCGATCTCGGCGCGCGAATAGTAGGGAACCAGCTTGCCGTCTTGTACGCGTCCGTGCCCGGTGCGTCCGCCACAGCCGTCACAAAACTGCCCGAGGTCGACGTCGACTAGGTCGCTCGGCGTGCGATACAGCGGATACTGAAAGCGCGCGGTGCGCTCGCGGCTCGCGGGCAATTCGGGCTGGTAGTAGCCGGTCACCAGCAACGGCTTGGGCAACTCGACGCGATAGAGCCGCAGCCGATCGCACACCTCCTGAGCCGGATCGCTACTTCCCAGCAGTGCGGTGAGTATGGATTGCAACGCACCGACAGTCACATGCTGATCAAGCGCCGGCAGCTGGCGATCGGGGGGCACATGCTCGAGATAATCGAGGCTGCGCGCCAGCGCTTGGCGCAAGCTGTCCAGCGAGGCGTCGTCGTGCACCAGCGCGTGGCACTCATCCGAAGTCAGCGACACCAAATGTGGTTGCTGGATGTCCGGCGAAGGTTGACGCGATGCGGGCAGCTGCGCGCAGGCCACGAGCGTGAGCGCCAGCAGCGCGGCAACACGCAGCCCCCGTTGTCGTGCAGCCCGCACTACTGAACACTCAACACGTACCACTCAACACTTACGCGGCGTACACGCGTTCCGCCGCCGCCACCGCCGCGCCGGCGCCAACCGCATGCCCGTAGCGCGGCAAGACACGCTCGAGGGCGCTGAGCACCAGGAGGACGTTGGCGGTGGTGCTCGACTCGCCCATCAGCCCGATGCGCCAGGTCTTGCCCTTCAGCGGCCCGAGGCCGCCGCCGATTTCGATGTTGAGCTCGTCGAGCAGCGCGCCGCGGACTTTCGCATCATCGACGCCGTCGGGAATGTGCACGCTGTTCAGCGTCCACAACTGGCTCCCCTCTTGCGACGCGATGCCGAGCCCAATCGCCGCCAAGCCGGCCTTCAATGCCTGATGATTGCGCTCGTGGCGTGCCCAGCGCGCCTCGAGCCCTTCCTCTTCGATGATGCGCAGGGCTTCGTAGAGCGCGTAGTTCATGGTGATCGGCGCGGTGTGATGGTAGACGCGCTCGGCACCCCAGTACTTCTCGATCATCGTCAAGTCGAGGTACCAGCTCTGCACCTTCGTCTTGCGCCGTCGCAGCACGTCAACGGCGCGGGGACTGAACGTCACCGGCGACAAGCCCGGCGGGCAGCTGAGACACTTCTGCGTACCGCTGTAGCAGGCGTCGATGCCCCAGTCGTCGACGTGGACGGGATGGCCGCCGAGCGAGGTGACCGTGTCGACCACGAACAACGCGCCGGCCGCATAGGCAAGCTTGCCGATCTCCTCCAGCGGCTGCCACGCGCCGGTCGAGGTCTCGGCGTGCACGATCGCCACGAGCTTCGGTTGCGCCGCCTGCTTCAATGCAGCCGCCACATCGGCCGCATCAATCACGCGGCCCCATGGCGCTTCGACCTTCACCAGCCTCGCGCCGCAGCGCTCGACGATGTCGGCCATGCGCGTGCCGAAGACACCGTTGATGCAGATGACGGCGGTGTCGCCGGGCTCGAGCAGATTCACCAAGCACGCTTCCATTCCGGCGCTACCGGTGCCGGAGATCGGGATGGTCAGCTCGTTGCGCGTCTGGAAGGCGAACTGCAGCAGCCGCTTGGTCTCATCCATGATGCGCAGGAAGGCCGGATCGAGGTGGCCGACGAGCGGAATGCTCATCGCACGCAGCACACGTGTACTTACGGTGCTGGGCCCGGGGCCGAGCAGCACTCGTGACGGGGGTTCCAACGGAGCGGTGGTCGCCATTATTCTTGTGCTATTAGCCAGCGGTCGATAGGGTGTCAAAGATGCTCGACGCACGAATCCTCGACGCCCTCCGCACCATCGCCGGCGCCGACGGCGTCGTCGCCCGCCCGACCGAGCTACGCGTCTACGAGTGTGACGGCTATACCCTGGAGAAGAACGCTCCGGAGGTCGTGGTGTTGCCACGCACCACGGAGCAGGTGGCGCAGATCCTCCGCCTGCTGCAGCGTGAGCACATCGCCTTCGTACCGCGTGGCGCCGGCACCGGACTGAGCGGCGGCTGCCTGCCAGTGGGTGCGCCGGTGATGATCGGCACCAGCCGGATGAACCGCATCATTGAGATCGACCTCATCAACCGCCGGGCGGTCGTCGAAGCCGGCGTAGTAAACCTGTGGGTCACCAACGCGGTAAAGCAGCACGGGCTGTGCTATGCGCCCGACCCATCCAGTCAGATGGCCTGCTCGATCGGCGGCAACATCGCCGAGAACTCCGGCGGTCCGCACACGCTGAAGTACGGGGTGACCACCAACCACGTGCTCGGCGTTGAGCTGGTGCTGCCCAGCGGAGAAGTCGTGCAGCTCGGCGGCGCCGTCGAGGATGTCCCGGGGTACGATCTCACCGGCTTGGTAGTCGGAAGCGAAGGCACCTTCGGAGTCGTGACGACAGCAACGTTGCGGCTGGTGCGCCAACCCGAAGCGTGGAAGACGCTGCTCGGCATCTTCGAGTCTGTCGACGACGCCACCGCCACGGTCTCCGGCATCATTGCCGCGGGCATGGTTCCAGCGGCGCTGGAGATGATGGACCAGTTGATCATCACCGCGGTGGAAGACGCGTTCCACTTCGGGTTTCCGACCGACGCCGGTGCCGTGCTCATCGTCGAGCTCGACGGTCTTGCAGCCGGGCTCGAGCAGCAGGCCCAGCGCGTCGCGGAGATCTGTCGCGCCAATCATGCGCGCGACGTGCGCGTCGCCCAGGACGAAGCGGAGCGCGCCGCGTTGTGGAAGAGCCGCAAGCGCGCCTTTGGCGCGGTCGGCCGGCTGGCGCCCAACTACTGCACGCAAGACGGCGTCGTACCGCGCACCAAGGTTCCGGAGATCCTGCGCCGCATTGTCGACATCGGGCGGCGCTATCAGCTGCGCATCGGCAACGTGTTCCATGCCGGCGACGGCAACATCCATCCCATCGTGCTGTTCGACGAGCGCGACCCCGAGCAGGTGCGTCGCGTGCTGGCGGCGGGGCGTGAGATTCTCGAAGCGTGTGTCGAGTTGGGTGGCAGCGTCACCGGCGAGCACGGCATTGGTGTCGAGAAGATCGCACAGATGCCCCTGTTGTTTTCGCCGCAGGATCTGTTGGTGATGAGTCAGCTGCGGCGCGTCTTCGATCCGGAGCTGCGCTGCAATCCCGGCAAGATCTTCCCCACGCCCGGCGCGTGTGTGGAGACGACGCGTCCGCACCGGCAAGCCGCGATGTGAGCAGGGCTATGATCATCTCCAGTGAACCTGCCGAGAGTCCGTCTTCCAAACCTCACCCCGGCCCTCTCCTTGGTTCGGAGAGGGAGCAAGAGGCAGTCACAAGGCCGTGCTTGTGATTGACAATCTGCGCACCATCGTCGGCGCGAATGCAGTTGCGAATGGGGACCGCGCTTGCGCCTTCACCGTCGACGGCGTGACTCCGAGCTGCGTCGTCTCGCCCGCAACGGTGGATGAGCTGTGCCGTTGTGTCGCGGCGATTGCTGAGGCTGACGGCGCACTGATTCCGGTCGGCATGGGGTCGCGGCTCACGGTCGGCCGTCCGCCGCGGCGCTACGACGTCGCGCTGTCGACGCGCCGCTTGCGGCAGGTTCTGGCACACGAGGCGGCGGACATGACGGTGAGCGTCGAAGCCGGTGTCACGTTGGCCGAGCTCAATGCCCTGCTGGGACAGAGCGGCCAGCATCTGCCCTTGGACCCGCCGCATCCCGAGCGGACGACGATCGGCGGACTGATTGCCGCCGACGCGTCGGGACCGCTGCGCGTGTCGCACGGTAAGGTGCGCGACCTGCTCATCGGCATCAAAGCGGTGCTGGCCGACGGCACGCTGGTGAAGGGAGGCGGGCGTGTCGTCAAGAACGTCGCCGGCTACGATCTGATGAAGTTGTTCACCGGATCATACGGCAGCCTGGGCATCATCGTCGAAGCGACGTTCAAATTGCGACCACTCCCGGAGCATGAGGTGGCCATCGTTGTTCCCGCTGCAACGACGGCAGCGGCGACCACCACGGCGCTGGCGCTGCTGTCTGCCGCGCTGGCACCGTTGTCCGTCGATATGCTCAATGGCGCAGGGGCAAGGCGGTGCGCGATCGACGGCCCGGCGGTCGTGGTCAGTTGCGGCGGCCTTGAGGATGAAATCGCCGTCCAAGCGGAACGCGTGCGCGCCAGCTGCCACGATCGGGATGTTCAGGTTTACGACGCCGTGCAGAGCGCCCGCCTGCGCCATGCCTTGCGAGACTGGCCGGCGGCCGGCCCTGCCGGCGGCGGCAGCGACAGGTGGGGATGCCGGCTGAGCGTCTCGGCATCGCATCTTCCCGAGGTGTTGTCGCGTCTCGAAGACGAAGGCACGCGGCGCGGGTTCGAGCTCGCGATGCTGGCGCACGTCGGCAGCGGGGTTGCGGTGCTGCGGCTGGACGGCAGCGATGCGGCGCACGAGCCGTTGTCAGAGCTCGCCGGCTGGGTGCGTGCGACGCTGCGCCGTCTGGGCGGTTGGGCGGTGTTCGACGTGCTGCCGACGGCGCTGAAGGCCCATCTGGATCCGTGGGGCGCAGATATACCCGGCCTCGAGCTGATGCGCGGGATCAAACGGACGCTCGATCCGCACGCGCGCCTGAGCCCCGGGCGGTTTGTGGGAGGGATTTGATGCCCTGTCTCGGAAGTTCAGCGAACAAACCAAAGTGGCTGCGGGTCATCAAGTGCCCTCACCCTCCCCTCTCCCACGCTGAACGGATGTGCGGGAGAGGGGAGGGTGAGGGTACACGCTGGGCGCGTCGTCCCTTGTTGTTTCCCGAGTGTACGCGGCGAACTTCTGAGAGGGCACGCTAGTGGAAGCGGGCATCGCAGCGCCAAGGCGGCGTTTCGTTGAATACGACAAGTTCCTCGACTGCGTGCACTGTGGGCTGTGCTTATCCGCGTGCCCGACGTACGTCGAGCTGGGCACCGAGATGGATTCGCCGCGCGGCCGCATCTATCTCATGAAGGGGCTCGAAGATGGCTCGCTGCCGCTGACACCCGATGTCGTGCGACACCTCGACCTCTGCCTTGGTTGCCGTGCTTGCGAGACGGCGTGTCCGTCGGGCGTGCGCTACGGCGATCTCATCGAATCGGCACGTTCGTGTGTCGAAGCGGAGCACCCGCGTCCTTTCGTCGATCGGCTGCGCCGCCGGTTGATCACCCTGCTGTTTCCGCATCCACAGGTGCTGCGAGCATTGCTTCTGCCGCTGCGCTTCCTCGATCTGATCGGTGTCCTGAACATCGTACGCCGCTTCAGCGGCGCGGCGGCCATGCTGCCGCGCCTCGGCTGGTGGGAGCCGGTGCCGGAGTTGGTTCCTGCGCGCCACGCGGAACGTCATCGCGTCGGCTTCATCGCCGGTTGTGTGGCGCAGGTGCTCTTTCCGGAAACCAATCGCGCTACGCTGCGGGTGCTGGCACGCAACGGGTGCGCCGTCGAGACACCGGGGCGGCAGGGATGCTGCGGTGCGCTCTACCTGCACGCCGGTGCGAGGCGCGAGGCGCTCGATTGTGCACGGCACAATCTCGACACGTTTTCCCCCAGTCTCGACGCAGTGATCGCCAACGCCGCGGGTTGTGGCGCTATGCTGAAACAATATGGCGAGCTGCTCGCGGACGATCCGGTTTACGCGGCGCGCGCCCACGCGTTCAGCGCCAAGGTGCGCGACGTCACCGAGTTTCTGGCCGCGATCGAGTTGGTGCCGCCGACCCATCCGGTGCACGCGTGCGTGACCTATCACGATGCCTGTCATCTGGCTCACGGCCAGGGGGTGCGCGAAGCGCCGCGCCGGTTACTGCAGCAGATCCCGGGACTCGAGCTCGTCGAGCTTGCCGACGCCGACACGTGCTGCGGCAGCGCCGGCAGCTACAACCTCACCGAGCCGGAGATGGCGCGGCGGCTGGGTGACCGCAAGGCGGCGAACATCCGCGCCACCGGCGCACGGTGCGTGGCGGCCGCCAATCCCGGCTGTACGATGCAGATTCAGGCGGCGCTGCGCCGTGACGGCGTCATGCTGCCCGTGCGTCACCCGATCGAGATCCTCGATGCAGCCTACGGCGGCGACAGCCTGCGGTGAGCAGCCGTGACCGTGCACTCAGGAGGCGGCGTGACCGAGGGACCGGTGGGTTCCCGCTTGCTCTCCATCCAACTCGCGGCTGATCTCTTCTAGCGTCTTGCCCCGCGTCTCCGGAGCATACGCCAGGACGATCAGGCCGCCGATCACCGGGCCGATGGCCATCACCCCTACGGCCCACGGAATGCCAATGCGGTCGGCGAGCCAGCCGATGGCGACCGGCGTGACGATCTCGGTGAAACGGCCGAAGAGGTTGGTCGTCCAGCTGTAGCCGGTGGCGCGGATCTCGGTAGGGAAGAGCTCGGTGGCAAAGGTGTTGGTGGCGGCACCGGCGCCGAGGAAGCAGAAGATGCACGCCGACATCATCAGCGTTTGCAGCGCGAGGTTGGCAGAGTTGACGCGGAAGAGAACGAAGATCGTGACCGCCGCTGCCAGGTAGTAGATGGAGCAGCTCAGCCTTCTCCCCCATCGGTTCATGGAGAAACCCGCCGCCGGCGCGCCGAACAGGAAGCCGAACAAATACCCGCCGGCGACGACGATGGTGTATTGCTGCGGCGCGTAGCCGAGATCGCGAGCCGCATGAATGGTCCAGAAGGTCACCGCCGGGCTGGTCACCATGTGACTGCAATTCCAAATGAGCGTCACCAGCAGCGATCGTTTCCGGTAGCGCCGCTGAAACGGGACGCGCAAGCCCGCCAGCTGGGCGCGCCACGAGTCGTGGGAGCGGCCGTCGCGCCGCAGTTGGTCGAAGCGGCGCGTCTCGCGCATCCCGAGCCGGAAGAAGAACACCAGCGCCACCGGGATCAACCCCAGCAGATACATGGTGTGCCAGTCGGCGCGCACCAAGACGATGCGCGCCGTGAGAAACGCGGCGATGGTGCCGAGCGCGCCGACGCCGGCAAGCAGCGAAATGCCGAAGCTGCGCCAACGCGTCGGATATTCCTCGCCGATGATGATCAGCGCGAGCGCGAACTCCGCCGCCAGGAAGATGCGCGCACAGAACTGCCAGAGCGTGAACATTTCGATGCTGCGCGTCATGCCGGTGAGGCCGGTGAACAGCGCGTAGCCGAGAATGGTCAGCGTGATCAGCGCACGCCGTCCGAAGCGGTCGGCAAGGATGAGGATGAAGAACGAGACGACGGCGCCGATGCGAATGATCAGATTCACCAGCCCCCACTGCGTGTTGGTCAGACCGTGGAGTTGCTGGATGATCGGGGCAACCGTCGAGAGGATGGCGACGTTGAAGCTGTCGAACACCGTCGCCGACATCAGCATCCCCATCAGCGCCCAGAGATAGGGGGTCATCTCCGTGGCTTCGGGCGCGGGCTCGGGTCGCGAAGATTCGGGCATGGGGAAAGCAGAGGCGGTTAGGCGGTTGGCGGTTACGAACTCACCCTAACCGCTCAACCGCCTAGCCGCCAACCGCCTGTCTTCATCGTCCCTGCCACTTCGGACTGCGCTTCTCGACGAATGCCGAAATGCCTTCCTGCGCGTCGGCGGCGAGGGCGTTCATGCTCATGACTTCCTTGGCGTAGGCGTAGGCCTTCGGCTGGTCGAGGTCGATCTGCGCATAGAAGGCCTGCTTGCCGATGGCGACGGTGAGCGCGCTGGCGCCGGCGATCTGCTCGGCCAGCAGCTGAGTCGCTTCATCGATCTGGCTCGCGGGGACAACGCGGTTGACCAGGCCCCACTCCATCGCCGTGCGCGCGTCGATCGCGGTACCGGTCAACAACATCTCCAAGGCGCGCTTGCGGCCGACTGCGCGTGTCAGCGCAACCATCGGCGTCGTACAGAAGAGCCCGATCTTCACCCCGGGTGTGGCGAAGGTCGCGTCGGCGCCGGCGATGACGAGGTCGCAGGTCGCGGCCAGTTGACAGCCGGCGGCCGTGGCGACGCCATGGACACGCGCGATCACCGGCTGCGGGACGTCCTGCACCGTGGCCATCAGCTGCGTACACACGTCGAAGATCCGCCGATAGCTGCCGAGGTCGCGGCCGGTCATTTCGCGCAGATCGTGTCCCGCCGAAAACGCCGGGCCGTTGCCCGCCAGGACGATGACACGCGTCTGCGGCTGGGCGGCCAGCGTCCGCAGGGCATCGATCAGCTCAGTCATCATCGCCAGCGACAGCGCATTACGCCGCTCCGGGCGGTTCATAGTGATGCTGGCAATAGTCCCTTCACGCACCAGCACGTGCTCGTATGCCATGGTGAGTCCTCCCTGTGATGGCACCGAGCCTACCACATCAGCTCGCGGAGGGGCGGATCTATGCGCCGGCGAGCGATCCCATGCCGCGAATTAGTCAGATGCTTGGGACGGCACCGCGTAGCGACCAACGGGTGCGGGCCATAGAGAGACGCCGCCCGCAGGGCTACTTCTTCGGCTCGACGATTTCGATCTTCGCCTTCTTCTTGAGTCCTTCGACGTAGGCTTGCTGTTGCTTGTCGCGCTCCTGGTCCTGGAGGAAGCTTTCGAGCTCCGTCTTGACTTCCGCCAGCGTCGCCACACCGGCAGGACGCGTGTCGGTAACTTTGATGATGTGGTAGCCGAACTGTGTCTTGACGACGTCGCTAACCTGCCCGGGTTTGAGGGCGAAGGCGGCATCGGCAAATTCCTTGACGACACCGTCGTGCGGGACGAAGCCGAGATCGCCGCCCTTGTCTTTGGAACCGGGATCGTCGGACAATTCCTTAGCGAGCGTCGCAAAGTCCTCACCCTTCTTGATGCGCGCCAGCGTCTCAGTCGCGTGTTGCTTGGCGCTGCTGCCGTCCGCCTCGGCCGGCACGGCGAAGAGGATATGGCTGACACGCACTTCGGCCTGGTGCTGGAACTTGTCCTGGTTCGCCTTGTAGAACTGCTCGGCGGCGTCGGGGGCGAGCGTCACGGTGACGTGGTGGTCGAGCACTTTCTGCACGAGCGCGGTGCGCGTCAAATCGTTGCGCAGCTCGGCTTCGGTCGCGTTGTTGGCCGCCAGGGCCTGTTGGAACGCTTCCGGGTTGGGATAGTGGCTTTTGAGCTCGCCGAGGCGTTGGTCCACTTCGGCACTTGGCGTGTCGATCTTCTCAGCCTTGGCTTGCTGCGTGATCACCTCAATGTCGATCAGCGCCTGTAGTGCCTGTTGCTTGGAAGCATCGGGTGCGCCCCCCTGTGCGGCGGCCATGCGCTGAGCCAGCTTATCGACTTGCGCGCTGGGAATCGGGGTCCCGTTGACGCGCGCCGCAACCGGTGCGTCGTCAGCAGCGGCGGACAACACGGTAGCTAACGACGCCATGAGCATGACGGCGCTCAATCGAAGAGTTCTCACTGTTCCTCCTTGAGGGATGGTACAAAGTACCCGCGGCAACCTGGGCAGGTGAAGGGGTACCTGAACACCGCGGCGCAAGCAAGTCTGTGGTCCGCGATGGACCGTGCGGGATGGCAAAGTCTCGATCCGAGACGAAACCAATCCCGATTGCAGTTGGGTCGGGAGGCGCAGCATACGGGCCCACTTCGCGAAACCGGCAGCAGTTGCCGCTCATCCTTGTCAATTCCGAGAGACCGCGTCGCGATGGGGTCGAATGTCAGGTGCGGCGCGGAGTGGTGCCATTCTTGCCTTGCATGTCCACAGGCCGTCGGACTCGGGAGCCCGCAGCGACCAATCCTGCCCTGAGGCCCCCCGAAGGGGGGAGCGGACAATAGAGAGGACGCCGGCCGCAGGCCGATGAACTTGTGGGATGAGACACGCACGGTGATGCAACTGGCCCGCTGGGGACTGACCCTGGTGCGGCATGACACGCACTATCCTACGCCGCTCCCGCAGAATCCGAAGTTCATGAACCCGTCCGACGCCGTGCAGTTGATTCGCGACGGGGACGTGGTGGCGGAGTCTGGCCTCGCAGCCCAACAACATGCTTCGATCATCTACTGGGCAATTCGCGAAGCCTTTGAGAAGACCGGCCACCCCGCCGGCTTGACGCTCATGAACCTGGGCGGCCATGGCGGGCGCGGCATCGCGCCGGGCACGCTGGAGGAACTTGGACGGCCCGGGCTCTGTACGCGGCTGATCACCGGCCACTTCGAGACGTTTCGGGCGATGCTCGATCTCGCCGAAGTCGGGAAATGCGAGCTGCAGTGTCTGCCGCTCGGAGTCATGGCATTGCTCTTCGATGCGCTGGGGCGTGGCCACACCTCGTGCCTCAGCACGACCGGCGTCGGGACGTTCCTCGATCCACGCGTCGGATCAGGTACGGCGATCGGGGGCTCCACAACCGAACAACTCGTCAGCGCCGAAGGCGACCAGCTGCGTTACCGCATTCCGAAGATCGACGTGGCGGTGTTCAACGTGCCGGCAGCGGATCGGCACGGCAATCTCTACCTGAGGCATTGCGCCACCATCGGCGAGAGCCGCGAGATCGCGCGGGCGGCGAAGCGGAACCATGGCCGGGTGATCGCCAACGTCGGTTGCATCGTTGAGGAAGACCGGGACTCTATCTACCTCCCGGCTGAGCTCGTCGACGCGGTCGTCTATCACCCGGACACCGAGCAAACCGTCGGCGTGTTTCACCGCAACTACTGGCCGGCGATTACCACGCAGAGCGACGTTTCCATCGCGGAAGGCTTTGCCCGCATGCAGTTCGTGAACTGGCTTGCCGGCGTCACGCCGCGGCGCACAGCGGCCGACGACGCCGTGGCGCGCTTAGCGGCGGCGACCGTGCTGGGCAACGTTCACCAGGGCGCTTACGTCAATGTTGGAGTCGGCTTCCCGGAGGAAGTGTGCCGGGTCATCTATGAGACGGGACGGCTGGGCGATCTGACCTTCCTCGTCGAGAGTGGCGTGGTCGGCGGCTTGCCGGCTCCGGGCCTCTACTTCGGCGCGGCACTGAATCCGCAGCGCATCGTTTCATCGGCGGAGATGTTCAAGCTGTGTAACCAGAAGCTCGATGCCACGTGTCTCGGCGCGTTGCAGGTGGACAGCCACGGCAACGTCAACGTGTCCAAACGTGGCGCGGGCCCACGCGGTTACGTCGGGCCGGGCGGCTTCATCGACCTCACCGAGGCAGCCAAGACCATCGTCTTCGTCTCCGCGTGGATGGCACACGGCGAATTCGCTGTCGAAGATGCGAAGCTCCGCTTGGCGAAAGCAGGCACGCCCAAGTTCGTTGATCGTGTCGACGAGATAACCTTCAACGGCCGCCGCGCGGTGGAAGCCGGGAAGCACGTCTTCTACGCAACCCATGTAGGGCTGTTCCAGCTGACCAGGCGCGGCATGGAGTTGGTGCGCGTGATGCCTGGTATCGACGTCCGGCGCGACATCCTGGCGCACACGACGATGAAGATCGTGTTGCCCGCATCCGGCCGTGTGCCGGTGGTATCCAATGTGTTCTCAGGCGCAGGCTGGCCTGATTCGGGTCAAGCGGCTCATCGACCAGCGAAACAACCTTTCGGACGTGGCAGCCCCCAGCGACCTAACGGGGAGCGGCCCATAAAAAAGACGCCGCCCGCAGGGCCTACGGGAAGGTCTCGAACAGATCGCTGAGATCGCTCACGCCCGCGTCGCCCGCGTGCCGCAGTAACGGCGTGATCTGGAAGATCTCCTGGATCGTTTTCAGCGTCGAGCTGTGATCGTACGGAATCGTGTTGGTGTATCCGCCGCCTTTGGCAAGCGGCGACAGCACGATCATGCCGATCGGGCAATTGGCGTTGGTGCAGCCGGCCACGAGCTCCGCCTCGTCCCAGGTGATGAAGATCGCGCCTCCATGCTGATAGGCCGCCGATTGCTGGATCACGGGAATCCATTGCGCCAGCCAGTTGTCGCCCTGCTTGATTTCGTCGTTCAGCGGGGCGCATTCGCTGTGCATGTCGTTGCACTGATTGGGCGTGATGAAGTTGTAGCGCGCCGCGGTACCGCTCTGCAGGTCGGTGCGCAGCTCATCGAGTGGCCGCACGTGGGCGAGGCAGCGCGGCGCCAGCGGATCGGCGGTCATCAACTGCGGGTCGTAGTTGATGACGTCGTCGAAGAACACCATTGGATTGTGCTTGGGTGCATAGTGCCCGACGCTGACCAGCGGGCAGTCCTTTCCACTGATGTCCTCCTGATAGGAGCGCCAGGAGATGCCCTGCTCCTCGAGCAAGGTCACCAGGTGATCGGTTTGCGGGCGGTGGTTCTGGTCCGGATCGTTGTCATTGCTGATTTGCAGATTGTCCCCAGCCTCCAGCCAGATGTAGTTCGGCTCGCTGGGGTGCAGATTGCCGCCGTTCGGCCCGCGGTAGCTCTCCGCAGACGAGGACGCCGGTAACAGCGTATTGGCGATGTACGACGCGCTTGGACTGTCCTTCACCTCGGCTAACGATTTGTTCTCCAGCAGGATGATGAAGACGTTTTGAATGTGCTGGGTGGCGGGGGCAGGACCAGGCTCCGTGGACTCGCCGCAGCCGTTCCACAATGCCCCAACCGCAGCAAGTCCCAAGACGAGGCGAAGACGAACAAGATATTTCATGGGCGCTCCTGTAACCGGGGGATAGGGGAATCAACGCTCAACGTGTCAGCACAAGACGGCAGGCCGTATACGCCGCACACAATACGTCCGTCAAGCGCCGGCCGGCGTGCACGTTTGTCGGAGCTCTGGTCACGGCAGCGCTGCCGCTGGTGCAGCAGGCGCTGACGCCGTAGAGTACTGCTATGCGTAGTGGTGCCACCGCCAATCTCTATGTCTTTGCGCTGGCCAGCCTGTGGTTCGGCGCCTGCACACCACCGGCGCGGCCACCGACCGCAGCATCGGCGGCGGCGGCACCGCCACCACCGCTTTACGAGGAAGAAATTAAACCGGTTCAGCGGCCGGACATCGGCATCACGGATCTCACCGAAGTGCCAAGTGCCGACAAGCGGACGGTTACGGTCAGCGGTGTGCTCGTCAATCGGGGTGCGGGCGCAACCCGCCAGGTATACGTGCACGTTGAAGCGCTCGATCGTGCCGGAGCCGTGCTCGTCAGCGCCGACTCCGAGCCGGCGGCCGAAGTCATCGGCCCCGGAGCCATCGGGCGTTTCTCCGTAACCTTTGAGAACCGTGCCGATGTGGATCGCTACCATATCGAAGCAATCAGCCGGTGACACCCAGCAACGGTTGATTGTCGAAAGTGGAACGGATGGATCGCACCTGGTTGGCGCAACTGCGGCAGACGCTCCGCGAGCTTCTCGGTATCGCCCCGACGTTGGATCTCCATGGCTGCGGCGTGCGCCAGGCGATCGACGAGACCGAGCGCTTCCTGCGGCACACGCACAGTCTCGGTGAACCCGTCGTGCGCATCGTATACGGCAAGGGTCACGGCAGTCCCGGCGGGCGCGGGGTGCTGCGTGAGGTGATCCCGCGCTGGCTCGAACGCGAAGGCGGTGAGTTGGTCGAACGCCTCGAACGGCTGCCGGATGCCTCCGGTGCCGACGGTGCGGTCAAGGTGTGGCTGCGAAAGCGTGAGCACGTGGGGGCGTAGGAACATGGGCTTCTAATGATACGGGCTGGCTCCATGCTGCAGATTGACTGCCCGGGCCGCCTTCCATAGCCTACGCCGGTATATGTTGCGTTTGCTTTCATCTATCCTCGTGGCGGGCATTTTCGCCGGTTGTGCGGCGCAACGGCCGGGCGCCCCAGCGCTCGACCTCAACAAGGTCGTCGACTTGTCGTATACCTTCGGCCCCGACACCATCTACTGGCCCACGGCCGAGAGCTTCACGATGGAGCGCGTGTCTTACGGCATGACCCCCGCCGGCTATTGGTACGCGGCCAACAACGTCTGCATGGCGGAGCATGGCGGTACGCATATGGACGCACCGATCCACTTCGCGCAGGGCAAGCGCACCGCTGACGCCGTGCCTCTGAGCTCGTGCATTGGGCCGGCGGTGGTTATCGATGTCCGCGCACAAGCCGCTGCCGATCGTGACTACCGCCTCACGGTAGACGACATCACCGCGTGGGAGCAGCGGAACGGGCGGGTACCAAGCGGCGCCATCGTCATCATGTTCAGCGGCTGGGGCAGCTACTGGAGCGACAAGGCCCACTATCTTGGCACGGGCGAGCGTGGCGATGTCGCCAACCTGCACTTTCCCGGGTTCTCCAAAGACGCGGCGGACTTTCTGGTTACGCAACGTGACATTGCCGCCATCGGCGTTGACACCGCCAGCATGGACTACGGACAGTCCAAAGATTTCATCGTCCACCGGATCATCAATGGGGCGAACAAGCCGGGGTTCGAAAACCTCGCGCGCGTCGACCGGCTGCCTGCAGCAGGGGCCACGCTCATCGCATTGCCAATGAAGATCAGCGGCGGCAGCGGCGGCCCGGCCGGCATTATCGCCGTCCTCCCCTAGGGGCCTGCGGGCGGCATCCTTTCCATGGTCCGTTCTCTGTTGGATCGCCGTGGGCCTGCGCGTTCGATATGCTGCGGTGATGAGATCCGGCATGACGTCTCGTTGCTTCCTCTCAGTGGTGGCGGCAGGGGTTGCCCTCCTTTGCGTCTCCTGCGTCCCTGACGGTACGTCGGCGTCGCCGCGCCGGCCACCGAAACTGACGTTCGCGGAAACCACCCACGCAGTGGGCCGCGTCGAAGCCGGGCGCTCGGTGATCTATGCGTACCCCTTTCGCAACACGGGCGGCCTCGACCTCAGCATCGACAATGTGCGCGCCGGCTGCAGTTGCGCCGTAGCGTTGCCGCAACCTCGGGTGATTCCACCGGGCGCGGAGGGCCGCATCGAGGTCACCTACGACACCACGCACGAGCATGGGCCGCAGCGGCGCACGATCACGGTATATTCGAATGACCCGGTGCAGCCGGTCACGACGCTGACCTTGGTTGCGGACATTGACGCGGTGGTCGCGGCGGAGCCGCCCCAGCTCTACATCGGCCACGTGCATCGCGGCGAGCCCGCCGCCACTGCCGCACGTCTCGTGATTCCCGAGGGGACAGCGGTTGGCCCGGCCGAAACTACGGGAACGGTCCTCGACGCCGGCATCAGTGGCTTCGCCGCACAGCGAACGCCGGCCATGCTCCGCGTTGCCATCAAGCCGCACGCTCCCCTCGGGCGCTTCAAGGAATCCGTGCTGATCCACACACAGAACCCCCGGCAACCGCTGCTGACGATTCCTGTGGTCGGCATCGTCGAGCCAGCCGTCACCGCGCCGACGGAAAAACACTAGCGAGGCAGGGCCTCGGACCGTAAGTCCCATCGCGACCGCTCCTCGTTGAGTCGCTCTGTCATGCGGTCGCGAACACTTGATTCACCCACAACATGTTCCCAGTAGCAAGGAGACTCGCAGCTGTCGGGGGTGCGGCCCTTGGCGAGGGGGAATCGAACCTGGCAGCCCCGAGCGACCAATCCTGTCCTGAGGCTCCCCGAAGGGGGAACGGGCCATAGAAGAAACGCTGGCCGCAGGCCCGCCGGCCGCAGGCTGTTGCCCCACAACCGGCCGCCTGCTTTATCAATGCGCCGATGCAACTGCGCGCGATCTTGTTCGACTATGGTGGCACGCTGGATGGGCCGGGCAGCCATTGGTTGCCGCGCTTCCTGCAGCTCTATAGTGCGGCCGGCGTCGAGCTGTCGTTTGAGCGCTTTCGAGAAGCGTTCGATTACGCGACACGCTGCGGATATCGCGACCCCACAGTCGCCAGGTTCGACTTGCAAACATTGGTGGAGTTCCACGTTGCCCGGCAACTGGAGCATCTGGGTCTCGCCGCACCTGCGGTCGCGGCACAGGTTGTGGGCGCCTTCATGCACGCCTCGCGCACCGCGCTGGCCGACAGCCGCACGGTTCTTGGTCACCTGTACGGGCGGGTGGCCCTCGGCGTCGTCTCCAATTTCTACGGCAACGTTGCGCGCATTCTTGATGACGCCGGGTTTGCGCCGCTCCTGGACACCATCGTCGACTCGGCATGTGTCGGGGTGAGCAAGCCGGACCCGAAGATCTTCGCGTTGGCGCTGGAGCAGCTTGCCTGCGATCCGGCGGAGGCGCTCTACGTCGGCGACTCCTTCGAGAAGGACGTTGTCGGGGCGCACGGTGCGGGCCTGCGCAGCGCCTGGCTCGTCGGTGCCGCGACGCCGCCATGCCGGACCCCGGAGCTCGTCGATGTGCGGTTGCGCACGCTGGCCGAGGTGGAGGCGTTGGTTGCATGAAAGCCGCCATCATCGCCGCGGGACAAGGCGAGCGACTGCGCGCCGCCGGCTTCACCCAACCGAAGCCACTCGTGCCGGTCGCGGGGATGCCGCTGGTCGACTATGCGATTGCGGCGATCGCGGCGGCTGGACTGGACCACGTGGCGTGTATCGTCAACGAGCAGTCACACGGCATTGAGGAGCATTGCCGGCAACGTTGGCCGGAGCTGCGCTTCGAGTTCGTGCGCCGGACTACGCCGAGCTCGATGGAGAGTCTGTTCACGCTCAGTCCGTTGCTTGGCGACGGGCGCTTCGTCTTGCTCACGGTTGATGCCATCTTTGCGCCGCAGGTGCTGCACACGTTCCTGGATGCTGCCGCGCAACACGCAGACGCACATGGTGTGCTGGCGCTGAGCAGCTTCGTCGACGATGAGAAGCCGTTGTGGGCGCAGCTCGCCGCGGACGGACGTATCGGCGCGCTCGGCGACGAGGCGCGCGCCAGCGGCGTCGTGACCGCCGGCTTCTACGTCTTCGATGCCGCGATCTTTGCCGAGATGGCCGCGGCGCGGGCCCAGCGCTTCACCGCGTTGCGCCAGTTCCTCCGCCACTTGTTGGCGCGCAGCTATCGCATCTACGGCGCGCGCGTGCCGAAGGCGGTCGACGTCGATCGCCCCGAGGACATCGCCGTTGCCGCCGCATTCGTCGAGAGTGGATTCGCCGCATGAGCCGGTTTCTCGGCATATCGCGGGAGCCCGAATTCTCGCCCGGGAAAGTGGAGGACGATCGCGCCATTCTCGAGATGACCGCGGCGCGGCTGCGCGAGCGCGGACACGCGGCAGATGTATGCGGCGCGGACGCCGAGGTATGGCCGGTCGCGACCGACGCAACCGTGGTCTTTACGATGGCGCAGGGCGGACGCGCCTTGGATCGCTTGCAACAGTGGGCCGTGCGCGGCGTGCGCATCATCAATCGCCCCGAGGGCATCTTGAATTGCCAGCGCCATCGCACCGTCGCCGCGTTTGCCCAGACGGATGTGGCGTTTCCCGAGACCGCGTTGCTGGCAACCACCGAGGCGACGCGCGTGCCGGCGTGGGTGAGCGCCGCGGGCGCGTGGGTCAAGCGCGGCGACGTGCACGCCACGGAGGCGGACGACGTGGTGTATGTGGCCGACATGAACGCCGCGCGCGACGCGCTGCGGCGCTTCCAGGTGCGCGGCATCGCCAGCGCCGTCGTGCAACGACACATCGCCGGTACGGTGCTGAAGTTCTACGCCGTGCGCGGTGGTTTCTTTCATTGTGTCCCACCGACGGCCGGCGGTGAAACCCCAAAGGAAACTGCGCGGCGTATCGACGCGCTGGGCCGGCGCGCCGCCGACATTCTCGGAGTGGAGGTCTACGGCGGTGATTGTGTCGTTGGGGTGAACGGCGAGTTAACCTTAATTGACTTGAATGATTGGCCCAGCTACGCTCCGTGCCGCGCTCGGGCCGCGGGGGAAATTGCGGCATACGTGCTAGCGCAAATTAAAGCGACGGAATCGTGAAAGTTGCATCGAAAAGCGCGCCGGCCCGGGCATCTCTTCCCGGACCACACTCACAAGCCTTGGTAGCGGCCGAAGGCGAGTACATTGCCCCCGGCATTCAACGCATCGCGCAGCTCTCGCAGCTCGCCATGGCCGAGGGACGAGGGTGCACGCTGATCGATGCCGACGGCAACGAATATCTCGACTTTTTTGCCGGTGTGGCGGTGGCCAGCCTGGGCCACTCGCATCCGCGTTTCGTCAAAGCGCTGACGAGCCAGATCGAACGCCTCGCGGTCGGCAGCTTCACCACCGAGCCGCGGCTGGCGCTGCTCAAGCTGATCGCCGAGCTGGCTCCGGGCGCCCTCAAGCGGACACAGCTGTACAGTGGTGGCTCGGAAGCCGTCGAGGCCGCCATTCGGCTCGCGAAGGCGTACACCAAGAAGTTCGAAGTGGTCGGCTTCTGGGGCGGCTTCCATGGCAAGACCGGTGGCGTGATGGGTCTCATCGGTGACGAGTGGAAGCAGAAGTGGGGTCCGCTCGCACCGGGAACGCACCTCGTACCGTACGCCGACTGCTACCGCTGCCCATTCAAACTGACGTATCCCGACTGCGGGATGTTCTGTCTCGACTTCATCCGGCAAACCATCAAGACGACGACCGGCGGGCAGATCGCCGCGCTGCTCATCGAGCCGATGCAAGGCACCGCGGGCAACATCATTCCGCCGCCCGAGTTCTTGCCTGGCGTCGCCGACATCGCACACGAAAACGAGGCGCTGCTGATCTGCGACGAAATGATTACCGGCTTCGGCCGCACCGGGATGATGTTCGGTTGCGAGCATACCGAGACACAACCAGACGTCATGACCATCGGCAAGGGCTTTGGATGCGGCTTCCCGGTCACCGGACTGGTGTCGACCGACGCGATCACCGCCGCGTATCCGTTTGCCAAGCCAAGCTCGTCGTCATCGAGCTACGGTGGCAATCCACTCGGCGCGACCGCCGCGCTGACCACCATCGAAACCATCATTGACGAGGATCTCGTCAGCAATGCCGAGCGGGTTGGCGCGGTGCTCCTCGACGAGCTGCGAGGCTTGCAGGAGAAGTACGAATTCATCGGCGACGTCCGGGGCGCCGGGCTGCTACTCGGCCTCGACTTGGTGAAGAGCCGCGCCACCAAGGAGCCGCTGGCGCCGGCGGTGAGCGAACAGATCTTTCTGGGCGCCTTGCGTCGCGGCTTGCTGCTGATGGGTTACTTCTCGCGCGTCCGCATCAACCCGCCACTCATTCTGACCGAAGCCGAAGCGCGGGATGGCGTGGCGATTCTGGATGAAGTCTTCGCCGAGGTAGCGCAGTCGGGCCGTTACCGTCAATGATCGCCGCGCGGCCAACCGCCGCCCGTCACGGCGCCATCATCGGGTTCGGCAACGTTGCCGCCAGCGGACACGTGCCGGGATGGCAAGCGGACAACGACGTCGAGATCGTGGCAGTTGCCGACCCCGATCGGGAGCGCCGCGCGCTCGCGACCACGTTGATCGCCGGCGTGCGCACCTACGCCACCGCCGACGAGCTGCTGCGCAGTGAGCGGATCGACTTCGTCGATATCGCGACGCCGCCGGGGGCGCACGCTGCCGCCATCATGGCCGCAGCGCACGCCGGCGTGCATGTCCTGTGCGAGAAGCCGCTGACCACGTCGTGGGATGAGTATCGGGTGCTACGAAGCGCCGCGCGCCGCGCCGGCATCGTGCTGCACACCGTCCACAATTGGAAGTACTCGGAGGCATTCTGCACCGTCCGCCAGCTGCTGGCGGACGGTGCCGTAGGCGCATTGCGGACCATCTCGTTCGATACGGCGCGCAACGGTTGCGCCGCGGCAACCGGCGACAATTGGCGGGTGCGGGCGTCGGTAGCCGGTGGCGGCATTCTCGTCGATCACGGCTGGCACGCTTTCTATCTCTTGCTGGCACTGGCGCAGGAACGCCCACTCCGCATCCGCGCGACGCTCGAACGCCGCCGGTATGTCGATGCGGAAGTTGAGGATACCGCGTTGTGTGCGATCGAGTTTCCGACACTGACGGCGGAGATCCGGTTGACGTGGGCGGCCAACGAACGCCGCACCCGCTGGCAGCTCGTCGGTGATGACGGTGCTATGACGGTCGACGACGACCGCGTGGTGGTGCACAGGCATGGGACCGAACACGCACGCCGGTTGACCACGGCGCTCTCCGCGGGTTCGCACCATCCAGACTGGTTCTCCGGCGTCATTCAGGAATTTCACCGGGAGCTGGACGATCCCACCAGGTCTGGCACGAACCAGGCGGAAGCCGAGCTCTGTGTGCGCATGCTCAACCTGGCATATGCATCGGGAGCCCAGCACGCGCGCGCGCTCGACATTCCCGTGTCCAGCGATGGGTTGGAGAGGAGCTGCGAACACTCGTGAAAACTGCATTGATTCTTCCACCGAACGCGTCGAGCTTCCGGCAGGTCGCGGGCTTGCCACTGATCCAACGCACGGTATTGGCGGCGTTGCGCGCCGACTTCGATCGCATCGTGGTCGTTGGCCGCGAGTACACCGCGGAGCTGCGCGCCTTGCTACGCAGCGACGAGCGTACCCGCGCCGTCGAGGTCACGGAAGTCGTCCCCACGATCGAGGGCTCGGATGTCACGGTCATCCCGAGCGACCGATTGTTGACGCCGGCGACGCTCGACCGCGTGCACGCCGTACCGCTCGACGGCCGACCACTGCTCTTCGGCGGCGCCAGCGGCGATGCCTTGGCTTCCTGTCGCCCGTCGATGCTCGGGGCCGTTGACGCCGACAGTTTGACGAGCAGCGCCACGGAGCGGCTGTGGGCGGAATTGCTCGCACAAGGTGGGGAGCGCGTGTCGCTCGGCGAGGAGTTGTGTGCGCCGATCAGCGACGACCGGTCCGTGACGGAAGCCGAGGCGGCGCTGTGCCGTCGACTACGCGCCGACAGCGCGGCGAGCGACGGTCCCCTCGCGCATTGGATCGATCGCCGCGTCTCGTTGCGCATCAGCCGCTGGCTGGTGCGTCGCACGCGCCTGCGACCGAATCACATCACCATCATCGGGACCAGCACGGGGCTGCTGGCGGCGGCGTTGTTGGCAGTGGGCACGTATTGGAGCAGCGTCGCCGGAACGCTGCTGTTTCTGTGTACCACCATCATCGACGGCTGCGACGGTGAAGTTGCGCGCCTGACGTTTCGCGAGTCGTCGTTCGGCCAGAAGTTCGACGTCATCACTGACAATATCGTCCACGTCGCCATCTTCATCGGTTTGGCCATCGGCTTGTACCATCAGAATCCAGAGGGGCACTACGGGCTGCTCATCGGGATCCTGCTCGGCGGCTTTGCATGTACTTCCGTGGTCACGTACTTCTTCCTCGTCCGCCGTCCCGGTTTTGCAAGCAGCGGCGGCACGCCGGTATCCTTCAAGGGTAAGCTGCGCCAACATCTCTTGCGCGGCATGGAAGCGCTCATGAATCGTGACTTCGCGTACCTGCTGGTCGCGCTGGCGCTGGTCGATCGACTGTATTGGTTCTTCTGGGGCACGGCATTCGGCACCTATTTGTTTGCCATCGGCATCATCTGGGTCTACCGCTGGCGCGACGCGAAGTGAGTCGGACCAGCGGCGCGACGCCGTGAGGGCGGAGCGGTTGACGCGAGAAGAACGGGAACCTCCATGTTCACCACGCGGGCACTACGCATCGTCGAACGGATTCTCCTTGTTGCAGGCCTCGTCCTGCTGGCATTCCTCGTGCGCGAGCTCGGCGCGGCGACGGTAGCCGACAATCTCCGGATGGTCGGCTGGGGCATCGTGCCGATCGTACTCCAGGAAACGGTGTCGTACGCGGCAAACACCACCGGATGGCTGGCGGCGTTTCCCAGCCCGCGCCCGCCAATTCCATTCGGACAGCTGCTGGCGGCGCGCGTGTCCGGCGATGCGGTCAACTACGTCACGCCGACGGCGACGCTCGGTGGTGAGTTTGTCCGCACGCGCTTTCTGCGCGGGCAAGCGACGGGCACCGCGCTCGTCGCCTCGGTGGCAGTAGCCAAGCTGAGTCAGACCATCGCGCAGATCGCCTTCGTCATCCTCGGTCTGGGTATCATCTTGGACGAGACCCCGTTGCCGGATCCGATTCACTACGGCCTCCTCGCCGGGCTGGCGGCGGTATCAACCGGAGCGACTATCCTGCTCTTCGTGCAGCGCCGCGGAATGTTTGCGCCGGCGCTGCGGGTGGCGCAGCGTTTGGGGCTATCGGCGCGCGCCCCCGAGCTGATGCGCCGGCTGCAGCACCTCGACGAGGAAATCGCGCGCGTGCACGTCAATGGAAACGGCGCGTTCGCGCTGTCGGTGGCAAGCTTCTTCGCCGGCTGGTGTATGGGGGTCGTCGAGATCTACCTGATCCTGTGGTTTCTCAATGTGGAGGTGAACGTCCACCGCGCCTTGACGATCGAAGTCTTGTCGGTGGCGATCGACGGAATGCTGTTCTTCGTCCCGTTCAAGGCGGGGACACAAGAGGGCGGCAAGGTCCTGATCTTTACGCTCCTCGGTTTGGATCCCGCGAAAGGGTTGGCCGTCGGCATCTTGCGCCGCATCCGCGAATTGACCTGGGCGGTCATCGGGCTGCTGATCCTGTCACGGCAGCAACTGACGGCGCGCCCCGAGCTGCCCGACGCCGAGGCGGTGAAACAGACGGCCTCCTGATCAATGCGGAATTCGGAACGGCATATGAACGGTTCCGCACTGCGCATCCCGCATTCGCATTGTCTGAGATGTCGTCCAGATGCAGCGCCGCCTGATCGTCTCCGCTGATGACTTCGGACTGTCCCCGGGTGTCAACGCCGGGATCATCCGTGCGCATCGCGAGGGCGTGCTCACGGACGCCAGCTTGATGGTCAACGGCGCCGCCGTCGACGAAGCCGTGGAGCTGGCGCGCGCGACGCCGACGTTATCGGTTGGGCTCCATCTCGTGTTGGTGCAAGGACACGCCACCCTGCCGCCGAGCGCCATCCCCGGGTTGGTCGATAGCGCAGGAATGTTTCGCACCAATCCCGTCACCGTGGGCTTCCGCTACTTCTTTGCGCCCGGCATTCGCGCCCAGCTCGAACGTGAGATGTGCGCGCAGCTCGAGAAATATCTGCGTACCGGCTTGCCACTGTCGCACGTCGACGGCCATCTCAACATCCATGTGCATCCTACTGTGCTGGGCATTCTTGTGCGCGTCGCCGCACGCTACGGCATCCGCGCGGTGCGCCTGCCGCGCGAGCCGCTCCGTATCTCCCTGGGTCTCGATCGGCGCGAGCGTGTCCGCAAGGTCAGCGAATCCCTGACCTTCCGGCGATTGACGGCGTTTGCCGCACCGCGTCTCGACGCCCACGGTATCCGCTATCCGGATCAAATGTTTGGTCTGCATCAAAGTGGGCATATGACCGAGCCGTATCTGCTCGGCGTTATCGCGTCGTTGGCACCAGGGGTCACGGAAGTATATTCCCACGCGTCGCTCCCCGACAGCGAAGCGCGCCGCTGGCGGCCACCGGACTATGAATGCGAAGGCGAGCTGGCGGCACTCACGAGTCCTCAGGTACGGGCGGCACTCGGCGAGAGACGGATTGAGCGGGTCACCTATCACACCTTATCGCGCCGCTAGCTGACGCCAGCGGCGGCGTCACTGTCAATGAGCTCGTCGCAATGGTGCGCATCGTCCTCGGCATTGTTCCCGCTTCCGAGTGCCCGGAGGCTTTTCCCACTAGCGCCCCAGTCGACGTCGCATGGGTCACGCAAGCAGTGAACACTGCACTATTCGGGTGCGGCGGCTGAGCCCCGCGACAACCAGGCTCGACGGAACAGCGACAAGCGGCGGCGGTGGCTCAGCTGGATGCCCTGTGTTACACATTAGAAGGTGAAACCCGGCTACCTTTCCGAGATTTTCGTTTCCTTTCAAGGCGAAGGGGCCTACGTCGGGCGTCGCCACCTGTTCGTGCGCTTGGCCGGGTGCAACATTCGCTGCCGCTACTGCGATACACCAGACAGCCTCGAACGTACGGCTACGTACACGCTCTCCGAACCGAGAGGTGAGTTCACCGTGCGGACCAATCCGGTCGGTGCCGACGAGTTGAGTGGGATCGTGAGGCGCTTGCTTGCGAGTGATGCGCCGATCGATGCCATCGCATTGACCGGGGGCGAGCCTTTGGTCCAATCCGAGTTTCTCGCCGCCTTTCTGGAGGCGGGGCAATTTCATCTACCCATTCTTTTGGAAACCAACGGCATCCTGCCGCGTCGCTTGCGGGAAGTTTTACCGTGGGTGGATATTGTCAGTATGGACCTCAAATTGCCCTCAAACACTGGGGAAGGCGAATTCTGGGACGCCCACGCCGAATTCCTCGAGCTCGCGCGCGGCAAGGACCTCTATGTCAAGATTCTGGTCGATGCAGAAACGAGCGAAGGGGATGTCGACCGGGCAGCCCAAATGTTGGCGGCCGTGCGCGCTACGATTCCAGCCTTCGTGCAACCCATCGTCGACGCGACGGGACGCCCCATGATCGCTGCGGAGCGGCTCACGGATCTCTATCAGGTCGCATGGCGGTCGTTGAGCGCTGTTCGGGTCTTACCGCAGACCCACAAGCTGCTCGGCCTGAGGTAGGGCCTGTGGCCAGCGTCCCTTCCAAAATCGGCTCCCGTTGGACGATCGCAATCTGCCCAACCCGACTGTCCCGAAGGCACGCGCGGATTCAATGAAGACACCGCATCGAGTTACATTGATCCCGGGTGACGGCATTGGTCCTGAGGTCACACAAGCGGCGATGCTCGTGGTGGCAGCGGCCGGCGTCGATGTGGCTTGGGACCGCCAACTTGCCGGAGCAGCGTCGGTTGCGGCTGGAGGCGCGCCGGTTCCGACGACTGCCGCGGTGACGCAAGCAATCGCCCGGGCATTGAACCCCTGAGAGTGGGGATGGGCACGTAAGATGACCACACAGCGCCACAGGCCCGAGGTGACGCCGGAGACGGTGCACATTCCGCTCTCTCCCCAGGTCCGCCAACGGAATATCGAGCGCCTACAAGCGGAGGCATTCGATATCTTGGTCATCGGTGGGGGCATCAACGGTGCCGCCGTCGCTCGTGATGCGGCGATGCGAGGTCTGCGCGTAGCGCTGATTGAGAAGGGGGATTTCGCCAGCGGAACCAGCAGCAAGTCCTCAAAGCTCATTCATGGAGGGATCCGCTATCTCCAACACGGCAATCTCCGCTTGGTTCGCGTCGCCTGCCGGGAACGCGATCTGCTGCGGCGGCAACTCGCTCCGCACCTCGTAGAACCGTTGGCGTTTCTCTTCCCGGTGTACCGCGGTGATCCGGTCAACATCGTCACCCTCGGCTTGGGCATGTGGTTGTACGACCTGCTCGCCGTGTTCCGCAACATCCGCGTGCACCGTATGCTCAGCGCCAAGGAATTGCGGACCGTCGAACCTGGCCTCCGGCAGCAGGAATTGCGCGGCGCGGCGCTCTACTACGATTGCTTCACCGACGACGCTCGCCTCACAATTGAAACAGTCCTGGCGGCGCACGAGGAAGGCGCCGTTGTGGCCAACTACATGGAACTGAAGGAGTTCACCAAGCAGGACGGCTGCATCGTCGGTGCCGTCTTGGAGAGCCGCTTCGGGGAGGCCCGTATTGTCGTACGGGCTCGGCGCGTGGTGAATGTGACCGGACCTTGGGTAGATCGGGTCCGCCACCTCGACGATCCAGACGCCACGCCGTGTCTCCGACTAACAAAGGGCGTTCATATCATCGTCCCTCGGATGCGATTGCCCATCGTTCGAGCGATCGTGATGCACTCCCCGCGAGATCGACGCGTCCTGTTTGCAATCCCGTGGGCTGAACACACGCTCATCGGAACGACGGATACCGACTTCGAGGGAACCCAGGATGACGTCAAGGCAGACGACCAGGACATCGATTACCTATTGGAAGCGGCCAATTGGTTCTTCCCACGCGCCAAGCTCGGTGTCGCTGACGTGGTCAGTTCCTATGCTGGCCTTCGTCCGCTGGTGGCAGACCCAGATGCAGCCGATCCCTCAGCCGTTTCCCGTGAGGAAGAAATATTTGAAGCCCCGTCAGGCCTCATCTCACTGGGTGGTGGCAAGCTGACGACCCACCGCCTGATTGCCACGGAGATCGTGGATCTGGTCGCACGGCGATTGGGTGTACGGAGGCGCCGCCGTGGTAGGCGATCTTCGCTGACGGCTTCCAAGCCATTGCCCGGAGGGCTCTCGAAGGATCCGGAGGCCTTCGTGAAGGATCTCGTCGCCAAAGATGGATGCGGACTCACCGCCGCACAGATCGAGCATCTAGCGCGGCGGTACGGTACTCGAACTGACGAAGTCCTCGCCTTGCTCGTAGCGCATGCGGAGCTTCGCGAACCGGTAGTTCCCGGCATGCCGGACATTTTGGCAGAGGCGGTTCATGCGGCACGGGCAGAAATGGCACTCCAACCCGACGACGTCCTCCTTCGACGCACACAGGTCGGCTTGAAGGAACCGGCGAGGGCTTCGCAAGTCCTTGAGTTAATGAGGGAAATAATCTCTCGATTCACACAGAACTAGGCCCCGAGCAGCGCACTGGTTGCTGCTGGGTGCGGACACCCCCACCAATCCGCAGGTTTATCGGACAGCGACGGCGAATATTTTTCTTGACAATTTTCCGGCGGTTTCTGTAGTATGTTTTGTGATTGTGTTATAAAACGGACGCTTCCGAGGGCGGCAGAGTTCACAAAACGCGCGGTGCAATGGGTGTCTACACCAAGATATCGAAGCGGGAATTCAACGAGATAGCCGCTGACTACGGATTGCCACGCCTGACTGGCGTGCGCGAATTCGCGGACGGGGCAGCCAACGCCCATTTCATCCTTGAAACCGCCAAAGGCAAGTTTCACGTCAAGATCGATGCGGCGAAGAGTGAGCTCGAACTGAAGCGAGAGTTTGACCTCCTCGTATTCCTGCGAAAGCATGGCTTCCCGTGCCCGGTCCCTCTAGCTGACAGGCGCGGGCGCCACTATCGCGAGTGGGATGAGCAATCGCTGTCCGTCTACCGCTATGTAGACGGGCATTTCGTCGACCCTGAGGACATCACTCCAGGGCAGCTCGAGAATATCGGCCGAGTGTTGGCCGACTTGCACCTCATTGGCAAGGCATACAAGAAGGGCGTGGATAACCGGTTCGGCTTCGATCGAGTCGCGGAAATCTATGGCGAGGCGCGCGGGCGGTTACCACACTATTTCAAACGGATCATCCGCGCGCTCGACGAGGAGGTCGAGTATCTCAACCACTACCTGGAAGGAAAACTACCCAAGGGCATCATTCACGGCGATCTGTTTCACGACGACATCAAGTTCAAGGGTGACAAGGTCGTCTTGATCCTCAACTTCGACGGTGCCGCGCGCGGGAAGTTCATTTTCGACTTGGCCAACGCCGTCAATGCAATGTGTTTTGAGAATGGGCGTTATGTGCCAAAACGGTTCGAGGCATTGCTCGCAGGGTACGAAGCCATCCGAACTCTTTCGCTCGCAGAATGGGATGCGTTCCCCAATGAGCTGCGCTTTTCTGCCTTCCGCTTTGCGGTAACCCGCCTGCGCGATTTCTTCCTCTACCCCGACGATCGCGAGCGCATTAACAAAGACTTCCAAAACTTCTACGACCGGCTGCTGATCCTGCGGCGCGAACGAGAAGGTGGCATGGAGCCCATGCTCATGGCAATGGCCACAGGCTACGACTACCGGAAATACCAGCGCGTAAAGGCAGTGGAGAAGCGCAGCGGCCGCTGAGCCCTCCGCTCGAAGCCAATTCGCCGCCAAGGTACCGCCGCTATGGGCAGCTCGCCGCAGGCCCATTGCAGCTCGCGGCTATTTCGATAAGATTCGCCGTCATGGCTGAAGATGTGATTGAGACAGCGGTCGCCGACATCCTCCGTGAGGTGGGTGAGAATCCGCAACGGGAGGGGTTGCTCAAAACGCCAGAGCGGGTGGCGCGGTCCCTCCAATACCTGACCAAAGGATATGCCGAAGACCCCAAAACGGTCATCAACGGTGCGCTGTTCGTGGAAGAGTATTCCGAGATGATCGTCCTCAAGGACCTCGATTTCTTCTCGATGTGCGAGCACCACATCCTGCCGTTTTTTGGAAAGGCCAATGTTGCATACATTCCCAAGCATCGTATTGTCGGCATCAGCAAGCTGGCGCGTTTGGTAGACGTGTTCGCCAGACGCCTGCAGGTCCAGGAGCGCCTCACCACCCAGATCGCCAACATGCTGATGGACGAACTAGATCCGCTCGGCGTCGCGGTGGTCTTGCGCGCCGAGCACTTGTGCATGCGCATGCGCGGCGTTGAAAAGCAAAACTCTGTGGTCCTGACCAGCGCCATGCTCGGCATCTTCCGCAGCAATCAAGAGACTCGACAGGAGTTCATGACACTGGTCAACAGTGGCAACGCGCGCTGATCGCACGAGCCGGGAAACGTCTCGGTTGACAGGCCGAGTGAGATTGACTACTCGAACCTACAGATTTGTTGGTCTGCACGACTGGCGCGACGTGGAATCAACCACGAGGAAGTGCTGACCTTCAGCGGCCGAACGCCTGGGCCTCTGGATCGCAGAGGCTCGGGTTTTTTTTGGCCGAAAGAAGGGAATTTCCGTGATCAAGAATTATCTCATCGCTCCGGGACCCACGCCCGTGCCACCGCGAGTACTGCTTGCAATGGCGCAGCCAATCGTCCATCACCGCACGCCGCAGTTCAGCAAAATCTTCGCGGACGTCAAGCAAGGGCTGAAGAAGGTTTTCCAAACCGAGCAGGACGTGCTCATGCTCGCAGCGTCGGGAACGGGAGCAATGGAGGGCGCGGTTACCAACCTATTCTCTCCCGCCGACGAAGTGTTGGTCGTGAACGGCGGCAAGTTCGGCGAACGTTGGACAAAGATTGCCACCACGTACGGCCTGCGGGTCACTGAACTGAAGGTCGAATGGGGCCGCAGCGCGCGCATTGACGACGTGCGGCGTATCCTCGACGAACGTCCCGCGATCCGCGGCGTGTTCATTCAGGCAAGCGAAACCTCGACCGCCGCCCTCCATCCCACAGAAGAGATCGCCCGGTTGACCCGGCAACGCGACGCCTTGCTCGTCGTCGACGGCATCACCGCCGTTGGGGTATTCGATGTCCCGATGGACAGCTGGGGAATCGATGTGCTGCTCACCGGCTCCCAGAAGGCCCTCATGCTCCCACCTGGGTTAGCCTTCGTCGGGTTGAGCGAGCGCGCCTGGCAGCGCAGCAAGCAGGCGAAGCTCCCACGCTTCTACTTCGATTTCGCGCGCGAACGGGACAACCACGACAAGGATACGACGGCGTGGACACCGGCCATCTCGTTGATCACCGGGTTGCGCGAAGCACTGGCAATGATTCTCGAGGAAGGCTTGCCGAGCGTCTTTGCCCGCCACGCCCGCATGGCTGCGGCCACCCGCGCGGCAGCGTCCGCACTCGGTCTGAACCTTGTGGCGCCAGATGCTCCGAGCCCAGCATTGACGGCGATGCATGTCCCCCCCAATGTCGACGGCGGGAAGCTGGTTGCTTATCTGCGCGATCGCATGGGTGTAACGTTCATGGGTGGACAAGATCAGCTGAAAGGGAAGATCGTCCGTATCGGGCATCTCGGATATACTGGAGCCTTCGACATCGTCACCGCCATCGCCGCGCTCGAAATGGGGCTGCGCCACTTCGGACACGCGGTCGCGCTTGGCAGCGGAGTCGGCGCTGCGCAGGCGGTCCTGATGGCCGGCCTTCCGGAGTGAGCGATGCAGCGGGTACTGATTGCCGATAAGCTTTCTGCCGCGGGCATGGACATCCTGCGTGCGGCGCCGGACATCCAGGTGGACGAGGCTGTCGGGCTCACGCCGGCCGAGCTCGCCGCAAAGATTCCACCGTACCACGGCTTGATCGTTCGCAGTGGTTCCACGGTCACCGCCGAGGTCATCGCCGCCGCCAACAATCTCAGAGCCATCGGCCGTGCCGGCATTGGCGTCGACAACATTGATGTCGAAGCGGCAACCAAGAAGGGCGTGGTGGTGATGAATACCCCCGCCGGCAACAACGTCACGACCGCGGAGCACGCGATCAGCATGATGCTCGCCCTGGCCCGCTCCATCCCTCAGGCCACTGCATCGATGAAGGCAGGCAAGTGGGAAAAGGGGAAGTTCACCGGCTCCGAGGTCTTCAACAAAACCTTGGGCATCGTGGGTGTCGGCAATATCGGCAGCTTGGTCGCCGACCGCGCGCTCGGCCTCAAAATGAAGGTGATTGCCTACGATCCGTTCATCTCGCAGGGCGCCGCGCAGCGCCTCGGCGTCGAGCTGGTCAGCCTCGACGAGCTGTTTCCGCGCAGCGACTTCATCAGCATCCATACGCCGCTCAATCCGCAGACGCGTGGTCTGATCGGCGAAGCCGCATTCGCGAAGATGAAGAAGGGTGTACGTATCATCAATTGCGCGCGTGGTGGCATTGTCAGCGAGGACGCCTTGGAGGTCGCGATCCGGGCCGGCACGGTCGCCGGGGCCGCTCTCGACGTCTTCGAGCAGGAACCTCCATCCCCGGATCACCCGCTCCTCAAAATCGACAAGGTCATCTGCACCCCGCACCTTGGCGCCGCGACCGACGAGGCGCAAATCAACGTCGCCATTGCCATCGCTCAACAGATCGTCAACTTCCTTACCGCCGGTGTCATCCAGGACGCTGTGAACGTGCCGTCGATCAGCACGGAGCAGCTCGAAATTCTCGGCCCATACCTCCTCCTGGGTGAAAAAATCGGCAGTTTGCAAGCACAACTGATGAGCGCTGCACCGCGCGAAGTGACCATCGAGTACGCCGGTGAGGTCGCGAACTATGACGTCAAGCCGATCACGCTCGCCATCCTGCGCGGGCTGCTCAGCCGTGCGTCGGACGTGGTGAACTACGTCAATGCGCCGGCGATTGCCAAGGATCGTGGCATCAAGATCGTTGAAGCGAAAACCAGTCAATCGAAGGGGTTCTTGAACCTGGTCACCGCCACCATACACACCACGGCCGGGACGACCAGCGTCGCTGGAGCGATTTTCGGGCAACGAGTGATTCGCATCGTGCGCATCAACGACTTCTTTCTGGACGCTGATCCCGAAGGCTTCATTCTGATGTTGAACAACCGCGACGTGCCCGGCGTCGTCGGCAACGTCGGCACGCTGCTCGGCGAGGCCAAGATCAATATCGCCCGCCTGGAGCTCGGTCGCGAACGCATCGGCGGCATGGCAATCTCATTGATCCACGTCGACGACGAGATTCCCGACGCGGTCATGGCGCGGTTACGCACGCTGCCCAACATCGTGTCCGCCCAGCTCATCCGATTGTAGGCCAAATGACCATGAGGCGGTTACGCGGCTACGCGGGTACGCGGTTACGGAGGAGAGGTATGCCCTTGGCCGCGAACCGCCCAACCGCGAACCGCCTCGGTGTATGAGGGACCAGCATGCCTGCTGTCGTCGTAGTTGGAGCGCAATGGGGTGACGAAGGGAAAGGCAAGGTCGTCGACATTCTTGCCGAGCATGCCGATATCATCGTGCGCTACCAGGGCGGCAACAATGCCGGGCATACACTCGTCGTTGACGGACAGAAGACCGTCCTGCATCTCGTTCCCTCCGGCGTGCTCCACAGCGGGAAGGTGTGTGTCATCGGCAACGGCGTCGTCGTCGATCCAGGCGTGCTGCTCAACGAGCTCGACGCCCTGCGGCAGCGCGGCTACCTCCTCGACGACACGTTGCTGAAGATCAGCGACCGCGCTCATGTGATCATGCCGTACCATCGGGCCATCGATCTGGCGCGCGAACGGCTGCGCGGCGAAGGCCGCATCGGCACCACCGGCCGTGGTATCGGTCCGACGTATGAGGACAAGATGGCACGCATTGGCGTGCGCTTCGCCGATTTCTTGGACGACGAGTCGTTCAGCGACGTCCTGCGGCACACCCTTGCGGAGAAGAACGTCTACCTGAACACCATCCTCCGCGAGGAGTCGCTCGACTTCGACACCATCCACGACGAGTACTGCAGTTATCGCGTCCGCTTGGCGCGCTACGTAAGCGACACTGCCGTCTATCTACATACGACGTTGCGACAATCGAAGCGGGTGCTCCTGGAAGGCGGCCAGGGCACCATGCTCGACGTCGACCATGGCACCTATCCGTACGTCACGTCGTCGAACACCGTCGCGGGCGCGGCATGCACCGGCACCGGCATTGCCCCGCACCAGATTTCGGCCGTCGTCGGTATCGTCAAGGCCTACACCACACGGGTGGGCAGCGGCCCCTTCCCAACCGAGTTGCTGGATGAGCTCGGCACCAAGCTGCGACAAGATGGCGACGAGTTCGGGGCTACGACCGGCAGGCCGCGCCGCTGCGGATGGTTCGATGCCGTCGTCGTCCGCCACGCCGTTCGCCTGAATGGCCTCAACGGCTTGGCGCTCACCAAGCTCGACGTGTTGACCGGCATCAATCCCATCCGCATCTGCACGGGTTACGAGTTCAACGGCCGCCGCCTTGACGATTTCCCCGCCGGGGGGGCGGTGCTGCGCGGCGTGCGCCCGGTGTACGAAGAGCTGGCCGGCTGGACCGAACCGCTCCATCAAGCGCGCGCGTTGGACGACCTCCCGGCGAACGCACGCGCATACATCCGCCGCCTCGAGCAAGTTTCGGGGGCACCGATGATCATGATCTCGGTGGGTGCCGGCCGGAACGAAACCATCGTCCTGCAGAACCCGTTTCACGGAAGCTGAGGCCTGCGGCCAACGTCCATTCTATGACCCGCTCCCCATTGGGTCGCTGCGATGTCCCAAGGCCGACAGATTCAGTGACGTATCCGCTCCCCCAGCGGATTTCAGCCGTCGTCTTCGACGTCGGCAACACGCTGCATCACATCGACCACGCGTACATCGCCGCAACGATCGAACAGCACGGCGTCCCTGCCACCGAGCATCAAGTGGCGGTTGCCGAGTACCGCGCCAAGGCCGCCGTCGACGAGCATTTCCGTGCCTCTACCGGCGGCGTCGATGCAGGTCGGCACGTCGCCTACTTCGAAACCCTCCTGGCGACCTTGGACGTACCCGAGAACATGTTCGCGTCGATCACCGGCGCGTTGCAGGCCGAGAATCAGCGCCGCTCGCTGTGGCGGGTCATGCGTCCGGACACGCCCGACGTGCTCGCCGAGCTGCGGCGCCGCGGCTTCACTCTCGCCGTCGTGTCGAACGCCGACGGCCGTGTCCCCACCGACCTCGCTGCCGGCGGCATCGCCAAGCATTTCACGACCATCGTCGACTCCCACCTCGTCGGTGTCGAGAAGCCCGACGCGCGCATCTTCCAGATCGCGCTGGGCGCCTGCGCCACACCTGCATCTCACGCCATCTACATTGGCGACATCTACGAAATCGACATTCTCGGCGCACGCAACGCCGGCATGACCGGTGTGCTGCTCGATCCGCTCGGACGCTACGCGCCGGTGGATTGCCTGCGCATCACGACACTCAGTCGCTTGCTGGAGCTGCTACCAGGCGCGGCGTAATCGCCTGTTCAGCTCAGCAGAGCGGTCGCCGGCCGCCGACCGCAGCTCCAGATTTGGCAGCATATAGCGACCAATCCTGCCCCGAGGCCCCCCGAAGGGAGGAGCGGGTCATAGAAGAGATGCCGACCGCAGGTCTTAGTCGAGCGTTACCTCCTTGAGATATGCCGCGAGCTCGGCGGCGCTCGGCTTGAGTGGGGTTGTCTTGCCGTCGGCCATCTGGTTCACACACTCGCCCGCCGTGAGCTGCGCCGGCGCGCCGTTGCCTGAAAGGGCGCGCACTTCTACGTGCCCGTCGAGCGCACAAACCGCGTCGAGCGTCGTGTCTCCCCACAGCACCGTGCCGCGCACGCCGGCAACCGCCGTCGGCGTGCGGATCTCGTACGCGCTGGCTTTGCCGAAGAACTTGGCAATGGCAATCTTGAAGCGTCCGGCCAGCACACGCAACTTCGTGGCGCGGCTCTCTGCCGACAACTGCAGCTCATCGAGCACGATGCGACTGCCCGGTCCAATCGCCAGAACGGAATCGTCGGCAAGCAGCAGCTTCACCTTGGACGACGCATCGGTAACGATGACCTCACCCGGCGCCACGGTATCCGACGGCCGCAACGGCTGATCCTTTCCAGCCCGTTCCACCGTCGGCGCGCCGTTGGTGCGCACCACTACCGCGGAATCGGCAGCCTGTGCGGGCAAGGCGACGACGGCGAGCAGAACGCTCAGCGCCATGAGCGGAGATGGCGCGACCAGGGTCCGACGTTCATATGATCTCATGCGCTCTCCCTATCCCAGAGCGCGGGCCGGCGACAAGGAGATTCGCAGCGCGTCCGAAAACGATGGGAAATCGAATCCGAGCAGCGCGTCTGCCGGAAGTCGACTCACAGGTATCCACGTGGTCCGGACGCCACAAGGACCGGTTCGTCGTAGTGCACCGAGCGATCGGCGGCAATCTCGATCTGTTGCAAGGTGATCGTGAAGGCTTTCAACGGACATTGCACCAGCACGGCGAGCCGTGCCGTGCCGTCGCTGCGCACCACGGCGGGTTCGTAGGCTTCGACCGGGTGCAGAACATTCCATCCAGGGGCAGCGGTAATCTGGCTCAGCTCCGCGGCGGAGGCAATCACGTGCGAGTGCGCCCAGCGCTGGCTCGCCCAGAGCTCCTGCATCGCGATCCAGTAGTCGAACACACCACTTGCCGTCGGCTCGTACGAGCAGTGACGGTAGAGCAATTCGACATCCTGCGTCGGACGATGGGCTTCGGAGGACGCCACGGAGTCCGGGGCCGGGTGCCAATCGATCAGCTGCCGAATCGTTTCGACATCGGTCGTCGCGCGCGCCACGAACGGGCGGACTAGGAGATCGCCATTGCGCTGTCCGAAGAAGCGATAGCGTACGACGAACCCCGGAGTGATCCGGACGGCGGGCAATGTGGCGAGGACTTCGGTGGCCGTCGCTTCGAAGATCGCCTGCCAATAGTCCGCATCCGGAGACGGCGGTGGCACGCCCACCCGATCCAGCGCACGTTGGCGCGCCGCTTCGACGCGGCCGGTTGTCGCGCGCACGTGTGCTGCCGGAATGAACTCGACCGCCATTGCGCGGAGCATGGCTGGAGATGCGCCCAGGTGCAAGGATCGCCCCGACACGAGGTCGTGCTCGTGCGTTGTCATGCGTATTTCCGTGTGGAATAGCATGCGCTCCGCAGTATGATTTTTCCTTGAGTAACAACAGTTCCGCCTTCACAATTGGGAGTGAGCATGATGGATGGGGACGAGGACATTCTTAGGCAACTCATCACGCGCGGCGCACTCGGCGGGGGCGAACCACGCAGGAGCACCAGCTATGTCGGGACCAAAGCCCTGATGCTGGCGGTGCTGGAGGAAGGCATCCGCAACTATTGCGGGCCTGCGGGTCGTGTGCGCACGGAAGCGGAAGCGTGGGTGCGCAGCAATCGCCGTTCGGCGTTCTCGTTCACGGTGATTTGCGAGATGCTCGGTTTCGAGCCCGAGGCTGTACGGATCGCGCTGCCGCGCTTGCAGCAGCATTCGAAAAAGCAACTGCGCCGCGTCCGCCCCAACGCCCACCGCACCACGCGCCGGTAAGACCCTCATCGGGGGGCGTGCGGCCGATTCAGGCGCCGCAACCACGACGCATTCGCTCCATGTAGGCGGCGGAACGCAGCGGAGAGAAGGGCGTACGTGGCCCGCACTTCCGGCCGCGGGGTGTAGCGCTGGGCGACCGGCACCAGCGACGGGATCTCTTCAAATCCGATCCAGCCGAGCCCCAACGCTGCGATCAACGCCGCGCCACGCGCGTTCGCTTGCATGGGGTCGCGCACGGCGTGAATCTCGCGTTGCAGCACGTCAGCGAAGATCTGACACCACACGGCCGACTGCGCGCCGCCACCGACGATGCGAATCGGCTCCAGCCGCCGCTTCACGAAACGCTCGACGTAGCCCAGCATCCACGCGGTGTTGAACGCGACGCCCTCCAACACGGCGCGCACCATATCCTCCAGCGTGGTCGTCGTGGACATGTTGTGGAAGCCGCCGCGCAGGTACGGATCGTCGACGGGCGTGCGCTCGCCGTTTAGCCATGGCGTGAACAGCAACCGATGACTGCCCGCCGGCACCGCCGTGGCAATCTGATCGAGCAGCGCGTAGCGCTGTTCGGGAATCGGCACGCCGAGGAGCGCGTTGCGCCGGAAGAGGATGTTGTCGGCGAGAAAGCTGAGCGCACCGCCGGCCAGGTCCTGCTCGTCGATGACCTGATACTTGCCCACGACCGCCGTCGGAAACGTGGCGATCGCATGCAGCGGATCGGTCTTGCGGAAGGGCACCAGACACTCGATCCACGATGACGTGCCCACGTACAAGTGCGCCTCGAAGTCGCGCACCGCGCCGGAGCCAAAGAGCGCACATTGATGGTCCGGCGACCCGGTGACGACCTGGACGTCGCGCCGCAAGCCGAGCGCGTCAGCCACCTCGGCGCGCACCATGCCCAGAATGTCGGTCGACGCGCGCAGCGGCGGCAGCTTGTGCCGTTCGATCCCCAGCGTGCGGAGCAGCTCATCATCGTAGCGAATACGGTGCGGGTCACGCACGTCGGTGACCCAGAACAGGTGCATCGCGTCGAACGACGAGGCCAGCTCGCCGGTCAGGCGCAGGTTCAAATAGTCCTTGCTCGGCAGAAAGCAGTGGGTACGCGCATAAGCGTCCGGCCACGCGTGCTTCACCAGCAATACGTGCGCAGCGTCGTCCTTGCCCGAGAACGACGGTGCGCCGGCGGTGCGGCGCAGCGAGCGCACCGCCTTCGCAACACCGTAGCCCATGATGCTGGGGAAACCGCACATTGCCCGGCGCACGTAGGGTGCGCCGCGCGAATCCATCCAGGTCAACGCGGGAAGAACATGGCGGCCGTCACGGTCGACCGCGACGGTCGTCGAGAACGTGCTCGAGACACACAGGGCGGTAATCGTCGTGGACGGAACCACGCTCCGGCGAACCACCCGACCGGCCGCGCTCAGCAGCGCCTCCCACCAGTCGTCCGGATCCTGCTCCGCACCACCGCCGTCCAGGAAGCGGATGGGTGTCGGCGCAAACTCGAAGGCAAGAACCTCCCCACGCGCGCTGACGACCGCGGCCTTGATCCCCGAGGTGCCGTGGTCGATGGCAAGAACGCAATCGTCGCGAGCGGGCACAGACCATCACCAGAGGAACGCCGAGCGCATTCGAAGCCGCCCATAGCGACGCAACGCGGAGCGGGCCATAGGACGCCAGGCGCAGCCTCTAGAGGTCCACGCGGGAGACGCTACCATCGGCACGGATGGTTTCGATGCGCATCGTCGACGCCCTCCCCCCCATGCCTTCCTTGCGCATGACCTGCAGGCCGAAGCTGAGGAAGTCACTTGGATCGACACACCCCTCCGGCGGCAGAACCCCGGTCGCGGTGATCTTGCCTTGCTGCATCAGCATGACACCGATAGCGGCGGGCATCCCCGTCCCTTCGCCAAGCCCACCCGACGACGATCCCATGTGCACCCGCACTTCGCGCCGTTCGCCGTCCTTGTGGCCCTTGACCACCACCGACATGCAGCCGCGCTGCGTGCCGAACTGCTGCTCCTTCAACAAACGATCACGCTCGCGCATGAGCAGCGCGACGGCGAAATCGTACGGGACGACCGACTGCCCATTGACCACGAGCGGCTCACGGCTCGACAAGCCGAGGCGGCACAGCTCCGCCGTCAACTGATAGTACTCGATCGGCAGCACGGAGCCCTTGTTGGTCACCTGGCGGACCTTCAAGAAACGCGGCAGCGTCACCTGCTCCGGGTGCGGGTACGGATAGAGTGGCGTCGGTCCGAGGATGGGGAAATCGAACGTCTCACGCAACGCGATGCCATCGGGCTCGAAATAGCGCACGTACTTCAACTGACCGTCCAGAAACATCGGAATGTCGATGCTCATGCAGTGGAAGCGGTGGCCGATGACGCCCGCGCCCTCGGTGGGCTCGCCGCCGTGGCAGTGGAAGATGTCGACCGAGTCGGTGGTGTCGAGCTGCGTCTCGGCAATGTACTTGGCAAACAAATTGGTGACACCGGGCGAGGCCCCCATGCCGATCAACGCGGTGATCCCGGCGCGCTTGGCCTCGGCGTCGCGCTGCAGAATCTCGATCGTCACGTCGACGTCGTCGCAGATGTCGATGTAGTTCTTCCGCTCGGCGAGCACGGCGGCAAGGACGGTGCGGACGGTCTTATAGAAGGGCCCGACGCAGTTCAGAACAATGTCAGCCGCCGCGATTACGGAGCGCACGCTGCCCTCGTCGCCAGCGTCGACTGGAACGAATGAGATGCGCGTTCCGAGCTCCGCGATCAGCTCTGCCGCACGCGCAGCGTTCATGTCGCCGATCACAACCTTGGAGAACGCCGGCTCGCGCGCCAGGGTCCGCACCGCGACGCTGCCGACGGCGCCACACCCGCCAAGAACAACGACCGTACTCATTGATCCCTCTCCCCTTGCATGCGGCACATCTTGGGGCGCGCGCGCGGAGAAGGCAAGTCGAATGAGCCCATGCCGTCAACCAAGCCCGCACGTCACTCGTCACACCTGTCGGAGACCGATACGGGGTGAGACACACGACGTCAGATGCGCGCGTGCGCCACTACGCATTCGCGACGGTCGCCAGCATCGTTGCATTGGTCGTCACGCTCGTGGTTGACGACCCGCTGGTCGAGCCCAACACCCTCCTGCTGTTCCTGGCGGCAGTCATGTGCAGCTCCTGGTACGGCGGCATTGGACCCGGTCTCGTCGCCACTGTCTTCACCGGTTGCGCGGCGATGTTGTTCTCTCTCGCCCCAGCCTTCATGGTGAGTGAGCAAAGCGCGCTGCGCCTCTTGGAATTTGTCGCCGTCTGCGTGCTGATCAGCTGCCTCAATGAGGCACGCCGCAGATCGCAAGACCGCGCCGAACGAGCGTGCGCGGAGGCAGCGGCGGCGCAGCGGATCAAAGACGAGTTTTTGGCGCGGGTCTCACACGATCTGCGCACGCCACTGAGTGCCATCCTGGGCTGGACCGAGATCATCCACCTCGAGGGCGCCGATCAGGCGACGAGAGAGCATGCGCTGGCCGTCATTAAACGAAGTACCCTGACGGAAGTGCGCCTGGTCGAGGACCTCCTCGATGTATCACGCACGCTGACGGGCCAGCTCCGATTGCGGACGCGTCCGTTGGACCTCAACGTCGTTCTTCAGGGCGCGATCGACGTATTGAACCCCGCAATGGAAGCCAAGGCGCTCAAGCTGCGCACGGAGGTGCACATCACCGGTCTGGTGCTGGGCGATGCCGAGCGCTTGCAACAAGTCCTGTGGAACCTGCTGTCGAACGCGGTGAAATTTACGCCGGCGAAGGGCGTGGTAACCGTCGCCATCGAAGAGCGCGACGGTCGCGCCCGGGTGACTGTCAACGACACCGGACCAGGCATCGACGCCGCGGCATTGCCACACATCTTCGAGCCATTCTACCAAGGAAAGATAGAGGGCACGAGAGACGCCGGCCTCGGCCTCGGCCTGGTGATTGCCCGCCATGTGGCGGAATTGCACGGCGGCACGCTGCGCGCCGAGAAGACGGAGAGCGGATCGGGCGCACGGTTCGTTCTTGAGCTGCCAACGATGGAGGAACAACCGGCGCATTCCTTCAACCGGTCGTTCATGGGTGGGTTGCTTGCTCCAACGCCGAGCCACTCTCGATCACCCGGCGTCTGAAAATCGAGCTGACCGGGGTACGCCAGCGAATCCGCAAGCAGTTGTCGGCACTGATGAACGAGCGGGCGCGAGGTTAGGCGCACTGCAAGTTGATCCCATCCGGTGTGAAGCAATTGCCGCTGCAACAATCGCTATTGGTCCCGCACGGGTCGCCGGGTTGTCCGCAGGTAGTCGTCGGAGTTGTCCCAGCTGTCGCCGTCGCGGGGAGCATACCGCCGACGACGAGGTCTGGCCCGCCACAGCCGACCCAGGAGAGCATCGCGCCGAGTACGGCACTTGAAATGACTAACGCCAGCAGTTGTAGCCGCACAAGCAACGCTCCTTCCCCAGTGCCTTACGCAAGTCTTCGCAACCTTGATTCACACCGGGCAGTGTCGGTCATCTTACTGCCGGCCGCCTGCGCGTCAACCATTGTTGCCCAGAACCGTCACTCTTTCATGCTCAACGCCTGTATCTGATTGTCAACGCTTCGAGCAATGGCCACAACCGACGGTTGCGGCTCACGGACCCGGTCATGCTGCATCGGCAGGAAAAGTCGGCAGTAGAATGAATGACGTAGAGACGTCTCGGTCCTGCGGCATGGGGCGACGGCCTTCACAACCGGATGCCCCTCCGCGTCTGCGAGAACCCTTCCAGCCACCGACACTGCTCAAGCGCGCAGGCGGCCTTTCCTCTACTACCGTGGCGGCGCAGGCTTGCGTCACCAGCATCGCCACCTTGGCGCACTCGGCGCACCGCAGAAGATGCGCCAGCATCACTTTGAATCGTCCGATCTCGGCGACATCGTGTGTCAATGTTGATCCCATTTGATGACTCCTTCTAGTGCGCTCATCACGCGAGCGCATCACGTCAGCACGGGATAATCGGGCCGGCAGTCGCCACATCGACCACCACGGCAATAAGGGGTGACGACTGGCTACGATAGTCCACGCTCTCACATTTGCTAACGAACGACTCACCGGTTTCGCTGACAGCCATTGGTGACGATGGTTCTCGGGCGCGGATTCAGGAAGACGGACCATTTGTGGCGGTTCTGAGGACAGCGGCTCCTGTCGGCGTCACGCTCCACCACGGCCCGCCCATGGCGACGAACAATTGCGTTGTATCCTGGTAGCGCTGCGCGTCCGCGCGGGCGGACCCGAGCCGTGCCTGCTGGTCTTGGCGTTGGGAGTCGAGCAGCTGGAGAAGATCCGACTTGCCGGCCGCATAACTCAGCCGCTGCAGCGCAAGCGCGGCGTTGGCAACATCCAGCGCGTAGCGCTGGTCGGCAACCAAATCGGCGTCGTGAGCCAGTGCCTCGAGAATGTCGGCGACCTGACCGAAGGCCTGGAGGACCGTTTGATGGTAGGTAGCCAGGGAGCCGCGGTAGGCGTCGATGGCACCCTGCTTCTGAGCTGCCAGCGCGCCGCCCTGAAAAATTGGGGCGGTCAGACCGGAAGCCAAGCTCCAGACGGTACTTGATCCTTGGAACAAGACATCCGGCGTCAAGGCCTGCTGACCGATCGACGCGGAGAGTGTAATCGAGGGATACATTTGGGCCGTGGCGACGCCGATGGCGGCGCTGGCCGCGTGGAGCGACGCTTCCGTCGCAAGGATGTCCGGGCGCTGGTGCACAAGCTCCGACGGGAGACTCACGGGTAAATCACCCGGAAGGGTCAGCTCCGTCAGGTCGAAGTCGGGCGGCGTACCCTCTGCCGGAAATTGGCCAAGCAGGACCGACAGCGCATGGCGGGCGACGCTCAGCTGTTGCTGCTGCGGCGGAAGCTGCGCACGGTCGGTCGCCAGCTGAGTCTCCGCCGTCAGAATGTCGGTTTGCGCGGCTTTTCCCGCTTCAAATTTCGTGCGCACGAGCCCCAGGTTCTCCTCATCATCGGAGATCATTTCCTGCACCGCTGCGATCTGCAGGCGCGTGGCGGCGATATTGATCGCCTGCGTCACGACGTTGCCTGTCAAGGTCAGATACGCGGCGGCGAGCTGATACTCCTGGCTCTCGGCCAGGGCGGCTTCCTGTTCGACATGCCGCCGCGTGCCGCCGAAGACATCAGGGGCATAGCTCACGGTGGGCCCCAAGGAAAACAGATTGAAAATGGAAGTCTTCTGAACCGTCGACCGCGACGAGCTGGTTTGCTGGCGCTGGGCGTTCACCGCGGCGCTGACTTGCGGATAGAACGCGGCACGAGCTTGAGTGAGCGCGTCCTGCGCTTGCGCCAGTGTCGCCTCGGCGGCAACGACGGTCTGGTTCCCGCGGATTGCCTGCTGAACCACGTCGGTAAGTTGAGCCGACTGGAAGAGCTCCCACCAGTCCGATGAGATGCGCTGGCCAACGACGAAGCGTTGCTCAGTCTCACCGAAGCCGGGTGCCAACGGCTGGGGAACCTCGCGCGCGGTGTATGTCGTCACCACGGGGGAGCTGGGTCGGACGAAGTCTGGTCCGACGGCGCAACTGCCGAGCAGCACGCTCAGGGCGGCGACACAGACGCTCCAGTGGCGGGGCAGGTTTCGTCCAAACGTCAGCACGTCCATCTGAACCGCATCCTGATGCGACTATTCGTAACGCAGCGCCTCAATCGGATTGAGCAGAGAGGCGCGCCGCGCCGGGTAGTAACCAAAGAACACGCCGACCGCGGCTGAGAACGCAAACGCTCCTGCCATCGCCGCCGGCGACAGCAGCGTCGGCCAGCCGGCCACCGCCGAGATCAGTCTGGAAGTGGCGCTCCCGGTCGCAATACCGCAGGCACCCCCGATGGCGCTCAGCAACACGGCCTCGACGAGAAACTGCAGCAGCACGTGTATTCGACGCGCGCCGATTGCCATGCGGACGCCGATCTCGCGGGTGCGCTCGGTGACCGACACCAGCAGGATGTTCATGATGCCGATGCCGCCGACAACCAGCGAAATCGAAGCCACCGCCGCGAGCAGCAGGGCCATGACGCGGCTGCTGTCTTCGGCGGCGCTCGTGATGTCACTGAGATTGTTGACGCTGAAATCGTTGGTCTGACCAGGCTGCTTGTGATGCCGCCGCGCCAAGGTATCGGTGATCTGCCGCAATGCCGTTTGCACCAACTCCGTGCTTCGGGCCTGTACGTAGATCATGTGGACGAAGCCCGTCAGCTTCGGCTGCAGCCCGAGAGGGTTGGTGGGCGGAGTAAAGATGGCGTTGCTGGGTGTCGGGACCTGACTGGGCGAAGCGACACCAAGCACCTTGAGCTCGGCCGTCGTAAAGGGCATCAAGATTGCGTCGTCTTGATCCTGTCCGAAACCCGATTGGCCCTTCGCCGCGAGGACGCCGATGACCTCCAGGGGAACGCTCTTGACCAGAATGGTTGCTCCGATGGGGTCTTGATGGTCCCCAAAGAGATTCTTGAGCACCGTTTGCCCAAGCAGGCAGACCCGGCTGGCGTCGCGTTCATCGTCGTCGGTCATCGGCCGCCCCGCAACCACCGCCCAATTTCTGATCGGCAGATAGCTGGGAGTCACCCCCTGGGCGCTGGTGCTCCAATTCTGGTTGCCGGATTCGATCTGGGCGATCTGCCGATCCTGGTACGCCACGCTGGCAACCGCGCCATCCTCCTTTTCGATCGCTTCGGCATCCGACACCGTGAGCGTCGACGCGCTCCCGAACCCGCCGCGCACACCGCTGGTCGTGGTGGCTCCGGGCAACACCACGAGGAGATTGGTGCCCAGACTTTCGATCTGCGCCTTCACGGCGGCGTTTGCACCCTGGCCGACGGCCACCATGGCGATCAACGCCGCCACACCGATGAACACCCCGAGCATCGTCAACGCCGAGCGCAGCTTGTTGCGCGCTAGTGCCCGCGCGGCGGCGGCGAGGGCCATGCGGCCGAACGACCATGCCCGCTCGATCGTGGCCGGAGAGGCGTCAGCGAACGCGGGCGCGCTGCGCGTCGCGGCGAGCACTGCGCCTGCCGGCATCGGGCCGCCTGCTTGGCGTTGATCGGACACGATGAGTCCATCCCGCATCGTGATGACGCGGTCCGCAAAGGTGGCCATGTCGGGCTCGTGCGTCACCAAGATCACCGTCACCCCGCGCTCGCGGTTGAGCGCTTGAATCGTCGTCATGATTTCCGTTGCGGTGTGCGAGTCGAGATTTCCGGTCGGCTCATCGGCCAGGAGAATCGCCGGGTTGTTGATCAACGCCCTGGCGATCGCCACGCGTTGCTGTTGCCCGCCGGATAGCTGACTTGGGAAACTGCGCTCGCGGCCGGCAAGCCCCAGAAGGCCCAACGCCGTGCGCGCCCGTTCAGTGCTGTCGGACAACCAACCCGAATAGAATAACGGCAACGCAACGTTCTCCAATGCGCTGGCGCGCGCCAGTAGATTGAAGCTCTGAAATACGAAACCGATGCGGCGGCTGCGGATGCGCGCCAGCGACGGCTCATCCAGCGCCGCGATCTCGACCGTGTCGAGAAAGTATTGCCCACTGGTCGGCTTGTCGAGGCAGCCCAGCATGTTCATGAGGGTCGACTTCCCCGAACCAGAAGCCCCCATGATCGCCACGAATTCGCCGGATTCGACGGTGAGACAGATGCCCCGCAAAGCATGCACCTCGACGTCGCCAAGGCGATAGACCTTCGTGACATCGCGGATGTCGATGATGTGCGCGGCCATCGTCTGCGTCTGGCACCGCTACATGTGGAAATGCGGCCGCCCAGCTTGCGGGCTGCTCCCATCCTGCCCGCCGCGCCCAGCCTCGTCCACGACGACTTGGTCGCCCGGCTTGAGATCCCCGCTGACCACCTCGGCGAAGGAACCGTCGCTCAATCCAGTGGTGATCGGAATCTTTTCCGGACGTCCGGCGTGGAGCATCCATACGCTGGCGCGCGGCCCGGGCTTGGTGTTTCCATCACTATGCCGCAGCCCTTGGGGCGAGAAGCGAAGCGCTTGGACCGGCACCCGCAGGACATTGTCGCGTGCGGCCGTAACGATCCGGGTGTTCGCCGTCATGCCGGGCAGCAGCGCGAGATCCGCGTTGTTGACGTTGACCACGACGTCGTACGTCACAACGTTCTGAACGGTAATTGGCGCTTCCCGGACTTGCGAGACTTGTCCCTCGAATGTCCGGTTCGGAAAGGCCTCGACGGTAAACGACGCCTTTTCACCGAGCTTGGCGGCACCGACGTCGGACTCGCTGACGTTCGTATCCACCTGCATCTTCGTCAGGTCCTGGGCGATCAGGAACAGCGTTGGCGTTTGAAAGCTCGCCGCCACGGTTTGCCCGATCGTGATATTGCGAGAGACGACGGTCCCGTCGACCGGAGAGATGATGTTGGTGTAGTCGAGATTGACCTGAGCGGCGTGCAGCTCCGCTTCGCGTTGGACGATGGTGGCGGCGTCGACGTCGACCTGTGCGACGGCCTGGTCGTACGCGCTCTTGTCACTATCGACCGCGTCTTGCGACACCACGCCGTGCCGATGCAATCCCGCATCCCGCTCAAAATTGATCTTTGCGTACACCAGGCCGGCCTGGTCTTTGTGGAGCTGCGCCTTCGCGGTCGTCAAGTTGGCGGCATCCTGGTCGACGATGACCTGATAGGGACGCGGATCGATCTTGGCGCACAGTTGCCCCGCCTTCACCTCGGTGTTGTAGTCGCAATAGCACGCCTGGATCGTGCCGGAGACGTAGGCGCCGACCAGCACCGTGATGACCGGATCGACCGCCCCGGTCGTCGTGATGCTGCGAACCACCGGCCCGCGTGTCACCTCGGCCGTGATGTAGTGCGATTTTACGGGGCGTTGGTGCCACACCCAATACAGCGCCATGGCACCGACACCCAACCCGACCAGGATCGTTCGAAGACCGGGGCGCAGGCGACTGAGCGTCTTATGGCCGGCGGCCGGCGTCTTTTCGATGGTTGGCTCCGTTTCAGCTGTCGTCACCATCGTCATCGGTGCTGCCGCCGCCGTCCCCATCGTCCCCCTCATCCGCGACAGGTTGTCCGACATGAACACCGATTGGAGAGAATTTGCCGAGCGCCACGAGCGTGAGACTCAGCAGCATCAACATCGCGATTTGCTTCATGGTCAACCTCCTGCCCGTGAATCGCGGGCTCAAGAAACTCCTTCTTCGTCCGTTGTAGGAGAAACGAATGACGTGGCAGGTCGGTTGACGTGCCGTCGCGTTGATCCGCGTCGGAGAATGGAACCACGAAGGGGCAGGAAGTTCACGAAGGAAAATGAAAGAGAAGATCCTGAATTCCTTTCTTCGTGGTCTTCGTGTCCTTCGTGGTGAAAGATCCTGGGCTCGCGGCAGATTTCCCGGGCTCAGGAGGTCGAGAATGGGAGACGACAGACAACAGACACACACCCCCGCCAACATTGAATTGTGAATCTGTTGTCTGTCCGTCTGTTGTCTGTCGTCCAGGGCACCGTTTACGCCGACGCGGCGGCTGCCGGCACGCGCAGGCCACGCCGCCGGAAGCTCAAGACCCAAAGCCGGAAGCGGTCGAGATAGAGGTACACCACCGGCGTGGTGTACAGCGTCAGCAGTTGGCTCACAATCAGCCCGCCGACAATGGTAATCCCCAACGGCTGGCGCAGCTCGGATCCGGTGCCACCACCCACCGCCAGCGGCAAGGCTCCGAGCATCGCCGCCATGGTGGTCATCATGATCGGCCGGAAACGCAGCAGACACGCCTCGTAGATGGCGTCCTCCGGCGACTTTCCTTCCCGGCGTTCCGCATCGAGCGCGAAGTCGATCATCATGATCGCATTCTTTTTGACGATGCCGATCAGCAGGATGATGCCGATCAACGCGATGACGCTCAGATCGGTGTGGCAGATCAGCAGTGCGAGAATGGCGCCGACGCCGGCCGACGGCAGCGTCGACAGAATCGTCAGCGGATGAATGTAGCTCTCGTACAACATGCCGAGCACAATGTAGACGGCGAGCAGCGCCGCCAGGATCAGTATCGGTTCGTTGGCCAGCGACGCCTGGAACGCTTGCGCCGTGCCGGAGAAGTTGGCGCGAATGCTGGCTGGCAAACCGATCTCGTGTTCCGCGGCGGTGATCTCTGCGACCGCGTCGCCCAACGCCACACCCGGGACCAGGTTGAACGACAGCGTGATGCCGGGGAACTGCCCCTGGTGATTGACGGCCAACGCCGTCGTCGACGGCGCGAAATGCGTAAACGCGCTGAGCGGCACCTGGACGCCGTTGGTCGAACGCACATAGATATCGCGCAACGTTTCGGGGTTCTGCCAGAATTGCGGCGCCACTTCCATCACCACGTGATACTGGTTCAGCTCGGTGTACGTCGTCGACACCTGACGTTGCCCGAAGGCATCGTAAAGCGCGTCGTCGATCATCTGCGGCGTGATCCCCAGCCGCGAAGCGGTGTCGCGGTCGATTTGAATGGACGCCTGCAGCCCGCGATCCTGTTGGTCACTGTTGACGTCGAGCAGGCCGGGCAGCGTCTGCATTTTGCGCAGCATGCGCGGCGCCCAGTGATTGAGCTCGTGCAGGTCATCTCCCTGCAGGGTGAGCTGATAGGCGGCACCGCTGAGCCGGCCGCCAATACGCAAGTCCTGAATTGTCTGCAGGAACAGGCTCGCGCCAGCCACGGTCGCGAGCTTCGGCCGCAACCGCGCGATCACCAGCGGGGCACTGAGCTTGCGTTCGGCCAACGGTTTCAACGAAATGAACATGCGACCCGTGTTGGTGCTGCCGTTGTTGCCACCGGTGAAGGCGACGGCGCTCGCCACGGCCGGATCGGCTTTGACGATATCGACGAACTGCGCGAGCTTTTCCTGCAGCGACTGAAACGACGTGTCCTGGTCAGCCTGGATGGCGCCCATGATGCGGCCGGTATCTTGCTCCGGGAAGAACCCCTTGGGTACGATTATGTAGAGATAGATGTTAACGCACACCGTGAGCGCGGCGACCAGCATCGTCAGCCGCGAATGACGCAGCGCCCAGGACAACGTCGTTTCGTAGTGATGCAGCAACCAGTCGAAGACGCGCTGGCTTGCCCGATACGCACGACCATGGACCCGTCCCTCCTGCGGTTTCAGAAATTTGGCGCACATCATCGGCGTCGTGGTCAGTGACACAACCAGGGAGATCACGATGGCGATCGACAACGTCACCGCGAACTCGCGGAACAATCGGCCGACGATACCACCCATCAGCAAGATCGGGATGAACACGGCCACCAGCGACGCGCTCATCGAAAGCACGGTAAAGCCGATCTCGCGCGCGCCGCGCAACGCGGCCTCGAGCGGCTGCATGCCATGCTCGAGATAGCGGGCGATGTTCTCGATGACGACGATGGCGTCATCCACGACGAAGCCCGTCGAAATCGTCAGCGCCATCAGCGACAGGTTATCGATGCTGTAGCCGCACAGGTACATGGCGCCAAAGGTGCCGATCAAGGAGAGCGGGACGACGACGCCGGGAATGATCGTCGCCCACAGGTTGCGCAGAAACACAAACACCACCAACACGACCAGCGCGATGGAGACCAGCAGGGTCAGCTCGACGTCCGCGATCGAGGCGCGAATCGTCGGCGTGCGATCGATGACCACGGAGACGTCGATGCCCTGCGAGATCGAGGCCTGCAGCTCCGGAAGCAGGGCGCGCACCCGGTCGACGGTCTCGATGATGTTGGCGGCGGGTTGCCGAAAGATGACGACGACGATCGCCGGCTTGCCGCCTGACAGACCCCACGACCGCACGTCTTCCACCGAGTCTTCGACGTTCGCGACGTCTGCGAGCCGAACCGGTGCGCCGTTCCGATACGCGACGATCAGCGGCCGATATTCCTCGGCCTTGCGCAGCTGGTCGGTGTCGCTGATCTCCCACGTGGTTGTGGCGTCGGCGAGTTGCCCCTTGGGACGGTTGGTGTTGACGCTGCCGAGCGTGGTGCGTACCTGATCGAGCCCGATGCCGTAGTTGTTCAGCGCGGTGGGATTGAGGTCGACTCGTACCGCAGGCAGCGAGCTACCGCCCACGACCACCTGGCCGACGCCTTCGATCTGCGACAGCTTCTGCTGCAGGATCGACGCGGCGGCGTCGTAAATGCGCGCGGTATCGATGGTGTCGGAGGTGAGCGCCAGAATCAGAATCGGCGCGTCCGCCGGATTGACCTTTTGATAGCGCGGATTGTTCGGCAGGTTCGAGGGCAGCTGACCGCGCGCGGCGTTGATCGCGGCCTGCACGTCACGCGCCGCGCCGTCGATGTTCCGGCTCAGATCGAACTGCAGGACGATTCCCGTCGAGCCGAGGTAGCTGGTCGAGGTCATGTCGGTGACGCCAGCGATACGTCCGAACTGGCGCTCGAGCGGCATCGCCACCGCCGACGCCATGGTCTCGGGGCTCGCGCCGGGTAGCGCGGCTTGCACCTGGATGGTTGGGAACTCGACCTGCGGAATCGGTGAAACCGGCAGCAAGCGGAAGGCAACGATACCCGCCAGTGCCAGCGCCAGGGTCATCAGCGTTGTCCCGACTGGCCGTTTGATGAATGCGGCAGAAATATTCACGGGGGCCTGCGGCCGGCGTCCTTTCTAGGGCCCGCTCCCCGTTGGGTCGCTGCGGGCTCCCATGTCCGAGATGACTAGGCCACAGGGTAGCGCATCGCAACGCCGTGACAAGAGAAGAAGTGCTGAGTGCTGAGTCCCGAGTGCTAAGTGCTGAGCAATCTCCCAAGGAAGTGCTGAGTGCTGAGCAGTCTACTCAGGACTCAGCACTCAGGACTCAGCACTCAGCAGCGGGCGGTTTGAGGTCGCCGGCGCTCTCGACTATGAGAGCGGGCGGGGGGGACTGCCCATGACCACATGGCCCACATATCCCGATCACCGTGCCGATCCCGCCGCCTGGGCGCGGCAGCTGGGCATCTCACGCGCAGCGGTCGAGCTGTATCTGGCGAGCGAGGTGATTGATCTGCACTGGGACACGTACCTGTGGTACCGCCTGATGCGCTACGACCCGCGGCGGCGGCACGGGCACGGGTTGCTGGGCGCCCGGTTTTACAGTCACGTGGATATTCCGCGGCTGCGCGAAGCTTGCGTCGGCGGCGCGATGTGGGTGATCACCACGAATGTCTGGCGGCGGGCGGACCGCCGCTTGCCGACTGCGGTGGAGAATCTGCGGCGTCTGCAAGGCCTCTTGGAATGTGCTCCGGCGGACGTTCAGGTCGTGCGCACGGCCGCCGACTATCGCGCCGCTCGCGCTGCCGGCAAGCATGCCGCATTCATCGCCATTCAAGGCGGTAACGCCTTCGACGTCTCGCTCGACGCGCTTGATCTGATTCCGGACAACCTGGTCCTGCGCATCACGCTGGTACACCTGTCGTCCTCGCGCATCGGCGTAACCAGCTCGCCGCTGGCGGGCGGGCGCACCGAGGGCCTTTCGGCATTCGGGCGCGACTTCGTGCGCCGGCTCAATGAGAAGCGCATCTTCGTCGATCTGGCGCACATCAACCGCGCCGGATTCTTCGACGCCGTGAGCGTGCACGATCGCACCCAGCCGCTGCTGGTGACGCACACCGGCATTGCCGGCGTCCACCGCCACTGGCGCAACGTCGACGACGAGCAGCTGCGGGCGGTGGCCGACACCGGCGGGGTGATCGGCGTCATGTATCAATCGAGCTTCCTCGGCGACCCGTATCTGGGCGGGCGAGCCGAGACCATCGTCCGGCACCTGGCGCACATCGTCGATACGGTGGGCGAAGATCACGCCGCGTTGGGGAGCGACTGGGATGGTTTGATCAACCCGCCGCGCGACCTGCTCACCGTCCTTGAGCTGCCGCGTCTCGTCGAGCTCATGCTGCACCGCGGCTGGAGCGGGGAGCGCATCCAAAAGATCCTCGGCGGCAACTTCCTGCGCGCGCTGGACGCGCTGCGGGGGTGATGTGCAGGCCGATTTAAGCGGGGCACCCGGTCAGCGCCGTGTTCACTGCTTGGATAACTAGGATGATGTTGAAGTCTAATCCCCAACCCACGATGACGAATAGTGCCGCGATTCCCACGAGAGCACTTCGCATCTGAAGGCTCCTCCGTTGAGCAGGCGTGGTCTATCACGATTGCAGCTGCGCGACCACGGCAGCGCCCATCTCACGGCAGCCGACGACCCGCGTGCCGGGCTGGGCGATGTCCGGCGTACGGAAGCCGGCGGCCAGCACGGCGGCGACGGCGGCTTCGATCGCTTCCGCAGCCGCCGGCTGGTCGAGTGAGTAGTGCAGCATCATGGCCGACGACAAGATCGTTGCCAGCGGATTCGCCGTGTCGTGCCCGGCGATGTCCGGAGCGCTGCCGTGAATCGGCTCGTACAGGCCGCGCGGCTTGCCCAGGCTGTTCTTGGCGTCGCCGATGGAGGCCGACGGCAGCAGGCCCATGGACCCGGCGAGCATCGACGCCTCGTCCGTGAGAATGTCGCCGAACATGTTTTCCGTCGCAATGACGTCGAAGTCGCGCGGCCGGCGCAGCAGATACATGGCCATGGCATCGACCAGGACGTCTTCATAAGCGACGTCCGGATACTCGGCCTTGATCTCATGCGCCACCTCACGCCACAGGCGCGACGATGACAGGATGTTGGCCTTGTCGACCGACGTCAGCTTCTTGCGGCGCCGGCGCGCCAGCTCGAAGGCCGCACGCATCAGACGCGCGATTTCCGCCTCGTTGTAGGTCAGCGTGTCGACGGCCTCGCGGCCGCTCGGGCCGACCCGTTGCTCGCTCGTCCCGCCGAAATAGATGCCGGCGGTCAGCTCGCGAACGAAGACGAGGTCGACACCACGCAGGACCTCGGCCTTGAGCGGCGCGGCATCGAGCAACTCCGGCACCACGCGCACCGGCCGCAAGTTGGCGAACAGGTCCAGCCCCTTGCGCAGGCCGAGCAATGCTTGCTCTGGACGCACACTGGCCCGTGGGTTGTCCCACTTCGGGCCGCCCACGGCACCGAGCAGCACGGCATCGCACGATCGCGCCAGGTGCAGCGCGCCGTCGGGAAGGGCCGTGTGGAAGGCGTCGATCGCCGCGCCGCCAACGACGGCTTCCGTGAACGCCAGCTGAAAGTGAAACCGCTGCGCGCAGACTTCCAGAACATGCTTGGCCTGCGCCACGACCTCCGGACCGATGCCGTCGCCGGGGAGCACGAGGATCTTCATCGCACGCTCCTATCCCGCACAGAGAGAATGGAAAACAGGAAACCTGAAATGGAAAACCGGAAACCGGTGAATCGTGCCTGCCTTGCCATCTTCGATTGAGCGTTTTTCATTTCACGTTTCGTCGTTTCCGGTTTTCCATTTTCTTCCGGGTCCAGTCAGGGGCCCTCCTCGCCTTGCAGCCCCTGGTAGCGCGAGCGGCGCGACTCCAGCTTGTTGAGCGCGTTGAGGAAAGCCAGGGCGCTGGCCTGGATGATGTCGGTGTGCGCGCCCTGTCCCGTCGCCGTGATGCCGTCCTGCGCAATCAAGCATGACACTTCGCCGAGGGCATCGGTGCCCCCGGTGATCGCTTTCACGGCGTAGCGTTCCAATTTCGGGCTGATGCCGGTGATCTGGGAGATCGCCTTGTAGCAGGCGTCGACCATCCCATCGCCGTCGCCCTCGCCACGGCGCTCCGCCCCATCGACGCGCAAGCGTACGGCGGCATGCGGGAGCGACTTGCTCGACGCGGTCACCTCGAGCTCGAGCAGCTCGAAGCGATCCGGCGCGCGCACCGTCTCCTCGGTGACGATGGCCACGAGGTCGTCGTCGTAGACGTTCTTCTTGAGATCGGCGAGCGCCTTGAAGCGTTCGAACGCCTTGTTCATGTCGACTTCATAGAGATCGATGCCCAGGTGCTTGAGACGCTCGGCGAAGGCGTGTCGCCCCGAATGCTTGCCGAGGACGAGCTTGTTGCTGCGAATGCCGACCGATTCGGGCCGCATGATCTCGTAGGTTTGCTTGTCCTTGAGCACCCCGTCCTGGTGAATGCCGGCCTCGTGTGCGAAGGCGTTGTCGCCAACGATCGGCTTGTTGGCGGGCACGGTGAGCCCGGTCACCTGGGACAACAGGCGGCTCGCCGGATAGATCTGCTCGGTGACGACATTGGTGCGCAAGTGGAAGAAGTCGGCGCGCGTGTTGATCGCCATGACCACCTCCTCCATCGACGTGTTGCCGGCACGCTCACCGATGCCGTTGATCGTGCACTCGATCTGTCGCGCGCCGTTGCGTACTGCCGCGAGCGAATTGGCGACAGCCATGCCGAGATCGTTGTGGCAGTGGGCGCTCCAGTAAACTGTGTCGCTGCCCGGCGTATTAGCGATCAAATACGCGAAGAGCTTGCCGAACTCTTCGGGCACAGCGTAGCCGGTGGTGTCGGGCACGTTGATGGTGCCGGCGCCGCGCGCGATGACCTCGGTGAAGACCTGGATCATGTATTCCGGGTCGGAACGCGAGGCGTCCTCGGCCGAGAACTCGACGTAGTCGAGATGCTTGCGCGCATACTCGATCGCCCAGCACGCCGCATCGAGGGCTTCCTGACGGCTCATCATCAGCTTGCGCTTGAGGTGCAAGTCCGAGGTAGCGATGAAGATGTGAATGCCCGGGTGTTTGGCCTTTTCGACGCTCTTGATCGCTTGCTTGATGTCAGCCTCACGGGTACGCGACAGGCTGAGAACGACGGGATTGGATACCGCCTCGGCGACGCGCGCCACGGAATCGAAGTCACCAGGTGACGACACGGCGAAGCCGGCCTCGATAACGTCGACGTTGAGCTTTTCGAGCTGGCGCGCGATCACGAGCTTCTCTTCGACATTCATCGTCGCGCCGGGCGACTGTTCCCCATCGCGCAGTGTCGTGTCGAAGATCCGTACCGTATTCTGTTCCGCTGTCATCCGACACCTCCCTTTCCGGACGCCGCCGCTCTGGCCGGCGCCCAATGCAAGAAGGGCCGCGGGGGGAAGCTACCCGTGGCCCTTCTAGAAACACAGACGCCACGAGCAGTTTGCCCGCCCGCGGCGTCCTTCGGTTTGCGTATGATCGACCTTACGCTCCTCCAGACGCACCGGACGGGCTCAGAAGCAGCAGCTCCAGCAGCAGAGACCGGCCGAGTACATTTCGAGAAGCAAACATAGTGGGCTGGGTGTAATCGAGGTGGCCGACCTTGTCAAGAGCGCAGTCTCCGCCGGCGGCGCCGACTGCTGAGCGCCAGCGGGCGCGGGCCGGGAGCGCTGGTCACGTCCCCCGGCGATTCGAGCACGTTGGGCATACGTGGGTGCCGGTGCATTTGCCCCCGCAGCCGCTTGCCGCGCACGATCAGCCAGCGCAACGGTCCTGAGCATGCGTACACCGAGAACCCCATGAAGAGCATGATCTGCGGTTGGGCGATGACCAGCCCAAGCAGCACGATACCCGCCAGGAAGATTCCGAAGGGCTGGCGGCGATAGAGCTCGGTTTCTTTGAAACTGAAGAATTTCAGGTTGCTCACCATCAACGCGGCGAGCGCGTAGGTGACGATCAGGAGAATGGCATGCTTGTGCGTCGCCCCACCGCCGCCGAAGTGGTAGTAGAGCAGGACAGTCGTCGCGATCACCTCGGCGGCCGCCGGAATCGGCAACCCGATGAAGTGGCGTTTCTCGGCGTTATCGAACTGCACGTTGAAACGCGCTAGACGCAGCGCACCGCAGGCAACGTATAACGCCGCCGCCAACCATCCCCAGGTCATCCAAGGCTCCAACGCCCAACGATAGGCGAGAATGCCCGGTGCCACGCCAAAGGCGACAAGATCGGCAAGCGAGTCGTACTCGATGCCGAAGCGGCTCGTGGAGTTGGTGAGCCGCGCCACCCGGCCATCGAGCGCGTCGAAGACGTTGGCCACGATGATCGAGATGGCCGCCCAGCGGAAATCTGAGCGCAAGCAGCAGGTGATCGAATAGAATCCCGCGAACAACCCGCCCGTGGTGATCAAGTTGGGTAGCAGGTACACGCCTTTGCGGAGCGGCGTCGCGGCACGCCGCGGGCGGACGATCACACGTTCGGCCTCGTTCATGGCCATTCTCCAATCAGCGTAGGCTGGCGGCGCTCAACAGACATGGAGGTTCAAAGTAGCAGACAATTCGCCGCATATGAAATCGCGTACCTGATACCGGGGCGTCGTCGTTCACCGGTCTCGGCCGCGGTCCGTATGCCCGTGTCTATGACGCTCGTGCCTCATAGTTGCATTTCCGCACCGCCTTCGGTTCACTCGCGCACATGGCAATGGCGCTGGACCGCGTGAGCGCCCTCCGAAACCGGCGATCGGCAATCTTCGCGGGCTGCTGCCTCATCGTCGCTGTTCTCGCCGTCTACTCACCGGTGGGAAGCTACGACTTCATCAATCTCGACGATAACGAGTACGTCACCGAGAACCCGTTTGTCCGTGGCGGGATCAACGCGGAGAACGTGCGCTGGGCGTTCACCGCGTTCCATTCCGGTCACTGGCATCCGTTGACGTGGTTGTCATTGGCATTGGACTGCACGCTGTTTGGAGCAACCCCGGGCGCGCTGCACCTCGTCAACGTCGTGCTGCATGCGGCGAATGCCGCGCTGCTGTTCTCTTGGCTGGCGGCGGCCACCGGTTCAGCCAGACGGAGCGCCGTGGTGGCGGCGCTGTTTGCGCTGCATCCGCTGCGCGTCGAGTCCGTCGCCTGGGTGACCGAACGCAAGGATGTGCTCAGCGGCTGCTTCCTCATGCTCACCCTCTGGGCCTACGTGGGCTACTGCCGAAAGCCGACGCTGTGGCGTTACACGCAGGTCATTGCCGGCTTCGCCTGCGCGCTGCTCGCCAAGCCGGTGGTCGTGACTGTGCCGTTCATGTTCCTCCTGCTCGATTTCTGGCCCCTGGGAAGGCACCGCCGGGTTGCGGCGGAGTCAAGCGGACACGACGCGGGCCGCTGGCGGTCGCTGGCTGGGCTGCTTTTGGAGAAGATCCCCTTCCTGTTGCTCGGTTTGGCAACACTGGCGGTGACGGTGACGGCGCAGCGCGCGGCCGGTGCGGCGGTGAGCAACGCGCAACTGCCCTTGGACATGCGCGTCGAAGCAGCGGCGTGGAACTATCTCGCCTACATCGGCAAGACCCTGTGGCCCGTAGACTTGGCGGTCTTCTATCCGCTCCATCCCGTACCAGCGTGGAGGGGTGCGCTGGGGGGACTGGCAATCGCCGTTCTGACGTTGCTTGCCTACCGTCTCCGCGCGCGACGTCCGTACGTGCTCATGGGATGGCTGTGGTTCCTCGTCACGCTGCTGCCGGTAATCGGCCTGGTCCAGTTTGGCGGGCAAGGAATCGCCGATCGCTTTACGTACATTCCCCACATTGGGCTCTTCGTGCTCGCGGTCTGGACGCTCGCTGACCTTTCGAGTGAGCGGACGGCTGCCTGCGGGGCAGCGGTGGTGCTGTGCCTGTGCGTCGTCATCACGTCGTGGCAGCTGCGCTTCTGGCGCGATAGCATCACGCTGTTCACGCGCGCGCTCGCGGTTACCAGCGATAACTTCATGGCTCATAACAACCTCGGCGTGGAATTGGCCGCGCGCGGCGACGCGGAGGCAGCCGAGCGGCACTATGCAGAGGCGGTGCGCATTAATCCCACGTGGCCGGAAGCGCAGAACAATCTCGGCATGGCGTACGCCGTCGGCGGTGACTATGCGCGCGCGCGCGGGCACTTCGAGCAAGCGTTGCGGGTGCGGCCGCAGTTCGCCGTGGCGGAAAACAATCTCGCGACCGCGTTGGCGTTCGAGGGCAACTTCGACGCCGCGGTCGAGCACTATACCCGCGCGGTGCAGTTCATGCCTGCTTATGTCGATGCACGTTACGCCCTCGCGGATGCACTGGAGCGCACGGGGCATCTGGAACAGGCTGCGCAGGAGTACCAGCGGGTCATCGAGGAGCGGCCCGGCTGGCCGCCGGCCCAGCAGCGACTGCAGCGCGTTACCGCGGCACTCCAGGAAGGGACAACGGCGACTCTTCCGGCAGACCGGGTGCCCTGAAGACGCCGCCGCGCAGGAAATCCCAGCCGAAGCCAGAGGCTTTGCGGGCAAGCGAAGCGATCACCGCGGGGCGCCGGTAGTGGCGTGCCATCATCGTGCGCGCGGCGCGGCGCAGCAGTGCCGGCGACAGGCCCGCCAGATCGAGCGCCGGTTCAGCCTGAGCACGCGGCGAGACCACGGCGGCGTGCTCGGCCGCCACCTCATCGTGGTAGCGCGTGCCGGGATATGGATGCGCAAAGTGAATGGTGAGAAGATCGGGACGCACGGCGCGCAGGAAATCTCCGGTTTCGGCGAGTGTTTCGGGCGTATCCCACAAGAAGCCGATCATGAAATATCCAAGCGACAGCACGCGGTGCCGGTCACAGAGGCGCATCGCCGCATGCGCCCTCGGTCGGTCGGCCTTCTTCCTGACGCGCTCACCGATCATCCGACTGCCGACATCGATCCCGAAGCTGATGCCGTAGCAGCCGGCGCGCCGCATGGCGCGGATCACTTCGTCATCGACACAGTCGACACGCGTCGTCGTCACCCAACGCGCACCCGGACACTGCGCGGCGATGGCGTCGCATGTCTCGACCGCCCAGGCGCGGTCAAGCGAGAACGTGTCGGCGCGCAGATAGAAGAAGCGAATACCGGTGCGCTGCACCGCCGCCATCTCCGCGGCGACACTGGCGGGGGAGCGGTGGCGCGCCTGCGCGCCGTTGACCAGGTGAACCAGACAATAGCTGCACGGAAATGGACAGCCGCGCTGCACGCGCACCGTCGCCTGCGGCTGCCCCAGGCCGCGCACCGTGTACCGCCGCGGATCGAGCACGCTGCGATCCGCCCACGGCAGCACGTCGAGATCGCGGGCCAAGCCGGACGGCGGGGACTCGACGCAACGCTCGCCGTCACGATAGACCGTGCCCGCGGCGGCACGAAACCCGTGGCGTACGATGTCTCGGAAAATCAGCTCGTACTCGCCGCGCACACAGAAGTCGACGTCGGCATGGTCGCGCAGAATGGCGTCGGCGTGCACATAGCACGGGGCACCGCGCACACCGATGGGAACGCCGGGCAGCGCCGCGCGCACACGCCGCGCCCAGGCGAGGTCATGTTGCAACGTTCCGAAAGTTGCCACCAACACCACGAGATCGGGAGCGATGGCGCGCACACACTGCAGCGTTTCATCCTCCGAGAGGCCGGCCGCCGGAGCATCGATCACAAAAGGCTCGGCCCCAGCGACACGCATGGCCCCGGCGGCCTCGCATTCCTCCAGCGGAGGCCGCATCGACGGGATGAGCTCGAAACGGAACGAGGATTGGCACCGATCCTCGCGGCAGTATGCGCCGGTGGGCGCAATGAGGAAGAGGACCCGCTGATGGACCAGCGCGGACATGGTGCGGCTCTCTACGCGTGCTTCCAGTGCCGGGCGCGCGAAGGCCAGCCTGTCAGGGGAACGTGCACGTGCACGACGTTGAGCCTGCGGGGGCACCGCTGCACGTAAAACACGCCGCCTGTGCGGTTGCCGGGTTGTACGTCCCGGCCACACAATTTGCGCAGGCAGTCGACCCGGATAACGGCTGAAATTTCCCCGCGGCGCAATCAGTGCACGTGGATGATCCAAAGGCGGCGGCAAACGTGCCGACACGGCACGGCTTGCAGCCCGCTTGCCCCGCAGTGTCCTGGAACGCGCCCGGCGAACACGGGCTGCATGTTGACGAGCCCGCGCTGCTCTGCGCGTTGCCGGCGGAGCAGTCCGTACACGTCGTGGCCCCGGACGTGCTGGAGAACTTCCCTGCCGGACAGCTCGAGCAGCTGATTGCGCCGGTTGAATCCTCGAAGGAGCCCGCGGCACACGCGAGACACGTCGTCGCCCCGGTCGCAGCCTGGAACTTGCCGACGCCGCAGTCCGTGCATGCGGTTGCCCCCGTACCCGTGGAGAACTTCCCCGCCGGACACGCTTTGCAGCTGGCCTGGCCGGCGAGGTCCTGGAAGGTACCCGCCGTGCACGAGCCGCAGCTTGCCGAACCCAGGCTACCCTGCGCGCTGCCTGCCAGACAAGCCGTACAGGTCGATGCGCCGGCCGAGTCCGCGAAAGTCCCGACCGGACAGTTGGTACAGCTCACTTGACCAGACGTATCCTGGAACGTGCCCATGCCACAGGCGTCACATGTCGTTGCCCCACCGGTCCCCTTGAACTTGCCGACCGGACAATCGGTGCACACGGTCGCTCCAGCACTCGACGAGAACTTGCCCGCCGGACACAATTTGCAACTGGCTTGGCCGGGAGAATCCTCATAGCTGCCGAGGTCGCACGGGGCGCAGAGCGCCGAGCCCGGTGAAGGCTGCGCGCTACCGACTGCGCAGGCGGTGCAAGTGGAAGCGCCGGCGCCGGATGACGCTCCTGCCGGGCAACTGGTGCAGCTGGCCTGACCGAGCGCATCCTGGAATGTGCCGGCGATACACGCGGCACACGTCGTTGCCCCAGCGCTCGCCGCGAAGCTCCCGGGAGCGCAGTCGCTGCACGTAGAGGCTCCCGCCGCAGAGGAGAATTTGCCGGGCGGACAGGACTTACAAGTTGCTTGGCCGGTCGTATCCTGGAACGTACCGGCGATACAAGTTGTACAAGTGGTCGCGCTTGTCGAGGCCTGGGCTTTTCCGACCGCACACGGCGTGCAGGTGGACGCTCCGGCCGACGCAGCGAAGCTCCCGACCGGGCACGGCTCACAGGTGCCGAGCCCATCGGCATTGGAGCTCCCGGCCGGACAATCGACACAGGTACTACCGGAGCGCGTCTGCCCAGCCGCGCACGGCGCAGTCACGCTCGCGGCACCGCAGGAGAGGTCGATTTGGTGATCAGCGTTCGTATCGAGCGTCGCCACGAGATTATCGAGGGCGGCCAATGCATCCGGGATCACCGGGTTGGCTTTGCTGGCGTCCAGGGCGTCGATCGGCGCGCGGATCGCATCGAGCCACTCCAACATTCGAGGATACTTCGTTGCCAGTGTCTGCTGCGCGTCACAGGTTGCCGCCTTGGTTATGCAAGCAACCCACTCCGGAAGATCGTCGATGCTGCCATCTCCGCTGAATCCCTGGCACCACGTATTCAGATTCTGCGCTTGGATCTCTTCGCTGAGAGTTCCGGTACCCAGGATGTCGGCGATAGTGTGGTGGACCTTGGTTGGCGAGACGACGGGATCGCACGCTTTACCAATGCCCGTCGCCATCTTTGCGGCCAGTGTCTTCGAGGGGTTGGTGGTGTTGACAAGATTGCGCAGCCCATTCGCACAAGGGAGGGCGGCGCCGGCGATCGGGGCACCATTGGCGATCACGACCGTCGCGATCTTATCCATGCAGCCGCCGACGGCGCGCTGGTAGGCCTTGCCATAGGTGATCACCTGGGCCGCGATCGCCTTTTGGCAATTCTTCAGCGTCTGCTCCGGCGTGGACGTGGCTCCAAGGCTGGGCGGCACCCGAACCAGAAGGCCTCCGAGGACAATGGCCGTGACTACTCCCCGTACGGTTGCCGCCGATACGTGCATGATCGCCTCCCTAGTCTATCAAGCGGCTCTCCTGACCGCCCGCCGCGATGCTGTAGCCCGCACTTAGGCGCCCGTTCACGCAGAACCCGCTCGATTCACTGAGCGGGCAAAGAACCAGCTATAGGCAAAAAAGGCAAGCGTAGCGGGGGTGCACGACAGGAAAGTGAGGGCAGTGTCTGAAGCGGGTTTGCCTTTGTTTTTCTTTCGGCATAATATGCCGAAAGAGAGAGGAGGCGGTGATGGCGGAGGATTCAACGGTTCCCAAGGATGT
>Ga0265331_10000125_pt1 | contig 101037 bp, 89 predicted proteins | sample 41923metaG_FD_202088 | JGI IMG/M metagenome (GOLD analysis project Ga0265331, IMG submission 202088) | Rhizosphere microbial communities from Carex aquatilis grown in University of Washington, Seatle, WA, United States - 4-19-23 metaG | ecosystem: Host-associated > Plants > Roots > Rhizosphere... | reverse complement strand
CTGATCACGCCGCCGCCGCGCGCATCGCGCCTCCAGTCGGGCTCCGCCCTCCTTCCGGCGCGACGCGCGCGGCAAGGGGGTCAACTTTGGACGCCGATGAGGGGTCAAAGTTCAACGCCGATTGACACACTGCGGCGGCCGCCGCCAATCAGGCCAATCTCGATCACATTGCCCAGCTTTCCGCGGCGGCGCGCGCAATGCAATTCAAGCCTTTCGGACAATGAGCGCATGAAAATCACCTTCTATGTGGCCGTCGGACTGGCGGGCTTGGCGCTCGGCGGCTGCGGGTACAAGCCGCTGAACGCGCCGTGTTCGATGGAGGACGGCGGCGGTCCCGCCCAAAGCTCGAAACTCGAGATCGCGCCCACTGTGCCCGCCGCTCCAGCCGACGCTCCGATCCAGGCGCTTTCCTACGCAGGCGCGCAGCCGTCGCCGGCACTCGGGCCGTTCCAGAGCGTTAGGGGAGGAGATTGCGGGCCCCTGCGCCCGATCAACGCGGGAACGCTGCGATGACCGTCCTCCAAAATTGCACGGCGTCCAATTACGGGACAGGACTGATTCCGACGTTGCTGAGCAATGTCGATCGGACCGGCTGCAACTACGTCCAGGGCGCCTATCAGGAACTGGCGCGCGATCTGACGGCAGGCGGCCCCGGAACCTCGATCGCGTCGTTGCTGCTCATCCTTTATGTGATCTTTTGGGCGTTTGGCGTTTGGTCGGGAACAGCGACCGGCTCGGCGACCGATGCGGCGTTCCGGCTGTTTCGCGCATTCGTGATCTACACGCTGGCGACCTCATGGAGTGACTTCGTGAGTTTCGCATACACGCTCGCCAATGACGGGCCCTCCGCCATTGGCAATCGGCTCTTGGCGGTCGGAAACAACAACACCTACACCTCGCCCAACGCCGTGGTGAGCGCGCTCGAAAATATCTGGAATCAGATTTCACAGGCCTATCAAGCGCACGTCGCCTTCAGCCTGTTTTCCCTCGGCGCTTACATCGTCGGCATCGCCTGCGTCGTCATCATCGCCTTGTTTCTGGCGGTCGCGACCTTTACGATCATCCTGTCGAAAGTTTTCCTGTGGCTGCTGCTCGGCATCGCGCCACTCATCATTTTGACGCTGCTCTTCAACGCCTCGTCCCGCTTCTTTTCCGGCTGGCTGAACAGCGTCGTGCAATATGCCCTGCTGCAAATGCTGGTCTATGCGTTCCTCGCCTTTTATATGACCATCACTCAGCCGGTGTTCGCGAACCTCGCGACGACGATGAGTAGCGGCAGCGTCGATTGGTCGGCGCTCGCGCCTTTCGTATTGATCGGTTTGACCGGCATGTTCTTGCTCACGCAGCTGCCGGCCCTCGCGGCGTCGATTTCGGGCGGCATGCCCATGTGGGGGCTGACGGTCGGCGGCCTTTGGCGCGGCATGCTGCGCCCGCCCGGAACGGCGGTGCTCGCGAACGCGCGAATTCCTTTCGTCGGATGGCGCGGCATCAACAGATCGATCGCCGATCGTCAGGCGGCGGCGCGCGCGAAGCGCATCTACGGGGATGCGGGCGCGAGAGCGCTGCAAGACCGACTGATGAAACAATAAATTCGCATCCCATTTCACTTCCCACGCGGCAAGGCGTTCAAAATGACCAACGAAACCGCGGAACCCGTCCCGCAACCGAAGCTGGATTCCCGCTACTACAGCGAAGGAGCGACTTGGGAAGAGGATCGCACCCGCTGGGAACGATCCAAAATGTCCTTGGCTTGGATCGTCGCGACGGTCATGAGCGTCATCGCGCTTGGCGCGATATTCGCGCTCGCCAGCATGGTCCCGTTAAAATCTTACGAGCCTTATATGATCGTCGTCGACAAGTCGTCGGGCTTCGTCGAGGTGAAGCGGCCGATGGCGGAAGGCTCGCTCACTCAGGACGAGTCGGTGACGATGTTCAACGTGGTGCGCTATGTGAAGGCGCGCGAGACATATGACCCCAAGGCGCTCAAGGATAATTTCGATCTTGCTCAGCTTTTGTCGACTGGCGCGGCGTCGCGTGACCTGACCGAGCTGTTCAGTCCGGGCAACCCGCGCAACCCGGTGAAGGAATTTGGTGGAACTACCGAAATCTCGGTCAACGTAAAATCGGTGACCTTTCCGAATCAGCGCACGGCGCTCATTCGCTTCTCTACGCAAGAAAAATCCGCGTCGAACATCGTGCATCGCGATTGGGTGTCGCTGGTGCGTTTCCGTTATTCGGGGGTCCCAATGGCCAACCAGATGCGCTTCGACAATCCGCTCGGATTTCAGGCGACCGAATATCGGCGCGATCAGGAAACGGCGCCCTCGCCCAATAGCGGCGCCGCGCAAACGGGAGCGCGGACGCAATGACTCAACTAGACAAACTCCCGGCGTTCGCGGCGATCGTTCTTGCGTTGAGCAATCCGCCGGCGGCCTCTTGTGAAGAAGCGCCGCGCTCGGGGCGATACGATGTTCGCGTGCGCGAACTTCCCTACCGCCCGGATGAAGTGGTTTCGGTGAACGGCTCCTATGGCGTCTCGACGGCGATCGTGCTTGGCGACGATGAAAAGATCGAGACGCTGGCGCTGGGCGACTCGGTGGCTTGGAAGGTCGAGCCGAACAAGCGCGGCAACATCATTTTTGTGAAGCCCGTCGAGAAGGACGCCTTCTCAAATTTGAATGTGGTGACGTCCAAGCGGTTCTACAGCTTCATTCTGCGCTCGGGATTTCGCGCGCCCGCGCAACAGGTGTTCAAAATCCGCTTTCGCTTTCCAGACGACGAGGCGGATGGAAAACTGATCTCGCTGGCCAAGGAGCGGGCGGCCTATCCGAACACCAAAGGCTTCAAGGTTGCGAACGCCAACAATGATTACGCCTACAAGGGCTCGTCCTTGAGCAAGCCGATTGCCGTGTTCGACGACGGCGTGAAAACATGGTTCCGCTTCGCGCCGGATCAGGAGACGCCGGCGATGTTCGCGGTCGATCGCGACCGCCAGGAGAGCCTCGTCAATTTCCACAAGGAGGGGCCTTACCTCGTCGTCGACAAAGTGAACTTCCAATGGACGCTTCGGAACGGGGAGGAAGTGACCTGCGTGTTCAACCGTCGTCTGGACAATCTTCACGAGCCCAACGGCCTCGAGCACTACGCGCCGCAACACGCGGCCTCGATGTTTCCCTTTTGAGAGGGCGCCAATATGCCGACACCTGACGAATATCGCTCGCTCGATCTGGAAGGCGCCGCGCAAAGCGGGGTGGCGCGTTCATCGAACGCGCTCGGCAATACAGTGGTCATCGGGATTCCGCTCGTGGCGCTCGCCTTCGTGGGATGGCTGCTGTACTCGTGGCAGCACAAAGACGCCAAGCTGATGACGGCCGCCGACAAAGAAGAATTCAACACCCAGCAATATCCAGGTCCTGCGTTGCCGGCTGAGAGGCCCAACATCGATCTTGGAAGGATGTCGGTTCCGCCGCCGCCTCCACCGCCGGCCGAGCCGCAGGTTCCGCCGCCGCCAGTCGCCCCGCCGACGGCTTTGGCGGCGCCGCCTTTTCCCGACGCCGCGACGCAGAAGAACGACGACGAGGAAAAAAGGCGGCTGGCCGAAGAGGAGCGTAAGAAGTGGGAGCGCCTTCGGGCGGGCCAACTCATTGCGGACGGCGGCTCCACATTGGCGCCGGGCGGCGCCAATGCCGCGGCCAACGGGAGCGGCGGAACGCCGGCCGCCGAGGAGGACGGCAATCGCCGCTTTCTGGCGACCGCTGGCTCGGCCGGGCTCGAAAAATCCGTCGCCACCAAGAACGATCGCATCGACGCGCTCGTCGCGCAGGGAACATTGATCCGTGCGGACCTGCTGACCGCCATTCAAAGCGACCTGCCGGGGAATGTCAGCGCCATTGTGCGCGAGGACGTGTGGTCCTTCGACGGTCGGCGCGTTTTGATCCCCGCCGGAACGAAGCTGATCGGCGACTATCGCTCCGGGATCACGCGCGGCCAAACCAGAATCTTCATCGTCTGGACAAGGTTGCTCCGGGAAGACGGCGTGTCGGTGCAGCTCGGCTCGATCGGCACGGACGATCTCGGTAGGGCAGGGCAGGCCGGCTTCGTCGACCAGCATTATGTCGAGCGCTTCGGCGCGTCGATCCTCCTCAGCGTCGTCGGCGGCGCATCGCAATTCATCGCGACGCTCGGCCAGCAGAGCCAGCTCAACAATCAACAGAACACGACGCAATCCTACACCGATCCGGTGACGGGATTAACGACAACCATCACGTCGCAGCCGAACCAGAACCTGCTCAACGCGCGGCAGATCGGATCGCAGCAGGTTTCTCAATCGCTGACCAAGCTCGCCGAAGAAGCGCTGAAGGACTCGATCAACATTCCGACGACGATTTACGTCGACCAGGGAACGCGCATCGTCGTCTTCGTGAAAAAGGATCTGGATTTCTCGAACTTTTACCCCGATCCGGTGAAAGAGGCGCTGCGGGAGCTCAAGCATGAACGCCAGTCCGGGACGCGTTGAGTCCATCGGCGACGCCCGAACGGTCTTTCTCAACGAGGCGCTCGGGCCGCTGCGCCAATGGCTCGACAATGACAAGGTCGTCGAAATCATCGCCAATGGGCCGGGCGAGCTCTACGTCGAAATCATCGGCGAATCGTCGATGCAACGAGTCGAGGCGCGCGAGGTGACGATCGATTGGCTGCGTCATCTTGCAGAACGCGTCGCGGGCTTTTCGAACCAGAGCGTCAACGCCGAGCATCCGCTTCTCTCCGCCGCTCTGGCGTCCGGAGAACGTTTTCAAGGCGTGTTGCCGCCAGCGACGACGAATGGCGGCGCCTTCGCGATCCGTAAGCAGGTCATCAAGGAAATGTCGCTCGACGACTATCGCAAGATGGGCTCCTTCAATCGCGTCAAGGTGTCTACGGGCGAAGAACTCTCGGACCTCGATCGCGAACTTTGCGAATTTTTGGACGCCGGAAAAATCGAGGATTTTATCCGCGCCGCGGTGAAGCATCGCTACACCATGCTGCTCTCCGGAGGGACGTCGTCGGGAAAGACGACCTTTCTGAATGCGATTCTAAAAGAGGTTCCGCCTGACGAGCGCATCATCACCATCGAAGACACCCGCGAGGTGAAGCCACTGCAAAAGAACTTCCTGCCGCTCGTCGCCTCCAAGGGCGATCAAGGGCATGCGCGCGTGACGATCGAGAGTCTTCTGCAAGCCGCGATGCGGTTGCGTCCCGACCGAATTTTTCTCGGCGAGATTCGTGGTTCCGAAGCCTATTCATTCCTGCGTGCGGTCAACACCGGCCATCCCGGCTCCATCACGACAATTCATGCGGACAGCCCCTCCGGGGCGTTCGAACAGGTCGCGCTCTGCGTCATGCAGGCGGGAGCGGGCCTGCGCAAAGATGAGATCGTCAGCTACGTCAAAACCGTGCTGCCGATCGTCATTCAACAAAGCCGCCTCGGCGGATGGCGCGGCACGAGCGAAATCTATTTTTCGCGCATGGCCGCTTGGAGAGCGGAGAAAAAGGCCAATGAGCCGCGTATGGGCCGATAGGATTTTTCGCACGCTTTTGACGCTGCTCGCGGGGAGCGTGTTATGGGTCTTCGTCTACGAGGTCACTGTGGGCGCCCGTTACAGAAAGAACGATCCCACGGAAGGGGCCTCCCGATGGGCGCTGATCCGAGCCCAGTTCGCCGATCGAGATTTCTCGACGTTCGGTTGGAAAACCGTGCTGCTCGGGCCAAGCCATTTTTGGGTGCGCGTTCAATATCCGGCCACCCAAGAGGAAACCTTGAAACGCGGCGGCTTGGCTCTGGCCTTGGTTGGGGCGGCCGGGCTTGCCTTGGCGATCGCGCTCAAGGTCAACGGTCCCGCCAAGCACAAAGGCGACGCGCAATTCGGTTCGCTGCTCGACGCCGCGAAGAGGCGCCTCACCGGGCGTCGCGGCCTCATTCTCGGAAAAATGAACGGAGCCGTGATCCGCAACGCCGACCCGGCGCATATCCTGATGATTGCGCCGAGCCGGTCGGGCAAGGGCTCCGGCTTCATCGTGCCGAACGGCTATGATCACGATGGGTCATTCGTCTTTTGGGACACGAAGCGCGAGAATTTCGACATTCTGTCGCGCTATCTCCGCGACAAGGGCGTGAAAGTTTTTCTGTTCCGGCCGGGCGGAACCCAGTCGCATCGATATAACCCGCTGGACTTCGTTCGGCGCGACGAAAACATGCCAACCGATTGCGCAGTCGTGGCGTCCTTCCTCGTGCCTGAGCGCGCCGACGACACCTGGTCGGGCGCCGCGCGCATGTTGCTGGCGACGCTGATTGGCTATGTGCTGGCCTCCCGCAACTGCGAGGGCTCGCGCCATTTGCGCGGCGTCGCGAGAATGACCGTGACGGGAAAAGACATTTCCGTCGTTCTGAAGACGCTGGTGCGGACCGAAGGGCATATGCTGCCGCGCTGGATCGTCGACGGCTTCAACCAATACGTGGCCTTGGAGCCGGAAACCCGAAACAGCGCGGTGTTCAACGTCAACATGGCGATGAACCCCTGGAACAATCCGCTGATTTCCTCGGCGACCGAAACTTCGGACTTCGATCTGCGGGAGTTTCGCCGCGAGCGCATGGCGGTCTTTGTCGCCTGCAGCATTCCCGAACTCGTCCAGTTCCGTCCGATCATCAGGATATTTTTCCAGCAAGTCCACGATCTCCTGATGGATAAGCGGCCTGGCCCGGACGAACGTTATGAAGTGCTGATCGCGTTGGACGAGTTTTACCACTTGGGACCGATGCATTCGCTGCTGACGAAAATCACGATCTCGGCGGGCTATAAATTCCGCATGGCGATCATGATCCAGAACATGGCGCAGCTTGACGAACTCTACGGCAAGCCTCTCCGTCAATCGACGCTGGCGGGGTCGCAAGTGAAGCTGTTCCTGGCGATCGACGATCTGGAAACCGCGAACTACCTTTCCGAAATGCTCGGGGATACAACCGTCAAAGTGACGACGCCGATCAGGCGCGCCGGCGGCGGTGTGTTCTCGCCCGCGGGCGAGAACGTCCACTATGAAGCGAAGGCGCTGCGGAGCGCGCGAGAATTGCGAGAAATGCCGGAGCGTGAGGCGATTTTGATCGTTCGCAGCGCGCGTCCGTTTTTGCTCCGCGTGTTTCGGCATTATGAAGACAGCCCGTTCAAGGAAATCTACGCCCGCTATGGCGAGATTCCCGTGACCGTCCCGGTTTTGAGAAAATGGGAAGATCGCGACATGGGCGTAATCCTGCAGGGCTCGGGGAACTCTGAAGCTCCGGCCAACTCGATGAAAGAGAGGGAAGCGCGGTCACAGGGCGGCGGGACGTCGCCGCGGGCAACCGTCGAGGCGGAGCAGATTGCGCCTGCACGTGTCGAAGAGAGGAAGCCGTTCTCGACGCCCGTGCTCACGAGCGTCGAAATGATGCAGATTGACGATGGCAGAAACTTCAAAGCGTTTTTGGAGGGCGAAAAACTGAAAGCCCATGAGCCGGCGACTCGAGCCAAGTTTGACAGACTGATTGCTGAGATAGACGAGGCTGGGTCTACGATTACCGGGCTTCCCGCGATCATTTCCGCCGGATAAGCTGCCGATGCCGATGCGTAGTGTACCCCTTAATTCGTCCGAATGGCGGGCCGTTTGTTCCGCTTCGTCGAGATCGGCCAGAATCGGTTCGATCCGAGCAAGACAATCGGCGCCGGCATCGGTCACGGTAACGGCCCGCGTCGTACGAACGAGAAGCGACGCCCCGATCTCCCGTTCCAGAGTCGCGATCGTCCGTGACACGGTAGGTTGGGGCAGGCCTAGCCCGGAAAATTCGTGGGAGGTTGGCGGGAGTCGTACAGAGCTTTGATTTAGAGTAGAGTTTTGTTGTCGAATCCAACTTGCGCCATTTCGAAGTTGCCACGCCCCGCCATGAACGATCCTACTCTGCCGCATTCCGGCCTGTCAGCTGTTTCCGGCAAGACCGTCGTCGCCAAATTTGACGGCGGCATGCTGTCCTCTGATGGCGGTGTGCTGCTGCTGCGCGAGATCGAGCAGCGCCTGCGCGTCGCCGAGCGGCTCGCAGGCTGCATCCGCGATCCGCGCGATCCCGATCTCGTCACCCATACGCTCGCCGACATCCTTCGCTTTCGCCTGCTCATGATCGGCGCCGGCTATGAGGACGGCAACGACGCTTCAGCCCTGCGCAGTGATCCGATGTTCAAGATGGCGCAAGATCTCGCGCCTTCCGGGCGTGAACTCGCCTCGCAATCGACGATCTCGCGCTTCGAGAATCTGCCAGACGCTCGCGCTCTGCTGCGCATGGGCCGCGCCTTGGTCGATCTCTATTGCGAGTCGTTCCAGCGTGTTCCAGAGCACATCACGCTCGACATCGACGACACCTTCGACACTGTCCACGGCGGCCAGCAGCTCCGCCTCTTCAATGCGCATCATGACGAATATGGTTTTCAACCGATCGTCGTGTTCGACAGCTCCGGCCGCTTCGTCTCGGCCATGCTGCGGTCGGCCAAGCGCCCCAGCGGAAAGGAGGCCGAGCGCTTCCTGCGGCGCCTGCTGCGCGCCATCCGCGCCAATTGGCCGAGAACGAGAATTCTGCTGCGCGCCGACAGCCATTATTGCACGCCCGAGACAATCGACTTCTGCCGCGCCCATGGCCTCGACTTCATCTTCGGCGTCGCCCCGACGACGACGCTGAGATCGCATATCCTCGGGCTCGAAGCCAAAACCAGGGCCCCGTTCGAAGCGGCGCCCTCGGCCGGCAAGGCGCGGCGCTACAAGGAATTCCCCGACGGCGCGCAGAGCTGGAGCCGCGTCGAGCGCATCATCGCGCGAACCGAAGCCGGGCCGGACGGCGTCGACACGCGTTTCGTCGTCACCAATCTCCCGGCCCGCAACGCCCGCCGTCTCTATGAAGATGTCTACTGCCGACGTGGCCAGGCCGAGAACCACATCAAATCGTGGAAGACGCATCTATGCGCCGACCGAACGTCATGCATGATGGCCACGGCCAATCAGCTCCGCTTGTTTCTGCACGCCGCCGCCTATTGGATTCTGCGGGGCCTGCGCATGGCGGCGCCCAGGCGCTCGGCCTGGCGCAGGGCTCAGTTCGACACGCTGCGTCTACGCCTCGTGAAGATCGCCGCACGCGTCATCGAGATGAAGACCGTCATCAAAATCCATCTGCCGACGCGCTGTCCCGACCAGCAATTCCTCCGCATCTCGCTCGCGCGCATTCCACGCCTCGCGACATGAAGCGAAGGGCGAGCGCCCCCCAAATCCGAACCCTTTTCCGTCCACCCGCAAACCTTCGCCCTTCGAAGCTCCAGCCCGCCGCCGGAGCCGCTGGCGTTGAGCGCGCTACATCTACGCACCCGAAATGCGCCCGTCGCTCGCTCGAGGCGCACCGGCGATGCATAATCATGGCTAGCCGATGAGATGTTCCAGCCCCCCAGTCATCGAGGATAAAGAGCTTGGCGCGCGCCAGAGAGCTTGTCGCCCCGTACCATGCGTTGATTTTCAGGTTGAGATGGCGCCGCGTCGCCGCTGACCCGCTGGACTTCTCATCCGTTGAGCGCGTGTCGAGTAGATTCCGATCCTTTCCCGCGAGAATAGAGGCGGCCATCATCCCCTTCAACGGCGGATGGACATGATCACCCAAATCAAGCTCGAACACAGCCTCCTCGCACTCCTGACGCCGGCCCAAATGGGCGAGGCTGATCACGCGGCCATGGCCGCTGGCCAGAACGGTGGCGCGCTTATGGAGGCGGCTGGTGGCGCTGTAGCGGTTGCGATTGGGGAGTGCTGGCCGATGCGGCCAGTCACGGTCCTGTGTGGCCCCGGTAATAACGGCGGTGATGGCTTTGTCGTCGCCCGCCACCTCGACGCGGCAGGATGGCCAGTGAAACTGGCTCTTCTTGGCGCGCGAGACAAGCTTTCGGGTGACGCCGCTCGCGCCGCCAACCTTTGGAAGGGCGCCCTCACGCCGTTCACGCCCGACAGCCTCGATGGGGCCGGAGTGATCGTCGATGCGATTTTCGGCGCAGGACTAACCCGTCCTTTGGACGGCTCGGCGCGTGTTCTCGTCGAGTCCATGCAGGCGCACCACACTCCAATATGCGCCATCGATGTTCCCAGCGGTCTGGACGGCGCCACCGGGGAGGTGCGCGGCGCCGCAGCGTCGGCCGATCTGACGGTGACCTTCTTCCGTAAGAAGCCCGGACATCTGCTTTATCCAGGACGAGCGCTCTGCGGCCACGTGGTGGTAGCCGACATCGGCATTCCAGTATCCGTGCTTGACGCCAATCCCCCAAATTGCTGGGAGAATGGTCCTGAACTATGGCGTAGTCTCTTTCCATGGCCTCAGCCCGAAAGCTACAAATACCAGCGTGGCAATGTTTTGGTCCTCGGCGGGGAAGCCATTGCTGGCGCAAGTCGATTGACCGCCTTGGCCGCATCCCGCGCCGGCGCAGGCATGGTGACCTTCGCGGCGCCGTCGGCGGTGTGGAGTGTCTATGCGACATCCCTGATCAACGCGATTGTGCTGAGCTTTGAGGGCATCTCTGGCTGGCAGTCCTTGCTGGCCGACAAGCGTCGCAACGTCATCGTCATCGGGCCGGGCGCGGGCGTCGGCGCGCTCACGCGCCAATATGTCCACGCCGCCCTGGCGACCAAGCGGGCGACAGTCCTCGACGCCGACGCGCTTACTTCCTTCGCCGAAGCGCCGGCGGACCTGTTTCGCGCGATCGACGGTCCTTGCGTGATGACCCCTCACGACGGGGAATTCATGCGGCTGTTTCATTTCGAGGGCGACAAGATGGAACGCGCGCGCGCCGCCGCACGGCAAAGCGGCGCGATCATCCTGCTCAAGGGACCGGACACCGTCATCGCCGCTCCGGATGGTCGCGCAATCATCAATTCGAACGCGCCGGCCCAGCTTGCGACCGGCGGCAGCGGCGACGTTCTAACCGGACTTGTCGCAGCGTTGCTGGCCCAGGGAATGGCCCCGTTTGAAGCCGCCGCCGCCGCCGCCTGGCTTCACGGCGCAGCGGCGACGGAGTTCGGGCTGGGCCTCGTCGCAGAAGATCTCGCGAGCGTTCTGCCACGAGTGCTCCAGAAGCTCAGAGCCCAAGCAAATCTCGAGGGCGCTGCCGATCCGACCAGCCTCGCGGTCATTCAGAAACGCGGTCGAAGCTAAGGATGAGATCATGAAGGCGATGGTGCTCAAAAGTCCCGGCGCCCCACTCGAATGGACGGAACTACCGGACCGCCAGCCCAGCGACGGCGAAGTGCGGGTCACTGTCCTCGCATGCGGTGTGTGCCGGACAGACCTGCATGTTCTCGACGGCGAATTGCCAAACCCGAAATCACCGATCATCCCGGGCCACGAGATTGTTGGCCGTATCGGCGCGATCGGTCCGGGCGTTACAGGACTCTCCATTGGCGAGCGCGTGGGAATTCCCTGGCTCGGCCACACCTGCGGCGTCTGCCCCTATTGCGAGGCGGAGCGGGAAAACCTCTGCGATGCCCCGCTCTTCACCGGCTACACGCGCGACGGCGGCTTCGCCACCGCCGTCATCGCAGATGCGCGCTTTGCATTTCCGCTGGGCGAGACAGGCGGGGACGTGTCGCTGGCGCCGCTGCTGTGCGCAGGACTGATCGGCTGGCGCTCGCTGAAGATCGCAGGCAAGGCCAAGCGGTTGGGAATCTATGGTTTCGGCGCGGCCGGCCACATCATCGCCCAGGTCGCCAAGTGGCAGGGCAGAGAGATTTTCGCATTCACTCGGCCGCGGGATACCTCCACACAAAGCTTTGCTCGAAGTCTGGGCGCCGCCTGGGCCGGCGGGTCTGATGAAATGCCCCCGGAACCGCTCGACGCGGCGATCATTTACGCCACCGTAGGAGATCTCGTTCCTCGAGCGCTCCTGGCGGTCCGCAAAGGCGGGCGCGTGGTTTGCGCCGGAATCCACATGAGCGACATACCCAGCTTCCCATATCGAATTCTTTGGGAAGAGCGACAACTGTTATCGGTCGCCAACCTCACACGGCAGGACGGCATCGAGTTCCTCGGGCTCGTCCCCAAAATCGGCATTGTCGTCAAGACGACGGTCTATCCGCTCGAGCAAGCCAACAAGGCGCTGGAGGATTTGCGCGCTGGCCGCTTCGACGGCGCCGCGGTGCTCGTGCCGTGAGAATCTCTCGCGGAGGAGAGGCGCGTGACGAAATGAACATCCGGGTGCACGACTTCTGCATGCGAGAAGGCGTCCAGGATGATTGCGCGCTGTGATCTTGACGTCTCGAGTCCACTTGTTGGGAGACCGAAAATGGTCGCGCCCTCGATGCGGCGGATCGTGAACTCAAAAAAGAACGGCGCACGCCATCGCTGCTCGTCCGCCCGACCTGCTTACACCGGCGCCTCCGCCACGACGTAGCGGACCAGTTTCTTGTTCACGAATTGCTGAATGCCCATGTCGCCAAGCTCGCGCCCATAACCGGAGTTCTTGATGCCGCCAAACGGTAATTCGGCATCGGACCAGGAGAGGTTGTTGATGAACATCATCCCGGTTTCAACTCGGCTCGCGACGCGTCTCCCACGCTCAACATCCGTGGTGAAAACGGAGCCTCCCAATCCGAAGTCGGAATCATTGGCAAGCGCAATCGCTGCGCATTCATCCTTCACTCGGAAAAAGATCGCGACGGGGCCGAAGAATTCTTCTCTGAAGGCAGGATTGTCCGGCTGAACGTCGCTCAGTATCGTCGGCTCCATGAATGAACCCGGGCGATCTATGCGCTTGCCGCCGAGAAGCGCCTTCGCCCCGAGGGAGACAGCGTTATCAACTTGCTTCAACAGGTCGGTCAACGCCGATTCCGAAGACAAAGGGCCCAAGGTAGTTGATGCGTCGAGCGGGTCGCCTGGCTTCAACGCCACGAGCGCCGCCTTGAATTTCTCCAGGAATTTGTCGGCGAGTTGTTCGACGACGATGAACCGCTTCGCTGCGCAGCAGGTTTGCCCCATATTATACATTCGTCCCCAGACCGCCCATTTGATCGCGTGATCGAGATCGGCGTCTTCGAGGACGATGAAGGCGTCGCTGCCGCCAAGTTCCATCGATGACGGCTTCAGGTTCCTTCCGGCCCGAGCCGCGATGTTTCTTCCTGCCGCGACGCTGCCGGTTAGCGCCACGCCCTTGATCCGTTCATCATCGATGACCTGATCAGATTGATCATGGGAGATCAGCAGATTTGTATAGAGCCCGGCCGGCGCGCCAGCCTCAATCCATAACGCCTCAAACGCAATCGCGCATTGCGGTACGATGCCCGCATGCTTGACCACCACGACATTGCCCGCCATCAACTGGGGGCCGGCAACGCGGGCAAGCTGGTAGTAGGGAAAATTCCATGGCTCCACGCAGAAAATCACGCCCATCGGGCTGCTCTCCATATGGCCTTCACCGACCGAAGGATGGAGTTCTACCGGCGCCAGGAAGCGCTCCGCGTTCCTGGCGTAATAGGAGAGAATATTGGAGCTGAACTCGACCTCCCCGAGAGCTTCTCCGATACGCTTGCCCATCTCGAGCGTCATCGTATGCGCGAACCTGGCGGCCTGCACATTCAATAGCTCCGCGGCCCTCGCCACGATGATCGCGCGCTCGGAGTAGGTTTTGCGGCGCCAGCTTTCGAAGCAGATCTGCGCGGCGGCGATCCTGGATTCAAGCTGCTTGTCGGTCAGGTCGTCGAATTTCTTCAGAAGCATGCCTGTGGCGGGATTGAAGCTTTGATACGCCATGCATTCTTCCTCTTCAGATGTTGCGGCGGAAACGTGGAAACGGTACCGCAGTCGGCAGTCTTTATCGGCGCCATTTCAATTGTCGCCACTGGAGCCCGAATTCGCTTTAATCGCGCCGCGGACGACACCGTGATCACCCGACCTTTAGCTCGCGAGAGCAATCGCAGAGACCTTAGACATCATCCAGCCGGAAACGGCAGGCTCGGAAAATACTCGAAAAGGAAGGGCCCGCGTCGCCGAAAAAACGTATCAACTGGTCCAATCTGGTGACAGAGCAAACGATAATAGGGATAAGGCCCCTAACTTTGTGCCGAAAGAGGAATCACCTAAGCCGGCGTGTCCTGCGTCCTCTGCGACGATGGTCTCGACGCCACGATTTGGTTCCACGCTCATTTCGCCGCTAAATCGCTACTGACGATTTTCCTGAACCGGAGAAGTCAGATTGGAAGCGTGACGACCCCGATGATGACGAGGGCGACGAGTTTAGGCCAGACAATTTCAACAGCGGCGCCACAATACGCCGCCGCCTCAACAAAGATCATGAATTGCGAGTTGGGTGAAATGCATGAAGGTTTGAAGCCATGCATTGTTTCACTAATGAACGACATGAGTATTTTCCGAATCTTTATTTGCTCGGTTGCGACCGGTTATGCTGTATCCGCTCAAACTCATTTCGTGCGTCGCCGGGCTAGGTTTCTGTGGTATAAGAACACGCCGCACGTTCAGATCAAAATAGGAGAATGCGGCATGTCAAATGCTTCAACATCCGACGTCTTTCTCATCAGTTCGATCGAAGCAGCCCCTCTGCGCAGGAATTGGGGCTGGACCATTGCTTTCGGCGCTCTCATCATGGTCGCTGGAGTCATTGCGCTGGGCAGCGTTCTGACAGCCACAATCGCAAGCGTGCTGGTCGTTGGCATTGCGATGGTCACGAGCGGATTCATCGAAATCTTTTATGGCGTCTCGATGCGTTCCTGGAGCCAGTTCTTTCTTTGGGTTCTGCTCGGCGCCTTGTATGTAGTCGGCGGCGTCGCCGTGTTCGCAAACCCAATGCTCGCAGCCGGCGTATTGACGCTTGTGCTGGGGAGCGGACTCGTCGCATCCGGGCTGCTGCGCATCTTTCTCGCATTTAAGCTGCCTAGAGACGCGTCGTCGATTATGGTCGGACTGTCTGGCGTCGTCACGCTCTTGCTGGGCGGGATCATCGTCGCGCAATGGCCAATCTCGAGCCTTTGGGTGATCGGCACATTCCTTGGCGTGGACCTGATATTCGCCGGGGCAGCCTGGATCGGTGTCGGTCTGACCGCAAGAAGCGCGGAAGGCTGAAACGCGCCGATGCGAAGCGCGATCGCACCCCCATGGCGCGATCCGCCACACTTACCGGACCAACATTTATGTGTTGTCTTGCTCCTGCTCTGCCGCTGGAGCCCTTGGGTTATCGGCTGACCGTGGATGCTGCGAACGCAGCACGCCGGCCAGCGCCCGCCGCAATCCATGCATCTGATCCAGCAAATTCAAGATCACGCCCACACCCGGGTCATTGACGCCCATCTCTGCCTTGAGTTCCAGAATGAGCTTCGCTCGCGCCACATCCAATTCCGAAAATGAAAATTCCGCTTCGGTCTGGATGGGGATCAGCCATTCCTCCTCGATCCAGATTTGGAGTGTTTCATGATCGAGTTGCAGGTATTCAAGAAAGTCTGCTTTACTGATGCTCATGACAGCATCCCCCGACGCGGATCATCGCGTTTCGCTGGTGTCCAATTGGAGAGAAATGACTCTAGTTCCGGGCTCGGCTCGGTGGGCATCATCACCTTGAGTGTAATGAATTCGTCGCCGGCGCCGACGCGCTTTGGAACGCCTTTTCCCTTCAGGCGGAGAACCGATCCTGTGTTTGAACCCTTTGGAACGGTCAGAATGACTGGCCCAGTGGGCGTCGGCGCTTCGATTTGCGCCCCAAGAACGGCCTCGGTGAGCGTAATTGGCAGTTCGATATGAAGATCGTCGCCTTGTCGAACAAAAAATGCGTGCGGATTGATAGAGATTTCCACCAGAGCGTCGCCTGCGGCGCCCTCTCCCGTGGATCGCGCTCCTTTTCCACGCAAGCGTAGAATTTGCCCCTGCTGAATTCCGGCGGGAATCGCCACGTCCAACAATCCGCTATCGGGCAGAGTGATCCGCTTCGTCGCGCCATTGACAGCGTCAAGAAAGTCGATCGAAAGGCGGTAGTGAGTGTCCGCTCCCTTCGCGCGCCGCGCTTCCCGCCCCTGTCGTCTCAGCAACTCCGCGAAGAGATCATCCGCTTCGGCGAAATCCGAATAGCCCGAGGAATTCTCATATCGCGCGTCTTCGGAAGGCTCCGACGCATAATCCTTGTAGAAACGCTCGCGCTGGCGTTCGCTACCGGAAGCGTCGATTTCGCCGTCATCGAACCGCTTCCGCTTGGCTGGATCGGAGAGCAGATCGTAGGCGCCGGACACCTCTTTGAATTGTTCTTCCGCACGCGTGTTTCCGGGATTGAGGTCCGGATGCAGCTTCTTGGCCAGACGTAGATATGCCTTGCGCATTTCATCGGGAGACGCGGCTTTTGTGACCCCCAGGATTTCATATGGGTCTTTCATTGGCGCTCCGATGAGACTGACGACGGCCTGCCGACCTTGCGTAGCAGGAAGCACTCTCGATGGGCAAGGTGACATAGCACGTAAATATTGGTCGATAGCTGCCGCCAACGTAAGTTTGGCGGCAGCGCAACGGGCGTTTGCTATGAGTAGATTCCGAGGATGGCGTTGCGTATCTGCGCAGCGCTAGGTCTGTTCAATCCTGAGGCGATACGGCTTCGCTATTAGCACATACGTATCGAGACGGCTGACCATCCCAGTCGATGGCAGGCAACATCGCGTCGGACTAATCGCTACCGCTTTGGCTTTCGCAGAAATCCTGGCGTTGACTGTTACCAATCGCGTTTCGCAAGGAAAATACCAGGTAGTTTCCGAAGCTCGCCGAATTACTTACTTTCTATGTAACGTCCGATCCATCGAGGCAACGTGCTCCCACGTTTTGTAATGTTTCGTGACCAAGGAAATGATCATGTCAGACGACAAGCAGCTAAAGCAGAACATTCTTGCCGAACTCGCCTGGGAACCCAGCATCAACGCGGCGCATATCGGGGTCACGACGCATAATGGCGTCGCGACGATCGGCGGCCACGTCGAACATTACTTTGAAAAGCGGGCGGCCGAAGCGGCGGCCGGCCGCGTAAAAGGGGTCAAGGCGGTCGTCGAGGACATTGAGGTCCGAGTTCCTGCATATGGAAAGCAGACGGACGAAGAATTAGCGACCGCGGCTCTCAATCGTCTCGCTTCCGATATTTCTGTCCCCCGCGACGCGATCAAATTAACGGTCGAAAAAGGTTGGGTTACGCTGAACGGCGCCGTCGATTGGCATTATCAGTTGGACGCGGCTGCGCAGGATGTCCGCGGACTCATGGGCGTGATCGGCGTGTCCAACAACATCACGATCAAGCCGCGCGTCAACGTGTCGAATCTCAGCGACGACATCATGCACGCCCTCAACCGTTCCTGGTTCTTCGACCCGACGACGATCAACGTCAGCGCCAGCGACGGGCGCGTCAAGCTGACCGGTACGGTGGATTCCTGGAATGAGCGGGAGATCGCGGCGGCGACGGCCTGGGCGGCTCCCGGAGCAACATCCGTGGAGAACAATATCGTCGTCTCCTGACGATAGCTCGGCCCGCGCCCTTCTGACGCACTGATTGACGCGGGCGGAGGTTCCCTGATCGCACGGCGGACTTGCCCGTCGGCAAGACAGCTGCTTTCCAGGAGATTGTATGGCTCCTCGGCAAATCGCGCCGCTTTCGTCACGGGCGCTGATTTTCGTGGCGATCGCCGGCAACCTCCTGGTCGCTGCGACAAAGATCGGCGCGGCTCTTTGGACAGGCAGTTCCTCGATGTTGAGCGAGGCGGTGCATTCGGTCGTCGATAGCGGCAATTCGATATTGCTGCTTCATGGCCTCCGTCAGGCGGAACGTCGTCCCGACGCGGACCATCCGCTCGGCTACGGACGCGAATTATATTTCTGGAGTTTTGTCGTCGCGGTTCTTGTCTTTGCTCTTGGCGCCGGCGTTTCGTTGTATGAAGGCATCGCGCATATCCAGAATCCCGTCCCGGTGAAGGACGTAACCGTCGTCTATGTCGTCATTTGCCTCTCGGCCGTGTTCGATGGCGCGACCTGGTGGGTTTCGCTCCGCTCGTTCAAGGGCCAGATGCGATATACAGAACTCGTAAAAGCCGTTCGTGACAGCAAGGACCCGCCATCTTTCATGCTGTTGTTCGAGGATAGCGCTTCTCTGATCGGCCTTCTGATCGCCCTCGTCGGCACATTCCTCTCGGTCTGGTTCAAGCTTCCGATGCTCGATGGCGTCGCGTCGATCCTCATCGGCATGGTCCTCGCAACCGTCGCAATGTTGATTGCTCGGGAAACAAAAGACCTTCTTATCGGAGAGGCGGCCGATCCACGTATTGCGGCCTCCATTTTGAAACTGGCGAACGACATGGACGGGGTCGCCCATGCGAATGGCGTCATCACAGTTCATCTTGCACCCAGGCAAATCGTCGTGGCCCTCAGCCTGGAATTTGCGGACGAATTGAACACGCCTCAAATAGAACTCAAGGTGATCGAATTGGAACGCCGCCTGCGGCTGTTGTATCCGTCAGTGGCGACGCTCTTCGTGAAGCCGCAAAGTTCGATCGGATTTGAAGTTGCGTCCCTGCGGCGTTTCGGCCGGAAGATAGCGAGCCTATGAATCGAACCATTCGAAGTGGTGTTCGGCAACACGAACAGCAAGCTTCGCTTCGTCATGCATTTCATTCGATCGCGACAACGACCACTTACGATCATTCGCCACAGAACCATCCCGAAGGGGGAGACGCCCATGACCAAAATGATGCACGCCGCTGTCGTGGAGGAATTTGGCAAGCCTCTGGTGTTGCGTGAATGGGTCGTGCCAACGCCCGGCCCAGGACAGATTCTCGTCAAAACGGAAGCCTGCGGCGTCTGCCATACGGATATTCACGCAGCGCGCGGCGAGTGGCCGATACAGCCGGTCCTGCCGTTCATTCCAGGACACGAGGGCATCGGGCGCGTCAGCGCGATCGGCGCTGGCGTCACGATCATCAAGGAAGGCGATCGGGTCGGCGTTCCCTGGCTCTATTCTGCGTGCGGCCATTGCGAACATTGCTTGTCGGCTTGGGAGACCGTCTGTCCTGACGCCCAATTCGGCGGCTACACGAAGAACGGCGGCTTTGCGGAATATATCATCGCCGATCCGAATTACGTCGCCCATATTCCACCCGGACTCGCGCCGAAGGACGCCGCGCCGCTTATTTGCGCGGGCGTGACCTCATACAAGGGAATCAAGGAAACCGAGGCAAAACCGGGAGAGTGGATCGCCATTTCAGGGATCGGAGGCCTGGGGCATCTGGCGATCCAATACGCAAAGGCGATGGGGCTGCATGTGTGCGCAATCGATGTCGATGATCGCAAACTTGGCCACGCCGAACGTCTCGGAGCAGATGTCGTCATCAATGCGAGAATCGGCGATCCCGCGGCAGCGGTAAAAAGCACGACCGGAGGCGGCGCGCATGGCGTCCTTATCACCGCGCCTTCGCTCTCTGCTTTCAAGCAAGGAGTCGCCATGACGCGCAAACGCGGAACCTGCGTTCTCGTTGGACTGCCGCCCGGAGACTTTCCCGTCTCTCTGTTCGATGTGGTGGCGAATTGCATCACCATTCGCGGTTCATTCGTTGGAACGCGCGAGGATATGGCGCAATCTCTCGCTTTTGCGGCGGATGGCAAGGTGAAAGCGGAAATTGAACTGTCGCCTCTCGCCGCGATCAATTCCGTCTTCAATCGCCTCGAGCACGGCGATGTGTCTTCGCGGGTCGTTCTTGAATTTGGGACGGCATGACAACACCGGCGACCACCGATCAGTGCTGGCCGCAGCCGAGAAATACGGGATTTCCAAGCAGTGCGCATTGAAGATCGAAACGATCCAGGTCCGCGATCTCTTTTTTCGCGAAAGGCGCTTCAGGTAGTTTCCGAGGGCGCCATGACGCTTCGCGGCCCCTATGTTGATTGGGGCCGAGGAATGTTTCCGGAGAGCGCTTGGGTGTGGCGAACTTCGGCATCCGACGCCTCCATCGAGTCCAATTCGAAGCGCCCCATCCGGAATGCCATGCTCACGCGCTGCGCGTCGCTGGCGCCAAATTATCAAGCTGCAACAATGCGAGGAGGCTGAAATGGAAAAGCACGTCGATAACCCAAACACGAAGGTGATCGTCATCAAGAGCGCTCCGTCGGTCGACTCGACCGAGCGCGTGAAGATTGATCAGGGTCCACCCGCGCATCTAACTAATTCGGTAGAGGTAGACCGGCCCGGATTCGACCTCGGCGGATCGACAGGAGAAACGATCGCGGGCACTGGTATCGGCCTGGGATCAGATGCCTGCGAAAATCGAGCGGATGAAAGTCTGCCTGGACGCCCCGCGGGCGCGACGCCGACCATTCCTCGCTGGAGCGGGCCGACGCCGATTGAGCCTTCCCCGTCGAACCAGATCAAGGCGCCCAATCCCGTCAAGCGATAATTCAGGCGTCACCAGAGCAGGATGGAGAGGATGAAGCTTCTCCCTCCGCATGCGATCGCTTGAGGTCGGAACATTCTGCATGACGCCTGTGGCTCAAAGGGAGCCCGGACAAGATTGCGCCGGCGGAACGAGCGGACCGGACCCCGTGCAAGGCAGCCAGGAACCAAATCATGCCCGACATCAACTCCGACAAGGTTTGCTTTGTCATCGTCAAGGCGCGAGAGTTCGATATTCAAGAAGAATTGGATGAGGACGGCTCCAACGCCAGCGACGATCATTTCATGAGCGTTTACGCCGAGGGAAAGGATGACAGCGTTCGCAAGGAGTTGAAGGAGTTCATCGACGGGATGGATGAAGACGAGCAATGCGAATTGGTCGCTCTGTGTTGGGTCGGACGCGGTGATTTCTCGTCGACGGAATGGAGCGTTGCGGTCGCCGAAGCTCGCAGGAGCCGCAACGGCTCAACGGCGGACTATTTGACAGGTATTCCTCTCGTTTCTGATTATCTGGAAAATGGCCTCGCGACGTTCGACATGTCCTGCGAGGCGTTCGATGCTGGCCATCTTTAACCGCGCAGTGACGGCGTCGCTTCGCCGGACTTGCTGTGCGTGCGCTGGAGCGACATTCAACAAGTGACGAGGGTCGAGCCGCCCAATCTGGCGCCGGTTCGAGGCGCGACCACGGATAAAGGAATCAAACCATGACGCGACCTGACCACAGCCGCTCTGCTATGGCGCTCTTTGAACCGGTGCGCGTGGGCGCCTTCGAACTCGCCAATCGGATCGTGATGGCGCCACTCACTCGAAACCGCGCCGGCGCGGGCCTGGTTCCGGGCCCGTTTGCCGCGGAATATTACGCGCAGCGCGCCTCTGCCGGCCTGATCATCGCCGAAGCCACTCAAATCTCTGCTCAGGCGCAAGGCTACGCCAACACGCCTGGCTGCTACACCGATGACCAGGTTCGGGGCTGGAAGGCGGTGACCGACGCCGTGCACGCCAAGGGGGGGACGATCGTCGTTCAGCTGTGGCATACAGGCCGAGTCTCGCACACGAGCTTCCAGAAAGACGGGCAAGCGCCCGTGGGCCCTTCCGCCATTCGGGCGGACACCAAGACCTTCGTGGCCGGCGAAGGCTTCGTCGACGCATCGATGCCGCGCGCACTTGAACTGGACGAAATCCCCGCCATCATCGACGACTTTCGCCTTGCTGCGACCCGCGCGATCGAGGCCGGCTTCGACGGTGTGGAACTGCACGGCGCACATGGCTACCTGCTCGACGCCTTTCTGCGCGATGGAACCAACCATCGCGCCGACGCCTATGGCGGCGCCATCGAGAATCGCTCGAGGTTGCTCATCGAGGTCGCCAGCGCTTGCGCGGACGCGATCGGCGCCAACCGCCTGGGCGTGCGGATTTCACCGGTCTCGACTGCCGGCGACTCGCACGACAGCAATCCGCAGGCGCTCTTCAATCACGTCGCCGAAAGCCTCAATCCCCTCGGACTGGCCTATCTCCATGTCGTCGAGGGCGAGACGGGCGCAGCAAGAGACAGTATCCCGTTCGACTATTCAGCGCTGCACAGCCATTTCAGCGGCGCCTGGATGGTCAACAACGGCTACGACCGGCAAATGGCGATCGATGCAGTGACCAGTGGGCGCGCCGATCTCGTGTCGTTCGGACGCCCTTTCATCGCCAATCCGGACCTGGTCGCGCGACTGCGAGAAAATGTACCGCTGAACAGGCTGATGGGACAGGAGACATTCTATGGCGGCGGGGCTCATGGCTATACCGACTACCCTTCTCTAGAACAAAGCCGGGCAGCGAGTCGCGCCAGCGAGACGATCCCCGCCTGAACCAAGGGATACACTCTCTGCACAACACCTCAATTCCCTGCGTGCGGGCCCGTCAGAAACAATCCGCGCGCCTCGACGTGAGGCGACTTGCGAAACCCGAGCGCCAGGCTGCCCAACGACTATGACCGGCATGAGATCTCGGCGGAAGAGATCGCTCTCCGCCGCCGCCAGATGCGCATGAATCTGATTTCCAGGGCCGCCTTCGTCATCTCCCCATGCCGATGTCGGCCCGCGGATTCGATTGGGTTCCTTACCTGGGTAGTTCCCGAGGCTCCCATACGGACTGCTCATGACATAGGTTTTGGAAACAAGTCCAGATCGCGATTTATCTTCGTATAGACGTCAGCAGGAACGGAAGACTATGAGGTGGCCGCTTCTGCTTGGCTTGCTATTCGGCTTTACTGTCATAGGGACCCCCACCATGGCCATCGAAGAGCCGAAGTTTACGGTCTCCCTCCACGAGGGCGTCTATGAAATTCGCGACTACCAAGCGGCCGTGGCAGCCGAGGTCACGGTCGCCGGTGACCAAAAAAGCGCAGCGAACAAAGGGTTTCGCTTGCTTGCGGGCTATATATTCGGCGGCAATACACGCCGCCAGAGCATCGCCATGACAGCGCCCGTGGCGCAGCAGCGTTCAGGCGAAAAAATCGCGATGACTGCGCCGGTGACTCAAACCCCGTCGGATGGCGTCTGGGTCGTTCGTTTTACCATGCCTGGCGGCTATTCGCTCGAGACGCTTCCAGAACCAAACGACCCAAAGGTCAAGCTGAGGAATGTCCCGCCGGCTCGCTTCGCGGTCGTTCGGTTTTCCGGAGTCGCCGACCAGAAAAGCGTCGAAGCCAAGACCGCCGAGTTGACCGACTTCTTACAGGCGCATCATCTGCGCACGCTTGGTCCCGCTTCTCTCGCCCAGTACGATCCGCCCTGGACCCTTTGGTTCATGCGACGGAACGAGGTGATGATTGAGTTGCAGCCGTGATCGCGCATTCAATCGCGCCGGCACGGCATTGGATAAACCGAATCACGATTGCTCCCGCCAACCCGGGAGCGGAACGCCGAGGGCGATGCCATGCCGCAACTGTTCGACGCCTCTCCCGCATTCATCGGACTCCCATGGCAATACCTGGTCCTGAGTCTGGCGCTTAGCCTCGTTCTGTCGGCGCTGGGGTTCAAGAAGGTCGTGTATTTTGTCAGCCTCGGCTACGCGGCCTCGATCGCCGCGCAAGCGATCATCATGCCGCTTCTGTATCGGAATACGCTCCGTGAGTGGGCGCTGGCGCAATCCGTGCTGCTTTTGGCGTATGGGCTGAGGCTGGGCGCATTCGTCTCCGCCAGGGAGCGGGCGGCCTCCTACCAGGAAGAACAGGCGGCAAACGCCGCGCGGGGCGCCAAGATGCGGGGTCCGATGAAGGCGGCCATTTGGGTCGGCGTATCCATTCTTTATGTCCTCATGTTCTTGCCGGCGCTGCTCACGATGTCGGCACAAGCAGCCGGCCAGACACTGTCATCGACTCCCATTGGCGTTGCGCTAATGGCGGCGGCGCTGGGCGTCGAAGCTTGCGCGGATTGGCAGAAATCCCGGTTCAAGAAGCAGAACCCATCTCATTTCTGTGATGTCGGCCTCTACCGCGTCGTCCGCTTTCCCAATTATTTCGGCGAAATGGTGTTCTGGTTTGGGGTTTGGATTTCAGCCATGTCAGCCTTCCAGAGCCCGCTCGAATGGACACTCGGCAGTCTTGGCTTCATGTGCATCGAATCGGTGATGCTCGGCTCCAGTCGCCGCCTGGAGGCGAAGCAAACCGGCCGCTACGACGCCGACGCCGCCTATCGCGCTTATGCCAAAAAGACACCGATCCTGTTTCCACTGCTGCCGCTTTATTCGCTGCGAAAGCTCAGGGCGCCTGTCGGATGACGCACGGCCAGGTCTGCGTCGCCGGCGCGACAGGATATCTGGGAAGACGCCTCGTTGCGGAACTGCGCGCGCGTTCCTTGCCGGTCACGGCGATCCTCAAGGATCGTTCACGCGACGAGGATCAACGTCAATTGATTGGGCTCGGCGCCATGCTCGCGTTTGTCGATGCCTCGCGGCTCGAACCGTATGCCGAGGCTCTCGCGGGCGCCGACGTAGCGATCTCATGCATGGCGTCGGCGAATGTGCAGGTTGATGCGACCAACGATTTTTGGGCGATTGATCGTGATGCGAATATTCGCTTTGGACTGGCGGCCATCCGTGCAGGCGCGCGGCATGTGATCCTCGTCGCGACCTTCGAAGGTCGGGCGTCGCGGCGCGTCAGTGCGCTCAGTGACGCCAAGGAGGTTGCCGTCGACGCCATTGGCGCGGCCTGCCGCGAGACGGGCGCCGCGTTCACCGTCATTCGGCCGACCGCTTATTTCAGTGATCTGACCGATCGGGCGTTCAACTCCGTGCTCACGCATCGACGACATACGGTCATCGGCGACGGATCCCATCGCATCAACCCTGTCGATGGCGACGACGTCGCCGAGTTTATCGCCAACTGCATCAGCAATCCCACGCAAGCCGGACGGGAGCATCAGGTGGGAGGGCCAGACACCTTCTCGTTTCTCGAGATAGGCATCCTCGCCGCCGAAGTGATTGGACGGCCGGATGTGCTGACGATCCGAAAGATTCCTATCTGGTGCTTGCGGCTCGTCGCCGCGGTGGCGTCGGCCGCCGGTCTGGTTTCTCGCGGAAGCTGGCGATCCGCTGCCATCCTTCAGTGGATGATCTGGTCTGGTACACATGACGCCGTAGCGCCTGCTTGTGGCGCGCGGCGGCTCCGCGACGCGTTTTGTTCCAAACTTGGCGCTTCGGGGTCTGGTGCGACGAAATCGAAGCTGGAAACGCTTCGCGGCTCTTCCGGACTCCCAATCTGACCAGCCAGAGCCGATCAAGCTCGAACAGGAAGCCGCCCTGCGGTTCGGCCAATTGGCAGACACCATGGAAGCGGCGGGAAACGGCTCGGTCTCCTTTGACTTGGCGATAGAGATCAACGCTCATGATGAAAGCGGAGCCATTTTTCGTGGCGGCATGCCATCTCCCGGAAAGTGCGTGCCGCCGCCATGGAATTCATCATCGGAACCGTCGAGAAGAACGTCACGACGGTGCGGAAATTCAACCTCCGCCCCCTTGGATGAACAAAAGGGCGAAGGCTGAGCCGCGTCACGCGACGACGATATTGTTCTCGACAGATGTTGCGCCGGGCGCCGCCCAGGCTGTCGCCGCAGCGATCTCCCGCTCACTCCAAGAATCGACCGTTCCCGTCAGCTTGACCTGCCCATCCCTGGCGCTGACGTTGATGGTCTTCGGATCGAAGAACCAAGAACGGTGGAGGGCGTGCATGATGTCGTCACTGAGATTCGAGACATTGACCCGCGGTTTGATCGTGATGTTGTTGGATACGCCTATCACGCCCATGAGTCCGCGAACGTCCTGCGCAGCCGCATCCAACTGATAGTGCCAGTCAACGGCACCGTTCAGTGTCACCCAACCCTTTTCCACGGTCAATTTGATCGCATCGTGGGGCACGGAGATATCCGACGCGAGCCGGTTGACGGCTGAGATCGCCAATTCTTCGTCTGTCCGCTTGCCATGCGCAGGGAGCCGCACCTCGATTTCCTCGACGACGGCCTTGACGCCCTTTACACGCCCCGCGGCGGCTTCGGCCGAGCGCTTCTCGAAGTAGTTCTCGACATGCCCGGAAATGGTTGCGACGCCGTCATGGGTCGTAACCCCGATATGCGCTGCATTGATGCTCGGTTCCCAGGCGAGTTCGGCCAGTATGTTCTGCTTGAGTTGCTTGTCGTGTGACATGGACATTTCCCTTGCTGCGAAGATTTTCTACACGTGTAATTCGGCTGTTTCGACGAATTGGACACTACAAGGCAGCGAAGCAATTTGGAGAGCCCCGGAAACTACTCATCGTTCTGCACGCCGGTCATCTTCGTCTCCGTGCGAGGGCGCGCCGTTGCGGTATCTGCGGGGGCCAGCTTTCTCAGACGAGATGCTGCCCACCATCGACGGGAATGATCGTGCCTGTGATGCGACATGCGCCGTCACTCACCAGAAACGCGGCAAGGGCCCCGACATCGTCGATTCCCACCAGATGCTGTTCCGGGGCCGTGGCGGCGGCTGTCGCCAGCAGTTCGTCGAAGCGGTCGATTCCGCTGGCGGCGCGGGTCCGGATTGGCCCGGGGGATATGGCATGCGCGCGAATAGCCTTGGCCCCGAGTTCTGCGGCGGTATAGCGCACGGCGCTCTCCAGCGCCGCCTTGACGGGACCCATCAGATTGTAGTGCTCGACGACTCGCTCCGAGCCATAGAAGGTCACCGTCAGCAGACAGCCGCCCTTCGGCATGAGCGGTTCGGCCAGGCGCGCCATGCGCAGGAAGGAGTGGCAGGATATGTCCATGGCCATGGCGAAGCCGGTGGCGCTGCAATCCACGACTCGTCCATGCAGATCGTTGGAAGGCGCGAATGCGATGGCGTGGAGCAGGAAGTCGAGACCTCCCCATTCCGATCGGATTTTTTCGAACACGGACTCCAGCTGTCCGTCGATGCGCACGTCGCAGGGCAGCAGCAGTTTGCAATCAAGCGGTTCGGTGACGGCCTGGACATAGGGCAAGGCCTTGTCGTTGAGATAGGTCGCCGCGAGTGTGGCGCCGGCGTTCGCGAAGGCGCGCGAACAGCCGGCGGCGATGCTCGAGTGATTGGCGATACCGACGATCAGGCCTCGCTTCCCTTGCAAAAGAGGTGTCAGAGCAGGTTCCATGGGCGTCACTCCTGTCGGTCTGTTGTTTTGCCAATCGTCTCGAGCGTGTGTCGCGCGATCATGGCTTCTTCGTCCGTAGCGATGACACGAACATCGATCTTGCTGCCCGATGCTGCGATTTGCGATACGCCGGCTGCATTGGCCGAAGCGTCGAGTTGCAGCCCGAGCCAGTTCAGTCGATTGCATACCGCTGCGCGGATCGCGGGGGAGTGTTCGCCCGTGCCGGCCGTGAAGACCAAACCGTCGAGCCCTCCGAGCGCACCAACGAGAGCGCCAGCCTCAGTGACGATGCGATAGACGAAGAGATCGATGGCTTCGCGTGCGACTGGCGTGCCGCTGGAGAGCAGCAGCTTCATGTCGCCGCTGACTCCCGAGACGCCGAGCAGTCCCGAACGGTTGAACAACATGTCCTCTATCTCGTCGGCGCTATGTCCCTGCCGAAGGAGATAAAAAATGACACCGGGATCGAGATTGCCGCATCGGGTGGCCATCATCAATCCATCGAGTGTGCTGAACCCGGTGGTCGTGGCGATGCTGGAGCCGCCCGCCAGCGCGCAAAGGCTCGCGCCTGAGCCAAGATGCGCCACAATGACCCGCCCACGGGCCAGGGTCGGCGCCTGCTGCTCGAGGCAAGCCGCAATGTATTCATAGGAAAGTCCATGGAAACCGAATCGTCGCACGCCTTTGGCCGTCAGGGTGCGGGGAATAGCGAAGCTCGAGGCCACCAGTGGCTGGGTACGGTGGAATGCGGTGTCGAAGCATGCGACTTGCGGCAAGGTTGGACGCGCAAGGGACACTGCGCGCATCGCTTCGATATTCCGGGGCATATGCAACGGATCGAGCGCGATCAACCCCTCGAACGCCGCCATCAAATCTGGAGTGACTCTCTCTGGCGCGACATGATCGGCGCCGCCATGGACGACGCGATGACCGACCGCCATCAGCGTGGCGGCGCCCAGCCTGTCGTCGATGATCGTCAGCAAGTCGCCCAGGATCGAACCAAAGGTCGTCGCCGTCTCCGGGGCCCACTGCCTGTCGATCTGTACAACCCCAGCAGCGTCTTTTGCGATGACATGAGGCGTCGCAGTCTCGAGCCCCTGAATTGCGCCTCGCAAGATGGCGTTCAACGTCGTCCCGGAGAGAAACACCGCGAATTTGATGTTCGACGAACCGGCATTGAGCGTAAGTATGGCTGCCGGGGCCATGCTCATCGCAACGCGCCTGCTCGCGCCATCAGAACCCCAAGGGCGCAGGAAGCGATGTGTGTGGAGGAACTGTCGGCGCGACTGCAAAGTATGATCGGGATCAGCGCGCCGACGACGACGCCGGCGGCTTCAGCGCCAGCCAGAAACGTGAGTTGCTTGGCGAGCATATTTCCAGCCTCTAGGTCCGGAACGACAAGAATGTCCGCCCGGCCTGCGACCGGCGAAGTGAGTCCCTTTTCCCGCGCCGCCGCCTCGTTGATTGCATTGTCGAAGGCAAGCGGGCCGTCGAGAACGGCTCCGGTGATCTGACCGCGCTCCGCCATTTTGCAGAGGGTTGCGGCATCGATCGTCGATGGCAATGCGCGATTGACGGTTTCCACCGCGGCAAGGATCGCGACGCGTGGCGTCTCGATCCCCATCACATGCGCCAGCTCGATAGCGTTACGGATGATCCCCGCCTTTTGCTCGAGCGTCGGCGAAATGGAGACGGCGGCGTCCGAGATCAGCAGGGGACGCGGATAATCCGGAACATCCATCACATAGACATGGCTGATGTGGCGCCCGCAGCGCAAACCCGAATCTCTGGCCACCACCGCGTGCATGAGATCTGCGGTATGAAGATCGCCCTTCATCAGCAAGGCGACCTCACCGGCTTTGGCAAGCGCGACACCCCGACGCGCCGAAGTCTCGGCGTCGGCCGTGTCGATCAGACGCAAGCTGGAGACATCCGCTCCTATCGCTTTCGCGATCTCCTGAATGCCATCCTTCGGTCCGATCAGCACCGGGACGATCAATCCGGCCTGCATCGCCTCCATGGCGGCGCGAAGAGACGTAGGATCGATGGGAAAGACCACCGCTGTCGGGACGGGGGCGCCACCCGCTGCGCGGTCGAGAAGCGCCTTTGTTCGCCCATGACGCTCGACGCGAACATAGGGCAAGACGACCTTTGGTCGCCGGACCTTCAATTTCGGAGCGCGTGTATACGCCTCGCCGGTGATCACGGCCTCGCCGGACTGGTTCACGCAAACGCATTCCAGCGTCACATCGCCCTTTTCCGGCTTCTTTTCGCGCACGGTCAATGTCGCGGTGATGGTGTCGCCAATGCTTACGGGGCGGCGAAACCGCAAATTCTGGCCAAGATAAATCGTGCCAGGTCCGGGCAGCCTGACGCCGAGCACCGCGGAAATCAATCCTGCCCCCCACATGCCGTGGATGATGATGTGGTGGAACATATCGGTCTCGGCATAGGCCGGATCGACATGGGCGGGGTTGATATCTCCGGTGACTGTGGCGAACAGATCGATATCGCGCTGTGTAACGGTGTGCGACATGCTCGCAAAGTCGCCAATCTGAATTTCGTCGAAGCAGCGGTTCTCGATGAAGGCGTCGGAGACATTGTCCAGCATGTAGATCACTCCTGTCGCACATAGTCCCCGGGAGCGTCGCAGAGCGGAGGGAATTCCGGCAAGCCCATGGGCGGCGGGACGATCCGGGGCCCGGAGCGTCGATCGAGCCACGCGCTCCAATCCGTCCACCACGAACCGTCCTGCGGTCGGGTCGAGTCGCGCCATTCATCCGGCCCGAGCGTGCGGCCGCCGTGCTCACGCATGCGAATGCGAAAGCTCCGGCGCCCATGGCCGGGTTCGCTGACGATGCCGGCGTTGTGACCGCCCGAGGTCAACACGAAAGTGATCTCGCCGTCGTTCAGAAAATGCGGCTTGAAGACGGAACGCCACGGAGCGACATGATCGTGCTCCGTTCCGACAATGAACATCGGCAGCTTGATGTCGTCGAGCGCCACGGGGCGTCCCTCCACCCGGAATTGGCCCTCCGCCAGCTGGTTGTCGAGATAGAGGCTGCGCAGATACTCGATGTGCATTCGCGCCGGAAGCCTGGTCACGTCGGCATTCCAGGCCATCAGATCGAAGGGAATGTCCCGTTCGCCCAACAAATATTCGCGGATGGCGCGGGACCACACGAGATCGTTGGATCGCAGCATCTGAAACGCGCCGCCCATTTGCGCGCCATCGAGAAACCCTTGCGTTTGCATGATGTCGTCGAGAAAATCGAGTTGATCCTCGGTTATGAAGAGTTGCAGCTCACCGGCTTCGCTGAAGTCCGATTGGGCGGCGAACAGGGAAAGGCTTGCAAGCCGGTTGTCCCCATCCCGCGCCATGGCCGCCGCGGCAATCATCATCAATGTGCCGCCAAGGCAATAGCCGGTCGCATGAATCTTTGCGCCGCCGCAGATTTTCGAAACCACATCGATGGATGTCATGACACCCAGTCGGCGGTAGTCGTCGAGGGAGAGGTCACGCATGTCCGCGCCCGGATTGCGCCAGGAAATGATGAACACGGTGCGCCCCTGTTCGACCAGCCAGCGCACCAGCGAGTTTCGCGGTGAAAGGTCGAGAATGTAATATTTCATGATCCACGCCGGCACGATCAGGACCGGCTCCGTCCCCACGATCGACGTGGTCGGACAATATTGGATCAACTCGATGAGTTCGTTGCGGAAGACCACCTTGCCCGGCGTAACGGCGAGAGTCTCCCCGACCACAAAACCGTTGGACGTTGGTTTGCTCGGCGACGAGTCGAGATCACGGACAAAATTTTCCACCCCGGCAGCGAGATTGGCGCCCCCGCTGGCGGCAGTTACGCCGATGACCTCGGGGTTGAGCCATGGAATATTCGACGGCGACCACAAATCCCGCCATTGGCGCAGCGAGAAGGCGACGATCCGCCGGTTTTGACGTCCGACTCCGCGTGGCGTGTTCTCGACCTGATTCCACCACTCCTCCCCCAGGAGTACGCCCTGCACAAGCAAGTCAAAAGGCGCCTGTCGCCATGCCGGAGCCGCAAAGCGATGATCGTCCGGAGCGGAAGCAAGGCGATTGCTTCCGCCTGCCGCAACAGACAGGAAGCGCGCCCATTGGCTCAACGCTGCATAGCCGAGTTCGGCGCTCTGGAAGGGGGCATTGGCGGCATGAGTCGCCCAATCCAGATAGGCCAAGCCGACCGTGTTGGGGGATACCCCTCCGGTGAAGCGACACTGCCAAGCGTGCAACAGACGATCAAGATCGGCGGTCGAGCAAATGGGAGGCAGATTCTGGGACAAGACGTGACCGGTTGCCGGCGGGAGCGAGGCATCGGGCTTAACGGGAACCTGCATCAAATCGCGTCCTTGCTCAGGAGCAACGGAAGGTCGGACATGGATCCCGAATGTCCCGCCAAACGCAGCGTGCGCCGAGCGGAACAAGAAGGGATGCGCCGTGTTGCTCTCGTTGGTCAGTATTTTGCGAAGACCGGCGCTGCTGACGCAAACATGTTGAAGTGATAGTTCACCCCTGCGCGCACGGTGTTGAAGCCGGTATGATGAGTTTGGGGAAGCCAGCCGCCCGCACCGGCCCAACGGTCGGCGCCGAGATCCGTGTAGAGATATTCGACCTTGGCCGACCAGCTTGGCGCGAACGCCCATTCCACGCCGGCGCCGGCCGTCCAGCCCACCCTGGTTTGCGTAATCCTGCCCTGGAATCCGTTGTGATCCGTCTCGCCATAGGCGAAACCGCCGGTGCCGTACATCAGCAAATGCGGATCGAAAGGTGTAAATCCGAGGCGTCCGCGAACCGTGCCGAACCATGGCAAACGAGACACGCCGCCCGATCCGATGCTCGTTCCCTGAAAGTCGGCTTCGGCGCCGACAACGAACAGCGGCGAAAGCTGATAATTGTAGCCGATCTGACCGCCGCCGAGGATGCCGATTTTGGACGATCCGCTGTTGCGCCATCCGGCGCCGACATTGACCCCCGCATAGAGGCCTGTCCAGGAAAAGGAGGGGGCGGAAACATAGGACGGCGGAGCCTTGCGGGACGGAAGATCGGAGGCCTGCGCTGTCGTGGCTGCCAGTACGGCGAATAGGGTATAAACAGACGTCGAGATTTTCATGGGCTGCTTTCCGGTTCGGGTATGTTTTCAAGGCATCGACAGCGTCACAAGCGGCCTCGAACGTCGCATTCGTCGCAAATCGAATGAGCGCAGATGACGCTGGCTTATTGCCTCGACCCTAGCGAGGCGGCGAGCGCGGCCGCCAGCATCGGAAATTACTCACGCACTCAGCCATGAGGCGATGTTCGAGCGCATTCAGTCGAACCTGTCTGGATGGCGCGAGGAGAGTATCAAGGCCGGCGCCCGCTTCGTCATTCGTAGCGAAGCGCCTGAATCGGATCGAGCGACGCCGCCTTGCGCGCCGGATAGAAGCCGAAGAAAATCCCGACCGCAACGGAGAAGGCGAAGCCGGTCGCCACCGCGGTCAGTGAAATCGGGGATGACCAATCCGAGAATACTGCGATGACTTCGGATATCACGATTCCCGCGACGATTCCTGCGACGCCGCCGGTGACGCTCATCATCACCGCCTCCGCCAGAAACTGCGTGAGGACATGCAGACGTCTTGCGCCGACTGCCATGCGCAATCCGATTTCGCGCGTGCGTTCGGTCACGGACACCAGCAGGATATTCATGATGCCAACGCCCCCCACAAGCAGGGAAATCGACGCGACAACCGCCAGCAGGGCGGCCATCACCTTGCTGCTGCTCTCGGCGGTTTCCGCGATCTGGCTGAGGTTGCGAATGTCGAAGTCCTTCACCGCATTCGGTTTGATGTGGTGCGTTCTCAGGAGGATCCGACTGATCTCCCGAATGGCCTCGGGAATCCGTTCGGCCGACGATGTCTGCACAAAAATCTGATTGACATAGCCTGTCAGCCGCGGCTGCAAGTTGAATGGATTGGGCGGCGCCGGATAGGCTGCGCTCACATTGGACTTCTGGTTCGGCGCAGCGACGCCCAGAACTTTTTGCTCTGCGGTCTTGAAGGGGATCATCACCAGATCGTCCTGATCCTGTCCCCACATGCTTTGGCCCTTGGCGGCCAGCACGCCGATGACGCGCAGGGGAACCCCCTTCACCAGGATCGATGCGCCGATCGGTGTTTCGTCCATCCCGAACAGTTGCTTTTGAATCGTGCGTCCGATGACCACGACAAGCGCCTGGCTTTTCTCGTCGGCATCGGAAACTTCGCGCCCCGCAGCCATGCGCCAATTCGTTATCGGGGGATAATTCACGGAAATCCCCTGAACATTGGTTGTCCAGTTCTTGTTTCGGTATTCGACCTGACTGGATTGGCGGGTGAGGTAGGAGACGAGACTGATCGTCGTCGCTTCACGACGGATGGCGTTTGCATCGGCGACAGTGAGGGTGGATGCGCTGCCGAAGCCGCCCCGAACGCCGCCCGAGGTGACAGCGCCGGGAATGACCACGACCAGATTGGTTCCAAGACTTTCGATCTGCTTGCGCACCGTTTCATTGGCGCCGTTTCCCACTGCGACCATGACGATCAGAGCCGCCACGCCAATGAAAACGCCGAGCATCGTGAGCACCGATCGCAATTTGTTGCGCAAAATCGCCTGCATCGCAGCGGAAGCGATCATCGCGGCAAAAGCGATGATGGAAAATTGCGTCATCACGACTTTGCGAGCACGCCCACGCGATTGAAAGACCGCCGTCGCCACACCGTCATCGATCTCGTCGGACGACGCGCCAGCGACGATTGCGCGCGCCTCGAAAGGCGTCTGCCGCTGATCCGAAATGATTTCCCCATCCCGCATCGTGATCAGTCTGTCGGCATATGCGGCAATATCGATCTCATGGGTGACAACGATGATCGTGACACCCTGATTGTGATTCAGATTCGTCAGGGTGTGCATGATTTCATGCGATGTCTTCGTGTCGAGATTTCCGGTCGGCTCGTCTGCAAAAAGAACGCTCGGGCCGTTGATGAGCGCCCGGGCAATGGCGACGCGCTGTTGCTGTCCACCCGAAAGCTGGGCCGGCGTGTTGTTTTCCCGATCCGACAATCCCATCAACCGAAGCGCTCTGCGGGCTTTCTCGTTGCGGGCCTCGGCGCTTGTCCGCGCGCTGGCGTAAAACAGTGGCAACGCCACATTCTCGATAGCGCTGGTGCGCGCCAAAAGATTGAAGCTCTGAAAGACGAAACCAAGCCGCTCGCCACGAACCCTTGAAAGCGCGGGCTCGTCGAGAGCGGCGACATCGACGCCCTCGAGAAAATACTGCCCGCGGGTCGGCTGATCGAGGCACCCCAAAATCGCCATCAGAGTCGATTTGCCCGAGCCGGAGGCGCCCATGATCGCCACGAATTCGCCACGAGCGACGCGGAGTGAAACGCCGCGAAGCGCGTGAACTTCGACATCGCCAACAATAAAGGTCCTTACGACGTTCCTCGCGTCGATGACGAGATCTGCGTCGGCGATCGCGTCGCTCATCCGTGTGATGCCGCAGAGACAGACTTGTCACCGTCCGACGATTTCGCCTCCTCCCCGACAATGACATCGTCCCCGGACTGGAGATCACCCTTCACGACTTCAGTGAAGGAGTCGTCGACGAGACCGGACGTGACGACGATCGGGTAAGGGATATTGTCGCGCAATACCCAGAGGCGAGCCGCTTCGTTTGGGAGACCCGAAACGTCGGTCGAAGCGTCCAGTCGCGACGCCGATGCGAGCGGCGCATAGCGAAACGCCGCATTGGGCGCCCGAAGGACATTGCGCCGTTCTTCGACGATGACTCTCGCCGTCGCTGTCATGCCCGGTTTCAAGAGCTGTTGGGGATTTGGCGCGTCGATCGTGGCGTCGTAGGTGACGACATTCTGAATTGTCTGTGGCGATTGCCTGACCTGGGTAATCACGCCCTCGAAGGGATGATCGGGAAACGACTCGACTGTGAACGTGGCGCGGTTTCCGACCTTTATCGCTCCGATGTCGCTCTCGGAAATATTCGTGTCGACCTGCATCGTCGTCAAATCGGTGGCGACCAGAAACAGCACCGGCGTCTGATAGCTCGCGGCGACGGTCTGTCCCATCTCGACGCTTCGCGTCACCACGGTTCCGTCGACGGGCGACACGATATCCGTGTAACCCAGATTGATTTCCGCGCCATGCAATTCCGCTTCTCGCAACGCCACGGTGGCTTCGTCCAATCCGATGACGGCTCGCGCCTGCTCGTAGGCGCTCCTCGAAAGATCCAGGGCGTCTTTCGAGACGGCGGTGATGGCCGCAAGCCTCTGGTTGCGGCCCAGACTGACGGTCGCATATGTCAAATTGGCCTTGTCCTTGGCGAGTTGCGCTTTCGCCACTGCAAGGTTGGCCTTGTCCTGATCGACCACGACCTGATAGGGGCGCGGATCGATCTTTGCGCAAAGCTGGCCCTTCTTGACGCGCGTGTTGTAGTCGCAATAGCGGGCCTGAATGACGCCCGACACATAGGAGCCGACCTGCACCGTAATAACAGGGTTGATTGTGCCGCTCGCGATCACGCTGCGCGAAATCGACCCTGTCGTCATTTTGCTTGTCAGGTAATGCGCCGCATTCGCGTGGGTCTTGAACCAATAGGCGGTAACGCAGCCAATGGCGACGAGAGCCACGCCGAGTGAGATCGGGACGATCGATCCGCGGCGAGGCGCCACGACTTTCGCCATGGCGGACGGGTCCCGCAGCTGCGTCGATGTCGCTTCGATCGCTCGCCCGTCGTTCATGTCGAGCGCCTTTCCTTATGTGAGACGATGCCTGGGCTCACGCCGCCGGAGGCGGCAAGCCGTTCAGAAATCCGACGACCTGCCCGAGCGACGGGCTCGACATCGCGATCGCAGGCATATTCGCAAGGGATATTTCTTCGATTGCCAGCGTCGCGCGCAGGCTTTCCATGATCACGCGTAAATCATAGATAGGTTCATACATGGGGATCATCGGCTTTTGCAGCCCTGTCAGTCCCCATACAGCCATCATAGCCGTCCTGACCGATGTCTCGACCGTGAAGACGACATCTCCCGGCAGTTCGACAAATTGGCCGATGAAAGCCAGATTGACGCAGCCCTCGGGGACGACCTTCGGTCGGTCGGAGATTTTTCTCGGCATGAACTGACTGGTGATATAGGGCATCATCGATGTCGAGACCTTGCTGTGTCGCAGAATCCCGTCGACTTTGTCTTCCAGACCGCAGTGGTAGAGCAGCTCTGCAAACATCTCCGCGCCCGTGCAGTCGCGCATCGGCTTTTTGACGAAGTCGCCGATCGCCTCGCTGCATTGCCCGTATGCCCAGAAGACATTGACGTTGTCGGGCTGGTTCGGAAAATATTTGCTGTAAAGAACGAAGCCGATTCTCCAGCCTGAGTCGACAATCGTGACAGCGCCTCCCGTTCCCGCCTTGGAGCCGGTCTTTTTCTCCATGTAGTCGTAAAATGTCGGATCGGCGGTGATGGTGGGGAAGAAGGTCATCCAGTTCGATTTGTCGGTATCGGAAATGAAGGCCGCGGGATTGCCGAATTTGCGATCATGCGCCGCGAGCTTCTCCCACAGAGTGAAGCAACCGCGATCCGACGTGCTCCGATCGAAGATTGGAGGCGTAGCGGTGTCGCCCATCGTAGCGTTCTGCGTCATCGAACCATTGGTGAAGAAGACGAGATCATTGCGTGTCAGTTCGATGCGACGGGAGCCTTTGGCGTCGTCGATCGTGAGCGAGGTGACCACGGTTTCCCCGTTCCCGTCATGCAAGGATATGTCAGCGACGGTGGCGCTGACGCGGAACTGAACGCCGAGGGACGAGAGCCACACATGGATCGGTTTGATGATCGAGTCGAATTCATTGTACTGCGTATGCAAAATGTCGCTGAGCTGCGTCAGCCCACCGATGGTCATCAGAAAGCGCGCGACATAGCGCTTGATCTCGATGAGGGAGTGATAGTCCCGAAAGGCGAGCATGGTGCTCCAGCACCGCCAGAAGACGGAGTTTGTGAACTCCGGGCTGAACCAGTCGATCGCGGTTTTCATCTCGATCTCTGGCTCCGGAGTCATCAGGAGCTCCTGCATTTTTTTGGCGTCGTGATGCGACATCAGCGGGCCAGTGTAGTCGTAGAGCCGCCCCCGCTTTTCCATGAGGCGATATCGCGAAAAGATCGGCTCCCGGACATTGGCCTGATGGGTTTCGTCGAGGATGGTGTAGCCCGGCGTCTGAATGGACGGCGTCTTGCCGCAGATGTACCAAAGGCACTCCATCCAGGCTTCGAGTTCTCTCTCGCCCCGGCAGGTGTAGCCGTTAGCTGCATCGCCGGCAGCATCCATCGACCCTCCAACGACGGGGAGAGTCTCGTAAATCGTCACATTGCCCGCAGGCATGCCGGCGTCCGAAACCAGAAACACGGCAGTTGCGAGACCTGCGATGCCACCGCCGATGATATGCGCGCTTTTGCCTTCGATGCCGTGGGGCGGGAGGGCGTTGATGCGGTCGTAATTCCTCATGTAGAAAATCCGTTCGACTTTTGAGTTGGCGAAAGCGCCATGTCGTGACGCGGCGTCAGGTTGGAATATGTCGCGGCTTTGGCGCGACCCACGCGTGTCGAACCAATGTCGACCTTGCTACGTCAGGATGCGCAGGCTCATCGCGAACATGAAAAGCGCGCCGAAATATCCAAGATACATCGACAGCGCACTGTCGACGATCTCACGCGGCGCCCTCGCCCGCGCGAGCACGGAAATTCGCGGATCGTCGGGATCATAGGCGATGTCTGCGCTGTTCCCAGTCTTGTATGGGGATATTTGCAGGAGCGCCGATGCGCGGGTTTCTCCCGCACCGTCGCGGCAGTCGAACATCGATCCGGCGTAGACGTGGCCCCGGACCGGATAGGAATAGGCGACCTTTGGCCGGTAAAGGGTGTCGATCGAAACGGGTCCGTGGTCCTTGACGCTGATCGTCACCAGATCGATGCCGGCGTCGAGAATTTTGCCGGGCGCGGTCGGCCATCGTCTGGCGGAGATCCAGAACGCTCGATGGTTGCGTCTGTCCCTCGCTGACCGCCAGCCGATAATTGCAAAGGCGATCGACGCGACGAGGGCCAAAGCCGCTCCTGCAAATTGACTGGTCATTGGTCGGTTCACAGCAACAGAGTGCTGGCTCCCCTGTGAGTTGGGCGCGCCCAACGTCGGCGATGGTGGGCGCGCGGGTCGGGTAAGGGCGTCGTTCGGCGCAGCAAATTCCGCGAACGAAAATGCGGCGTCTTGTCCGCGAGGTCCGTCAAGCGGCGGCGGACAATGCGGCGTTGATCGCCGCCTCTTTGGTCTTGTCGAACGAGGTGCGCAGGATCGATCCGCCGACGCCCTTGAGTTCTTCCAGCACCTTTTCGGTCGAGAGCTTCTCGACGAGCACGAACAGGGCGGCGCCGCCGACGGGAACGGCTTTCGCCACGTCTTTCATGAATTGATCGTTGATCCCGAAGTCGGTCATCGAGCCGGCGATTGCGCCGGAGGCGGCTCCCAGCAGCGCGCCGGGAATGGGCATCAGGAAGATCAGCCCGATCAGCGCGCCCCAAAAGGCGCCGGACGCTGCGCCAGCGGCGCTCGTGCTGAACAGCTGATTGAGCTTGATGTCGCCCTCAGGCGTTTTCACGGCGATGACAGCGTCGCCGATTGCGACGAGATATCCCTTCTGAAGCGTGAAAAACGTCTTGCGGACTTCTTCGGCCTTTTGTTCCGACGGAAATGTGATGGCGAGCAGATCTGACATGTCGATGCCTTCCGATTGGGGCGAGTCTGTACGACCGAGCTCCCCTGATTGCCGCAGGCGATTGGGCCGGCCGGGCGTACGCGCCTCATAACGAGTGCAGATTCCATGCGCTCGCTCGAGGCGCCTTTCGTGAACCGCTATATTTTGAAATGGCTGGAGCGAAATTACGCGCCGACCTCGATGAGGATTACTGCTTGGCGTGAGGCGCGGCGCTTTTCACATGCGCTTCTGTCGAGGCCTTGTGCGCCGCCTCGGACTGACTGCAAGCCTTGGCGCAATGATCGAGGCCGGACTTGTCGTCTTTCTTGCCATGAAGCTCAGCGGCAGCGTGGTGTGATTTCGCAGCAGCTTCATGCATCTCGGCGGCTTTTGTGTTCTGTGCCTGGGGCATCGTCTGTTCCCTCTTGGAGCCGTTGAACTCGACGCTCCGAGTGGGAACGTAGTGAATTGCCCCGCAGAAGGCAGGCTCGGAAACTACTCACTGAAAGGCGAGTCAGACCTTTCCTCCAGCGATCCAACACGCACAACTAGCCCAGAAAATTCATGGGAGGTTTGCGGGAGTGGTACAGAGCTTTGATTTAGCGTAGAGTTTTGTTGTCGAATCCAACTTGCGCCATTTCGAAGTCGCCACGCCCCGCCATGAACGATCCTACTCTGCCGCTTTCCGGCCTGTCAGCTGTTTCCGGCAAGACCGTCGTCGCCAAATTTGACGGCGGCCTGCTGTCCTCTGATGGCGGTGTGCTGCTGCGCGAGAACGAGCAGCGGTGCGCTCCTCACCTCGTCAATGGTCGAGGACTTGTATCCTCAATTGAAGGCTGAGCGCGAAGCCCTCGAAATCCAGAAGGCCGCGATCGTCGCCCAGTTCCGCAACTCCGGGATCTTCTGCGCCACACGGAACAAGAGCAATCTGCTGATGTGGTCGCATTATGCTGACGAGCACCGTGGGGTGGTGTTCGGGCTCCAGCCGGATGCTGCACAGGACTCGTTCCTGTGCCTGCTCGAACCCGACACCTACAGCGATGTCCGGCCGAGTTTCTACAACCCCTTTGACCCGCTGGTGGGGAACATGCCTCTACCGACCCTTGAAGCTATGCGCGCCTTCACCCGCTCTCTGACGGCCGTGAAAAGCATGCAATGGGCTTACGAAGAGGAACTGCGCGTCGTCATCCCATCCTATGTCTCGGAAGGGCAACCTGCCGTGTTCATCCCATACTATGCGACTGAGCTAGCTGAACTCTATCTGGGCCATCGTGTAGCTGCGGGTGACCGCGACGAGCTCGTTGCGGCAGCGCGTGCCCTGAACAAGGATGATGCAGGTCTCTTTCGATCCCTTGCTGCTTGCCTTGAGCATCAACCCGCAACATTCGTCCTATGGCCTGCTGAAGCAAAGCGGCGCGTTCAGCGTCAACGTGCTGAAGAAGAGCCAGACGGAACTGACCTCCCATTTCGCACGACCCGCCCACGCGGACAAACTGGCCGCGACTGAATGGACGCCAGGCCGCGCCGGCACGCCATTGCTGCGTGACGCCCTGGCCTGGTTCGAATGCGAAGTGGTGAGCGAACATCCGGCCGGCGACCACATTCTGGTGCTGGGAAAGGTCATTGGTGGCAGAATGCTGGATTCCGAAGCTGAGCCCATGACCTATCGTGAAACCGGCGCAATGGACGGCCCCTCAGCATTATTCCCCGAGGGTTTCGGCGATGCATAACGCCGCCGCAGGGGAATTTCAATTCCCACGACGCGCTTCCGCCACGCGCCCGAACAACGCCGAGTCGGATGAGGCTTCCTTAATTGCCGCATATGCTCACCTATCCGCGTTCTCATCGCATTTTCTGACGATGCGTTTGGCGTTCAGTCTGGGCTTCGGCCTCGACCTCCTTCAACACGCGTTCCTGCTCGATACGAAGTTGTTCGAGCGTTGGGTCGTTGTTGACGAGTTTTTGCGGAATCGTCCGCGCGGGATTGGCCGCGAGCTGGCGTGCGGCCTCGCGCGCCGCCGTCGCCTCACGGTCGGTCTGCGCCGCGCTCCGCTCGGTGATTGCCGCCGCGCGTCGTTCCTCGGTCAGGTCTTTGACGCTCGCGGGGTCGAGCCGCGCTTGGGCTTCGTCTCGGCGCTCGCCGGCGCGAACGGTTTCAGCTAGTCGCTCAGCGCCCTGGGCTTCCGCCGTTTGCGTCTTGGCGAGATCGCTTGCTTTCGCCAGGATAGCGGCGCTTCGCTCGCCAGCGAGTTGTTGCAAAGCTTGAGGCGAAACTTCGCTTTGGCCCGACTGAACAAGGCGGGTGACGTCGGCGCGAACGGCGAGCGTGTTCAGAAATTTCGTCGAGAGGTCATTGAAAGCCGCTCGCGCCGACGGGTCGATGCTCTGGTAGACAGTGTCGACGGTTTTATCGATTTGTCTGAGGCTACTGGATAATTGTTCGGACGTAGCGAGGGATGGCATTGTCGGCTCCATCTTTTGCGATGACGTGACTTGGAAGCCAAGGCCCGCGCCAACTTGCGCGAGAACCGTGCGAGCTAAATTTTGGATCGCGACGGGATTGCGTGGATCGCTTTTGACGATGTCGCGCCAAGAGTGCCGGGCGTCATTGACGATGGCAAGATCGCGCTCTGTTTTTGGAATGCGGACCGGGTTCGTCCTCGCCGTCTCGATGCGCCGCCGGGCGTTGTCGATGAGAGGTTGATTGGCCGGCTCGGCGGCATAGGCGCGGTCGCGCGCTTCTCGGCCCGGCCGTGGTTGGTCGGCGGCCTCGACGATGGCCTTGTCCTTAGGGCCGTAGCTCTGGGAGGACGCGCGCTCGGCGGCGCTCGTCGCCACGATTTTGAGAGAATTCGCCTGGGCGTGCTCGGCGAAGACTTCCCGCCATACCCGAAAATCCTGTGGGCCAGGGGTGATCTTTTGGGCGTCGCCGTTACGAACGGTCACGATGGCGTGGGCGTGGATGTGTCCCGCGTCCGCCTTATCGTTATGGACGCCGAACATGAATTTGTGATCGGCGAACTGCTCGTGAAGGAAGCCCCGCACGGAATTTGTGAAAGCCTCGACGTCGGTTCCGGCCTTGGCCGAGACGATTATGTGCATGGTGTCGCGCGGCGAAAAGGATCGAAGGTCTCGGCGCCAGGCACGCGCCTCGGTCGCAATTGCGCTGGCGTCCTTGATCGCCGCGCCGGCGCCCGAAATCGCCGGCCCGCCCTCCGTCAATTGCGTGAGCCTGTGAATGACGCTGGATTGACCGTGGCCGGGGGCTCCGGGCTCGATGGTGAGCCGGTGTTGTCCAAGGCCGGTCGCTTCCTCGATTCGCGCCTTCATACGGGCCTCGGATTTTGGAGCGAATACCCGCTCTCGAAAACCCTCATCACCGGCGCCGATCTGGCGCTCGGTGACGCTGAATCTTTCGGTTCGGCGAGGCTCGCCGGCCGCGACCGGCTCGAACGAGCCAGCAAAGGCCACAACGGCGTGAGCCTCGATCGCGCCGCCCTTTAAAGCGTCGATCCGGTAAGCGTGAGAATGACCCTCAAACGCCGTCGCGACGGCCTTTTCGAAGGTGGCCCGGTCGGCGTCATTGTGTTTTAGGCCCATGACGTGAAGCCGGACGGAACTGACGTCCTGGCTCTCAGTGCGCTCCTCGAAGTCAGTCGCCCACGCGGCGATTTCGGCATTGATCGCCTCTCGGCCCTTGAGCTCGATCCCCTCATGGGTTTCGAGAACAGCGTCCTCGCGGTCGACATAGTTGGCCGTGGCGGACGCGCGCGCCGCGCCGTGGGCGTAGGAAACGACTTTGACCACGGCGGGCTGATAGCCGTTCGCCAGGGCGGCGGCGCGAGCTTTGGTCGAGGCTCCCCGCCCGACCGTGACGCCTGCCTTTCCCGTCTCGGCAAGGGGCCTCCTTTGCGCCTTGCCGGATGCGTTCGGCAACGTCCGACGTTTTTCTTCGTCCTCCTGGCCCGTGATCGTCGTTCCCCTCAAGACGCGATCGGTCGCCGTGACGCAGGGTAGGGGCGTCACGGGGGAGACCCGAGAATGCTCCTGCGCGATCTTCAGCGAATGCGCGGCCGCGGGCCCGACATGGCCCGCCCAAGCGTCCAGCAGCGCGCGGCTCCGCTCCTCACCCTTTCTCCTGGCGGTCTCCTGCTCCTGCCCGATGCGCGAAAATTCCGCGACGAGAAAGGCGCGAACATTCGCCTCCATTAGGCCGGCTCCTTGTCGGCAAGCGCCTTCAGGCCGGCGCCTCGCCGCAGGCGCGAGCCATAGGCGACGATCATCGTTTGGATGGTGGCGTTCATTTGCGCGAGCGTCAGATAGACCGTGCGGAACAATTCTTCGCTGTCGGTGAGCTGCGGCGCATAGCCGAGATTTATGCCCTTCACGATCTGCGCGATGTTCCGGCCGATCGCGCGCAGCTCCTTGCCGATGGGCGCCAGTTTCTTCCCGTCCTCCAAAGAGAGCGCCGGTCCGATGTCGACCGATGCGCGAATGAGGCGGCGGACGAGCTCCGATTTTCCGATGCCGAAAACGAGACACGCCGCCTCGAGGTGAGCGAAATCCTCTCGCGCCAGGAACACGACCAGCTGCCGTTTTGCAGCTGTAGGGGCTCGCTTCTGCGCCACGTCGGGGCCTCTCGCTGAAAGGGGAGGGCAAAGGCCAGTGCGGCGCTCGCGGCAACGCCGAAGCGCCTCATTCAGAGGCATACATAACAAACCAGTATCTTGTCAAATACCAAATTACTTACACTGTGCCTTTGCTTTTTGCCCTTCTGCTCGGGGTTCGACTCGGGTTCCTATTCGGGTTCGTGCTCGGGATGCTGCTCGGGTTCTGGCCAGGTTTTTTGAGGATTTTGCTCGGTTTCCCGAGTTACGCCCGAATGCGCGTCCCGAGCCAACCCTTATGCGAAGGCGAGTGGTTGTCATTAGGTGAAGGTTGCAGCTTTCATTATTTAGTATATGAAAGCGACCCGAATGCAGCCGGAGCTCAAAAGCCTGTGAAACCGAGCGCGGAAGACGATGCAGCCGAGCGATGGAGAGAGTTTCAGGAGAGGGCGAAGGCAGCCCCAGTCCGAGTTGGAAGCCGAGCGTCGGCCAAGTCCTATGTCGAGGCCAATGCAGAGTGCATCGCCGAGCTGAAATCCAAGGGCTACCGATATGCCGACGTAGCGGAAATGCTGAATGGCGTCGGAATAGCGATCACAGCGCAGACGCTGGAATACTATTACGCCGAGGCGAGGCGAAAGCGAGCGGCGCGGACGGCACAGCCTGGGTCCAAGCCGAGCGCAAAACCGAGCGCGAAGCCGGGCAAAGCCTTGCCGAAAGCGGTGTCCGAACCCGAGCGGCCAGTGAACGGCGACGCGAGAGCCAACCCGAGTGTAGAGGCGAACGCGGGTCGATCGAAAGTCGAACCGACGCCGAGCGGCGAGGCAGCGTTAGGAGAGCGAACGCGCCCGCCGATCAGCAGTCAAATGGCGAGGCCCGCCGAGCAAACGTCGGGAAAGCTGGCGGACGCAATGAGATACATGGGCGAGGACGAAGCCTGATGGCGCGCCGGATCGTTGGATCATGTGAATCTCAACTTTGGAACGGAGAGCAAAATGGCGGGTCGGGTAGCGCTGGTGGCGAATGAAAAGGGCGGCGTCGGTAAGTCGGTGTTCACGCGCACGCTGATCGATTGGCTCCGGGTGGAAAAGCATGAGGTCGCGGCTTTCGACGCGGACGGGACGATTGGGGCGACGGTTCGGATTTTGGGTCTCAAGGACGGGAAAGGCGCGCTCATAAGAAACCAGGACCCGGCGCTTGGGGTCAGGTGCTACAACGGCCGGGTTGACGGCGAGAGGAACATCTTGCTCGACTCGATCGAGTCGAACCACGGGCTTTATGTGCATGACCTCGCCGGCGGCCTGCTGACCGATCTGTCGAAGATCGTCGATGACGGCGACGGGCTGACCGGGCTGCTCGACGCCTTCGACAAATACGGCTATCGACTGACGGTGTTTCACGTCATTTCCCCGGACATAGGCTCGACTTTGTCGGTCGGGCGTTGGCTGGAAATGACCGGCGATCGGGCGGACCATGTCGCCGTCATCAATTTGAAGCATGGGAAACCCGAGGGGGATTTTCCGTTCTGGTATGGCTTCACCGACGCGAAGGGCGGAGCGAAGGGCGGCAAGGTTCGCGAGCGCCTGCTGGCGAAGGGCGGCCAGGAAATCCAATTCCCCGCGTTGCAGAGCGGCACTTTCGCCAAGTTAGATGCGGAAAACGTCCGATTCTCCGTCGCGGATGACGCAGGTCTTTTGACGATCTCGGAACGGGCGCATGTCGCCAAATTCTGGAAGGATTTTGGCGAAGCCCTGAGACCCGCCTTCCCGGTGCTCGGGATCGAGACCGCGCAGTGAACCCGGAAGCCAAGACGCGTTTCGACAAGGCGGCGGCTGTGCTCGGCCTCAATGAGGAGGCCCGGGCGCTGGCATGGCGCCGTATTGGCGATCTCCAATTATCGGCGGATGACCCGACGGTGATCTTCATCGCCCTGGCCGGGGTGTTGGAAAAGGCGGCGGTGGACGTTCCCGCGGCCATGCATGCCCTGCCCGAGCGCGTCGAGGAAGCGGCCCGCCGCGCGGTGCGCGAAGTTTCGCAATCCGCGACGGCGGCCGTTCGCGCCGATATGGCGGAGACGGCTGACCTCGTGGTCGGCAACGCAAAATCTGAAATCCAGTCGGCGGCGCTCGCCGCGCTACGCGGCGCGGCCGTGCGCGAGCGGGTCGTGGCGCCGCTGCTCGTAATCCTGCTGGCGCTCGGCATTGGCGTCGTCGCGTTAGGAGTGGGGTATGGCCTCGGGCGCGCGGATGGCGTGTCGATCGATCGTCGCTGGCAGGCCCTGGCCTTGCGGGCGGACGCCGACGATTGGCTCGGGCTGATTTCCGCGAATTCAAACGTCGGGAAGATTCTACGCGAAAATTGCGGGGCAGGAAGAAGAGCCGCCTATTTGGCGCAGGGCGCTCGGGCGTGCACGATTCCGCTGTGGCTGGATGGCGCTCCAGCCCCGGTCGCCGGGGCCGGGCCGATAGGCTGGGCGGGATTTTTGAAAGTGCTCTCCGACTGGTCGCTTGCTCTCGGCGTCGCTGGCGGCGTGCTCGCCGGTCTGATCTTGCGCAAATTCCTGGTCGTGCTCGGCGCGCGATCGTCGGTGCGATGGCTGCTGGAATTGTAGGATCCCGCGCTCGAGGTCGGGGAGGGGCGGCGGCGCGCGCCGCCCCGAGGGGTCACTTTTTGCTGCGCGAAGTCTTCTTCGCGGGCTGGGATTGTTCCGAATGTTCGTCCGCCTTCTCGGCTTTCGACGCGAGGATCGAAAACTCCTCGGCGACCATATCGACCGTGTAGACCTTCTCGCCGTTGCGCTCGAAGCTGTTCTGCTTGATACGGCCTCGGATGTAGACCAGATCGCCGGCCTTGGCGTATTTCGTCGCGTAACCGCGAACCGCCTCGGCGAAGATCGAAACCTCGTTCCAGTGCGGATTGTCCCGCGTCTCGCCGTCCTTCTTGGTCGGGTAGTTCGCGCAGACCGTGACGTTCACCTTGCCATCGAATTCCTTGATTTTGCCGACGCGACCGAGGATTTGAAATTCCGCGAAGTTCTTCATCTTAGCTCTCCATCATTGGGGCGATGCCCCGTTTGCGATGGCTTTCCGTGATGAGCGCCACAGGACGCAATAGAACCGAAGCGCCGTCGGCGGCGCGAGGCCAAAGCGAAGCGGCGGACCCTGAGCGGTGAGCAATTTTGTCTTGCGCGAGGAATTGGCGCGCAGCGCCAAGGGGAAAATTGTCGACGCGACGGGTTTCGATTGGGGACGGCGCTCATAGGAAAAAGAGCCATGCAGACGAGTCATCGCTTTTCCAGCGGATGAGCTCAGTTGTTGGACGAAGCCATTTCGATCCACCCAACGCCGCTGGCAGAAACGAGGAGCTCGGCAAGAACGGACTCGTCGTCACGCGCGACATCAGGCCTCGCGAGGGCAGGGCGCCGCAACGAACCGCCTGCGAACTTTCGTCACGATCTCGTCCGGCTTTCGCACGCAAGGAAATGTGAAACGGCAAGGCCTGCGGTCTCCCTTCCGGGGCGCCGACGCGAAGCAGAACTGCCGCGCGACTGGCGCGGGTCCAAGAATCACGGCTCCGTCGACACCCGGCTTCGGGCTCGTGTCGAAACATGTCGCGGGGCGGGCTCCTCGAAAAATTCAGCCGCGCGGGGGCCGGCGTGTGCAAAGTCAGGCGGCGTGTTTCAGGCGCAGTCGCCGCCACCCAATCCTCGAAACCCGGCTCAATGTCGTCGCTCCATGCGGCGCCTCTGTCGCATCGTCGTTAGCACACGCGCAAGATCGTGATGACCCTGGGCGATTTCGCGAATCAACGAGACGAACAAGCCGCCGGGTGATCGTATCGGCGTGCCGCCCAGGCGCTCGCCGTCGGCGTGACGCTGATAGACGAACAGGGCGACCAGGCCGGCGTTGACGGCGCCGACGCTAAGCGCCGCGCCGTCGAACGCGCGCCGGGCGAGTCCGCAGGCGCGCAAGAGTTCCGTGCCAATCGCCGCAGCCTGCTCAATCGACCTGACCGGCTCGAAATCCGCAAGCTCGGGACAGGCGGCTCGCCAAAGCTCGAAGTCTTTCGGAATGGATTTCTCGACTTGCGCCACAGATCGTTCGTTATGCCGAACGCTTCCGCCCCTCTTTTCTCGGAAAGCCTCATTTGCGCCGAAGGCGCCTTGCTCGGAAGAAAGTGGTGGCGCGGTAGCGGCGCTCCGATCCTGCTTGCAATCTTCGATAGGAAATTCTGTTTCTTGTTTTGAATGTCGGTCATTTTGGCAGGCAGAGCCCGTCATTTCGGACGATTCGGACGCGGCATAAACAATGTCGCGGGCGTCGTCGGCCAGGGTGACGAAGCTCTCGACCGCAGCGGCGAGCTCCAGAGAAGTCGCGCAACGAGGCAGCGGGTAGGGAAGGGCGTCGAGACGCGCCGCTATTTTGATCAACAGCCCTGCGCCGTCGGCAGCGCATAGATCCCGGGTCGTATTGCGCGCGGCGGTCACGTCGCCGCGAAGCTGGCGACGAAGTTTGGCCTCGACCTCGATTTCCCTGCATTTCTCGGCAAAGTCCGGCGCGCGCGCGTAAAGCGGCGCGAGGTCGAAGCCGCGCGCATCGACGATTTCGCCGTTGCGGTTCTTTATCGGAAACCTTTTGCCGTTCGCGCTCTCCCGCGCGACGATAAGCCCTTGCCTGCAAAGCCCGGAGAGAACGCGGCTGAGGGTGCGCTCCGGAATATTCGTGCGATCCGAAAGATGCGCGTTCGACGGCCAACATAGGAGGCCGGCGGCGAGCTGCTGCCCACCAAAACAGAGGGCCAGCTCCGTCAAAACCTGTCGCTCCTTCGGATTCAGCGCCAGAGCCTTGGCCGCGTCCGCGGCGGCCTTTAGAAGGTGCTTGTTGGTGACGGTAAAGAGTGGAGCGTGAGATTGCTTTCGAGCATGATAGCTCGCGGCAAAATCCGGCCGTCGCCCGGTCGGAGAAATTTGGGCATGCGTCATCGTTCTCGTTCTCCGGCAAAGCGGAAAACAGGCAAAGATTATCCGTGGCGCGAATCGCGCAAACCTCTTGCCTTTTGTGGGGAAATCGATACTATTGCCGATGAGGTTGTTGTCGGCTTCGAGGGATTGGCGTCCCTCCTAGCAATCGATCCGAGAGGTCCGGCCCATTGCGCCGGGCTTTTCTTTTTTCGGGGCCTGTCTCCTGGATTTGAATCGATCTAAATATTATATGCTAAACCGTAGTGAAAGTCATGCCGCTCGGAGCGGCGGGATTCGTGCGCCTCGTCCCGGGTCCATTTCCGCGCTCATTCCGGTTTGGGCGCGAGGGATCACTGGAGATGTCGGCGACCCATGGTGATAGCTGGCATTCCAAGCTGGTCGCGCTCATGCCTCGGCGGCTTCTCGGCTATCGACACGAGCTCATTAAGGTCTTATATATAAGACTATCGACGGCTTATCGTCGCTTATATGAGACCGTAGCATGAGATCGACCGTTGCCGATACGCTGCCCCCAGGGGTCAAGCGCGCGCTCGCGAAGTTGGGCGCGGACGTCGCGCTGGCGCGCAAGAAGCGCAATCTAACGACCATGATGATGGCGGAGCGGATCGGCGTCGCGAAGAGCACCTATTTCAAGGTCGAAAAGGGCGATCCGACGGTGGCGCTGGGGATCTACGCCATGACCTTTTTCGTTCTGGGCTTTGGAGACGTTTTGGGCGAGGTGTTGGACGCCCGGCGCGACGATCAGGGGCTTCTCCTCGACGCCGAGCGCATGCCCCAGCGAGTGCGGACGCCAAAGTCGCCGAGGGCGCTTTGAAACGGACGATCCGCATCCATGTCGGCGACGCGGCGCGTCTGGTCGGCACGCTGCGCTACGACCAGCAGGGCGCGCGGGAAAGCGCCGTCTTCGAATATGATGCGGCCTGGCTCGCCGACGCCGAACGCTTCGCCATCGAGCCCGCCATGGCCCTGGTGGCCGGCCCGCAGTTTCATCGCAAAACCCGCGACGGGTCTGTTTTTCACCCAGTGATCGCGGACACCGAGCCGGACGGCTGGGGTCGGCGCGTTATCCAGCGCGACCACGCCAAGCGTCGCCAGGAAGCGCGCCGTGTCGGCGAGGCGGCCCCGCCAAGCCCGCTTAATTCGCTGGATTATCTGCTTGCGGTCGATGACGTCAGCCGCGTTGGCGCCCTGCGCCTCCAGGACGAAAGCGGATTATTCCAGCGGGCCTCCGAAGACGGAAGACGAACAACGCCCCCTTTGATTGAACTCGCCCATCTTCTCGCGGCCTCACGGGCGGTCGAGACCAACACCGAGACCGCGGCCGATCTTGCTTACCTTCGTGGACGGGGCACGTCGCTCGGCGGCCTACGCCCGAAATGCTCGGTGATCGACGACGATGGCCAACTCTCGATCGGCAAATTCCCCAGCGTGGCGGACGAACGGCCGGTTACCAAGGGCGAAGTGCTGGCCATGCGCCTGGCCAAACGCGCCGGGATCGATGCCGCCGATGCCCGCTTGGTCGAGAGCGACGGCATGCCGATTGCGCTGATCCGGCGGTTCGACCGTCCCCCGGGGGGAGGCCGATTGATGTATGTGTCCGCCGCCACGATGCTCGGCGCCGAACCGGGCGATCCGGGCGAGCATTCCTATACCGAGTTGGTCGACGCATTGCGTCGGAACGGCGCGACCCCTCCAACCGACATCGAGGAATTATGGCGTCGGATAGCCTTCTCGATCCTGATCACCAACGTCGATGATCACTTATTGAACCATGGTTTCCTGCATGTTGAGCGTGGACTTTGGCGCTTGGCGCCGGCCTTCGACATCAACCCGTTTCCCGAGCGTGTGCGCGAGCTGAAAACCTGGATCTCCGAGGAAGCCGGCCCCGAAGCGACCATCGAGGCGCTCATGTCGGTCGTTCCCTATTTCCGGCTCGCTCGGGCCAGGGCCAAGACGATTCTGGCCGAGGTGGAGCAGGGCGTGGTGGCATGGCGCGAAGAAGGGCGAGCTCTCGGGATGACCGAGGTCGAGCTGGAGAGCTTCGCTGATGCATTCGAGCACGGCGAGCGCGTCGCTGGCCGACGGGTGATCGGATGACTCATCCACGATTCGCATAATTCGCATTATGGAACTAAAAGCCAATTATATCAAATCGTTGATGCAATACTCTAACGATTCCGCCGCCCTTTGTAAACCAGCGTGGGTTGAGCCTCTCCTACTCGGCGCAGTCTCCCCAAAGAAGCGGCAATCGCGTATGCAGGACCGCTTGACAGAAACGGTCTGGAGGAGCCAGTCGACCTAGGGCAGTCGATGAGGCGAGACTCGCCGAATAAACAGGTGCCCTGATGGTCGATTTCAAGAAACTGCGCGAAAGCAAGAGCAAGCCCAAGCCGATCCACCCGCGTGAGATTTTCAACAGCCTGCCCAAGCCGCCGGGCATCAACGATCTCTATGCGAGCCAGGCCGAGGTACTCGACGCATGGTTCGGCCGGCGCCCCGACCGGGACGTAGTCATCAAGCTGCACACCGGCGGGGGCAAGACGCTGGTGGCGCTCTTGATGGCGCAATCGCTGATGAACGAGCTGGGCGAGCCTGTAATTTATCTCGCGCCGACCAACCAACTCGTCGATCAGGTCATCGCTAAGAGCCGAGATTACGGGGTTCCAACGGTTCGATACGTGCGTGGCCAGCCGTTGGCAAGCGAGTTCTTCGACGGTAAGGCCGTCCTCGTCGGCGCCTATGAGACGTTGTTCAACGGCCGCAGCAAGTTCGGCGTGCGCAACTCTGGGCAGAACGTCGTCAAGGCCGGCGCGATCATCCTGGACGACGCTCACGTCGCGCTCTCCTCGGTGCGGGACGCGTTCAGCTTGACGATTGAGGCCGCCAAGCACCCCGATGTATATACCGATCTGGCAGGTCGCTTCCGAACCGCTTTCCGCGACGTCGGACGCAGCGGATCGTTCGCCGACATCACGTGCGGCAAGGATTACGGGGTCATCGAGGTGCCGAGCTGGGCTTGGCAGCGAAAGGTTCCGGAGATTGAGAGCTACCTCGCCTCCAAGTCCGACGCCATCAACCCCTATGTGTGGCCGTTCCTGCGCGACAACTTGGCGGTCTGCCATTGCCTGTTCAGCCGTCGCTCCGTGACGATCACACCGATCTTCCCGCCCGTCGACATGCTCCCGACGTTTGAGGACTGCCCGCGGCGGATCTACATGTCGGCGACGATCGCTGACGACAGCGAGATCGTCCGCGCTTTTGGGGCCTCGCCGGATGCGGTCGGCAACCCGATAACCTCGACCTCACTTGCTGGCGTGGGTGAGCGGATGATCCTCGTCCCCGAACTCATGCAGCTTGGCGGCGCGCCGATCGTGCCGATAGCGAAACACATCGCAGACCATCTGGCGAAACATAGTCGGGGGGCAGTGATCCTGTCGCCGTCTGGTCCGGCCGCGGAGAAGTGGACCGACGTCGCGACCTATCCGAGCAGCTCGACCGCCGTGGCCGCCCAAGTGGAAGCGATGCAGGCGGGAACGAACTTCGGGCCGATCGTGCTAGCCAATCGCTATGATGGAATCGACCTCGCCGGGAACGCATGCCGTTTCCTGGTGATGGACAATCTCCCCCAGGGCACCTCCGACTATGACGTCTACCGCATGAACGTCGTCGCCGACTCGGCGGTAAGCTCATTGCTCGCCCAACGGATCGAACAAGGCATCGGGCGCGGAACGCGCGGCGGTGGCGACTATTGCGCGGTCATGCTTATCGGCAGCAAGCTCGTCGGCTGGATCGGGCGCAAGAGCAACCTCTCCTTTCTGACCGCGAGCACGCGCGTGCAACTCGCCATGGGACAGGAGATGAGCGCGACCGTCACCACCGTGCAGGAAATCGGCCAAACGATCATGAAATGCCTCAACCGCGATCTGGACTGGGTCGCGTATCACGCGTCCGAACTCGCCGAAGCGGCGCACGCGGTGCCGGTCAACACCCTGTCGCTCAGGGTTGCCGGCGCGGAACGTAGGGCACTCAGGCTGCAGCGGCTCGGCCATTTCGAGCAAGCACTTCAGCTTCTCGAGGAGCTGATGACGGACGAAGAACTTAAGAGCGACAGCCAGCGGCGGGCGTGGCTCGCGGCGACGGCGGCGCGTATCGCCTACCAGATGAACGACGAAGAGCGCGGTCAGAAGCTACAGACCCACGCCTTTTCGGTCAGCAACAATCACTCGCCGCCTAAGGTGCGACCCGCCTATGTGCCGCGACCGATCCCAGGTAAGCAGTCCGCGGCAATCGTGGCCTCGATGATGGATTATGATCTCCGTGGCGCGATGATCGCCGATTTCGATGAGGCCGTAGCTGAGCTAGTGCCGACGGCTTCAGCCGCCCGTTACGAGGAGGCGCTCGCCAATCTCGGCCGCTATCTTGGCTTCGAGGCCGAGCGCCCGGAGAAGGTATACAGGAAAGGGCCCGATGTGTTGTGGCGGACTGGTGCCAGCTTCGACTTCGTCATCGAGGCGAAGAGCAAGAAGGAGGACAACCCGCTCTACAAAAACGATCACGCGCAGCTTCTCAAGGCGGAGGCGTGGTTCAAGACCACCTACCCGAGCCGGGCCGCCGCGCGGGTATCGGCGCTGCCCGAAGCGATCGCCGATCCGAAGGCCAGTACAGCCGGCAGTTTCGCGTTTCGCCTGGACGAGATCACCAAGCTCGTAGTTGCGCTTCGCGGCGTTCTGACCGATTTGGCCGTCAGCCCCGGGAGCGCCGACGCCTTGCGCGAGCGTTGCGAGGCTGCGCTCCAGAAGGCTAATCTCAAGCCCGAAGGCATCAAGGCCACGTTCCTCGTTCCGTTCGCGATGGCGGCGAAGTCCGCCTAGCGAGGCCGCCTTCTTGGCAGCTTTCGGACGCTAGGGTGCGAAAGCATCTCCATGTGCGAGAAACAGCACCATTCTCCTCGCACCAACGCCACCGGCCCTAGATTTGGGCCCCTGAGACAACTACGTCGCTGCTGGCGACGGCGGGTTGGCTCGCCGTGCTTGGGAGCGGCGAGGCGGCGGTTGCGCCGGAGGTTGGAACCCCGGCCATCAGTCCGCCGGTGGCGGGGGCTGGCGACGGGCAATTTATCGGCTGAGTCGGAGACGCCTGATTTCCGTTGCTGCATCCCGAGGCGTCGATCTTCTTTTGAATGACCTGGCCCCAGGAACAGATGCTCTGCCCGTTCCCGTCCAGATTTGCGGTACCGTTCCTAAGCGTCGCTCCGGTAGCGCGAACGCCTCCGTTACCCTGGCTCGGGCATTGTCCGGTGGCGTTGAGGGACGCGACGTCTTTCGAGCAAATGAGGCCGCCGAATTGGGCGCACGCGGCGACCGTGCCTTGCGTAACCGGGTAGCCGTTGACGGACTGCCCGACGTCACCATTGAGGGTGTTGAAAGCCCGGCCTTGCGTGGTCGGTCCGGCTTGTTGAATCCAAATGTCGACTTGCTGTTGAAGGGACATATTCAAATATTGGCTCGACGTGACGCCATCGGGGAGATTGTCCTTCGTGAGCTGCAACACGCCGAAATTATTGCCGTTGGAGCTACAGGTGCTTCCCCCCGACTCAGCCTGCGAGGCGCCGCCCCACGTACAAGAACTGCCTTTCAGCGCGTCGCTGGCATAGGGCGAATTCTGAATGGCTTGGCTGACCTGCGCAGCGTTGTAAGTGGCGCAAGCAAGGGCGATTGGGGGCGCGGCAATTATAAGGCCGGCGATGCACGCGGAACGCGCGGAAACGGAGTGTCGCATTGGAATGCTCGCCTATCGCAATTTGATGGGTGTTTCGCTGCTGGTCTCGCCGTCGTAAGTGACCTTCGCCGCGATTTGCTGATCGGCCGGATCGAAGGTCAGCACGGTCATGTATTGCGTGTTGCTGTTCGTCGAAGCGTCGAAGCCAGCTTCACCCCGCTTCGCCGAAATCGGAAAATCCGGAACATCCGCAAGAAGGCGGGTCTTTCCGCCGCGCAGTTCTACGACGCGCGCCGGGCATTCGAGCTTGAACGGCGTGTCGTGTGACGAGGCACACTGATAATGTACGGCGGAAACGACGATGGTTCGGTCGCCGTCCTTGAAGGAAGTTGTAAAGGCCGTCGTGGTGAGTTTCAGATTGAGGTTCGGGACCGTGTTGAGAAGCTGACGCCGGTTCGCGATGATTGCGTCGAGCCTGTCGCTCCAAATCTGAAGCTGCACGTTGCCCATCGGCGATTGGGTGAGGTCAAGTTTTTCCGCGAGAACGCGATGCGCCGCTGATTGAGCGGATGTCGGCGCGGTCCCGAGCGTCGCGAGGATTAGACAAGTCGTGATCGAGCACATTGCAAACCTCCCGAGAGAATTTGCATGGGACCGGGCCTCGACCGGACGGCGCGTCAAGGCCGCGCGCAGCACGCCCGCAGGGTCGCCTTGACGGGCGGCGGCCGGTCGGGGCCAACATAAACCTCGATGGGCGGGGCTTTGCGGCTCGACGCGCATGTTCGCTCCTTCGTGAAGTGGTTTACGATACATCGTTTAGCGAAGCATATGCGAAGGCCGGGATCGGCGCAAGTCGGGCTTGGCGGCGCGCCTACCCCCGGTAAACTAGCCTCTACGTCGGCCATATTGTTAAGTTAGCGCTATGGTTTCGACGAAGATTTAGCGAACAAGAGCGAGGTCGCGCGCCGGCTTCGCGCCTGCGCCCTCGCGCTGCCGAACTTCCGAAAAGTCGTTCATGCCGCCTCCGGGCTTCTTGATCGCGACGCTGAGCGCCGGGCGCGCTTCCCTGAATTTCTCCGCGTAGAGCAGGCCCGGCGCGTCATCGTCGGCGAAGATCGTCACGCGTCGTACCTCGGCCGGAAATAAGACCCTCAAATATCGCTTGTTTCCCAGCGCCGCCCAAACGGGCATGTCGTGCATGAGTTGCGCGGCCCATGCGGTCTCGAAGCCCTCAGATAGGCCGATGTGTTCCGCGACCGGCGCGAGGCGTAGCGCGCCGGCGCCGAGCGGGCCGATGGCGCGGCGCGGCTCGGAAACATCGGCTTTACGCTGTCCGCCCGAGTGAAGAAAGGTCAGCTGCACGGCGACGATTTCGCGCGTCGGCGCCTGAACGGCGGCGATCATGCAGGCGAAGAATTTCCGGCTCGAATAGGGATAGCGCGGCAAAAACCGGATCGTCGCGGGCGGCGGCTCCATGAAGCCGCGCGCGCGCAAATAGGTTTCCGCCGGGGTACCGGCGACGGGCCGCGCTTTGCGCCAGAGGTCAAGCGCGTCGGCTGTCGTCGTTTTGCGCTTTGCGCGCGCCGGCGCTGGGGACGTGTTGAGGCGCGGCGCCCCGTTCACATCGAGCCTGTCGATTGCGGCGCGAACGTCACGGGGATCGCAGCCCGCAAAGCAATTGTAGATCAGGGCGCGGTCGCCATCGCAGACGGCGAGCGACGGGCGCAAATCTCCCCTGCCCTTGCCGTGGCTCGCGACCGGACAACGGCACAGGAAGCCTCCGCCAGCGGCGTGGCCTCCCAAGATTCGCGCGACCGTCTTCGCTTTGATCTGCATGGTTCAATATTTTGCATAGAACGTAGTGGAAAGGGAAGCCGCCCGCGCTTTGGGGGAGAGCGCCTTGCGCCGGAGGCGGCTGTTTGGCGTGTCGGGGATGGACGGGCGGCGGCGAGGGGTGGGGAGGGGTCGAGGGGAACGCGGCGCGGGGTTCCCCTCGGGCGAGCGCCTCAGCTCGCCTCTCACAACAACAAGGCCATTTGTTCGCCGGGCTGCATCGCCGAGGGCGCATAGGCGTCGAGGCGCTGCCGCGCCTCCGCCTCGCGTTCGCGCGCCGCCTCGAAGTCGATGCAAACGATCTCGCACAGGGGCGCGCCGTCTTTCCATTCGTCGCGGTGAAAGTGGGTGTCGACGCCCGCGCCGATGTCCATATAAACGCCGGTCGCGCGCTCGAAGTCGACGCCGCGCCCGGAGGCGCGGCGGTCGAAACATTGGCGCCCGGAATTACGGAAGCTCGCGGACTCCTGCGGCACGATAAACGCGCCGCGCTCCGCAACTTCACGGGCGATGTCGATGACGTGAAACTCGAATTCCGGGCCACGATAGCGCGGCGCGTCGTTTGAGCGTCTGACGCGACCGAACGGCGGATTCGCAATCGCCACGTCGTAGTGACCGAGGTCGAGCCTGCGCCAGTCGAAAACATCGGCATTGATCCAGCGCGCCTGCGGCAGGAGTTTTCGTCCGACCGCGACATAGCGCGGATTGATTTCAACACAGGTGATCTCGGCGAGGCGTTCGCCCCATTTGCTGCGGTGGTGGATGATATAGGACAGCACGCCGATGCCAGCGCACAGGTCGATGACGCGCCGCCCTGCCCCGTCGAGCGCGAAGTCGCAAGCGAGGCCAAAGGGCGTGAAGAACGCGCCCGCCGCGCCGTTCTCATGCGTCGCGCCCTCGTGCCAGTTCTGAAAAACAAAGTCCCGCTCGTCGTCGGTGATGCGGTCCTTGGTCAAGATCGCCTCGGCCTCGGCATGGGCCTTGCGCTGCTGTTTGGTGAGTTTCGCCATGGCTGCAAATCCGTCGGGTTCGAAATGGGCGGGCCGCGCGCTAGGCGCGGCCCTGTGAGATTTATTCGGCTGCGTCGATGAATTCGCCAGCGTCGCCCGGGCCATAAACGCTCTCAAGCGCTGCCGCCTCGTCGTGGCCGTCATCCGCAAATTCCCCGGGCTCCTCACCCTCCGGGTCGGCGGCGGGCGTCTCGTCCTCAAATGCCTCGTCGTCCTCGATGACAGCGGCGACGGTCGGCGCGAGGGCGTTGCGCAAAACAGGCGGAAGCCATGGGCGGTCCTTCATCGCCTCCAGCGCGATGGTAACGGCTTCGGCTTTCGAGCCCGCGCCGATCGCCTTGATTGCGTCTTCCGAGCATCCGGCCTCGCGCGCCGCCGTCGCAATGGTCTTCTTACTGACGCGCGACAGGAAGCCCGCCGAGGCCCGCCAATGCGCGGCCATGTCGAAATTCATGGTGAGCGCGATCTGGTCGGCATGGCCAATCGCCGCGCCGCGATGATCGCGGTAGCTCGCCTCGATCTGGAAGGCGACGCAAAAGGCCAGCACGTCGAGCAAGCTCTTCTCGTCCTGCAGGATGAGCCAATCCCAGAGGTCGGCGTATCGGTTCGGAAGCCGAGAGGCCAAAACGACATGGCGCTCGTCGAAAGCCGTGAACGCCGCGTGATTGTCCTCGTCCGGCGCCGCCTGCCGCTTCTCGTGAGATTGCGCGGTGACCAACAAGCAAGAGCCGCCCGCCGTATAGTCGTAGGGCTTGCCATTGCCGCCGCGATAAAAGACTGCCTCCGCCAGCTTATGAATAATGACGTGAAGCGCGACGTTGGGGCGCTGGCTCAATTCGAGGGCGAGCGCCTTGGTGCGCAGGATCGTCAAATCCTCGGTGACGGCTTGGCTGTAACCCTCGGCCTCGATTTCGACCGGCGCGGCGGGTGTGTGAGCGGCGCCCTGCTCCGCCTCCTCGCCCTGCCCTTCCCCTCCGCCGGGCTCCTCGCCCGTCGCTTCCCCAAGTCCCGCCGCTTCGTTCGCCTTCCGCGCCGCCGCCTGACGGGCGCGCTGCAAAGCGGCGAGGTCGTGGGCTTCTTCCTTGCGGTAAAGACCGCGTTTGATCGAAACCTCGCCCGCATAATTGAGGGAGACGATGATTCCGGCGAGGGGGATTTCCTCCGCGTCGAACACAATGCAGGAAGCGGCGATTTCATCCTGACGCTCGCTCTTGGCGTCAAATTCCTTGACCTCCTCCTCGCTCATATCGCCGCTGTCATAGGCCGCCTCGTGCTCGTCGATATAGGCCGCAAGCGCGAATAGCTCGTCGCGCTCCTTCGGCGTCTGTTCGCGCTCATGGGTCGCGAGCCGCGAATAGCCGCTGCGGCTCTCGTGCTCGGCGAGATAGACCTCGAACCATTTCCAGCCCTCAACGCTGCGGGTCTGCCCGGCGATGGCTTCCAGTTTCTCCGTCGCCAGTCTGACGACAAGCGGCTTGTCGTCGAGAAAGATCGCGTCTCCATCGTCTTCCGAGAACAAATCCCGGGTGATGGTCCCGCCCGCTTGGCTGTAGGCCTCCACCCCGACGAATTGCGCGAGGCGGTGACTGGCGGCGATTTTTTCGTTTGCCAGCCGCGCGCGGATGGCCTCCGGCGTGCGGTTGTATTCGGGCAGGCCGTCGAAAGTCGCCTCCTGCGCCTTGTGGTCGTCGGACAGCGCGAAGGCCTCCATATGCTGCAAGGTGACCTCGCCGGCCCGGAAAGCCTCCAAGATGCGCGGCGACACCTTCGCCAGCTTCACGCGGCGCCTGACTGTCATGTGAGATTTGCCGAAACGATCCCCCACCTGTTCGGGGGTCATACGATCGTCTTCGATCAGCTTGCGGAAGGCCTCCACCTCGTCGGCGGTGTGCATATTCTCGCGGATGATGTTTTCGGACAGCGAAAGCTCGGTTGCGTTGTGCTCCGCGCCCTTCACCAAAACCGGGACGAGATAGTCGAGCGTCACCTTGACGCCTTCGGCCTCGATGACGGCGCCGCGCTTGGCCAGTTCCTTCAAGGCGCGCAGGCGCCGCGCGCCCGCCTCGATCTCATATTTGCCCTTGGCGGTCTTCCGCCCGGTCAGGTTCTGCAACAGGCCCAACGCCGCGATATTAGCGCAAAGCTCTTCGATCCCGGCCTCGCTGGCGAAACGGCGCACATTGTCTTTGGAGGGCGTCAGCGAACGCAGCGGTAGCATCAGCCGCTCGTCGGCCTTGGCGGTCGCGGCGGGCGCCAGCGCGGTCCTCGTCTCGCGCGGGCTCAACGCCTTCTTGGCGGCGGCGCGGGGTTTGGCGATCTTCTGGGCGGGCAGTCTCTTGGCGGTCATTTTCTCGTCTCCTGATTTGTTTGAAGTTTCTGGGGATGCGACGGGTCGAACGCTCGGCCCGCCTGAGGCTCAAGCGTCGAACATCGCCATCAGTCCGTGAGTGGTGATGTGTTCGGCGGCGTCTTCGAGATCGCAACGGAACAGGTCGCCCAGCCGCGATTGCGGCCATTTCGCCATGCTCGCGAGCAAGTTCGCGACCGCGTTCAACTGGAAGTCTTCGGCTTTCATTCCGGAGATTGCGAACTGATCGCAAAGCTCGATTGCGGCGGCGAGATTGAGGGGTTTGTCGCCCTCGCTCTCGAGGCGCGCGATATGAAGGCGCATCGCCTTCAACGCGATTTCTTCGGCTTTGTGGTCGTCCATGTGGGTGTTCCCCTTTTCGGCAAGGCGCGTATGGCCTCGCCATACCGCTTGCCCGGTGGCGAACCGGGGATACGGGGGTGCAAACGAAAAATCGGGAGGGGGATCGCCCACCCCTTGGGGCGCCACAGGTCCGCGCCGCGCGCGGATCTTCGGCGGTCTGCACAAGCGGCGCGAGGCGGCGCGCGGAAGACTGGGGAGACCCGATTTTTCGATTGCTGGGGGCGTAAGGGGAACCCCTTCGGCCCCCTCCAAATTGCGCCGGTCCCGGCGCGCGGAAATTTCAATGTGCGTCGCGGCGCTGAACAGGGATCACCCGCGCGGGCGCTTCCGCGTCGAACGACCCGTTATGTGAAAGAAATACTGGAATCGACCGCCGCCCGCGAAACCCTGGCGCGTCCTTATTTACGCTTCGCGCCGAACGCCAAAGATTTCGGCATGGAGCGGAAACGCGTCAGCGATCGTCACCCCTCATGGGCGAAGACGCCGAGGCGGCTTCGTGAGCGCCCGCAAGGCGCAAATAGAGCGCGATCCGGAGGAGACGCAATGAAGGCGAAAGGCATTATTCACACGTCACGATTGCTTCATTTCATTATGCGCCATCAGAACTTTAGCTTCTGTTTTGAACCTTGGGCCAAACCCCGCCAAGGCGGTCAACATTCGCGCACTCGATGCTCCTCGGTCCTGAATTCATGGGATAGCAGCGGGATTTTGAGCCGTGACGCAGCGGCGCGGGACCGTCCTTTCGAAGCCCTGTGGGCGCCGCAGGACATTTTTGGCGCAAAAATCACCATAGGCCACTGATGTCACGTGCTAACCACTAGACTTTGTTTTTTGTAAGATTTATCTTTGGAATCACCATGGCGGCGTTGAAACGGAAATCGTCGCGAGTCAGGCGGCGATAGGGTGCGCGGCGGCATCGTCGCATGGGACGGGGAGGCGAACGGAGTAGACCATGGGGACGCAAAAGGAAGGCGAGGCGAGGCAAACCGCTATTGGAACGATCTTTAGCGCAATGCTTCAACGCAAAGCGAGGGAGTTTCCGAGCGTCGAAGAGTTTCTGAAAACCATCGGCATGTCGTTCGCGACCTATTCTCAGCTCCTGAGAGGGCTGGGGAATCCCACGGCTCACACGATAACCCGCACCGGCGAGGCTTTGGGGCTGTCCGGTTGGGAAATGCTGGGCCTCGACGAAAAGATCGTGCGGGGCTGGCTCGCCGGCCAAGACATCGATCTCTCGCAAGTGAACGCACTCGTAACGCATCAACGGGCGAGCACGCTCAGGGTCGATGCAGACAAATTCTCGCTGCAAAGCCTGGAGCCGAAAGCCCCGGAAGCGGCGACTCCGGCTCCCGTCGCGAAAAAAGAAGAGCCCAAGAACGACGTGCCCAGGAAGGCCGCGCCCGCGCCAAAGGCCCCAGCCAAGACGAAGAAGACGGCTGGAGCAACCGCGGGCAAAAAGCGATAGCGACCCTCCCCCTGCGGACGCGTTTCAAAAGCATCTCACTTTTTTCACGCGTGCCGGAACGGGCATAGGACGCCGCCCACTTCGCGGCGCGCGTCCTATGCCGCATTGCTCGCCTGCTCCAGCCAGTCTCCGGGGAGGCCTCTCCGCCTGCCCTGGCGCTGCAAGTTCCGCCGTGATCTCTCGCCGCAGCAAGTCAATCGCGCGGCGCGCCAGCGCGCAGCTCGTACAACCGCGGTGCGCCGGTCGAGGCGAAGGTCGCCCGCCTTTGCGGGCGCCGCCGCGCCGGGGCTTGATCCACCCTCATCGTTGCTCCGCGCGAACTCGACGACGATTGGCGCGCGATCGCCTCTGTCGAAGGTACACAGAACCGCCGATGAAAAAACCCATTTTCGACCTTCAAAAAGCCAAATGGACGGCGCCCAGATGCGTGTCCCTTGGGTTGCGGTGACGGGGCTCGATAACCCTGAAGTGAAGGCCTCCTACCATGCGGGTGGTGTTGGCTGTGTCCAAGGCGCGCGTCGTAGTTGCGCGCGCCGCACTTCGACGTTGTCGACACCCGGCCGAGCCGGCGGGTAGCGCTTATGAAGGAGGCCACCATGGTCGATGATGGACAGCTGATCGACGGAAAGCAGTGGATCACGAAGACCGCACGACAAGCGTCGAAATTTCTCATTGAATATTATGGCGATGGCAACGAGCGATTGACATGGCTCCTGGCGAAATTCGTTGCAGAGGCCGTCTACGAACAGAGGCCGAACGACCTGATTTACTGGGCGTGTGTGTTCTCGCGCTGCAAAGGCGCCACGCTCGACGAAAAAGCGGCGCGAGAGCTGATGCTTTTGCGCGAACAATCGAATAGCCAAGGCCATTAGCGAGAGACGGTTTTACCGTCTCCCATCGCGGCAACGGCGCCGCGCGGGTTTGGCGAAATGTTTCGGCTGAACGCGCGGCGACGGCGTTGCTCGCAGAGCCTGGCCAGAGCGCCCGAGCAAGCGCCGCTCGAGGCGACAGCGGCGCAACGAGCGCGACGCCAAAATCGGTTCGCTTGCTGGAAACAGGTCGAGGCGGCGCCGCCGGATTAAATCAGCCGCGGTGATTGACCCACCACGCCAACTGTTGGTCTCGCAAGTCAGCGTGCGCTGCGTCGATCGCGGCGCCGTCTTGGACGGCCCGCAAACGGCTTTCATTGTCGTCGATCAGAGCGGGGTCATAACGCAGGCGCGAGCGGCGCGTGGGTGTAACCAAAAGCTGCAGATAGCCGCCGACGATGAATGTGGGGATGGCAATGGCGAAGCGCCCGATGGAGGCTATGATTTCGTTGGGGCCATAGATGAACGGGAAAACGACGCCCGTAACAGCGAAAAAGATCGCCGTCGAAAGCAGACCGAATGAAATGAAATTGATCGCCTTCTGCACGGTTTTCCAAATCGCAGCGAACAAGGGGTCCTCCTACCTCTGATAGAGCGGGACGATCTGAGAACATGTCTCAACCGCCTTGTGAGCAAGAATGACGCCCAATTTGATGCTTTTCGTGGCGACGTCATAGGAGGCGTAGGCGACGGCATAGCTGGGGTCCGGCGTAAAATTCCCCGGCTTTGCGCCGGGCTCGAGATAACAGCCTTGCGCCTGCCGAACATTGCCTCTTAGTCCTTGCCAAAAGGCGAGACGCATCGGGCACATCTTGACGTTGATGTTGGTCGCGGCGTCGGCGGCGATCGTCTTGCACGCGGTCGCGATATTGAGGACGCTCAACATGGCGATCTTGTCGCCGCCGCGCACGACAAAATGGGCTTCACGCGTCGGCGCGTTGCCGACTGCGAAGCGGCCGTCGCCGGCGGCGGCATAGCGACGGTTGTTGCGGTCGATCATATCCGCCCAAATGCCGGTGAAGGGCGCGTCGAGCGGACCAGGGATTTGAAGGTCGCGATAGACGACGGGCCGCCATTTGTCGGGATTCGGCGTCAAGGGCGCTTCTTGCGCCAGGGCCGGCGCCGAGAATGCGATCGCCGCAGCGGGACCGAACCGGGTCAAAAACTTGCGCATGAAGAGAGTTCGTCCCCTGCTCGGCGGCGTGTCATTTGTTATTTTTAGCTTATAGGCTATATGCTATAGCGTAGTAAATGAAATTTTGGACGCCGCTCCGCCAATGTCGAGCCCGCTAAAGGAGAGCCGAGACGCGCAGCTCGACGAGCTGCGCGGGCTCGCGATCTGCGCCGTGCTGGCCTCTCACGTCGCGCTCGTGTTCGCGAACGATTTCCCGCTGGCGCACGCGCTCCTGTTGCCGGCGCTTGGGGTGGGCGTCGATCTGTTCTTCGTGATTTCAGGCTTTTTGATTGCCCCGCGCGCCGCCCAATCGGTCTCGCACGCGGGCGGCTTCTGGTGTGGCGCGGCGGCGTTCTGGGCCGGCCGCGTCATCCGCATTGGCGTTCCGACTTGGGTGACGATCGGAACGCTGTATTTCGCCTGGCGCCTCGGCGGGTTCCACGGCCTGCGCTTTGAGGATCTGATCGCCGCCACCACGTTCCTCGGGAATCTCTATTGGGCGCCCTGCTTTGCTGGCCATGAGGGGTGCGGCGATCCCCTGCTCTCTTCGCATTTCTGGTCGCTCGGCATTGAAATGCAATTCTACGCGCTGGCTCCGTTCCTGGCGGCGCTGCCCCGGCGCTGGCTGTGGATCATCGTCGCCTCGGCCCTGGCGGTCGGGGCGCTGCTTTCGCGGCCCTGGGGCGGATTCTGGTGGGCGCTGCGTCCCGACGCGCTGCTTGTCGGCGTGCTGATCGGGCTGGAAACACGCCGACGCGCCGAGTGGCTGAAGCTCATTCCGAAAATTGGGCTCGGGCTTGCTACCTATTGGCTGCTGGTCTCCGCGATGCTGGCGCGTGTCCTGTCGATCGGCGGGACGGGCGCCGGTCTCGTGGCGGTGGCTGTGATCTTCGGGATGGTCGTGGGGGGAAGAAGCAGAGATAGGAGCGCCCGCGCGCCCGTCGGCGCCAATTCGCTGCGCTGGATAGGTGAACGATCCTTCTCGATCTATCTCGTCCACTTGCCGGTTCTCAGCGGGCTGCGGGCGGCGCTGCTCGAACAGGCGCCGCCCTACGCGGTGGCGGCGCTTGCGACGATCGGTGCGGTGTTGGCGGCGCTGTGCCTCGAAAGATTGGTGACGCGGCCCGCCATGGTCATGGCGCGGCGCATGGCGGCGCGGATATGCGAGGTCAACGGCGCCAATGCCTTATTGCGCCAGGAAAGTCCGATTGCAGAATGAAACGCGCAGCTTAAGGAACATGGGCTGTCCAATCAGATGAGCTCCGCGCCGGCCTTGTCGGTCGGCGCCGCGCAACGATCTTGGGCGCGGCGGTATCGTCCTAATTTTCAATAGGGCGTCGATCTCTTGCCGAACGGAAACCAGGAGAAAGGATCGCTCGGGGAGCGCTCCGGATTGATCCAAGCCGCCGGCGTGGTTGGCACATTGGTCTCGAGCATCCGCCATGCGCCTGCAGCGTAATAGAAATTTACAGTTTCCCGAGAAAGCCGCCTGCCCTGCCCGTCGAGAAAATCGGTCGCGCAATGAACGGCCTTTCCGCGCGGGTCAACAATGCGGCCAGTCACGCTGTTCAGCACGCCCGGCTTGCAAGCGAAGAGGCGAAGACTCATCGCGCGGTGCTCGGCGGGCAAAGGGTCGCTGGCCCGAATGACATATGGCCCCTTGGTTGGGTAGGAACTCGCCATGTTATCGCGGTCGAAGGCGTTGTTGGCCTGTTCCTGCGTCGGATAAGCGACGCGATCGGTAAGGACGGGCGCGAAGGCGTCGGGCTCGCGCGCATATTGGAGGCGTCCGGGAGTGATCTCGGCCGGCGTATAGAGCCGGTCGCGCACCGGCGGCGGCGCAACCAAGGCGGCGGGCGGCGGCGTCTCGCAACCGCTCAGAAAGGCGGCGATCGGGGCGAGGACGCCAAATCTGACGGCGCGGGACATGGGGCGCTCCACTACGGTTTATGATTTAGTGAATACATACTTTCCCTGTGCGAACGCAAGGGCGAAAAACAGAGGGCGCTATGGATCGTTTTTGCGACTCGACGCCTGCTTGGCGCGATAGTCCCATGGCATGGCGAATTGGCTCGACCACAGGCCCTTGTATGCTTTGCGCGCCTGTTCCTGGTCTTGGGCGTAGGAGCGCACGCGCTGGTCCTCGCTGTCTGGAAGGCATACGGCGAGGCCGTCCTTGATCATGTCGCCAGCAAGATCGGCATGTTCGGAGGATGAACAGCGGGCAATGCGCCGCCCGTCCTTTTCGCGCAAGGCGTTGCAGGAAACCCATTTATTGAGGGTGGCGGTCGTGAGCCAGGCGATCGCGGCGACGCCGCACTGCCAGGGCTGGCGCCCAAGATTGGCGACCTGATCACGCTGACACGCGTCGACGCCGAACAGGCGGAATACCAGCCCGGTTTCGATGTCGCGAAACGTCACGCCGTCGATGACCTCGACGCGCATGGGAGCGGATTGCGTCAATGCTTTGGGCGTGTAGACGCCCTCAGCTGCCGCGTTTTCGGCGAACGCCGCGAAGCCCCGGAAACACAAGGCCGCCGCCAAGAGGATTTTGTGAAGATGGCTCACGCGGCTTCGTCGTCGAGAGCGCGGTCGGTGCGCGCGGGATGCGCGTCGAGGCGGGCGATTTCGAGGTCCATCGTGTAAATCTTCTCGCCGTTTCTCTCATAGCTGTTGGCGCGGACGTGGCCGTCGATCGTGATTTGATCGCCGATATTCACCTTGTCGACCAGGAACCCGCCGATCTTCGCATTGAAGGTGAAGGCAGTGAGGAATTCCGTCCGCTTTTTCCGCTCGCCAGATTGTCTGTCAGTCCAGAATTCGTCGACGGCGACGGTGACGACGGTTTTTGGCGCTTTGCCCGCGAATTGACGGGGTTTTTGCGCGACATTGCCTGAGATGACGAAAAAATTGCGGGAGGTCATGGAGGCTCCGGTTACGCTGATATAGCGTATGCAATAAATCAGCGTATTCGGAGTTACGTCAAGAGCCCTTCGAAAGCCAGCGGCGGCGAGAGGGCGGATGGCACCCATTGGTTCGATATGGGAAGCGATAGGCATCCGCGACCCGTTCTCACCAACGCCTGCGGGCCGCTGGGTCATACACCATTGGGAAAACGATCCACGCCTACATGTCTCGGACACAGGTAGGCGGTAGCGCCTGACGTGGAGGCTGTCGTCCTCCAACGTGATTTCCAAGACTTGGTTCACGAGATCGCTACCCGCGTCCAATTCAACGCCCCTCTCCCTCGACGCCCCTCCGGGCAGGGCTCACCAGCCGTTTTAGCTGCCTCGGCGAGGCTACGAGGGGCGCCGAAGTGCGATGTTGCAAAACAGAGCGTTTCCGTGATCTAGGAGACAATGAGTCGGACCATCTGGGAGAGCGGTTGGCGAAAGCGCGGCGCTAGCCGTGAGTGCGGCGCACCGAGTAGATTTTCGGCCTAGAAGTGAGCTGCGGGGCGACCTTGAATAGTTTCTATGAACGGCCGATTCTGAACTCGCCTTATCGCGCGCCGGAATTGCATCACCCGCTCGACCGGAATGGTCAGCCGCTTGAGGGCGAGCCGAGGCAAGGCCGCCGTCCATCGCGCTTCATTGTCCCCGTTCCGGCCTCACGAAAAAAGGCATCGTCTGGGCAGGCGTCTCTCGATCTCGAAACCTACACCGAAAACGCGCTGATCAACGAAATTCGCGGATATCTCAATCCCTGGAGAAGCCTGCGCAATCCCGCCGACTGGGGTGTGACCGGCGTGACACAACGGCTCTTGGAGCATTGGCGCCATCACGACTTCGGCGGCCCGCGCCCCTTCTTCTGCCAGATTGAAGCCGTCGAGACGATCATCTGGCTCACGGAGGTGGCGCCTAAGCGGGCGGTGACCAAAGGCCTGCTCGATCAGATCGCCAAGGCCAACGAGGAGGCCAATCCCGAGTTGTTCCGCATAGCCATGAAGATGGCGACGGGCAGCGGCAAGACGACCGTTATGGCCATGCTGATCGCTTGGCAGGCGGTGAACGCCGCGCGGAGCAAGTTGAAGGATTTCTCCCGCGCCTTTCTAATCATCGCTCCCGGCATCACGATCAAGGATCGGCTCCGCGTCCTGGAGCCCAGCGCGCCGGACAACTATTACGAGACGCGCGAGATCGTGCCGCCCGAGATGCTGCCGGAGATTCGTCGCGCGGAGATCGTGATCACCAACTACCACGCCTTTCAGCATCGCGAGACGCGTCCCATGCCCAAGGTCGCGCGCAGTTTCACGCAGGGAAACGGTCCCCCGCTCGAGACGGTGGAAACCGACGCGGACATGCTGAAGAGGGCGTGCGAAAAGCTCCTCAACTACGACCGCGTCAACGTCATCAACGACGAAGCGCACCACTGCTACAGGCATAAGGTCGGGGGCGACGCGGAAGGCGCGCTCACCGGCGACGACAAAAAGGAGGCGGCTGAGAACGAGGAGGCCGCACGGCTCTGGATCAACGGCATCGAGGCGCTGGACCGCAAATTGTCGAAGGGCGTGCGCGCTGTCTATGACCTCTCCGCCACCCCTTTCTTCCTCCGTGGCTCAGGTTACGAGGAAGGCACGCTCTTCCCATGGGTCGTGTCCGACTTCAGCCTGATGGACGCGATCGAGAGCGGTATCGTGAAGCTGCCGCGGGTGCCGGTGACCGACAATCTGGTGCAGACCGATACGGTCGTTTACCGCGACTTGTGGAAGCACATCGGCAAGGACCTGCCGAAAACCACCGCTGGCGCCGCCAAGCTCAGCCCGTTCGACCTGCCCAACAAGCTGAAGACCGCCTTGAACGCGCTCTACAGCCATTATGAGGGCGAGTTCGACCGCTGGCGGCGCGAAGGCATCGACGTGCCGCCGGTCTTCATCGTGGTTTGCCAGAACACCGCGATCTCCAAGCTGGTGTTCGAATGGATCGCCGGCTTCGAGCGCGGCGACGCCGAAGAAGGCGAGCGCGCGGCCTTTCATGCCGGCCATCTCGAACTCTTCCGCAACTATGACGATCAGGGCGCACGTCTCGCCCGTCCCCGCACGCTGCTGATCGATTCTCGCCAGATCGAATCCGGCGACGCGCTCGACAAGGGATTTCGCGATGCTGCCGGTCCTGAGATCGAGCAGTTCAAGCGCGAACTTGCTGCCCGCGAGGGCGCCGGCGCCGCGCAAGGCGAGGCGAGCGAGAGCGCGCTGCTGCGCGAGGTGATGAACACAGTCGGCCGCACCGGCCGGCTCGGCGAGCAGATTCGCTGCGTGGTTTCGGTATCCATGCTGACGGAAGGCTGGGACACCAACACTGTCACGCACATCTTGGGCGTCCGCGCGTTCGGAACCCAGCTCCTATGCGAGCAGGTGGTCGGGCGTGGTTTGCGCCGGCAATCCTATGACCTCAACCCCGAGACAGGCCTGTTCGACGTCGAATATGCCGACATCATGGGCATTCCCTTCGACTTCGCCTCCTCGCCGCAGATCGCGAAGCCCACCAAACCGAAGCCGGTCACGCGCGTCCATGCGATCAAAGAACGCGCGTCGCTGGAGATCGTCTTCCCGCGTGTCAGCGGCTATCGCCGCGATCTGCCGTCCGAGAAGCTCGATGCCGTCTTCACCGAAGACAGCCGGCTGGAAATCACGCCCGCGGACATCGGTCCCACATCGGTCGTCATGGAGGGGATCGTCGGCGCTGGCGTCACCATCACGCCGCAGGTGCTGGAGCGGCTGCGCCCTTCCGAGATCAGCTTCAACCTCGCCAAGCACCTGCTCTATACGAGCTTCCGCGACGAGGACAACTTCCCGAAGCAGCATCTCTTTCCGCAGATCCAGCGTCTCGCCCGCCGCTGGCTCGACGAGGGCTATCTCGTCACCAAGGGGGTCCCGGTCGGCGCGATCCTTTATCAGGACCAGTTGGCCCGCGCGGCCGACAAAATCGACATCGCCTGCACGCGCGCCAGCGAGGGACGCCTCATCGCGGTCCTCGACCCCTACAATCCAAAAGGATCGACCCGGCACGTCAACTTCATTACCTCGAAGAGCTGCTGGCCGACCGGCGCCCGTCCGCCCAAGTGTCACATCAGTCATGTGGTGCTCGACTCGACCTGGGAGGAGGCGCTGGCGCTCACGCTCGAGAACCATCCCCGCGTGGTGGCCTACGCCAAGAACCAGGCGCTGGGCTTCGAGATTCCTTATCGCGACGGTGGCGTCACCCGACACTACCTGCCGGATTTCCTGGTCCGGCTTGACGATGGCCGCGACGAGCCGCTCAATCTGGTGCTCGAGGTGAAGGGAATGCGCGAAGAGGCCGACAAGGCCAAAGCCCAGACGACGCGAGAGCTCTGGGTTCGCGGCGTCAATGCGCTCGGCGGCTTTGGCCGCTGGGCTTTTGCTGAATTCCGCGATTGGTCGACGATGGAAGACGACTTCGCCGCGTTGGTCGAGATTCTGATGGGGGAGAGCCAGTGACGACGTCGTTCAAGACCCACCCGGTCGCCCTCAAGGATTTGATGCGGGACTGCCACGAAGGGAAATTGCAGCTCCCAGATTTTCAACGCGGTTGGGTCTGGGACCAGGATCGGATTGTCGATCTGCTGGCGTCTATCTCGGAAGGCTTCCCCGTTGGCGCATTGATGACCCTGGATGCGTCGGGCGAAGTTGCTTTCGCGGTCCGACCAGTCGAAGGCGCTCCCGCTGCCAGCAAACCGCTCGAGGCCTATCTCCTCGATGGGCAACAGCGGATGACATCGCTGTACCAGTCGACTTCGACCCGCTCCGCCGTCCTCACGCAGACCGCGAAAAAGCGGCCGGCACGTCTCCATTTCTATTTCGACATCAAGGCCGCACTCGACTCGAACGTCGCTCGACGGGACGCGATCGTCGCAGTGCCGGAAGATCGGATTATTCGCGAGAATTTTGGCCGCGATATCTTTCTCGATTTATCGACTGAAGAATTGGAGTTCGCTGCGCTCCATTTCCCGATCGACCGCATATTCGACGCGCAGCTTTGGATACAGGCGGCGTTGACCTGGGTCCTGAAGGACATGGAGGCCCGCAAAGACCACATGGCCCTGATCAACGACTTTTCGATCAAGGTCATCAACAACTTCGCGGACTATCAGGTGGCGGTTATCACGCTGGGGAAGGACACCAGCCGCGCCGCTGTGTGCCTCGTCTTCGAAAAGGTGAATACGGGAGGAAAGGCTCTCGACGCATTCGAACTCGTGACGGCCATGTATGCCGGTCAGAAGTTCCATCTGCGTGATGATTGGAAGGCGCGCCGCGATCGGCTCCTGAAGCAGCCGGTTCTCGCCAACGTGGAGCCGGTCGAATTTCTCCAGGCGATCTCGCTCCTGCATACAAAGGCAGTGCGAACACACGCAGAAGCCGAAGGGCGCGATCCGCCGGCAATCAGCGCGACCCGCAGCAGCCTGCTGCAAATCCCGCTGTCCGCTTACCGCGAATACGCCGACCGAGTGGAACAGGGCTATGTGACCGCGGCCAAATTCCTTCATGGCCTGAAGATTTTTCGTGCTCGCGATCTGCCGTACCAAACGCAGCTCGTGCCCTTGGCGGCAATTCTGGCAGAGCTTGGACCGAATTGGGAGAATGACGCAGTCAGGAAGCTGCTTGCACAATGGTATTGGTGCGGTGTTTTCGGTGAGCTCTATGGCTCGGCGGTCGAGTCACGTTTCGCGCTCGACATCCGGGACGTTCCGCGCTGGATCACCGGTGGCCCTGTTCCTCAGTCGATCGAACGCGCGGATTTCCGCGAGGAACGCTTGCGCACCCTACGCACGAGGCTTTCGGCCGCCTACAAAGGTGTCCACGCCTTGTTGATGCGCTGCGGCGCCGAGGATTTCCGCTCAGGCCAGCCGTTCGATCAGACGGTGTTCTTCGACGAAAACGTCGACATCCATCATGTCTTTCCCGAGGCATGGTGCAAGCACAAGCAACAGGGGATCAAGCCGGAAGTATACAATAGCATCATCAACAAGACGCCTCTGTCGGCGCGCACCAACCGGATCATCGGCGGTGTTGCTCCATCCGCTTACCTCGCTCGTCTCGAGAAGGGAGGAGAACGGATTCCTCCAATCCCAGCAGAACGCCTGGAGTCCATACTGCGGACGCATGAGCTCGATGTCGGTCTGATGCGGACGAACGATTTCAACTCGTTCTTCAACGACCGCCGTGAAAGGCTGCTCAAACTGATTGAGACTGCCATGGGTAAACCTGCAGTCCGCGAAGACATCGCGCCGCCTGATCCCGATGACAGTTTTGGCGAGGATGAACAGGAAGCCGAACGGATGGAAGCTGTCGAGAGCGAGGTTGCCGTCTGATGGCCCGTTCCCCTCGATCCACCAATGGCCGGACCTCCAAGCAGGTCGATGCTCTCAAGCATAACGAGGCCACTCGCCGGAACATTCCGACGGCGGAGATGGAAAGCTTCTTTCGACGCGACGAGGATTCCGCGCCGAAGCCTCCGAAGCATTACCCGCGCGCCCGCCCTTTGGCCGAGGGCGAGACTCGGACGCTAGATGAGCCGCGCCAGCCCGAGCTGATTTGGAACGGAGCCAAGGTCACGATCACTGACGAGCAAATGAAGGAACTGGTCGAGACCGGCACGCTTACCCTCTCCGACGCGCAACTCGTCTGGCGCGGCAAGGATAAGCAGGACTGGTCCGATCTCGTGGTCAATGTCCCGCCGCTCTATATCCAGGAGAAGATTCACCCGAAGGCGATCATCGACGATCTGAAGCGCCGGACGGCCGAGAAGCGCGAAGCGGAAAATGACGCGCCGGACCTGTTCGCCGACTTCAACGGCATTACGCCCGAGCAGCGAGCGGAGTTCTACCAGCACGACCAGCACTGGTCGAACCGCATGATATTGGGCGACAGCCTTCAGGTGATGGCCAGCCTCGCCGAGCGCGAGGCGCTGCGCGGCAAGGTGCAGTGCATCTATTTCGATCCGCCCTATGGCATCAAGTTTAACTCGAATTGGCAGGTCTCGACGCAGTCGCGCGATGTGAGGGACGGCAAGCAGACGGATATTTCACGCGAGCCGGAACAGGTGAAGGCGTTTCGCGACACCTGGAAGGACGGCATCCACAGCTACCTGACCTATTTGCGTGACCGGCTGACCGCGATGCGGGATTTGTTGACGGAGAGCGGCTCGATCTTTGTCCAGATTAGTGATGAGAATGTTCATCGCGTTCGCGTACTGTTGGATGAAGTGTTTGGAGAGAAGGGATTTGTCAGCGAGCTTATCTTCAAAAAGAAGAGTGCAACGACACCTACAGATTCAGTAAACGACTTTATTCTGTGGTATTGTCGGGACAGATCAAAACTCAAGCTTCGCCAACTCTTTGTTTCTCGGAAAGATCCAGGCGCCGGCTCGAAAATGACGGCTCTCGTTCGCCGAACAGGGGAAGTCTGGCAGCGATCACAATACACTGACGACGAAATCGACGAATTGATCAACGGTGGAGCCGAATGGGCCCGTGTCGATTACCCAGTTGTGAGTCAGCATCCTAGCAAAACTCGAAGCGATAATTTTACATTTCAAGGTATAGATCGAGTGTGCGGTGCTAATAAGCAGTGGCGCTTTGGTCTCGAAGACGGGATGCCAAGATTGATGAAATCCAATCGCCTATTTAGTGGGACAGGAAGGGCGGTTGGAGGAATATCTTACTGGAGCGACTGGAACTATGAGTCCTTTTCCAATATCTGGGAAGATATTCATAGTGAGAATTTTCCGATTTACATAGTTCAGACCAGTCAGAGGGCAATCGAACGCTGCATCCTCATGGCCACCGACCCCGGCGACCTGGTGCTCGATCCCACCTGCGGCTCCGGCACAACCGCTTACGTCGCCGAGCAATGGGGCCGTCGCTGGATCACCATCGACACAAGTCGCGTCGCGCTCGCGCTCGCACGCACACGGCTCATGGCGGCGCGCTATCCCTGGTATCTGCTCGCCGATAGTCGCGAAGGCCGCGCCAAGGAAGCAGAGCTGACCCAACGCGTGCTGGCCGACACGCCGATACATCACGATCTCCGTCAAGGCTTCGTCTATGAGCGCGTGCCGCACATCACCCTCAAGTCGATAGCCAACAATCCGCTGATCGACGACATCTGGGAGAAGTGGCAAGCGGTGCTCGAGCCGCTCCGCGCCGCGCTCAGTAGCGCGCTCGGTAAAACATGCGAAGAATGGCAGATCCCGCGCGAGCTGCCCGCCGACGCGCCTGCCTCGTCCAAGGAACCCCACGCCAAATGGTGGGAGGCGCGCATCGCCCGGCAGAAGGAAATCGACGCCAGCATCGCCGCGCGCGCGGATGTCGAATATCTCTATGACAAGCCTTACGTCGACAACGCTCGCGTGCGCGTCGCCGGACCTTTCACCGTCGAGAGCCTATCGCCCCATCGCGTGCTGCCGGCAAGCGAAGAGGAGCTGATCGACGACATCGACGCCGCCGAGGGCCGACGCTCGCCGGCCGACGCCGACCTCGCGGGGCAGGATTTCGCGGCGATCGTCATCGACTATCTGAAGGCCGAAGGGGTCAAGCAGCAGGCCAAGGGTGACCGCATCAGTTTCGAGAGTCTGGCGCCCTGGCCCGGCAATTTCATCGGCGCGAGTGGCGCGTTCGTCGAGGGCGAGAATGGTCCCGAACGGCGGGCCGCGATTCTGATCGGCCCGGAATATGGCACGGTCGGCCGGCAGGACCTTGTCGCCGCCGCGCGCGAGGCGGTGGACGCCCGCTTCGACGTGCTGATCGCCTGCGCCTTCAACTTCGACGCCCATTCTACCGAACTGGGCAACCTTGGCGGGCTCAAGATTCTGAAGGCTCGCATCAACCCTGACATGCACATGTCGGAGGAACTCAAGAACACCGGACGCGGCAATATGTTCGTCGTGTTCGGCGAGCCCGATGTGGAAATCCTCGATGACGGCGGCCCACGAATCCGCGTGAAGGTGAATGGCGTCGACGTGTTCGATCCCAACACCGGCGACATCCGCTCGAACGACACGGCGGGCATCGCCGCCTGGTTCATCGACACCGACTACAACGAGGAAAGCTTCTTCGTCCGCCACGCCTACTTCCTCGGCGCCAACGATCCTTACAAGAGCCTGAAGACCGCGCTTCAGGCGGAGGTCGACGAGGACGCCTGGGCGACGCTCTATTCCGACACCTCGCGCTCGTTCGCGCGCCCGGAGAGCGGCCGCATCGCGATCAAGGTCATCAATCACTTCGGCGACGAGGTGATGAAAGTGTTTAGGGTGTGAAGATGAAGAGCGGATTGGTCATACGCGAGCCTTGGATCGGCAAGATCCTTGCCGGCGAGAAGACGTGGGAAATGCGCTCAACCGCAACGACGATACGCGGCGAAATTGCATTGATCCGTCAGGGCAGCGGCTTAGTCGTCGGAACGGCGAAACTTGTTGGGTCTCTGCCGGCGTTAACCCGTGGCAACTACATGGACTTTTCTAGCCAACACGCGATCCCCCCGGAAATGTTGGAGGAGGTCATCAGGAATCGCTGGATTCATCCCTGGGTTCTGGCGGATGTTCGGCCCTTGCCGATCCCCGTCCCCTACAAACACAAGTCGGGAGCCGTCTTGTTTGTCACTTTGGATGCTTCCGTATTGGACGCAATCAGACGCCAAAGGGGCTCGTCGCAAACCGTCGCGGTTATTGCCGCCGCTCCTGCGCCTTCAACGCCCCCACGCCCTGAGAGAGAAAATATGCCTGATCGCGCAACGAACCCTTCCGAAACGCTTCTCCCAAGCGACAGGTGGGCACGCCGCGATGATGGTGCGCCCGTTTTCGTATTTCGCCCAGAAGTTGCTCAGGCTTACGGTTTTCCTTTGCCCGACGGTGGATTTGTTGTGCTGAAGGACTCGACGGCCATGCGTCAAGGCAGCCCGAACGAGAAGCGCAATAGACCGTTGCGCGAAGAGTTGGTTCGTTCAGGTGTGCTGACGCCAGATTTAAATAAGCGGCTATACCGGTTTTCTGCCGATCACGAATTTTCAAGCCCAAGTTCGGCCGCTGGTGTTGTCAAAGACGGCAACGCCAGCGGTCGGCAGTTGTGGAAGGACTCGAAGACCGGCATTTCGCTCAAGGCTCTTCTTGACGGACCGCCCTCCTGACACTCTTGCGATGGTTGCCCTGTGAACTTCCTCATAGCCGACACCTTCACCGCCTCGTTCAACCGCCTGTCCAATCCGGATCAAAAGGCGGTGAAAGCGAGCGTCTTCGATCTTCAGATGGACCCGACTGGCAACGGTCTGCAGTTGCACCGGATCGACAACAGCAAGGACCTCAATTTCTGGTCGGCGCGTCAATCGCGACATCCGTCTGATCGTTCATAAGACCGGCGACAGTCTGCTGGTCGCCTATGTTGGCCACCACGACGACGCCTATGCCTGGGCGGAACGCCGGCGGATTGAGGCGCATCCGCGAACCGGCGCCGTCCAGATCGTCGAGGTGCGCGAGCGCGTGGAGGAAGTCGCCCCGCCGGCGACATTCGATTTCGTCTTTCCCGAGCCAGCTAAAAGCAAGGAAAAAGCGGCAGCCCCGCCGGCGTTATTTTCTTCGCTGGACGACAATGCGCTACTCTCCATTGGCGTGCCCGCCGACTGGCTGGCCGACGTGCGTGCGGCAACGGAAGACGGCTTCTTCGCGCTGACCGCTCACCTGCCGGCCGAAGCCTCGGAAGCCTTGCTGGAATACGCCGCCACCGGCAAGCTAGTGGCGCCTACTCCGCCGCTGGCGGTCGACGATCCGTTCGCGCATCCCGACGCCTTGCGTCGGATCAGGCTGATCGCAGACCAAGAGGAACTGGAACAGGCTCTCGCCTATCCGTGGGAGAAGTGGGGCGTCTTCCTTCACCCTTCTCAACGGGCTCTCGTCGAGCGTTCCTTCTCAGGGCCCGCGCGCGTGGCCGGTTCGGCGGGCACCGGCAAAACCATCGTGGCGATCCATCGCGCCGTCTCGCTCGCCCGCGAGAATCCGAGTGCTAAAGTGCTGCTTGCCAGTTTCTCGGAGCCGCTCGCGGCGGAACTGGCGAAGAAGGTGGTGGTTCTGGCACCCGATACCGGTGGCGTCGTCCCCCGGATAACGACAGCGTCCTTTCACGGCATCGCCGAGCAGATGTTTCAGCTCGAGCATGGCGTGCGTCCCCGAATCGCCGGCGACGCCGTGCTGCGCGCGCGTTTGCGTGCGGCCGCCGCATCCGAGAACCTCAAAGGCTTTCCCGAGCGATTCCTATTGTCGGAGTGGACGAATGTCATCGACGCCTGGGGCCTGACGTCGCTCGAAGCCTATTCGACCGTTCAGCGGATGGGGCGCAAGAGCCGACTCGGCCCCAATCAGCGCGCGAGTTTGTGGCCGGTGTTCCAGGCGGTGCGCGATGCGCTGGCGGCGGAGCGCTACACGACCTGGGCCAACGTCTTCACCGGGCTGGCGACAACATTGACGCAGCAGTCCCGCAAGCCATTCGACCATGTCATCATCGACGAGGCGCAGGACCTCGCCCCGGCGGAGCTGAGTTTCTTCGCGGCCCTTGCGCCGGCAACTGCGGATGGCCTGTTCCTGTCCGGCGACGTGGGGCAACGCATTTTCCAGCACCCATTTTCCTGGGCGAGCCTCGGCGTCGATGTGCGCGGCCGGTCGCACACGCTCAAAGTCTGCTACCGTACCTCGCAACAGATCCGCCGCGCGGCCGATAAACTGTTGCCGACAGTCCTGCGCGACACCGATGGGCTCGAGGACGAGCGGCGCGGAATCATCTCGGTCTTCGCTGGTCCCGCGCCCGAAGTGAAATGCCTCGCCACGGTCAACGCGGAATCCGACGCTGTGCGCCAAACCGTCGGGACCTGGCTCAGCGACGGGATCGCGCCGCATGAAATCGGCCTGTTCGTCCGGACGCCACAGCTCGTCACTCGCGCCCGCGCCGCGATCGCCGGGTTTGCTGGCGCCGACGAGATGACGACCGCTCCGATGAGCCTCGCAAAGGGACTGGAATTTCGCGCCGTCGTCGTGATGGCTTGCGACGAGGGAATCCTGCCGCTCGACGCACGTGTCGCCGATGCCGCGGACGAGGCAGAGCTCGACGACATTTACGAAACCGAGCGCCGATTGCTCTATGTCGCCTGCACGCGGGCGCGCGAGCATCTGCTGCTTACGGGCGTAACCCCGACATCTGAATATTTGGCAGATTTCACTTCATAGCGAGGCGACTGTGGCGCTGGCGGGGCCTTCTGTGGCAATTCGGCCTCGCTTGCTCTGCGCGCCTACGACAGCGTCGGCGAGGCGCGCGCGTCGCTCGGAAAATATCTCGGCTTTTACAACCGGCGCCGCCCGCATTCGAGCCTTGGCAGGAAGACGCCGGACGAGGCCAAGAACGGGTCATTGCAGAATCTTCCCGAAAACGTAATCTAAGCCGGAAGCGGTGGATTATCAGCGTGTTGCGTAAAGGTTCGATTGCGCAACAATTTGGCTGTCCACGGGACATCAATGGGTTCCTTGTTGTCTAATCCGGTTGTCTAATCGCGATCGACGGCAACAGGATTAGGCAACGGCTCTTACCATACGATTGTGGGAAGATTCTGCGATGACCCCAAGAAGGGCTTCGGATTTGCTGGGAGTGGACGGTTCGCCGGCAGAATGGATTGCTCGCGCTCTGTTTCGGAATTCAATTGGTTGATAATCCCTGAAAAGACGCTGCTCCCGGGGATTTTCTCATCCGTTCACAACTGTTTGCGACAAGCCCGTCTCCCCAAGGATCGGAAAGCAAACGCTGCTTATTTTTGCCGCGGCACCAGTCTAATCTGGGGGAACAACACAACCTTCTCGCGACCGTTCAAGTCCTGTTGGTTCCATCGCGCCACGCTTGTGTAATGCTTAAAGGTTTCGCGAAACTCCGCGTCGTCAAAGAACCCGATCAAGTCCCAGGAATCGCAAGTCGAAAAAGGGATCGCAAAGACGTAAAGATATGGGCCGACGCGGAACTCGCCGACAAAATGCGGCAGCCGCGACTGTGCCGCCTTGCGCCGATAAACCGTTATCTGCGCCGAAGGATTGGGTGGAAGCTCCACGATAGCAGCGGCAACAGCCGGTAGCTTCTGATCCACGTGCTTGCCATACCGCAGCCATTCGATGGTCCTGCTCAGATGAGCGAGGTCCTCCTCGTCAACTACGGATAGCACGATCTTGACCAGTGCGCGGTATACGTCGACTGGAACTATCGGACTGCCTTTGCCAAGTCCAACGGAAATGATGCCGGTATCGTCCTCCTTCGACACGTCCTTTGACAGGATGTTCAACCGCTTGCCATCATGGAAAACCTTGCCTTCGGTAAACCGAAGCTCGGGTCGGCCATCGTTTTTCCCTCGGCCCTGAATTCCGAGAAAGGCGCGTTGGATGTCGAGCAACGCGATCAATGAAGGCTCGGTGACCTTCCCGAAATGACCGTTACACTCATCACATTCATCGGCGAGCTTGAGATGATCGTTGCCCAGAGCGGTCGGGATAGCATGCGCTACTTCCTTGAACGAGGCACCTTCCGAAGCGGTCCTCCCGCAAAATCGGCATTGCCGCTCGCGATGAAGCCTGCTCCGAATGACCGTCCGGCGATCAGTACGTGGCGACGATATGTCGTATCGCTCGAGCAGTGTGCCGAACAGTGCTTTCACGCCATCAACCTCGTCTACGGCGTTAGGGTTGTTCAACCGGTTTAGAAGCTGTTCGCAGGCGAGTTTCTCGGCGGTCGACGCCGGTCTTCCTGGAAGTACGAGAAAATGCTCGCCGTCGCGCAGCACAGAGACGAATTTCCTGAGCCTGTGAATCGCCGGGGTCGTGCTGGCATGTTTCGCGACTAGGTCGTCAAGCGCCTTTTTGACGACAGGTGTCGCCGCCTGGACCGCCGCGATCGATACTGCCCCTTCTGCGGCGTCGCCGAAGACTGAAAGGACGTCGAGCACCGCGGTCATGCCTTTGTCCGTGTACTGCAAAACCAGATCGGCGGCGTTGCTTTCGCTCATCAAAAAGAGCGCCACACTGACCGACGCCCCCTCTGGCGTGAAACGAACTCCCGCCTTCTCCAAAACTTCGCGGATTGCTGCGAGATTATTAGCAATTGGAATGCGCAAGCCCTTTTCAAAATCCGCGATGGTCGAGATCGCGACGTCGGCATACTTCGCCAGGTCCGCCTGGGACCATTGCAGCAAGGCGCGTCCGGAACGGACGTGCTCGGCGGTCAACTCAAACTCAAAATCCACCATTTTCTCCTATATCAGTTATTTTCACTGATGTTACACCAAATGACGGACTTAATCAAGTCGCTCGCACGAGGATGGGCTGAATGGCTTGAGCCCGTCCTGGTCGACGGAGAGCGCTGGGCCAGCTCGCCCGCATCCTTTTGGTATTCATTTTTCCCTTCGACGAAGGCTTTCAGGCGCTCCAGCCTCAGATCCCACTGCGCGGAGACTTCGTCGAGATTGTTACGCGTTGCAGATCGCCTTCAGCCTCGACTAGGGTCGCGTAGCTTGGGCCAGTCCTCCCGGGATTTGCCGGGTCAAACGGTCCCAACAAAGAAGCCAAACCACCGGCGGATCAGGCATGTCCGGCAAATACGCTTCTTTGCAGAGCAGCAAATATTGACATTCTGTCGAATATACGCCATAAGTAATAAATTCACTGCGCAGAAAATGACGATGGAAGACCGCACAATCGAAACGCTTGTAGAGGATTTCGCCGCGGCGGTGGCGGAGGTCACGGGGATTCCTCCTGAGGTGATCCACGAGTCCAAGCTCTCGCAAGAGGCCTATCGGCCTGACGTCGTGATGGAGCTCGAACACGAGGGTAGCACGTTCCGCTTCGTCATCGAGGCAAAGCGGTCGCTGTTCCCCCGCGATGCCCGCGAGGCGATCTGGCATCTCAGGAAATATCTCGCACACAGCGACTCCACCGGCAGTTCGGCTGTGCCTGTGCTGGTGGCGGAGACGATCTCGCCAGGCGCGCGCCAATTGCTCCGCGACGAGCGCGTAGGATATTTCGATTCCAGCGGAAGCCTCTTCATATCTGGCAAAGGGCTTTACGTTCGTGTCGATCGGCCGGCGTCGAGGAAAGAGGCCCGTTCGCTCAACAATCCGTTTGTTGGCCGCCGGGCCCAGGTTCTGCATGCTGTTTGGATTCTCGGGCGTGATTGGTTCGGCGTTCACCAGATCGCGGAGCGCGCCGGGGTGTCACCGGCCACTGCATCCGAGACGTTGATCGGCATCGAGCGTCGGGAGTGGGTCGAGGTACGAGGGGCCGGGCCGACCAAAGAACGTCGCTTGATCAACCCACGCGCGCTGCTCGAAGCTTGGTCGACCTATCAAACGTCGGTCAAACCGAAGGCCGTCCGACACTTCTATGTGCGCTCGACCACGCCCCCGGATCTTCAGCGGCGCGTCGATCATGCATGCGAGACACACGGCGTCCCCTATGAGTTCACCGACATCACGGCCGGCCAAATCCACACCCCCTATTTGTCGAGCGTTTCGCAGGTTTTCTGCCGAATTCCGGCTGAAGGAGATATGCAGGCCATGCTGGCGTCGATTGACGCCCGACCCGTGAGGGAGGGGTGGAATCTTGGCGTTCACGAGATCGCCTCAGGCAGTGAATTGAGATTTCGTCAGAGGATCGATGACCTCTGGGTCGCCGATCCTCTCCAGACGTATCTCGACCTTCTCCAGGCCGGCGGACGCGCCAAGGAACTGGCGCAACATCTGCGGGCCGAGAAGCTGGAGGCGTGATGGCAAAGCCGCAATTCCTCGTCGACTACAGCGAAGACGTGACGCGTGATTGCGAGCGTGTGCTCGTCACACTTTTTAGCGGCCTTGGGCCATGGCGTGACTCGGTATTCCTGGTTGGCGGACTGACTCCACGCTACTTGGTGACGGCGCGTCCGCCGGATGTTCCGGCACATGCTGGCACCGGAGATATCGATGTCGTCGTCGACCTTGCCGTCCTGGCTGACACCGAGGCCTATCGCTCGCTCGAAGAGAACCTCAAACGCATGGGCTTCGAGCGCGCCGAGAATGACAAGGGCGTCAAGGTCAATTGGCGCTGGAAGACCAAGACGGAGCATGGTGTTACGGTCATTCTCGAATTCCTGGCAGACGACCCCAAACTGAAAGGCGGCGCGTTACAGGAGCTTCCGACCGATGGAAATATTTCTGCGATAAACATTCCTCATGCGTCGCTCGTCTTCGAGCTGCACGACCGGATGGAGGTGACAGCGGATCTGCTGGGTCAAAAAGGCCGAGCCACCGAAACCATTCCTTACGCCAACATCGTGTCGTTCACCTGCCTGAAGGCCTTTGCGTTCGATCACCGTCGTGAAGGCAAGGACGCCCATGACCTCGCGTATTGTCTTGAGCATGGAGAAGGCGGGTTGGAGGGCGCCATCGCGAAATTCAAAGATGCTGTGGCCGGCAAGCACGGCAACATCATCGGTGCGGCACTCACTATCCTGTTGAAGCGCTTCTGCGATCCAAAGACTGATGAAGGCTATCTCCGCGAGGGCCCCGTCGCGGCCGCCCGATTTGAGATCGAAGGGGATGACGGGGATCCTGAAATCCGCGAGCAACGGGCGCTTCGGCAGCGCGCCGTGAACGACGTGATCTCGCGGCTGCTCGGCGAGTTGGGTGTTGGGGGCTAAATGGAGCAGCTACGATCTGTCGAATTGAAGGTCATCGACGAATTGTTTGGCATGAGCTCGGGCTACGTCCTCGACTTCACGAACAGTACATTCGCCGATTTCTTCCGTCGCGAGGTCGGGATCGATATCTATGACAATGCTTATGCGATCTATGGCGGTAGCAAGGGGAAGCACCTCCGCGCTTTCCTGACGATCGGACAGCCACGGGCGATTGCCAAGGCTCTTACGGCGCTGTGGGAATACCGCGAAATCGATCGGCTCGGGCGAGCGCAGGCGGAGACAGTGGTCAACGCGCGTCGCAGGTTGACCGCGATCGTTGAGCGGCTGGATGGCGCTTCTCTTGCGAACTACGAACCCGCAACGGACGACGTCGAGACGAAATCACAAAGCGCGTCGAGGGCGTTTCGTGCCGACGAGGCTACGTTTCGGCGCCTCGAGGAACGCTTCTTTGCCCTTCACGAAATGTCCGATGAGCCCCACGCCCGCGGCCGTCATTTCGAGACGCTGCTCACAGATCTTTTCAATGCCTGGGGTATGGATGCGCGTGGTGGCTTCAGGGTCGTTGGCGAACAGATCGATGGTTCGTTTCAGATCGGTGGCGACACCTATCTCCTAGAAGCGAAATGGCATCGCGCAAAGACCGATGCCATCACCCTCCATGGATTCCAGGGCAAGGTCAGCGAACGCCCCGAATGGACGCGCGGCCTGTTCGTTAGCTTCGCGGGGTTCACGGAAGTCGGCCTGCAGGCGTTTACGGCCCGGAAGATCATTCTTGCGGACGGGATGGATATGTACGAGGCGTTGGCGCGCCGCCTCTCGATCCCCCACATCATCACGGCAAAGATCCGGCATTCATCAGAATATCGAAATCCTTTCGAGCGAGTGCGCAGCCTGTTTCCGCTGTGAACACGTCTACCACCCACTGCCGGGCTCGTTCCCGGTCCTCGCGCTTCAAGAACTAACAGGCCGGAAGACATGCGCCTAAGCAAGCTGAGTATTCGAAATTTTAGGAACTTCCGTTCCGTCGATATCCCGCTCTCGGGAAACGTCGTCCTGCTGGGCGAGAACCGCGTTGGGAAGAGCAACCTGCTTTTCGCCATCCGCCTAGTCCTTGACCCGACACTTCCAGACTCGGCGCGCCAGCTCAAGCTGTCAGATTTCTGGGACGGCGCGGCGCCAGAATACGGTGATCCGATCGAGGTGCATGTGGAGTTCGCGGATTTCACGACCGACCTCGGTCTCCTCGCGCTGCTCACGGATTTTCGGACGGCGGGCGATCCGACGATCGCACGTCTGAGCTACATCTTCCGGATGAAGGCCGACATCATCGGGATTCCGCAATCGAGCGACGACTGCGAGTTTGTCGTCTTCGGCGGCGGCGATGAAGTCCGGCCCGTGCCAAGCAAAGTCCGTCGACGCATCGCGATCGACATGCTTGACGCGTTGCGCGATGCCGAAGGTCAACTCGGCACGTGGCGTAATTCGCCACTGCGCCCACTTCTTGAAGACGCGATCTCAGACGTAACTCGCGCAGACCTCGATGCGGTCGCGGCCGAGCTCGACAAAGCGACGAAGACGCTAGAAGCATTTCCAACCATCAAGGCACTGGAGGAGGAGTTGCGCGCCGGGATCCTTTATCTCTCCGGCAAGGCGCATGATATCGACGCGCGGCTGAGGTTCGCGCCGTCCGACCCCCTGCGGCTCTTCCGGGCGATCGCAATGTTCATCGACGGCGGCAAGCGAGGCATCGCCGAGGCGAGTCTCGGATCGGCCAACGTCGCCTTGCTGGCACTGAAGCTGGCCGAGTTCGCCTGGCGCCGGAAGAAGAACGAGCGCAATTTCTCCCTTCTGTGTATCGAGGAGCCGGAGGCTCACCTCCATCCGCAGCTGCAGCGGTCGGTGTTCAAAAAGCTGTTCGCGGGCGGAGATGCCACGCAAGCGTTGATCGTCACAAGCCATTCGCCGACGCTGGCTGCCGTTACGCCACTGCGGTCGATCATCCAGCTCAAAACGCGCGATCAGTCGACGCATGCGTTTTCCCTCGCCAATCTGCCGGTGACGCAGGAGGAACTCGACGACCTGGAGACGTATCTCGATGCCACGCGGGCGGAACTGCTGTTCGCCCGCGGCGTGATCTTCGTCGAAGGCGACGCCGAGGAGGCACTGGTTCCTGTATTCTCCTCAGCCATCGGACACGTCCTCGATGATCTTGGCATCACAGTGTGCAACGTGGCTGGCACGAATTTCGGACCATACGTCAAGGTCGCTGAAGCTCTGGGCATGCCTTACTCGGTTATCACTGACTGGGATCCCTTGGACGGCACAAAACCGCCCCTCGGCAAGAGGCGAACACTCGACCTCTGGGATGACGTAATAAAGGTGCGGAGGCAGCCGCCCGTCGTTCCTGCACAGCGAATCGCATGGGAGGGACTCGACTTTGCGACGTTCGCTTCGACATGGGCTCCGGCCGGGATATTCCTCAACGACCAGACATTCGAAGTCTCGATCGCAAACACGCCCTCGCTCCTGAAACCTCTCCTCGACATCCTCGACGAACAGGGATTCGGATCGATCCGTACCAAGCGCATCGCGAACTGGCGCGCAGGCTCCGCCCCTGTCGACGCCTCCCAGTTGCTGGCCATGGTAGCGGATATTGGCAAAGGCCGGCTGAGCGCGAAGCTGTCGAAAAAGGCGATAGGCTTGGCGCCGCCAAAATACATTGCCGATGCGATCGCATTCGTGGTGAGCCGTGTCCAGTAGTGAACAGCTCCTTCGCGCGATCAAGGAGCTCAACTCGAACCCGGAGCAGCTGGCGGCCGTACACGAGACCGGTCACTGTATCGTGCTTGCCGGCCCCGGGAGCGGCAAGACCAAGACGCTGACGACTGCGATGGCGCGGACGCTCGCGGAAGACGTAGGGGAGCCTCGCGGCGTCGCGTGCATCACCTACAACAACGAGTGCGTGATCGAGCTCGAGACGCGACTCGCGCGCCTTGGTGTGGAGGCTGGCGATCGCGCGTTCATTGGCACCGTGCATGGCTTTGCGCTGAGCCAGGTGATCGCGCCTTATGCTCGATGCGTGCCGGTTGGGCTGCCTGCTAGTTTCCGGGTCGCAACACGCACCGAGACACGCGCGGCGGTGGAAGTTGCCTACGCGGCCGCGATTGGTGGTGCCGACGACCCTCATCGCCGATGGAACTTCGGCTCAGAAAAGCGTCGACGGGATGTCGATCGCACCCGGCCGGAATGGCGGAGTCGAAATCCGGAACTTGCCACGTTCATCGAAGCGTATGAGAGCGAGCTTCGGCGGCATGGCTTGATCGACTTCGATGATATGCCGCTGCTGGCTTATCGCATGATCAAGGAGCACGGCTGGATTCGAGATGCGCTGCGCGCCCGCTTCCCCGTCCTGTTCGTCGACGAATATCAGGATCTCGGCCACGCGCTGCACGAGCTTGTTCTCTTGTTGTGCTTTGAGGGGGGCATTCGCCTATTTGCAGTCGGCGACGCGGACCAGTCGATATACGGCTTCACCGGTGCGAACCCGGAGCTGCTCGAAAGCCTGACTCGACGTTCCGATGTACGAACAATCAGGTTGCGCTTCAACTATCGGTCAGGCGGAAAAATCGTCCGCGCTTCACTGGGTGCGCTGGGCGAAGAACGCGACTATCGGGAGGTTGCGGGCGCGCCCGAAGGCGAGCTGACATTTTGGTCGGTACCCTTGGGCCTCGATATGCAAGCGCAGGCGATTGCCGACACCGTCATTCCGAAACTCGTGGAGAAGGGAATCGCGCTGGACGAAATCGCCGTGCTGTACCGGGCGGCCTACCTTGGCGACAAGGTCGCGGAAGCTTTGAAGAAAGCCAGTATTGCCTTCGTGCGGACCGATGGAAACGCGATTGTGCGGCGTAGCTCGCGGCTTGCTCGCTTCATCGAGGACTGCGCGCGCTGGGTGGTCGGAGGCTGGCGAAACGCAGATCCGCGCTATGGTCGTCTGCTTCGCCAAGCGCTGGCGCTCGTGTACGGTAGGCATGCCAGCGCAGACGAAGAGGAACGTCTATCAGATCAGCTCATTGGCTTCCTTCAGGCGACAATAGGCCTTGGCGATAGCACGCACGCTTGGCTGCAACACTTCGACCGCGAGCTGATTTCGCCATGGCGGGTGATCGCGCGAAACTCGGAGCAGGAGTGGGATGTCTCCGCAGAGATGATTGCCAATACCGACCCGGCCGCAGACCTCGATATCCCGCTTGCCCACTTCGCCGGCCGTGTGGAGGGGACCGGTCGCGTCAGCCTGAGCACCCTGCACAGCGCGAAGGGAAGAGAGTTCGACGCCGTCGTGATGTATGGCGTCAATGCGAGCGATTTTCCTAGTGAACGCGACAAGAAAAGTGCCACCGCTCTTCGCGAGGCACGCCGCCTGTTTTACGTCGGCGTCACGCGCCCCCGCAAAGAACTCAGCCTGATCTTTCAGGAGCATCATCATTCGCCGTGGGTGAAGGAGCTCTTTGACCGAAGCCAGAATTGAGCAATCGACGGGCGTCGATCGCCAGCATCCGCGTGACCTGTTCGACGTGCGTGCATTGCGGCTCGATCCGCGTCGACGAAACCTATGTGAACCTACATTCGCCGGATGACCTCTGACTTTGCTGTACAATTTCGACGTTTATGGCATAATTTTCAAAGCGTTGTGGTTCTTTGAGCGAGGCGGCGATGACGAACCCGACGGGTGAAACGAATGGCGGCGTTCTCCGGCTCGATTTCGACCGCCAGTTGATGCTGCAATTTGGGGAGACCTCACGATCTGTTCAAAACTGCACGTTAGGGCGTTCTCTAAAAGTTCCGGCCGCCGAAAACCTCCCTGTCACTTTACCCCCGGCGGGGCCAAACGCGCCGGCTTCACGATCGCGGTCACGGGGCTTTCACTCAATCCGACCTCGCGGCAAACTGGGGGATGCAACGCGATTTGCCCAAAACTGAGCGCAGAGCTCCTGTCCCAGTTGAACTGTAGTCTGTTTGGTATGACGCGAACCCAATCCAACCCTTAGGTTTGCGCGGCATCAATCCGGAGTAGATCAATAGGGACAGGGACCGGCTATTTACGGCCTGCCTCTCGCCGGTCTTCGACGAAAATTATATCGCTGATGTTGCGGGTGTTTTGAGGTTAGGTGCAATTTTGAACAAATCGTCTGGATTCCCCTACGAAGGCGATCTCGACCGCCGCACGCACCGCGAAGCCGGTCCAATGATGAAACGCGAAAAACTGACGCCTCGATTGCGGTTTCGCGGGCTGTCCACCCATGATGTCAGCTGACCGTTTTTCACGAGACTGTCGATTGTGATTTTTCAATGGGTTGGGAGATTCGGATTTCATGAGACTGACTCGGAATTGTTGAGACTGGACCGTCCTATGATCGGAAACAGCGAGACCACGTGAAAGGGCGTTGCGGCCACAAAACAACAGTATCTCAATATGTTCGGCGCTCACTCGAATCGGATTTCGTGAGACTGCATGAAAGCGTCACGTGAACGAGGTGTTTTGGCCGTGATACTTCGGTATTTCAGTGTGTTATGCGTGATATCGATTCGGATTTGATGAGACTCTGTCTCACGAAACCGACTCTTTTCCTCTGCTAACCCCTTGAGTCTCAACGATTCCGTTCAACTGACAGGAGCGACATCCTTAAATTTTGGGGGGTTCCGAATCATGTCCGATAAGCCTCCATTATCGGACACGCCGTTCGCCCGACGCCCCCGGCGGTTTCATGGTTAATAAACCGTTAAAGCGCCGTCACGGCGACGCCGGCGCAGCGGGATTCGCCGCCTCGTCCCGCGTCTCGGCGGCGCCGGCGAACGGCGGCAATCGTCCGTAAGTCGCCGCCGCGGCAAGGGCTTCGGCCGCGATGTCCCCTGCCCGCGCCAGGACTTGCTCCGGCGGCGCCACGGTCTTCGGGTCGGCCGTCGCCAAATCGACGATCTCGGTCAGCGCATCCGCCAAAATCGCCAGCTGAGCTGCGGCGTCTATCGTCATCGGCAACCTCCTGGAATGGCTCGGATCATGCGTCGAGAATGACGTAATCGGCCAGTTTTGTCTTGGGCGAGGAAACGGGGCGCCATTCGCGCTGTCGCAAGCCTCTGCAAACCGTCTAATCACCCTGCCCGCTTGCGTTCGCGCGCAGCCTTTGCCGCCTTGCCGCGCAAAAGCGCCATCAGCACGGGACCGAGCGAGAACTCCCCTGCCCTCGCCTTGGCGGTCAGAACGCGCAGATAGCCGCCGGCGCTCTTGATTTCCTCCCCGCGCTGCAGGATCGCGGCGATGACGATCGACGTGTCATGCTCGCCCAAGACCTCCAGAGCCTGCGCCCAGGCGTCGGGTGAAACGCCAATCGCCTTTCGAACCACCGCCGCGGTCGTCGCGAGATCGCGCCACGACGAGATTCCGCCCGAAGCGAAATCCAGGATATCGGGACAGGCCTCTAGCACCATCCCGAGCGGATAGGTCCGCGGCGTTGGGGGCTTTTGTTCGGGCTTTGGCGCCCCCGCTCCCACGATTTCGAGCTCTGGCGCCGATGGAGCCCCGGGTTTCTGGTCGTCGAGATCGGACGGTTCGCCCCGGCCTTCTCGAAGGCTAGGTTCAAGCTCAAACATATTTGTAGTTTGATTCTGTATGTGGCGCTCACTTTGGGACTCATTGCCGCTCATATTTTTGGGTTTTACGTGATTCTCCAGCAGCTTACGGATTTCGGCCGCGAGAGCGGTCAATTCGCTCGCCAAAGCCTCCAAATCGGGACGCAAAAGATTGCGCGCGTAGCGGCCGGAGAGCGTCGCATAGCGCAGGTGAAAACCTTCCCAGTCGCCTGGAACGCCCTCCTCCATGCCGGTCGCGATCATCTTCGCGATGTCGCGTCGTGTCAGCGTGATTTTTTCGCGCAGCAGCGCCGTCGCGCGGTTTTCGGCGCGCACCTCCTCGGCGAGGTTTTCGATTTCGGCGGCGCGCGCGACGAGCGGCATGAGGTCGAAGCCGAAGGCGTCCTCGATCGTGCCCCCCTGCCCTCTCCTGGCGAAGCGTTTGCCGTTTGGAGAGTCGCGCCGAATGATCAGCCCTGCGTCGACGAGACAGGCGAGATGCCGCCGCAGCGTCGCCGGCGCCATGCCGTGAGCGCGGATCGAGAGTTCCTTGTTCGAGGGGAACACGACGATGCCGGGGCCGGACGAATAAGCTTCGCCTGCCTTTTCGCCTGCCGGCAAAGTCAGCGCTGTCTCCTGATGGAAGCTCAAGAGCGCATGCAGTACTGACAGCGCGCGGTCGGTGACGCCGAGCGGTTCCTTGGCCTCGGTCAGCGCGCGATACAGCCGCCATTTGTGCACGACCGTTTCGGATGCGCCCGGTCTTGCCGCGAAATTCTCGGTCGCCGCCTGGCTCGCCACCATGGCGAGCGACAGCGGCCGCCGCCCAAAGGGCGTCGTTGGTTGTGTCTGCATGATCCTTTGCCTCGTTCAGGCAAAGCGGAAACGCTCACCGAATCGGCGCACCAACATTGACAAGCGATGTGGAGAGAGTTATTCGTATCTTCGCCAAAAGAACACGAAGGCTCTCAGGTTGGTTCGCCGCTTGGGGGCCTTTCTTTTTTGCCGTCTGTTTGCTTCCCTTACATTGTTTGCACGATCGCTACTCAGCCCCATCATGGCCGGGGCCGGCTCAAGAACCGCGTCAAGACCTTGGCACCTGCCAAGGTTTTGACTTCAGCCTCAAGTTCATTCTTCGCCCTCGCGAGCGAAAAACCTCTCCATCAGCGCGGGGATCTCGCCCTTCAGGAAGGCTGCGAACGCCTCCGCGCGCGATTTTTCCATCGTCAGTTTGACATCGTTGATTGCAAACGTTGCTTTGCCCACAACCGCTCCAGAAGGACCTCTAAGCTCGATCTCGCCACGTTCGGTCGCGAGCGGTTTTTTTACGGCGCCTAACGCCTCTCGGAACCGATGATCGGACGACAAAACCTTGACAGATGCCAAGGTTTTGCGCACCCGATCAAGCGCAGATGGCTCAGCGCTTACGGAATTCGCGAGTTCAACCCAACGCGGGCGTCCCACTTTTGGAGCTCGCCCGATCAACGCAATTGTCTCAACGGTAAGCGCTCGACACACCGCGCGAAACCGCGCAAGTTCCGGGTCATCGATCGCAAGCGCGGCGCGAATATCGCGCGCTTTGATGCCCGCCTCGTCCATCCGCCAAGCGAACAGCGCCTTCTCGATCCAACTGAGATCCTGTCGAACAGAGTTCTCAATCCCCTGCGCAATGACTAGTTCACGATCATCAAGGCTGACAACGATCGCTTTGACGGCTACGCCGAGTTCCCGAGCGGCACGCCAGCGCCGATGGCCATAGACCACCTGATACCGGCTGGCGTCCCTTGGATGGCGTCGAACTCCAATTGGAACCTTTTGGCCCTCGTCGGAGATCAGCTTCTTCAATGCTTCAAATTCAAGGTCATTGTCGTCAGGCAGTCGGTCGGGATAGGGGGAGGGCTCGATTAGGGTGGGATCGAGATCAAGACCGCCGCCCGCGTCAAGCAGCGCCCGAAGTCGATCTCGCTCTTCCCGGATGTCTGTTAGCGTGCGCTGCGTAGCCCCAATCACTCCCGCGCCAACGCGCGCGACCGGTTGCGCCGTTTGACCAAGAGGGGAGGGGAGCGCACCGCCTTCCCCCTCAGGCTCCTCCGCGAGACCCGCAGAAAGAGCGCTGAAATTGGAAATAATCGACTTCTTTGACGAGACTTTGCTCATCGCCGCCCCCAACTTTCGGCGATCAGAGCGCGAATGCCTTCATTGACCGCGTCCATGGACTCCCGAGAGCGCCGGAACGTGTCGCGTCCGATGTCCCCCGGCTCTAGCTCATATAGACTACGCTTGGCCAAGCCGGCCGCTTCCACCGCAGTGCTTTCGATCGCCGTCGGCATCAGGACTTCGTCCGCGAAGAGGTGCCGCAGCATTGACACTATCTGGGTTTGCGGCTGGTCGTTAGGATCGTGGCGCGTGATGAGATAATGGAAAAAATCCTGTCTCAAGGTCGCGCCGGCTTCCTGTATGACCCCGATCAAGTCGCTCATCATCAGCAGAAATTGGCTCATTGACGCTACGTCGAGCATCGCGGGATGGATCGTAACAACCATTCCGGTTGCCGCATAGATGGCGCCAAGCGTCAAGAACCCAAGTGACGGCGGTGTGTCCAGTACGACAATATCGTAGTCATCGTCCGCTTCGGAGATGGCGAGCCTCAGACGCTCGAAAAACAACCCGCCCTTGGCGTTTCCATTGGCCAATACGCGAGGAACTTCATGCTCATATTCCATGACCTCGATATTTCCCGGGATCAGATCGACGCCCGAAAAATAGGTCTTGCGAATAATCTCTTGGATCGGACGCCGCCGTTCGTCGTGCCGTAAAGCGGCATAGATCGTCTCGTTATCACCCACGTCCATTTCCGGCTGGGCGCCAAACATTGCCGACAGAGATGCTTGCGGATCAAGATCGATCGCGAGGACTCTATAGCCATGAAGCCCCAAATAGTGTGCGAGATGAAGGGTCGTCGTGGTCTTTGCACTTCCGCCCTTGAAATTCGCTATTGCCAAAATCTGAAGATGTTCACCAGGACGGCGGCGCGGCAAGAATCTGGAAGCCTCCGATGGCTTCTGCTCTGCGAACAAATGTCGTAATTCATTGATTTGCGCGAGAGTATAGGCTCGATGATTATTTTCGAGCCGAGCCGGGATCGGCCCCTTACCCTCGATCGACATAATTTTTAGCGTGGATTCAGGGATCGACGTGAGTTTCGACACCTCATTCGTCATGAAGTAACGAAGGTTTTTTTCCGCATGAGGTGGGTACATGCGTTCCCGTAGGGCCTGCATCTGACTCGAAAGCACACCCGCGTGACGAACAATTCGCTCGGCAGGGTCTTCCTTCTTCGGGATGGGCCGCACAGGTTCGCGCATCGACATCAGAGGTCCTCTTTGACGGGCAAAGGTCGCTTTGACGCCCATCTCCCGTCAGAGATAGGCCACGATTCTCTACTTTCGTCCAGCTTTTTTAGGTTAACGAGATGTTAACGAGCCGCAACCGAAGCCTTGGCTTCAGCCTCAGAGGAAGGGGCCGTCCCGAGGCACTCAGCCACCTCAAAACCGCCCTTGCAATACAATGCAAATGCATTACTTTATGACTGATCGACTGGCGGTCGGATTAGGAGACGGCAATGGCGAAAGTCGCCGAAGTTCTGGAAATCCCCGCAACGGTGACGGAGCGGGGCCAAACGACTGTCCCCGCCGCGATTCGCAAAATGCTGAATCTCGGCAGACGGGGCCATGTCGTGTTCAAGGGCATGGCTGACGGAACGGTCGTCATCGCGAAAAAGGAGGACGCTGACGCGCTTGAAGACGGTGACCCCGTTATCGAGAAATTCCTTACCTTTCTCGCTCAGGATATGGCCGACCACCCGCAACGCATTCAGTCCTTCCCCGCTAGCCTGCTTGACCGCGCCAGAGACTTAGTCGACGGCGTCGAGGTAGATCTCGACGCCCCGTTGCCGGATGATGATCGTTGAGCGAACCGCCGTTCGAAATCAACGGGTGGACGATCTACGCACACCCTCTTTTTCTCGACCAGATCGAAGCTCTCGTGACGGAAGTCGAGAAAGCGAAAAGCAAGGATCCGACAGGGTATAAGAACAAGCGCGCGAGCAAACTTCTCTCGGCGATCTTAAAAGTGGCGCTCGAAGACATTCCCGCAGACCCAACGCGCGCCGTTTATCGACAAGGCGATACGCTCGGCGATGATTACAAGCACTGGTTTCGTGCGAAGTTCCTTCAGCAATTCCGGCTCTTTTTTCGCTATAAGGAAACAAAGGCCGCAAAGGTCATCGTGCTGGCTTGGGTCAACGACGAGGACACTTTGCGCGCCTACGGCAAGGCGAACGACGCCTACGCTGTTTTTCGCAAAATGCTGAAGAAGGGCAATCCGCCCGACGATTGGGACGGGCTACTCACCGCTGCGGCCAAGGGCAGCGCGCCAGCGCGGCTGGCGCGCGTTCGTCCCTCGCGATAGGCGCGTTAGTAAGGCTTAGTAAAGCCGCCTAAGCGGCTTCCTCCTGACCTTTGCGACTGAACGCCAGAATGAAATCCGTCGCGGCGCTGGCCGCAGCGGCGGCGGCGAAGATCGCCTTCTTGTCGTTCTTTAGGATCGTGAGATATTGGGCCATATACTGCGCGTGATCGGGACGCGGGTCATTGGTGATCCCGAGCTCCGCGCAAAGGAACGCAGCCGACAATTCAGCGATCAGCTCTTCGAACGCGTAGGCGCGATCGGCAAAGCGTTTGCCTTTTTCGCGATTGAGCCGACTCTCAGCGCCCGAATGGTGCGACAATTCGTGAAGTATGGTGGAATAAAACGCTTCCTGCGCCGTGCTGGTCTCGGTTCCGAAGAACGCTCTTTCGTCGGGGATGCTGACGCAGTCGGTGAGCCGATTGTAGCAGGCGCGGGAGCCGCCATATTCGATCCGCGCGCCGGTCGCGGCGATCGCGTGGTCCACGCTGGCGATGCGTTCGAACAGCGGGCGGTCGGGCAAAGTCGGGATGTCCGACTGGTAGCCATCGACCTGAGATGCGTTGAAAACCCAACTGGCCCGCGCAAAGGGGATCGTCTTGCCGCCCTCTTCGCCGTCAGCGCCGGATTCCTCGCGAGCATCGACCTGCAAATTTTTGTAGAAGACGATCGGCGTGCCCTTCTCGCCCTTGCGAACGCAGGCGCCGCGCTCCTGCCATTGCTTGAACGTCGCCCACTTGTGCGACTCGTAGCCCGAGGCTTGCGTCGCAATCCACAAGGACAGAATATTGACGCCACGATAGGCCCGATCCGTGGTCGCATTGATCGGGGCTCTCGTGCTGGCCGCACGATGCCAGGGTAGCTTGAAATCGCCCGCGCCGGCCTCGATGGCGGAGACAATACGGTTGGTGATTTCCTGGTGGATGTCGAAACGGTCTTTCATGGCTCTCTCTCTCCGTTGCGAGGCGGTCGCCCCGTGAGAGCCCGTGAGCCGGGGCGCCGGCGAGCGCACCCAAAGGGCGGCGTCAGCCGAGGGCTTGCCCCTTGCGCTCGTCAGCCGGCGTTTCGGCTAGGGCTTCTCTCGCCGGGGCTCCCGCCAACGGGGATGAGCAATTGAGAGACGCGACACATGGAAGAAACCGTGGGATCGGCTCGATCGCGATGATGGTCGTGGCGATCGCCGCCATGACGCTCGTCCGCACGTTCCGATGGAATGAGCTCGGGTTGCACGATCATATTATGATCGGCGTCCTGTGGATCGCGGTCGCGGGCGGCGCGACGGCGATAGGGGTGACGTTCTGGCGGTATGCGAGGTTGCGCGCCAAATTGAGCGGGGCAGGGCGTCCGCCAAATCCGACGTAAAAAGAGGCTGTCGATCTATCGAGGTTTCTCGTCGCGCGCGGACGATGCGGCGGCAGGGGACGGGCCTCCGGGCTTTGGAGGCTTGTAATTCTCGAGAATGATGGCGTTCGGGTCGGGCATGTCGGGATAAGCCCATAGGCCCGATTTCGAACTTTTCGCCTGCATCTGCGCGACGAGATAGGGCGAGTAGACCGGGCGGCCGTCGAGCGTGACCGACGCGAACGCATATCCAATGGAAACGAGCGCCGTTCCGAGGTCCAAACGCGAACCCTTGTTTCTGCCTTGCTCCATCGTGGCGAAGCAAAAGACGAGGACGGTCCGGCCGTAATCGATATTGGCCGCCGCGTAGCACATGGGCCGCAGGTCCCGCACGAGACTGACGAGCATCGCCAAGCTGGCCTCGCCGCAATCGCGCTTCACACCCTTGGCGTTCGTGAATGACGTGCCGCGCAAGCATGATTGCACGCCGTAAAGCCGATAGCGCTTGCCGCCCGTAGTCCACGTGTCGCCGGTCTCGAAGAGCGCGTCGGGAGGAATCGGGAACCAGGGCGACGGCTTCGTTTGCGCGAGCGTCGGAGTGGTCGAAAGGGCGGCGAGGAGCGCAATCGCCGGCCGTAGCCGAGCCGTCGTCATTGCGAAGCCACGATGCCGCTCTGCGCCAGGGCAGGGGGATTTGTGATTGTAAGATCGGCCGGCTTGAAAAGGACAGCGCAAGTTCCATCGGTATATGTTGAACATTGAAAAGCGATAACATTCTGCACCGCCGACGACCTGGGCGCGCCGCACATCGAACCAGCTGAGTTTATCGTATATCCACCAGTGGACTGAGAAACGGGGAAAGACCCACCGGGACAGAGAATCGGACTGGTAGCTCCGTTTGACGTATTCGCCGCCAGCGGAAATTGCGATTTGTTCTGATTTTGTTGCTGTTGCTGCGCTTGTTGAACCGCCTGCTGGCAGATTCCGACCGCAGCGCCCAGCAATTGCATCCAATTGGCTTGCCGCATGATGGGAACACAATAGGGAATCGTCGGCCAATTCGCCTGACTGCAAAGAAGGACTTTGCAGGCGAACGTGGCGTCCTGCGCGGCCCCCGAAGCAGGCGGGAAAGCGACTAAGGCGCTAGAAAACAAGATGGTTGCAAGGCGGCGCCTGTCGATCATCTTTTTCACCCCTTTTGGTTCTTGCGCGGCAAGGCCACATCGGTATATGTCCTACACTATAACGTAGGAGCATGAAACATGCGTCGAAGCCTTTTCGTGCCCGGAGCAGTCCTGTGCGCCCTGAGCTCGCCCGCCGTCGCAGAGAGTTCACCCCAAAGGCCCGCGCCTCGAGTGGTCGAAGCTGCCGTCACGCCGGAGGGCAAAGTCGTCGCCGTACAATCCGCCGTGGAGAGGCTGAATGATCGGACCAGCCCGAAACCGCGCTCCCCCTGCGGCGCTCCAATCGATATGGACGCCGCTACCGCGCGGGCGCTCGTCGAGAAAATCGCCAAAGAAGAGGCCTTTTATCCGGAATTCGTGTTGGCGGTTGCTCACGGCGAGAGCCGGTTTGATCCGAACGCGCTGTCGCCCAAGGGCGCCATCGGCTTGATGCAATTGGAGCCCGCCACGGCCGAGCGGTACAAGGTCGATATTTGTGATCCCGCCGACAATGTGCGTGGCGGCGTCAAGTTCTTGCGCGACCTTCACGCGCGTTACAAAAATCCCCTCTTCATCCTCGCCGCCTACAACGCCGGCGAAGAGAACTTGCAGCAATATCATGGCGTCCCGCCATATCCTGAAACGGTGCGCTTCGTCGCCACCGTGTTGAACGAATTTTACGATTGGCCCGCGCCCGACCGGAAAATTTCGAGGGCGCCCTCGGCAAGAGGGCAGGGGGCAAAATCGGACCCGGCTCTGCGAGATGCCTCAACCTCAAGCGAAGCGAGCGACACCCACTGGCAATCCGGCTTCGTCTGGAACGTCGAGTAACAGCAGGAGAGAGAGAACGATGCTGAGAATTGTGAAAAGCCGCATTGTCGGCCGCCTCGGTTTGGCGGCCGCGCTATCGTCCGGAGTTGCGGCGCCCGCCTTCGCGACCGGCGGGACTTTGACGCCGGTTCAGTCGACTCTTCAAACGCTCGTCACGACCCTGACAGGTCCAATCGCGACTTCGCTCGCAATCCTCGCGGTGATCGCGCTCGGCTTCTTCGCCTGGTCCGGCCGACTGACCTGGGGCCTCGCTGCCTCCGTCATTTTCGGTATCGTTCTGGTGTTCGGCTCGACGCAAATCGTGAGCTTCTTCCAGTCCGCGGTCGGAGGCTGACGATGGACGTCAATGAGCTGGAAAAGCCGCTCGTCATTCCGCTGGTGAAGGCGCTGACGCGGGCTCCGACGATCGTCGGGGTCCCCTACATGTATTTCATGTTCGAAATGGTCGCGACCTCCGTGATCTTTTTGGCGACGCACAATCTCGTGAATTTGCTGTGGATGATTCCGCTGCATCTCTTCGGCTACGTCATGACGCTGAAGGACGATCGCATCTTCGAAATCCTCTTCGTCAAATCGTCCAAGTGCCCGCCGCGTTCGCGATCGTTCTGGAACTGCGACTCATACAAGGTCTAAAGATGCTGCGGGCGCTGCAGGACGAGCTGACGTTTGGGGCCGTGTCGAGGCGGGAATTGCCCGTCGCGACGCATTTGCCCTATACGCGTCACGTCGACGATTGGATCGTGCGCACGAAAACCGGGCTCCTGTTGAATTTCATCAAGCTCGATGGGTTTTCTTTCCAAACGGCGGATTGGTCCGAAATCAATGTGAGGATGCTCGGGCGGAACGATTTGGTTCGCACCCTCGCCAACAGCCGCTTCGCCATCTACTCCCATATCATCCGCCGCGAGGTCGAGCCGAAGATTCCTTCGACCTTCGACAATGACCTCTGCCGGGAGATCGACGAGCGTTACGACGCCAGCCTCTCGAAGCGGCGCATGTTCGTCAACGACATCTATCTCACGATCGTCCGCCGGCCGCTGCAGGGGCACGCCGGAACGTTCGAGCTCATGCTGCAGGGGCTTTTGGGCAGAAAGAACCAGGCGGGCAGGTCGGCCGACGAAGACGAAGCCTTGATGGAGCTGCGAGACGTGACGACGGCGATCACGTCCTCGCTCGCCGCCTATCGCCCCCGGCACTTGAGAGTGGTCGAGCGCGAAGGCGCCTGGTTTTCCGAGCCCTTGGAATTCCTCGTGCAATTGGTCAATGGCGCCATTCCGCGTCCGATGCATTTGCCGCGGATGCCGCTCGGCGAAGCAATGGCGCTCAAGCGCCTGTCCTTCGGCCGAAACGCTTTGGAAATACGCGGCGCGTCGAAAAGCGACACCCGCTTTGGCGCGATGATCTCGGTTCGGGAATACCCGTCGCTCACTGGACCTGGCTTTCTCGACAATCTGCTGACGATCCCGCACGAATTTATCGTCTCCCAATCCTTCGCGATCATCGATCGTCCGGTGGCGCAATCGCATATCGATCGCGTCGCCAGACAAGTCGATATGTCCTCGGAAGCCGACTCGGTGGTGGCCGACCATTTGGGTGATGCCCGCGACGAGCTGCTCGCCTCGGAGTCGCTTTATGGCGAGCATCACATGACCGTGATGGCCCTTGGCAAGACGCTTCAAGAGGTAGACGCGACGATCACCGCCGCCGGCGCGGCCCTGACCGATCGCTCGGTCATCTGGGTGCGTGAGGATCTGAACACCGAGCCGGCCTTCTGGGCGCAGCTGCCGGGCAATTTCCCCTATATCGCGCGAAACGCGATCATCAGCTCGCGCAATGTCGCGGGATTTGTGTCTCTGCACAATTACCCGAGCGGGTCGGCGGCGAACAATCACTGGGGGCCGGCGATCTCCGTTTTCCAGACGGCGTCGCAAACGGCATACTTTTACAATTTCCACGTCCGCGATCTCGGAAATTTTACGCTCATTGGCCCCTCTGGATCCGGCAAGACCGTCTGGCTGTCCTTCATCGCCGCCCAGGCGCAACGGATCGAGCCGCGCCCCAAGCTGGTTTTCATAGACAAGGATCTCGGCGCCGAAATCTTTATTCGCGCGCTTGGCGGACAATATGAAACGCTCGATCCCGGCACGCCGACCGGCTTCAATCCCTTGATGCTGCCGGATAGCGGGGAAAACCGCGAGTTCCTGTTCCAGCTGTTCTCCTTCATGCTGAAGCCGGCGCGCGCCGGCGAAATCCTCACGTCCTCCGAAGAGCAGGTGATTCGCAACGCGATCAAGACCGTGGTTTCGGGTCCGCCTCAGGGGCGGAACCTGGAAGCCTTCTCCTCGCTGCTGCGCGGACGCATTCAGGCCGGGGAAGGTGATCTCACCTCGCGCCTCGAAAGCTGGATTCGGCCGGACCAAAAAGGCTGGCTGTTCAACAACGCCGAAGACAGGTTCTCGCTTTCGCATATCTTCGGCTTCGACATGACGAAGGTGCTGGACGATCCCGTCATTCGCACGGCGTCGCTGCTCTATATCTTTCATCGGCTGGAAGAGCTGCTCGACGGCACGCCGTTCCTGCTGTTCCTCGATGAAGGCTGGCGTCTGCTGGACGACGCGGTGTTCTCCTATTTCATCAAGGACAAGCTGAAAACCATCCGCAAGCAAAATGGCGTCGTCGGCTTCGGCACGCAGAGCGCCGCCGATATCGTCCGATCGCAGGCCGCCAACGCCTTGATCGAACAGACCTCGACCAATGTGTTTTTCCCCAATTCCAAGGCCGACGACGAGAGCTACAAAAAGGCCTTCCAGCTCTCCGACCGCGAAATTCGCTGGATACGGGAAACCGTGCCCGAGGCGCGCTCCTTCCTGATCAAGCACGGACAAGATTCGGTGATCGCCAAGCTCGATCTCGGTTCGATGCCCGATCTGATCAAGATTCTGTCGGGGCGCACGGAAACGGTCGCGGAGCTGCACGCGCTCATCGAGAAAGTTGGCGACGATCCGAAGGTTTGGCTGCCGATCTTTACGGGGAGGGCGTCCGCATGAAGGTGATAGCTGCAAGCCTTGCGCTTACGATTCTTTCGGGCGGCGTCGCGTTGGCCGACATTCCCGTCGACGACGATCAGCAATTGACGCAAAAGACACTGACTCAGACGACCACGACCAGCACCGTTCCCGTCCAGCAGAACAACAACAAGGGGCAGGGCGGCATAAATTGCGCGACGCATCAGGGTCAAAAGGGAACGACGCAGAACAACACGGCGCAACCCAACGCCGCGACGGGCAACACCGCGGTTCAACAATATGATCCGCAATCCGCGACGGCGCTCGCCAATCCGTTGAGCGCGCCCGGCGTGGCGACACAAAATCTGAATCAGACGGCGGCGAGCGTCGTCGCTGGCAACGCCGCGACGCAAACCACGATCACGGCGAACGGCCCCACCTATCAAACGGCCTCGACGGGCATCGGTCCGGCGCCGACGTTTATGGCGGGCTATGACCAGAATTCTTCGCTCGGAACGCAAAACGGGCTGAGCTGGAATCAGGTGTTGCAGACCGCGAATCTATTGGCAGCCGCCTATAACGCGCTCAACGTTTCACGAAACGCTCAACTGAGCCAGGCGGCGCGCGCCACGGCGTTTGTTCCCTGGGCGATTGGCGCTGGCGCCGTTCCCTCAAATGCCGTGTGCGCCCCCGGCTATTCGGGCGCGGGAACCGCGACCAGTCCATGCGTCGCGGCAAACGGCGCGTGCCAGTCCCTCTCGGATGGCGGCTGTTGGCAATATCGCACATTCGATTCCCAGGGGAATGTCATCGTCTATCTCGTTCGTGCTCAAGCCCCATCATTCTAAGCCAAGAGGACAGTATCATGTCGAAGCGATTTCTTGGGCTCTTCGCCGCCTTGATGTGGACCTCGGGCGCTCTCGCGCAAGTTCCGGTGATCGACGCCGCGAATCTGACGCAAGCCCAACAAACGGCGTCGAACACGCAACAGATTCTGACGACCGATCAGAGCATATTGAGCAACGTCCAAAAGACGCTGCAGGCGGTGACGGGCGATCGCTCGTCGCTGGCGCAGGGCTCGCTCGCGCAAATGGCTCTTGGCGGCGGCTTCTCCATGGGACAGGCCCCGTCGCTTGGATCCGTCATTTCAGGCGGTCCGCTTTCCTTCGCCGGACTGGGTGGCAATTCGCAAAGCATCATTTCGACGCTGATCAGCGGGCTGCAACTCGTCAAAAGCCTGAGTGGCCAAACGACGGCCTTGCCTGCGGACACCGCCTATACGAACTCCGCCAACACGACGCAGCTGATCCTGGGCCTGATCAATTCGACGCAGGGAACGGTGACGAGCGCCAGCAACTCTTACACGACGGGCGCGCGGCAGATTGGCGGTTCGCCGGACGTAAAGGGGTCGATCGACCAAAACTCGCAAATTCAGGCGCAGAACGGCCAATCGATCGTCCAGCTGAACGGCACGGTCAACACTGCGTGTGTTTCGGCGTGCAAGTTTGCCCCCCTGAGCCGGGGGATCGGCGTCCAAAATTGACCCCCTCGAGTGTGTTTTGCAGGTCTGCCCGCTTTGGCGAGAAGCGGGCGGTGGGGGATGCTTGTTG
>Ga0265331_10000123_pt1 | contig 101694 bp, 87 predicted proteins | sample 41923metaG_FD_202088 | JGI IMG/M metagenome (GOLD analysis project Ga0265331, IMG submission 202088) | Rhizosphere microbial communities from Carex aquatilis grown in University of Washington, Seatle, WA, United States - 4-19-23 metaG | ecosystem: Host-associated > Plants > Roots > Rhizosphere... | reverse complement strand
TTTGTTCATAGCCGCCCGCGAAGGTGAATTTGAGGCCCGGCGTTGGCTCCCAGGTCGCTTCCAGTTCGGCGCCTTTCACGGTGGCGTCGAAATTCAGGTTGATCGCGGTGCGATCCACGATCTGCGAAATCTGATAGCCCTTGTAATCGTAGAAGAAGACATCGCCGTTGAATGTCAGTGCACCATCGAGCGCGCTGTTCTTGGTGCCGAGCTCGAAGGCGTTGATATATTCCGGCTTGAAGGTGAGCGGATGCACCGGGAAACCAATATTAACCGATCCGGTGTTTGCAGCCGAAAAGGCGGCCGACGTATCGGCGTTGGTCAGAACGGGGCCGGGCGGATTGGCGCCGCCTGCTTTGTAGCCATGGGCGAACGATGCGTAGAACAGGCTTTGATCGGTGAAGGGAAGTTTCGGGGTCCAGTTGGCGACCGCGCGGCCGGTGAACTTGCTCCAGCTTTGATCGACGTACCCTTCAACCGGATAACCATAACCTATCACTAGCAGTTCGCTGGGGATGTCGACGAAATGCTTCTGGTCGTCAGTCCAGCGCAAGCCGCCCGTCAGCTTCAACTCCGGTGTGACGTTGTAATAGGCCTCTCCGAATAGCGCGTAGGAATTGAGGTTGTAGGGGTTCTGGCTGAGGAAGTAGTTGTGGCCCTCATTGTCGAGCGAGGTTATGGGATTGGGGTCAATATATTGCGGGGACTCTGTGGGGACGCTGTCGATATTCGCGAAATCCGTTCGGTAGGACCGGCCATTGTTCAGGCAGAAAAGATGGTTCGTCACACCAGGCGTATAGAGCCCGTTGTTGCCGTTGCCGCCGCAGTTGACATTGTCCAACGAAATCATCGTGAACGTGTTGGAGAACACATAGTAATTTTCTTCGGTTTCATAGTGCAGGTAGTTGCCGCCAGCGCTGAAATTCAGCCGACCGGAAAAGTTCGAGGCCAGCCGGAATTCCTGGCTCAACTGCCAAGAATGCTCGGTTGAGAGATCCTGCACCACCAGACGGTCACTGCAACCCAATTGCGGATCGCAGAAGACTCCGTTCGCGTCCACACCGCCCTTGCCGATACCGAAAACGCCCGGTGAGGTATCGAAGCGATTGTAATCTTCGCTCGACCACAGGAAATCGCGATTGTAGCCGGTGTCGGAATAGAAGGTGATGGCCGGTGTCACATTCCAGCTTGCGTTGAATTCGATCGTGTCGTTCTTCGCCAGATATTTCGGTGCGATAACAGATTGTATATTGCGCAGGTTGGTGGATTGATCGGTGTTGGCGTAAGGGTCGACGTTCGCGTTGAGGAGGCCCAAGTAATTCGCGCCGCTGATAAACGGCAGCGAGAACCCGTTAGGCACGCCAAAGGCATCCGGCGTATAGAGCGAGCTCGGCAAGCAGCCCTGGCTGAAATAGGCCTCGGAAACATTGAAAACCGAGCCTTCAGACGGCGCTACCGTGACATGTGTGCCATCAGCCGCCGTAAGCGATCCGCTGCTCGTCAGGCTGGATGCGCCTGGGCCGTAATCGGTTTTGCAAAGCTGCTTGCTGCTGCGCAGCCGATCGTCATCTTCCTGGAAATGCTCCCAGATCAGGTAGGTTTGGACTGTTGACGCCGGTTTCCAGCCCAACGTGACGCGGCCGGACCACAGATCGCGCCCATCGGTCTGATCGCCGGTGGTTTCGTTGAACGTGTAGCCGTCGCGCTTGGTCCATTCGCCTGCCACGCGCAGGTCCAGCTTGTCGCTGACGAAGGGAATATTGATCATGCCTTCGAAGCGGCGGTTCTTGTAGTTGCCGATATCGGCAGAGGCCATCGCCTCGAACTGGTCGGTTGGTTTTGCCGAGGTGACATTGACCACGCCCGCTGTCGCGTTGCGGCCATAGAGCGTGCCCTGCGGCCCGCGCAACACTTCAAGCTGGCTGAGATCGTAGAATTCCTGCTCGAAGAAATGGTTGCGGATGAAGGGCGTGTCGTTGAACGCCACCGCCACCGCCGGATCGGTGGCAACCGAGATCGCCTGGGTGCCGATGCCGCGAATCTGAATGCTGTAGCCGGTAAAGTTTGTTTTGGTGAAGGTGAGGTTCGGCACCTGCTTCACAAGATCGGGGCCGCCTGCGGTTTGTGTCGAGGTGAGCTGTTCCTGGCTGAGGGCTGTGATCGCAATCGGGATGCTTTGCACATCCGCGCCGCCGAGTTTCGAGGAAGTCACCGTTACGGTTTCAACCGCCCCGCGCGGTAGGGGGGCGGCCTGTGCAAGCTGGAACGCACCACCCTCCACAAGCGAAGACGAGCGGCCGGGCACGATGGCGACGGCGCCGGAAGGATCGTGCTGGATGGTGAAGCCAGTGCCTGAAAGAAGCCGCGACAGGGCCGTATCGGCTGTGAGATTACCTTTCACGCCGTGGGTCTGCGCACCGCGCACGACTTCGCCCGAAACGAACACGGCGACGCCGCTTTGCAAGGTATAGCGATTGAGCGCGGTGGCGAGATCTCCGCCGGGAATATCGAAACTTGCGCCGTAGGACGCGCTGGTCAGCGCAACGGCGCAAGCCGATGTGGCGAGCGATGATTTGAATGTGGTGAATTTGAACATCTTCCCCCTCTTGGCGGCGTTGAGCCGCAAAATATTCAGCGTGAAATCACCGTTTCGGTCTCATGATGCACGACATGAAGACCGAACACTCGCTGAGCCAGCCGCACGAAGGCATCGACATCGTTGGTGCCAAATGTGCCGACGACGCTAAGTTTGGCCGCCGCCGGATCGGCGACGATGAGTTTATTGCTGTTGTAACGGTTGAATTGTCGGGCAGCGTCGGCGAGCGTCGCATAACGGAACTCGATCATACCGGTGCGCCATTTGAGTTCGGTGGAAAGTTCGTCGACCGGCTTCCTCGCGATGGAGACCGACTTCGCGCCGGCAAGCGCGACCTGGCCCGCGGTGAGCATGGTGGTGGAAGGCTTGCCGTGGCCGTCATTGGTGACAAGCTGCACACGGCCTTCGGTCACGGCCACGCTGAGACTGCGATCTTCGCGGCGCACGGAGAATTTCGTGCCGATATCGACAATGCGATGGCCGCTGGCGATCACCACGAAGGGATGGCGGGCATCGTGACGGACCTGGAAGAACGCCTCGCCCTTGTCGAGCCAGACCTTGCGTTCGCCACCCCAAAGCGCAACGCGGATCGAGGTTTCGGTGTTGAGTTCGATCTGCGACCCGTCGCGCAGCGTGATGGTTTCGCGGCCGCCTATTTCGGTGGCATAGGTCTTGGCGGCAGGCGCGCGTATATAAAACGCACCGCCCGCGCCGAGCGCCCCAATCACCACAAGTGCCGCGGCAATGCGCGCGAAGAAAAATCCACTGCGCAGAGGCGTTGTGGAAGGTGGGGTTTCACGCATAGGGCGGCGCAAGGCAGCCAGACGGTCTGTCTGATCCCAGGCGGCTTCGAGGCGCCAATAGGCAACGCGGTGGGCAAGCGATCCGCCGAGCCAGGTTTCCAGTTCGGCTTCGTCGTCCTCTTTCCAGTCCTCGCGAAGCTGGCGGTCTATCAGGCGCGCGGCGGCATCGGCGCGGGCCTGGGCGGCGAGCGGGGCCTTGGTATCGGGCATATCGTTCACGGGCGCCTCCGCGCGATTTCGACTTCGCCGTAGAGCATGTCGGCCAGCGCGCAGACGCTTTGCGCGAGATATTCCTTCACCGTGCCCTCACCTATCGCCATGCGCTGGGCGATCTCAGCGCGGGACAGGCCTTCGACGCGGCGCAGCAGCAGGGCTTCACGGGCGCGCGGCGGCAGGCGATCGAGTGCGGCCTGCACGCGGCGCAGTTCATCGCGCGCCATAACGCTACGATCGGGGCCCGGCTCATCGATGGCCACGCCCAGCGCATCGAGATCGGCCACGGCCTCGATCGGCACGACCTGTTCGCGGCGCACGCGGTCGATCAGAAGATTGCGCGCGGTGGAGAAGACGAAGGCTTTGGTCTGAGCCGGGATTTCCTTTTGCGCAGCGGCCGTCAGGCGCATGTAGACTTCCTGCAACAGGTCGTCGATGTCGGCCTGGTTGCGCCAGTTGTGATGCAGGAAGTGGATCAATGCGCTCTCCAGCGGCAGAACTTCCCGGATAAACCACACCTTGACCTCAAGCAGCGTCACGCGCCCGTGCCCGGCTTGCGCGTTTGCAGTGTCACGATTGTTATCCGGCATCTTGCCCATCGGCCTTCAGCTTCCTGTCCCCGAAGGTTACAGCTTTAGGACCATGCCAATGAGACGAAGGGCACGCGAAAACGGGAGGGCGCAAAAAAGGCGGACCCCTCGCGAGACCCGCCTTCGGCGTCGAAGCTACGGCAGGTAGGCCACATCTGGGATCAACCGGATCGACACCGCACCTTCACTTGTCCCACAGGCGTTCGCGGATGCGCGCGAGATTCGCACCCTGCCCTGTCTGGTCCCGCGATGTTCCGGCCGCTTCCGGAGCGGCCGATTCCCCTGGTTTTCAGGCCCTTTCCCATCTATACTAGGAATATAGGGCCGACTATTTAAGGTTTCAAGACCTATTAAGGATTTTTTTCTGATGGCTTACGCTACCCGCCCAACCCGATACTTATCGTGGCGAACGGACCGAAGAAGCCGATATCGCTTGTGTGCCGCGCGGTCACGCCGCCATCTGCTGCGCCGAAAAAGAAATCGGCGCGATAGGCGAAACTAACTTTTGCATCGGCGTGGCGGAAGGTGAGGCCGGCAAAGCCGCCGACATTGGGCACGGCGACGGTGCGCGTCCGGCCGATTGGCGCGGAGCGGCTGTAGGTCGCTTTCGGCACATATGCAAAATTGGTGAAATAGGATCCTTTGGTTTTGTAGTTGCCATGCACCTTCTGGCGGCCGAACAGAACCGCGCCGTTCGCGCCCCAATCAAAGGCAACTTCCACATCTTCCTGGCTGCCCATGAAGGGCTGCGAACCTGTCAGCGAAAGTGATGGGCCGATGCCGGAGAAGCTGCGCCAGATGCTGTCTTGCCCATAGAAGATGTGGTGGTGAGTGTTGGTGGTGTATTTGGGCCGGCCGATGAAAGTTCCATTCTGAAAGCGCTCGACGAACGGATCGGGGGCTTCGCGCAGCGTGTTGGTGGTCTTGGAGGTGAACTGCGCGAAACGAACGCCGAAATCGAATGTTGTCGTGCTGTTGTGCCCAAAACCTAATCCGACGTCTTTGCCCGCCATGAAATCGACAATCGCATGGCTTTCCGAATTCGCAGCGACAGTATCCCCGAAGCGGGTGAGTGACGCATAACGCGGATTGCCGTCAAAATCGAGACCGCCGGGCTTAATGCGTTGCGTCGTCTGCTGGTGCACATGCTTGTAGCCATTGGAGCGACCAAAGCGGATGTCGGCGAGAAACGACCAATCCGAGCTTTTGGGCGTGAAGATCGCTTTGGCCTCGCCGCCAAAGGCATAGCGCGGCGGTCTCTGGATGGAGGACGATGTCTGTTTTTCAAATCCGGGACGCGGCTGGATATCCAGGAAGGATGGCTCGAACGGCTGTTGTCCGCTCTGGACACGTTCGAGTTGGCCACCCAGTTCGATCCAGACCGTTGGCCGATCGGCATCATCGGCTTGGGCGGCGCTTGCGAAGATCGTTCCGCACAACGTCAACGCGGAAACGGTCGACAGCAATTGCCAGCGAAAACGGGTTTGGCTCATATTTTTGTTTAGCAGTTCACTCATTGGTTTCCCCCCTTACCAGTTTTTTGTGACGCGCAAACCGATCAGACGCGGATCGGTAAGAAACACGTTGGTCGTCAGATTGGAATCGTCGCTGTTCAGGAAGTCGCCGGTGATGGCGGTCGTGTTCATCACGTTCTTCATGTAGCCCATCAGCTGCCAGCCATTCTGGCTTGTCAGGATCACCGTGAGGTTCAGGTTGGTGTAGCCGTGAAGCTTGTCATACGGATTGTCATTGAAGATGCGTGCCCAGCTATCGTTCTGCCAATAGAAATCGGCGCGCAGCGTGCCGGCCCAATCCTGCGTGATCGGCAGGGAATATTGCGCACCCGCCGAGAAGGTGAACGGCGGCGCGTTCGGAAGCATGTGATGGCTCACATCTTTTGTGATGCCTTCGCCACCATTGGGCGCCGTCAGCGGGTTGAAGCCCGGATAATTCGGCTGGATCGGAATGCCGACCCCCAAATTGTTTCCTTCTATGGAAGCCGACGGGGCAGCCGTATAGCCAAGCTGGGTAACGGGATCGAGGTTCTGCGTGTAGGCGTGGCTGCACGCGATGGTGGGATTCGTGTTACTTTCATTGGACGCCACATAGCCGGGAAGTTCGTTGTTGATCTGGTAGACCAACGCCCCCACCACATAGGTCGGCAGAATGCAGTTGGAAGCCTGCGTGGGGAACGGACGAACGACGATCCAGTTCGGATCGCCTGCCGTGCGATCCATCAGATCGATTGCGCCCTGCCCTCTGGCCGCGCGCGCATCTTCATAACCGCCGCTGGTGTTGAAACGCAGGCCGGGGATCGGCTCCCACGTCGCCTCGACTTCGGCGCCCTTCACATGGGCATCGAAATTCAGGTTGATTGCGGTACGGTCCACGATTTCGGAAATCTGGTAGCCTTCATAATTGTAGTAGAAAATGCTGCTGTTCAAGGTGAGTGCGCCATCGAGCAGCGTGTTCTTGGTGCCGAGTTCGAAGGCATCGATATATTCAGGCTTGAACGTGAGCGGGTGATCGGGATTTGTGTCGCCGGTTGCGAATTGCGGCAACACCGGGCCCGGCGGATTGGCGCCGCCTGCCTTATAGCCATGCGCGAACGAGCCATACACCAGCGTCTGGTCGGTGAAGGCGAGCTTGGGTGTCCAGTTCAACGCCACGCGCCCGGTCAGCGCATCCCATTGCTGATCCACCACATCGGTCGATGGATAACCCCAACCATCATCGGCCAATTCACTCGGTATATCAACGAAGTGCTTCTGGTCTTCGGTCCAGCGCAGGCCCGTAGTGAGCTTCAAATCCTTGAAGATGTCATAATAGGTTTCGCCGAACGCCGCATAGGAGTTGAGCGTGTAGGGATTCTGGCTCAGGAAGTAGTTATGGCCGTTGTTGTTCAGGCTGCCGATCGGATTCGGATCGATATAGACGCAGGCGTTCAACTCTGGTTCGCCGCCGCCCAACGCCGGATCGCGCCATTTGAACCCGCCATAACGTCCAAGGCACTGGCTGTTGTCGGAGACGCCGGGTGTCCAGCTTGGGCGTTGGCCTGCAGCGCTTCCGCCTTCGGACCAGACAAATCCGGTCAGCGTGTTGATGAAAACATAATAGTTTTCGGCGGTCTCATAGTGCATGTAATTGCCGCCGACGCTGAAATTGAACGGGCCAGAGAAATGTGAGGCCAGCCGTAATTCCTGACTTGCCTGCCAGGAATGTTCTTCCGACAAATCTTCGGCGAGGATCTTGTCGCTGCACCCAAGCTGGGGATCGCAGAATACGCCATCGTCACCCGTGAGTCCGTCAATATTATTGCTTTTGAACACGCCCGGCGACGAAGCAAACCGATTGTAATCTTCTGTCGACCACAGAAAATCATGATTGAACCCGGTTTCCGACGTAAGTGTGAACACGGGGCTGACCTGATAATCGGCATTCAGCTCGACGGTGTCGTTCTTCGCCTTGTAGGACGGCGTGAGCTGCGTGTTGATGACGCGAAGATCCGGCGTCTGCTTGTCGCTCAGATAAGGATTGATATTGGTGACCAGGCTCGCGAAATTCGCGATCGTGTAATAAGGCAAGGAATAGCCATCGGGCACACCATAGGCGCCCGCACCATAGAGCGATCCCATCTGGCAGCCCTGGCTAAGATACGCGCCAAGACCGCCCAAAAGCGCACTGTTGTTGATCTGCTGCGGTACAGGCTGTCCATTGACCGAAAGCGGGATCGGCGCGGTGTTGCAAAGCTGCTTGCCGCTGCGCAGGCGATCATCGTTTTCCGAAAAATGCTCCCAGATCAAATAGGCCTGCAGATGCTGGGAAGGCTTCCAGCCGATGGACAGCCGGCCCGACCACAGATCGCGGCCATCGATGGATTGGTTGTTGAATTCGTTCAGGCTATAGCCGTTGCGCTTGGTCCATTCGCCAGCCATGCGCACATCGAGATAATCATCCGAGATCGGGATGTTGATCATGCCCTCGAAGCGCTTTTCGCCGTAATTGCCGATCTCGCCGGAGGCCATCGCTTCGAACTGATCGGTCGGCTTGGCCGATGTGAGGTTCACCACGCCGGCGGTCGCGTTGCGGCCGTAGAGCGTGCCTTGCGGCCCGCGCAGCACTTCGACTTGCGCCACGTCGTAGAATTCTTGCTCAAAGAAGTGGTTGCGGATGAAGGGCGTATCGTTGAAGGCCACTGCGACGGCGGGATCTGTGGTCACGGAAATGGCCTGGGTGCCGATGCCGCGCAGCTGGATACTGTAGCCCGAGAAATTCGTTTTCGTGAACGTCATGTTCGGGACTTGCTTGATCAAGTCCGGCCCGCCCGCCGTCTGCGTGGAGGTGAGCTGTTCCTGGCTCAACGCGGTGATCGAGATCGGGATCGACTGCACATCGGCGCCGCCGAGCTTCGACGAGGTGACCGTGACGGTTTCGACAGCCCCGCGCGCAGGTGCAGCCTGCGCCAACTGCAGGAACATGTCGGTCGGCGTCTGTTCGTTTAGCGATGCCCTGTTGCGAACGATCGCAATGGCGCCGGCATCGCGGCGCACCGAGAAGCCTGTACCGGAGAGGAGCCGCGAAAGCGCATCGTCTGCCGAAAGGGAACCCTTCGCGCCACCAGTGTGCACGCCCTTCATCTCATCGTCGGCATACATCAACGTTGCGCCGGACTGCTTCATATAGGCGGCAAGCGCCGTATTCAGATCGCCACGTGGAATGTTGAATTCCTCGGCAATCGCGGCAGTGCCCAACAGCCACGCGAATGCGCCAATAGCTGCCGACGTTCTTAAGATGCTTTGCCTGCTCATAATCCCCCCTGTTTCATGTCCTGTTCGCCGCCATGGCGAAGAACGGTTAATCAATGCGAAATTGCAATGTCCCCGCCACGATGCTCCACACGCAGCCCTAGAACCTGCTGGGCAACGCGGGCAAACAATTCGACATCATGCACGGGGAACGTCGCCCCAATTGTTCGCCGGGCTGCGGCTTGATCGGCGATGATCAGCTTTGTGCGGTTGTACCGGTTGAATTCTTCTGCCGCTTCGGCAAGCGTTGCGTGATCGAAAACAAGCACACCTCGTCGCCAGCCGAGCGCCTCCCGCAGACGGCGCTCGGGGCGCTTGGCCACAGAAAGCGATGTGGACGTGGCGACCAGGACGTCGCCCGGAATCAGGACAGCCGAATGGTCCTGAATACGAGCGTCAGCTGTATCCAACCGGGCACGCCCTTCCAACAACGATACTTCAAGCCGGCCTTTCTCGGTGCGCACGGTGAATGCCGTCCCAAGATCGGTTACGCGATGCCCCATCGCGACCACCGTGAAAGGGGACGCCGCATTGTGCACGATCTGGAAATAGGCCTCGCCCTTATCGAGCCATGCCTTGCGCGCGGCGCCCCGGGCAAGGCGCAACACCGAGTTGGTATTGAGTTCGATCTTCGACCCATCAGGCAAGGTCAGGATTTTGCGCTCGCCAAGCGCGGTCGCATACGTATCGATGGCGGGTTTGGTGAAAAAGAGTGCTCCTGCGCCTGTAACGGCCAAGACAACACAAGCCACTGCCGCCAAACGCAGAAGCCCAGGCCAGACTTTCTTCTGGAACGGCTGCATTTCCTTCAGTGGCGACTTCAGCACAACAAGCCGTTCGGTGCGATTCCAAATGGCGTCAAGCCGCCAATAAGCGATGAGATGGGCAGAGGATTCCGAAAGCCATGAGTCAAATGCCGCCTGAGCGCAATCGTCCCACACGCCGAAATGGCGTCGTTCCAGCCAGAGGGCAGCCTGAGCTTCGATCTCCACAGCGGACTGTCCCGCCTGTTGTGATATCTCACTCATGCTTTTTTCCCAGATCGGTTGGTTCGGCATAGAGAACGTCAGCGAGAAGGCGCATTGCCTTGGTGAAATGCTCGGTCACCGTCTTTTCGGAAACGCCCATGCGCAATGCGATCTCTCCGCGCGAATGCCCCTGGATGCGCCCCATCACAAACGCTTCCCGGCAGCGCGGCGGCAACCGGTCGATGGCGACCTGAAGACGACGTAATTCATCGCGCACGATCGTGCTGCGCTCCGGATCAGGCGTATCAATGGCGATGTTCAACGCATCGAGATCGGACACCGCCTCTATCGGTACGACCTGTGCATCGCGGACTCGGGTGAGAATGAGATTGCGGGCGACGGTGAACACAAGCGGTTTGGCGCGCTCTGGGATTTCTTTGAGCGCGGCATCGTAGACGCGCATATAAATGTCCTGCCTGAGATCGGCTATGTCGCTTTGGTTGCGCCAGTTGTGCTGCAAGAACTGCATCAACGCCGCCTCCAGCGGTAGTACCTCCCGCACGAACCAGGTGTGGACATCAGGCGCGCTCATGGGATCGCCTCGATGGACACGAGAGCTGTCGTCGCAGTCGGATTCGATTTTTTCGACCATTCCCCGCCGGCTTCCGTCCTTCCGAGGGCTCAACCATGGGGCTGCATCTAAGAAGACTCCAAACTCGGCTTGTGTGCGGGTTCGAATTCAAAATAATTTTCAATCTTCATGATAGGCAACATGGATGCGCAACATTGTTGCGCCGATGCCGATGGTCGAGCGGTCAATTGCTCGATCCAAATATCCGAGCCTTTTGGCTCATGCACTTTGCAATCCTGCCGGTATCCGCTCACCCGCGCCGACCAATTTCGATGACGTAACCGTATGCCGCTCGCGGGTGATACCAATGGCGCCGGACACGTCGGATTTCGCGATCAAGCCCATGCCTTTGAGAAATGCGCGACAGTGCTTTACTATCCGACAGGTTTCCCTTGACGCCGTTCGTATGGACACCTTGGACCGCCGCGTTCGGCACCAGCATCTGTACGCCAGATTTGGCGACGGGCGATCCCGTTGCGCTAAGTGCCCGAAGTGAAAGACCTGGACACGCTAAAGCACAAAGCGCGCCCCATTCCCGAGACGACCCTGAAGGATGAACTGACCACCGTTCCGCACGTCAGGGATCGAATCAGTGAACCTCTACGTTCGCAGCGTCCGACGAAGACAAGGAAAACCTATGGTTTCGGCCAGTTTGGCCCGATTTCCCGTGAGAACGACGGGCGAACGGGGGCAGAACAAAGGGGCACATAAACGCAAAGTTTTCGCAAGTGCCAGGGTAACGCGCTTTCGACCTCTCACGGTTTGGAGGCGGAGTTCGGAGCACTATCCTCCCTTCCCGCATACTCAGTCGACAAGGTGTTTCAACTCGTCAGTCAGATACCCGAAGCGCTGCATCTGGGTCTGGTGGGCCGACACGACTTCGCGGACCTGTCGGCGAGTGAGCTTGTCCTGCCACTCACCAGATTTGCCGGAGCGGAAGAACCGTTCGGCCTTTTCGGGCTTTTCCTTGAAGCCGGTTGCGTCTTCCTGCCTGCGCAGGTTATCGAAGGATGAGCGTTCGATGGCCAGGTGAAGCTGGTCTTCGCGCGGCTTCAGCAGAAGGTGGCGCGCCAGGGCGCCGAAGGTCCGCACCGGATCCTCCAACATTTGCTCGTAGCGCATCACATAGATGGTCTGGTGAGTTTTGCGCGTCCAGCTTTCGACATGCTGGCTCCAGGAGCCATAGACCTCATACACGCTTCTGTCGCTGACGAGGGTTTCGGTGCCGCGTGCGGCCATCATGTCGATGGCATCGTCGATGGTTCCACTGATGTGATTGGCGAGAGAGATCGCCACATCCAGCGGATTGCGCACGATATAGACCGCACCCGCAGTCACGTTGGTGTTGATGACAGGATGGCCGCGATCTGTCACCAGGCAATGATGGGTCTTGATCATGGCCAGGCCATCGACGCGGCTGGCGATCAGTTCCTGCACCTTGGGCCGGATCTCGGCGATCTCCTCGCGGGTGGCCAAGGTAACCGGCTTTCCCAGCAGCTTCTCATAAGGTTCGGCCGAGATCTCCCAGAAGGTGAGCTCGTTCATCTTGTTGATGTCCTGCACACCCTCGTCCACGCCTTCGAGGATGTTGAGCAGGTTGTGCAGGAAGTTCCGCGTCCAGGTGTTGCCGGATTTCGGGTATGAGGCCAGCCACAGGATGCCGTGCAGCTCCGGCGGCTCGGGCGCTATTGCCTCGGTTTCACTTCTCGAATCTTGCATCGTCGAACCACAGCATCCGGACCTGGCGGCCTTCATCAGTATAGCCGGTCAACACCAGTTCGACATCCAGCCGGCGCAGGATCGGCTCGAGATAGAGCGCATCGAAGGCATCGCTGTCGAACATCACCAGAATGCCCTTGAGACGTTCGTCGGGATGGGCGCCCGCCCATGGTTGCAAAACACCTTTCGCCGCCGAAAGAAGTCGGATGAGGATTTCGTCATGGTGCGGCCCGGCCAAGATGGTCGGGCGGACGTAAAAGACATTGGCCCGCAACACTTTGTATTCGATCGCACGCGCGGTGCAGGTGCCAACCGGCTGCTCCCCATCATAGGCAACCGCAACGAGTTCCTTCAGGCGGTCTTCCCGCTCTCGCGGATAGACGTGATTGAGCCCATCCCAGATCGCCTCCGTATCGCGCCTGAGTACGGGATCGTCCTTCTTCCACGCGATACGGCTTTCAATATCCGCCATCTGCAACCCATTCCCGCAACCACGCAGCAACATCCGCTGCCGGCGACGACAGCGGATGCGCCGGTGTTCTCACCAAAACACGCCGACCTCAGCCTCCCAAACCGATGCTCACATTCATATAGGGGCCGTAAAAGCCGCGGTTGTAATCCTTCGCCGTTTCCTGGCCGCCATCCATCGCACCGAAGAACGTGTCGGCGCGATAACCGAAGCTGATCTTCGCGTTGTTATAGCGCGCCGAGGCGCCGAGATAGCCGCCGAGGTTCGGCACGACCTTGCGCCGTGTGCGGCGGGTGGTTTTGACATGGCTGTGATAGCCGGGTGCGTAATGCGCTGCCGTCACGCAACCCAGCACCTGGGCGCTTCCGTTCTCGTGGCAATAAGACGAGAAATGCTGTGCGTTCACGCTCGAACGGCCGAACAACACGGCAGCGTTGACACCCCAATCCAGCGTGATCTCGCCCTCGGAGCCGTTGCGCAAGACCGCCTGGTTTGCCTCCCAGCTAACTTCCGGCCCCAGGCCATGGAAGGCGCGATCCTCATTGCCACGGCTTTCAAAGACATTGTGATACTGGGCAGGAAGCGTGAAGATGTATTCTGGATCCGAGTTGATTTCCAGATTCCCCCGCGACTTGAACTGCGCCATCCGCAGGCCGCCAGCGATATTGCCCATTCCTTCCCGACCGAACAAACCGATGCCGACATTCACGCCGGCTTCGAAATCCATGATCGTGTGCTGCTCGCTCTGCTCCGAGGTTGCGTTGATGAACTTGCGGAACGCGCCAGAGTGGCAAGCTGCATAGTTGCCCACACCTGGGGTATCGCACGGGAATGAACGCCTGCCCAATCTGATCTTTGTCTTGGTACCGGGAATCTCGCTCTGATAAACCTTTCCATTGCGACCGGAGCGGCCATACCGGATGCCGACCTTGAAGACCCAATCCGAGCCTTGCGGCTGAAGCGCAAGTTTACCTTCCCAATCGAAGCCCGCGTTCGGTGCTTTTTCATAAGCCGCCGGGGCAGCGAAACCCGATGCAACCATCAAATCGGTCATCGTTTGGGTCGCGGCAGGCGCAGCACCTGTAAGTCCGCTTCCCGTCAAGCTGACACCGCCCGGCCGCATATAATCCGGAACATACAGTTGATTGCCTGCCGCCATCATGGTGTTGAAATTGCCGCCCACCGTCACCCAGAGTGTGGGGAGTTTGCCGTCCGTATCCAGGAAGCCGCCCCCGCTATCGGAACCGCCATCGCCAAAGTGCTTGGTGACGCGCACGCCGAACAGGCGCGGATCGGTGAGAAAGATATTGGTCGTCAGCCCGGTGTCGTCGCTGTTGAGGAAGGTGCCGGTGATCGCCGTGGTGTCGAAGACATTCTTCAGATACCCCATGACCTGCCAACCGGAATCGTCCGTCAGGATCAGAGCCAGATTGAGGTTGGTATAGCCGTGGATACGATCATAGGGATCATCGTTGTAGACGCGGGCCCAGGATTGCGACTGCCAGTAGAAATCCGAATGCAACGTGGCGGCCCAGGCGGGAGATACCGGCACCGTGTAATCGGCCGTCAGCGATAGGGTGTAGTGCGGCGCGTTGGGCAGTTCGTTGCCGCTCAAGTTCTTGTAGAAGCCCGCGCCGTTGTTCGGCGCGGGGCCATAGTCGATACCGTTGTAAGTGTTCTGGCCGTGATAAGGATCGCCCGCCGTTCCGGCGAGTGGATCGAAGCCGGGATAAGAGGGATCGATAGGATCGCCATGACCAGCTGCGTTAGCTCCCGAGGGGTAAGCCGTATAAGTCTTGCCGCTTATAGGATCGATCCCAAGACCATAGGCATCGCCGCAGGTATGCGGAATTATTTGGGTGTTCGTGGTGCCATAGGCCGGATTGAGCATATAGGCGATGACATAGGCCGGCAGGACGCAGTTCGAGGCCTGGGTCACGAACGGTTTGACCAACACCCAATTGGAGTTTCCGGCAGTGCGATCCATCAGGTCGATAGCCTGTGAACCGTCGGCAAGCCTTGTGTGTTCGTAGCCGCCGTTGAAGCCGAATTTGAGGCCCGAAACGGGCTCCCAGGTCGCCGTCAGTTCAGCGCCCATGCTCGTCGCGTTGAAGTTCAGGTTGATAGAGGTGCGGTCGACGATCTGCGAAATCTGGTAGCCTTTGTAATCGTAATAAAACACATCACCGTTCAGCGTCACTGCGCCATCGAACAAGGTATTTTTCGTACCCAGTTCGAATGCATCGTTGAATTCGGGATCGAACGTCGCCGGGTGAGTGGGAATGGTGACGTCACTTTCCTGATAGTGCAGCAGCACTGCGCCCGGTGGATTAGCGCCGCCTGCCTTGTAGCCATGGGCGTAGGAGGCATAGAGCATCGTCTGGTCAGTGAAGGAAACTTTCGGCGACCAGTTGGCAACGAAGCGGCCGGTCCACTCGGTCCATTTCTGATCGATAGCGCCGATCGACGGATAACCATAGCCCGCCGTCAACACTTCACTGGGAATCTCCGTGAAATGCTTCTGGTCATCCGTCCAACGCAGACCCGCGGTTAATTTTAGGTCGGGTGTGACATTGTAATAAGCCTCGCCGAACGCGGCGTAGGAGTTGAGGTTGTAGGGGTTCTTGCTGAGGAAGTAATTGTGGCCCTGACCATCCAATGATGAAAGGGGATTGGGATCGATATAACCCAGACAGCCTTCCGCGTTTGTCGGCTGGTTCGGATTGGCATATTGGTGACCGTTGTCGAGGCATTGCTGGTTGTGGGAAACACCCGGAACCCAATCATATGCTCGTCCCAGAGTACCGTGACTGGCGGAAAACAGCGTCAACGTGTTGAAGAAGACATAGTAATTCTCCTCCGTCTCGTAATGCATGTAGTTTCCGCCAACGCTGAAATTGAACGGCCCGCTGAGGTTCGACGACAATCGCAGTTCCTGACTGAGCTGCCAGGAATGTTCTTCTGATAAATCTTCGCCGACCAACCGGTTGCTGCAGCCCAGTTGCGGATCGCAGAAATAAGCCGTTGGTGTACCGCCGCCCGCACATTGGTCGCTGCCAACCGACAGGCTGCCGTCGCCGCAGAGATAATTCCCATCCAGCATCGAAACCAGGCTCGTGCGGTTCCCAGGGACATCGGGCGGGTAGTATCTGAAAACTCCTGGTTGCGTATTGAACCGGTTGAAATCTTCCGTCGACGAGAGGAAGTCACGATTGTAACCGGTTTCCGAATTAACGGTCAGAGATGGCGTAACATTCCACGCCGAATTGAGTTCGAGCGTGTCGTTCTTGGAAAGATATTTCGGGTCCAGCGTCGATTCGATGACGCGCAAATCGTGTGATTGTGTGGTCGAGGCATAGGCGTCACGTTGGGTTCCTCCCCCGATATTCAAGGGCGTTATGATTGCCCCGCCGAAGGAACCGACAAGGCCGCCATAATAAGGCAGCGCCAGCGAGTTCGGAACACCGAAGGCGTCCGCGCTGTACATGGAGCCGGGCGCACAAATCTGCGTGAGATACGCGGTTGCGAAGATACCTGCATCGGTCGATTGTCCGAGGATCGATGCGGGGCCATCCGTACGTTTGCAAAGCTGCTTGGCGCTGCGCAGGCGATCGTCATCTTCCTGGAAATGCTCCCAGATGAAATCGGCGTGGAAGTTTTCGCTTGGCTGCCAGCGCAGGCTGGCGCGGCCCGTCCACAGATCCCGTCCGTCAATCGGCGAAGTGGTGAGCGAATTGGTGCTGTAACCGTCGCGTTTTGTCCATTCGCCGGCAAGACGCAGCATGAGCTTGTCGCCGGCGATGGGAAGATTGATCATCCCTTCATAGCGCCGGTTTTGATAATTTCCGATATCGACGGAACCCATCGCCTCGAAATGATCAGTCGGCGCCGCCGAAGTAACGTTCACCACGCCCGCCGTCGCATTGCGGCCGTAAAGCGTGCCTTGGGGCCCGCGCAGCACCTCCACTTGTGCAACGTCGAAGAATTCCTGTTCGAAGAAATGATTGCGGATGAAGGGCGTGTCGTTGAACGACACGGCGACGGCCGGATCGGTGGTCACCGAAATCGCTTGCGTGCCGATGCCGCGTATCTGGATGGAATAGCCGGTGAAATTGGTCTTGGTGAAGGTGAGATTTGGGACTTCCTTGATAAGGTCCGGTCCGCCCGCAATCTGGCGCGAGGTCAGTTGTTCCTGGCTCAACGCGGTGATGGCGATGGGAATGCTCTGCACATCTGCACCGCCGAGTTTCGATGACGTAACCGTCACCGTCTCCACTGTGGCGCGCGCTGGCGCTGCCTGGGCAAGCTGTAACGGCGCCACGTCTGGTGCTGCGTTCGAGGAAGAAGACATGCCGCGCACGATGCCAACCGATCCCGAGGGATGGCGCTGCGCCACGAAGCCGGTGCCGGAGAGAATGCGGGTGAGCGCGTCGGTTTTGTCGAGGTCGCCCTTGGCGCCCTTGCTGCGGGCGTTTCGCAGATCGCCATCCAGATATATGAGTGGCACGCCGGTCTGGGACGCATAGGCGTCCAGTGCGGATTTGAGGCTTCCGCCCGGAATATCGAAATCGGCGCTGAGCGCGCTCGATGTGAGCGCAAGAATGCTCGCCGTTCCGGCCAGCAGCGCCTTGAAATTCGTGTTCATGCTACCCCCCTGTCAAAATTCAATGTGAAATCACGATGCGGTCGCCATCTTTCGTCACTTTGAGCCCCAGCATCGCGCGCGCGACTTCGGCGAAATCGACAAGGCCGTTCTTCGGGAACGTGCCGCCGATGGTGCGCGAAGCCGCCGCCGGATCGGCAATGATCAGCTTCTCGCGGTTGTAGCGATTGAATTCGTCCGCGGCAGCGGCGAGCGTGGTGCGATCAAACACCAGTACGTCGCGGCGCCAGCTCATTTGCGCATCAAGCGCGCGCGGCTGTACTTTGGAAACCGTGATGGAATCCGGCGTTGTCACGGCGACATCGCCGGGTTTGAGAACCACCGGGCGCGCGCCCTCATCCGGTTCAAGGCGGGCGCTGCCTTCGACCAGCGAAACCTTGAGATGCGAGCCTGTCTTCCGGACGATGAATTTCGTGCCCAGATCGACGATGCGCAGATCGTGCGTTACCACCGTGAACGGATGCTGCGGATCGTGACGGATCTGGAAATAGGCTTCGCCCTTGTCGAGCCAGACCTTGCGCCCGTCTCCCTCGAAAGCCACGCGCACGGATGTGTCGGTGTTCAGCTCGATCTGCGAACCATCACCCAGACGCACGGTTTCGTGCCCGCCCAGCGGCGTTGCATATGTCCAGGCACTGGGCGCGCTCTGCCAATAGAACGCGGTTGTGGCGATGGTGGCAACGCCGATCGCGGCCACACTTTTTCGCAACAGCGACAACAGGGGTGCGCGCGGGGATGGCTCGGCGGGCCGTATCGAACGCAACACCGAAAGCCGCTCGGTCCGGCCCCATGCCGCTTTCAGGCGCCAATAGGCGACGCGGTGAGCAAGCGATGCGGCGAGCCATGCGTCAAGCGATGCACGATGGGCCTCTGTCCAATCGTCGCGATCCTGGCGCTCCAGCCAGCCTGCTGCTTGCGCATCGGTCTCTTCGGCGCGGACTATATTTGTGTATTGGTGATCGTCCATCGCCTACTCCCCGCCGTTTTCGCGATAGAGGCGGCGCGCGAGCGATGTCATCGCCTTGGCGAGATACTCGGCGACAGTGGCCTCGGCCAGACCGAGGCGTCGGGCAATTTCCCGGCGCGGCAGACCCTCGACGCGGCGCAGCAGCAATACCTCGCGATAACGCGGCGGCAATTGCTCCACCGCATCGCGCACGCGGCGCAGCTCGTCGCGCGCGAGCACATTGCGGTCCGGGCCGGGTTCATCGGCGGCGATACCCAGCAGATCCAGATCCGCGACGGTTTCGATCGGCACGACATGTTCGCGGCGGCCGCGCGTGATAAGCACGTTGCGCGCGGTTGCGAAAACGAATGCCTTGGTATGCGACGGCGGCTCACGGCCAGCCGCCTCGCAAACGCGCATATAGACTTCCTGGCGCAGATCTTCGACGCCACTGCTGTCCCGCCAGTTGTGACGCAGATATTGCATCAGCATCGCCTCCAGAGGCAGAACCTCGCGCACGAACCACGCCTCGACCTCGGGTTCGGTCATTGCCAAACCCGGCGGCCGCGCAGCACCCTCACGATGGCTGTCTCTCGTTTCGGTCATCCCACGAACCTTGCCCGGCCACAGGGCCATGCAAAGAGCTTCGTTATCTGAGACTCATCAGATGGCAGTCTGTAGGGATGGCGGCGAAAATAAATCTCGCTCGGGAAAGATTATTGCTGACTAGCCCCGGTCGGCTCACCCATACCGACGGCAGATGGGCCAGGCCGGCTCATCCCCATCGGCGATGGCCCCCGTCAAGGACGACTTAGGGCCCGCACGAAGTTTACACTCCGGCCACGCTTCACACGGGCCGAGGTCCGGGCCATGACAAGTTTAAGTACAGCCTTTACCGCTGCTGGGGCCCATCGCGCAGCGATGCCTGGGCCGGGCGCCCAGGCATAATCGAACCCGTTGGTTACGCGAACAAAAGCACCGCCTGTGGCAGATATCCGGCGTTATCCGCCCAGTCCGATTGCGATAGAGGCGAAGGGTCCATAGAAGCCCATATTCTGCGACTTGCGGGCATCGATGCCTGAATCCACTGCGCCGAAGAACATGTCGGCTCGATAGCCAAAGCTGACTTTCGCATTGGGGAATTTGAGCGACACGCCTGCGAAGCCCCCGAGATTTGGAACCACGACGGAGCGCGAGCGGGCAGGATCGGCGCTGTGGGCATAGACGCCATTGTAATGCGATTGAATGCTCCCTCCTGGATAGAGAGGGTGGTTATACAGAACATTGCGGAAGTAGCGGTCTGTCGTCTGGTGATGTGCCGTTGTTTTTTGCCGCCCAAACAGCACGGCGCCGTTCAAGCCCCAGTCGAAGGTGACTTCGGCGGAATCCGCGTCTCCCATGAGAGGGGAAGATGCATCCCAGGAAAGGGACGGACCAAGCCCCTGGAAACTGTGCTTGACGTTTGAAATCGCCGTAAAGGCATGAAATTTCGCATTCGGTACATATTTGTTCGGATTGTCGGGGTATCTGTCATACCACTGCAGATCCGAGCGCGCGTAAATCGTGGCGCTCTGGCGGGAGGTGAACTGTGCGAAGCGCACGCCCATCGAAAATGTCGAATTGCTCCCGTGCCCAAAAATGCCGAGCCCGACATCCTTTCCCGCCTGAAAATCCAGAACGGCATGGCTTTCGTACTGCTTTGCTCTGGTATCGGCGAAATTGGCGAGCGTGCTGTGCACGGGGGAGTGTCTGCCCAACAGATATTTCGAAGCAACGGGAAGCACCGTTTGATAGTGGACGTGTTTCTTGCCGTTCGATCGCCCATATCTGAGAGCTGCGGAAAACGCCCAATTGGAGCTTTCGGGCTCGAATGAGATTTTTCCTTCACCCCCATAAGTATAGCGCGGCGCGGTTTGCGCATCGATGGGAGACACCGGCGCGAACGGGCCGGACATGGATGCTCCCTGCAAAAAGGGCGGAACGAACCGATCGCCAGTACCATCCACGCGCTCCAATTGACCGCCAAATTCGACCCAGACGGTAGGGCTGTTCGCATCGTCATCGGCTGCCAACGCCGCGCAAAATCCGGAACCGCCAAACAGTGTCAACGCGGAAACGGTGGCCAGCAGTTGCCAACGGAAATTCGTGCGGCTTGCGCGCCCGGCAATCAATTCACTCATTGTGAAATCCCCCCATGTCGATTTCGTGTGTCAGCTGCTTCCCCATGGTGCTCACCAGTTCTTCGTGACGCGCACGCCGATCAGCTTCGGATCGGTGAGAAACACGTTCGTTGTAAGGCCGGAATCGTCGCTGTTCAGGAACGCGCCGGTGATGGCGGTCGTGTTGAACACATTCTTGTCGTAGAGCATCACCTGCCAGCCGTTCTGGTTGGTGAGAATCAAGGTGAGGTTCAGGTTGGCGTAACCGTGCAGCCGGTCATAGGAGAGGTCGTTGAAGACACGCCACCAGGAATCGGCCTGCCAATATCCATCCGCGCGTAGTGTTGCCGCCCAATCCGGTGAAACCGGCATGGAGTATTGCGCGCCGAGCGTGGCGGTGAAGGGTGGCGCGTTCGGCAGTTCGTTGCCGCCAAGATCTTTGGTAAACCCCTCGCCATTGTTCGGCGCGGTGGCGGGATTGTAGCCATAATACGATGCGCCGCTCGCAAGGGTTGCGGGATAGCCGTAGTTCGTTGTCGTGACGCCGTTGAAGAGTGAATAATAGGACTGTCCGGGGACAAGGCCGCTTGCGGGATCAGCAGCGCCACCCCAAGCAGCGTGGTAGGTGCCCTGTATCACGGGATCAAGCTGTGCGTTGTAGGCCGTTTCACAAGCCGAGACTGCCTGATTACCCTGACCATTATAGGATTGCAGCAATGCCGCCACGACATAAGTGGGCAGAACACAATTCGATGCCTGTGTCGCGAACGGTTTGACCACCAGCCAATCGGAATGGTTGGCCGCATCCGCGCGATCCATCAGATCGATAGCCCGAGAACCTTTCGCGAGCCTTGCATCTTCATAGCCGCCGCCGAAATTGAAACGCAGGCCAGGAACGGGCTCCCACGTCGCCTCAAGTTCGGCGCCCTTGATATGCGCATCGAAATTCAGGTTGACCGATGTGCGATCGACGATTTCCGAAATCTGATAGTTCTCGTAATTGTAATAGAACAGGCTTCCATTCAATGTGAGCGTGCCGTCGAGCAAGGTGTTCTTGGTGCCCAGTTCGAACGCATCCACAAATTCGGGCTTGAAGCCCAGCGGGTGCAGCGGGTTCTTTTCATCGGTTCCATAATATTGCAGAAGCACGGCGCCCGGCGGATTGGCGCCCCCGGCTTTATAGCCATGCGCATATGACCCATAGACCAGCGTCTGATCGGTGAAATCGAGTTTTGGCGTCCAGTTCGCGGCGAAGCGGCCGGTGAATTGGCCCCATTGCTGATTCACGACGCCGGTTTGCGGATAACCCCAGCCTCCCGCAAGCAATTCGCTCGGTATCAGCGGAAAATGCTTGCGATCTTCGGTGTAGCGCAAACCCGCGGTAAGCTTCACATCCTTGAATATATCGTAATAAGCCTCGCCGAAGCCGGCGAAGGAATTCAGCACATAGGGATTCTGGCTGAGAAAATAATTGTGACCGTTTTGATTGACGTTCGACAGCGGGTTGGGATCGATATAGCTGCAATAAGAGCTGCTGGGGGTTCCGCCGCCATTCGAGGGGTTGGAATATTGGTGCCCGCCCACCCCGGCAGCGCTCGCTCCATAGCCGAGGCATATGCTGTTGTCCGAAACGCCCGGCACCCACGAATTCGACGGAACACCGGTCGATGCAACATAAGCGAAGGCGGTCAGCGAGTTGATGAAGACGTAATAGTTCTCCTCCGTCTCATAATGCATGTAGTTGCCGCCCACGCTGAAATTGAATGGCCCGGCGAAATGTGATGAGAGACGGAATTCCTGGCTCAACTGCCAGGCATGTTCTTCCGACACGTCTTCGGCAACCAGGCGATCGCTGCATCCCAATTGCGGATCGCAGAACACGCCATTTGCATCGACCGCGCCGCGGGAGGGATCATAATAAACCGTTCCGTTGATATCCGTCAGGGGCGGCGCGAACACGCCGGGCGCGGTGTTGAAGCGGTTATAGTCTTCCGTCGAATAAAGAAAGTCGTGGTTGAACCCTGTCTGCGAAACGAAGGTCAGCGCGGGCGTGATGCTGTATTCGGCGTTCAGCTCCACGACATCGTTCTTCGCTTTATAGGAAGGATCGAGTTGGGACTGGATCTCACGCAAATTCGGAGATTGCGAGGTGCTTGCATAGGGATTGCTTCCGCTCATAAGCCCAAACCAGGACGGGCCGGTCCAATAGGGAAGCGAGAACCCGTTGGGGACTTGAAACGATTCCGGGGAATAGAGCGATGCAGGTTTGCAACCCTGGCTTAAATAAGAAGAACCGAATGTCCAGATATTGTTGCTGCCAAGTGCGCCACTTGCGTTCTGGACGACGGGGATTCCGTTGACTTCGGTTGGGCCCGGATCGGTCGCGCAAAGCTGTTTGCTGCTGCGGATACGATCATCGCTTTCGGAGAAATGTTCCCAGACGAGATAGGCCTGGAGGTTCTCGATTGGCTTCAGCCCGATGGTGACGCGGCCCGACCACAGATCGCGGCCGTCGATGCGGCTGTCGGTCGAGGTGTTGAAGGAATAACCCTGCCGCTTTGTCCATTCGCCCGCGAGGCGTATGTCCAGACGATCATCGACGATCGGAAGATTGAGCATTCCCTCAAAACGGTGCTGGTGATAATTGCCGATTTCGCCCGACGCCATGCCTTCGAACTGATCTGTGGGTTTGGCGCTCGTGAGATTGACCACGCCCGCGGTCGCGTTGCGGCCATAGAGCGTGCCTTGCGGACCACGCAGCACTTCGACCTGGGCGGTGTCATAAAACTCCTGCTCGAAAAAATGATTGCGGATGAACGGCGTGTCGTTGAACGCCACAGCCACGGCAGGATCGGTGGTGACGGAAATCGCCTGCGTGCCAATACCGCGCAACTGAATGGAGTAGCCACTGAAGTTCGTTTTCGTGAACGTCATGTTCGGGACCTGTTTGATCAGGTCCGGGCCGCCGGCGGTTTGCGTGGCCGTCAATTGTTCCTGGCTCAGTGCGGTGATCGAAATCGGGATCGACTGCACGTCGGCGCCGCCAAGCTTCGACGACGTGACGGTGACGGTTTCAACCGCGCGCGCCACAGGCGCTGCCTGAGCCAACACAAAAGGTTCGGTCACGCCCGATTGCTTGCCGCCATAAACGATGCCGATGGCGCCTGACGGGGCGCGCTGCATACTGAGCCCCGTTCCCTTCAACAGGCGCGAAAGCGCTTCGTCGGACGACAGCGGGCCCGAGGCACCGGCGGTATGAACGCCGCTGACCTCATCTTCGGGATACATGAGCGCGACCCCGCTCTGCTTCATGTAACTTTCGAGCGCAACCTTCAGGTCGCCGCCGGGAATGTTGAAGTTCTGCGCACAGGCGCCGGTTGCCATGGCGGCGGCGCACGCAGCCCCCGCAAGCAACGACGTGAGCAATTTGTGTCGATTCATAATCCCCCCTCTGGAGCCCTAAGCTCTTACGATTTGAAACGTTTTTCGCGGCGCGCGATCCGTTCTCAGCGCGATATGAAAATCCGATTGCCTTTTTTCTCGACGTGCAGCCGCAGGACTGTCTTTGCGAGAGCCGCAAAATCATCGACATCCTGTGCCGGGAATGTCGCCCCGATCCGCCGGGTCGCGGCATCCGGATCGGTGATGACGAGTTTGGTGTCGTTGTAACGGTTGAATTCGGCTGCAACATCGGCAAGCGTTGCGTGGACAAAGACCAACATGCCGCGCCGCCAACCCAGTTCGTCGCGCAATTCCTGCTCGGGCTTCCTGATCACCTTCAAAGAGCCCGCTGTCGCGATAGCCACATCGCCCGGCGACAGAACCGCCGATGATGGATGCGCGCTGGGCTCGGCCGGATCGACACGCGCAAGCCCCTCGACCAGCGCGACTTTGATTTCGGAATTGCTCTTTCGGATCGAGAATTTCGTTCCCAGATCCGTGACACGGCGGCTTCCCACCAGAACGGTGAAGGGCCGCGCCGCATCATGCTTGATGTCGAAATAGGCCTCCCCCTTTTCGAGCCAGACAGTGCGGTGCGCCTTGTCATGGGACACACGCAAAGAGGTTGCGGTGTTGAGTTCGATGCTGGAGCCATCGGCCAGCTTCAGAACTTTGCGTTCGCCCAAGGCCGTCGCATAACGGGTGTCGCCCGGCACGGAAAAATAACTGTAAGCGGCAGCACCTGTGACGCCGGCAAGCACCATTGCTCCGGCCACTTTGCGCAGCGCCGGCATCAACCGGCGCCTGGCCTCTGGAGCGTTCTCGGCGCGGGGCGCACGCAGAGCTGTGAGGCGCTCCATGCGGTTCCAGGCCGTTTCCAGCCTCCAAAACTCGACCCGGTGCGCCCAGGACGCGCCAAGCCATACGTCCAATTCCGATTGGTCAGCATTGCTCCAGGGCGTGAAATTCTTGCGTTCGAGCCAGGCCGCGGCACACGCCTCTATTTCCGCCGAGCCCTTGGGAGGTTGCTCGATCATTGGGGCTTCCTCGTATCGCCTGACTCGCCATAAAGCAGGTTCGCAAGCGTGCGCATTCCATGGATGAGGTGCTGCCTCACTGTGTCTTCCGCGATGCCCATTCGCGCGGCGATCTCCCGCCGGGACAGCCCCTCGATACGGCCAAGCACAACCGCTTCGCGAGACCGCGGCGGGAGCTGGTTGAGGGCGATCTGCAACCTGCGCAATTCTTCGCGCGCGATGACAACCCGGTCGGCGCCCGGCTCATCCATCGTGATGCCAAGCGCGTCCATGTCGGCCGCGCTTTCGATCGGCACCACGCGCTCCTGGCGCACACGGCTAATGAGCAGGTTTCGCGCGGTCGTCAGCAAAAACGCTTTGGCGTGATCGGGGATTTGCCGCTGCGCCGCCTCGCAAACCCGCATGTAAACTTCCTGGCGCATATCGCCCAGATCGTTCTTGTTGCGCCAGTTGTGATGCAGGTATTGCATTAAAATCGGCTCCAGCGGCAGAACCTCGCGGACAAACCAATCGTGAACGCCGCCCACGCTCATATCCGCGCCGAACGGCCGCAAATCGGCCTTTTCACGATCGGTATCCAGTAACTCTGCCATTCCCTAAAAGCTTTCCGCCTTCTGGCCTGCAGCTCAGGACTGCCCGCTTAGACGCACAACCGCGCCCACCGGGGTATAGGAGGCAAGAATAAATGTTGCACGGAGAAGGTTTTGTTGGGCGGCGTAATTTTATTTCGCCAACACGCGATCTTGTTTCGTGCGCAAAAGAAGAAGGGGGCGGCGGATTTCTCCGCCGCCCCTCGGGCGCTCATTGGGATGGGGCACTTTACCAGTTCTTCGTGATGCGGATGCCGAACAGGCGCGGATCGGTGACGAAGATATTCGTCGTCAGCGCGCTGTCGTCGGAGTTCAGGAACGCCCCGGTGATGACCGTTGTGTCGAGCGCACGAAGGCGTCGGCCGACGCGCTCGCTTTTATAGTCGATGGCCAATCCCAAGCGCAGACACCCGACGATCGGATATATGAGCCCTATGAATTCGAGAGGATGACTGGATTAGCCTGAGTAGGTATCATCCGAACCGGGTGCAGGCCACTATATAAACTCGCCGCGTCACGTCAATTATATCGATGTTCATCGCCGCAAGCTGGCGGATGTGCGCGAGACGTTCGGCTGGCCCGATCCGAGGCATGAGCGTTATGACAGCTTGCGGAGCGATATTCAGACCGGCTGAACGGCCGCTTTCGAGCGGTAGTGTGCAATCATCGAAATGGCGAATGTCGCGGAGCTTAGCAGCATCAGACCCGATGCTATCCAGAACGCGCCGCGTACATCGCCTGGGCTGACACCAAACGATGACAGAGACGGACCCGCGCTGAGGCCGAATAAAGTAATAGCGGTGCCGATCAGAACGGCTTGCCGTGTAGGCTCCATATCGATCATCAACCTGACTTGGTAGGGACTCAACGCCAGCCAGAAAAGCCCGAACGTAGCCGTCGCCGCCAAATAGACGGTCGAAGAACCGGCCGATGCGATCAGCGCGATGACGACGGCCTGGCACAAGGGACCGAGCACCGTCACGATCCGAAATGGAAGCCGCCAGGCAAACCACGCGACTGCAAACGCGCCAGCAACTTGAAATAGCAAGCTCGCCGACAGGGCGGAACCCACCAGATTGGGCGGTATGCGGTATTGCACGGCGATGCGTTCGGCATAATCCCAGGCGCCGCCAATGGCTGCATTTTGCAAGACGATCGCGAGCAGGATGCCGAGGACCGGCAGTGTCCAGACATTCTTTGACGAGTGGGCTTCTTCAACGCGCGGCGGATGACGTTCGGTCAACACGAAGGATGCAACCGCAGCAATTGCCGCCAGGCCAGCAAGAATGGCAAATCCGCCATCGGCGCCGACGCGCGGCAGGATGGAGACAGGCAGCGCATAAGCGAGGGCGGCCTGCGGTATCGTCTGTACTGCGAGGAACAGGCCGTTCAACCGATCTGGGCTGCGCGAATGGGTAATCACCACAATCGCAGCGCCCAGGATGAAGCCTTCGAGCAACCCTGCGACGCCGCGCGTGAAGAATAGCATGAACGGCGCATGGGAGAAATAGATCAAGCCATTGAAGGCCGCCAGAAGGAGAGAGCCGAGCGCGATCTTTCCGGCGATCTTGCCTTGCCGCAGAATCCGAACACCAATCGCCGATCCGATGGCGAGGGCCAGCACCTCAACGGTCGCCAACCGCCCCAGTGATGCTTCACTGATACGGCCTTCCTGCGTCAACGCTCCGAGCAGGACCGGTTGAATGCCAAGTATCATCAGCGATGCCGTGCCGATAAGCATGCTGCTGCCGACGACGAGCCAGGAATCGCTGGTTGTTTCGGGCGCCAGGCCGGATTCTAGTTCCAGCGCGGCCACGCCGACCGGTGCAGGTGCGGTCGAAAGCGATGCGCCGGGATCGGTTGAATCGGATGCCATGCGTCCTCGCTTTCAGGCTGAGTTTATCGTGCTCTTTTGCCAAGCCGCCGAAAATTCCCCGCTGTCGCCCGGCATCTTTCAATTTCGCCGCGGCCAATTATAATAGTCAAAGCTATCATATTCCAACTGGAGGATGCGATGTTTCGTGGCAATTCCCGCGACAAGGAGCTTCGCGAACGCGCCGAGGCGGTTATCCCGAATGGCATGTATGGCCACGAATCCGTGCGATTGCTGCCCGAAGATTACCCGCAATTTTTCGCGCGAGCGCAAGGCGCACGGCTCTGGGACGTCGACGGTAAGGAATATCTGGACTTCATGTGCGGCTATGGCCCCAACCTGCTGGGATACCGCAATCCAAAGATAGATGCCGCAGCAGCCGCGCAGACGCTGCTTGGCGATGCCATGACAGGACCGGGACCGGTCCTGGTGGAACTCGCCGAGAAACTGGTGGGAATGGTTGGCCATGCGTCCTGGGCGATGTTCTGCAAGAACGGCACGGACGCAACCACCATGGCGATGATGGCGGCACGCGCCCATACCGGTAAACGCAAGATTCTGGTCGCCAAAGGCGCCTATCATGGTGCCGCACCCTGGTGCACCCCTGTTCCGTCTGGGGTGCTGCCGGAAGATCGCGCGCATCTTCTCACCTATACTTATAACGACATCGAAAGCCTGGAAGCGGCAGTCGTTGCGGCGGGCGGCGATCTTGCGGGTATCATTGCGTCGCCCTTCAAGCATGATGCGTTTGTCGATCAACAGATGCCGGTTGCTGCCTATGCGCGGCGGTGCCGCGAGATCTGCGACGAGCGCGGCGCTTTGCTGATCGTCGATGACGTGCGCGCGGGCTTCAGGTTGGCGCGCGACTGCAGCTGGTCGCTGGTCAATGTGAAGCCCGACCTATCCTGCTGGGGCAAGGCTATTGCCAATGGCTATCCGATTTCGGCGCTGGCCGGCAGCGAGAAGGTTCGCGCGGCTGCGGGTTCGCTCTATGTCACGGGTTCGTTCTGGTTCGCCGCCGTCCCTATGGCGGCTGGTATCGCCACGCTGGAGGAGATCACCTCAAGCGACTATCTGGAAAAGATCGAAGTGCTGGCGGCCGTACTGCGTAAGGGCTTTGCGGACATTTCGGCTCGTCACGGTTTCGGATTGCGCCAGACCGGTCCGGCACAGATGCCGATGATGCTGTTCGAAGAGGATCCCGACTATCGGGTCGGATATGGCTGGGCGGCGGAAATGGTGAAGCGCGGCGTCTATGTCCATCCCTGGCATAACATGTTCTTTTGCAGTGCCATGACCAATGCCGACATTTCCCAGGCGCTGGACGTCGCCGATCAAGCCTTTGCCGCTCTGAAGAAGGGCAAGGATCTGCTTCAGCCCCATACTGGGCTCCTCGGCATGCTGGAAGCGCGGCACTAGAGAGCGCACCAATGAAAAACGCGGCACCCATTGCCGGGTACCGCGTTGGGATTTCCGTGTCTCAGAAGTGATAATTCATTTCCGCCCCAATCGTGCGCGGCTGGCCGATGATGCCCTGATAATAGCCCACAAAGCTGAGATCGAAAATGTCGAGGAAGTAGTGCTGGCCGGAAAGATTGCGAATATACCCGGCGACTTCCCACTGATCGTTGTCGAAGGAATAAGCGACCCGCGCGTTTTCCAGCCAATAAGGATTTTCCGTCAGGTACGGACTGTTTGCGACGTCGAAGTACTGATGGCTTTTGTAATTCGCGTTAAACTGGAAATCCAGATGGCCCTCGTCGAGGGGAACGGTGTAATCGGCGGCCAGCGACATGCTCAAATGCGGCGCCAGCGGTAACTGATGGCCGTGATAGCTGTCCGGCTGCGCCGGGGTGGAGTCATCGGAGTCCACCTTGGCCTGAAGAATGCCTAACTGCGCAGACAGAGTGAGATTGTCCATCGGCTTGCCGACAATCTGCAGATCGGCACCTTCCATATGTGCCTTCCTTGCATTGGTCAGGATATTCGTGCCGAGAGGCTGGCCACCGGGAATCGGACTGGGAATGGGAACAAGAATGAACACCTGAAGATCACTATAGTCGTTGTCGAACAGGGCTGCGTTGAGCAACAGACGATCATTAAAGAAGGTGGACTTCAAGCCGGCTTCATAAGCGGTAATTTTCTCCGGCTTGATCGGCCGCAACTGAGCGGAGATCTGCGCAGCAGCAATCGGGATAAAGTCCGGCGACGGTGCAGATGCAAGGAAACTACCGTTGAAGCCGCCGCTCTTGAAACCGGTCGACACGCTTGCATAGGGCATGACGGTGTCCGTCAATTGGTAGTTCAGCGCCGCCTTCCAATTAAACGATGTGTTGCTCAGCTTTCTGTCGAAACTGTCGCCAGGCAGTGGAAGAATGGGAATAATGGGGCCCAGATCGTCGATACCCCCAACCTGATACTGAGCCCCCGCGGCATACTGAAAGCTTTTGCTCTCGCCCGTGAAGCGTGCGCCAAGTGTTAGTTTGAGCTTGTCGGTCAACTTATAGTCGCCCTGACCGAAAATGGCGTAAGAATTTGTGACCTGCCTGCTATTGTCATAGTCGATTTGCGTGCCGACTTCAGGCAACGAACCGGCGCCCTCGCCAAAGAAATTGTCTGCATCCAGCAACACATAGAGCGGCTGATTTTGGCGCAAGGTTTCGCTGAGGTAATACAAGCCCACCAGCCAGTTGTACGTGTCCGTCGATTGAGACACGCGGAATTCTTGCGTGAACGTCTTGGAGTTCACTCCAAAATCGATCTCCAGAAGTCGGTTGGGCGATGCATCCGTTTCTTCGGGATGGATTTTGTCGTTGTGCTCGAAGGCTGTCAGAGAGATGAAATCAAACGAGCCCAGCGCATAGTCTGCCCGCAACGATCCACCCCAGTTGTGCACCTTCAGGTGTTCCTGGCGATTAAAGGCGCCTGCATAGAACTTTTGCGGCGTGCCATAGCCGAAGATATCCACGCAGCCACCCGTCCCATTCTGCACATCGGAGACGCTGCAGGGGTCCCCTGAATTGGGATTGAGCGCACCCAGATGCCGGTATTCCGCGGGGCGGTTTGCGACCGATCCACCGTGGACATTGAGAAGCAAGCTCAGATTTTCGATCGGCTTCCAATCAACAAGAGCGCGACCGGCTATGTTGTTCGCTCCGTTCTCGCGCCCCCCGGTCAAGGCGTTGTAGGTGTAACCGCCGGAGCCGTTTTTCACGACCGCAACACGTGCATCAAGCCCATCGGTGATCGGACCGCCGACGGCGCCTTCGAGCTGATAGGTGTTAAACGACCCATACTCGACGTGGAAATCTCCGGTGTAGTAATCTGTTGGCTTGGCTGAGATGAAGTTGATCGCGCCGCCGCTGGTATTACGACCATAGAGTGTGCCCTGGGGACCTTTAAGAACCTCGATCCGCTCCAGATCGAACGCCTGGAAGGTTTGGGAGGCCGGCGAACTCAAATAAACCTCGTCCATGTACACGCCATTCGGCCCGGCGTTGTTGGTGTCGTAATCATTCAGACCGACGCCGCGAATGGAAATAATCGGCTGGTTGCCCGCGCCAGCCGGTAGCGCAATGTCGACATTGGGCGAGAATTGACTGAGGTCGGTGGACGACTTGATACCGAGATCCTGAATGGCCTTGGCGGTGAAGGCCTGTACAGTGATCGGGACGGTCTGAATATTTTCGCTGCGTTTCTGCGCCGTAACCACCACGGTTTCGATACCGCCATCGGTTGCAGAGGTATCTTGCGCCAGTGCGGCCGTGCCGCAAAAGAGAGCCACCACGCAGCAACCAGAGACAAATGCACGTGAAACAGCCATATCCCGCTCCTGTTTCGCAACTGCGAGAATGATAGCTATGGCTACCGACTAGGCAAGTGGCTTTTGCGCAACGGATCGCCAAATGATGCACGATACAGGGCCACCATATAGCTGATTTCAGCGGTAATTCTGTTGGCGTCGAGCTCCGGCTGGTCCATGATCAATTCGGTCGACGCATACATCACCTCCACCGAAAGGGTGGCGCCGATCCGCAGATCCCTTTTGTTGGCCCTCGGAAAGGCCGCCAGCATCCGCCTGTAGATGCGCTCGGCAACTTCTTCGCGCGATTCGATACGAACCTTGCTCAAGGCTGGCACGGCCCGAAGCGCGCGCAGCACCCAACCTCCGCCAGGAAATTTTCGCGTGATCGTATTGACCAGATTCAAGACCTTACGATTGCGCCTTGCTTCGTCTTCAATGCTGACGAACGCGTCTCCTGCCCTCTCGATGTGCTCAAATACAACTTCATCCTGCTCTTTCATCAACTGTGCACCGAGCTCCTTCAAGAGCGCGTACTTATTGGGGAAGTACCGATAAAGTGCGGGAGGTGTCAGACCAGCTCGTTCGCAGACGAGGTTCGTTGACAACCGCTCAACGCCGACCTCCTCAAGCAACTCGCCCGTGACATCCAATATCATGTCATAGGTCACTTGCGCTCGGTGCTGCAGCGGCTTTGCTTTGGTTTCGAGTTTAATGTTGGAGTGGCGCGATGAATCGGCCTTCTTGCGGCGTGGCCTTTTCGACATCCGAGCGCAACTCCTTTGGTGGGCGGGTGTATGGACGGTGGCTTATATCGAATTGGTGTCACGCCGACAAATGGAGGTTAAAACGTTATTCCAGCTTAGCCCGGATCGATGATGGGTTGATCGGCGGATTAACAGCGTTGCATCTTCTGAGCGAAATCGTCTTGTGCACCCTTGTCGATGTGAATATTGCGATGGAGATGTTTGCGCTGACCAAAAACTCGGTACCCACACGTTCGAAGGCGAGCGGACCGGACCCATGTTTGCATGGGCGGACAAAAACAATTCTCACAAGTGCCTAGAAGCACCCGCGGGCCCTTAAGGTCTGCTACCATTGATGCAGTGGTTGAAAGCAGGCTGCGTTGAGGGAGAGCGTGTCGAGCTACCCAGCCTCGCGGCGCTTGTCGACCTGCCACAATGCAACGCGCTTGCTCGCAGTGCTCTGTCCTGTCCATGGAAGTCCCAAGGTACAAAAAAACCTAGGGTTCCCTCAAATATCTTGTGACGAGTCGTTTGGGCGACGTTAGACGAGAGCAGTCCAAAGAACGTTGATAACAATCGTCGGATGAACGTTGTTCACTGTATCTTTCGCCATCGGATATGAGTTCTACCAGGTTGCCACATTTCTACCAATCACCTGAGCAACGCTATGATCATTTAGGCATTTTCCCAAGAATTGGAGCCTGCTCAAGTACTATGGTGGAACGCAAATACCATTTCAGAATGTTTAAGTAGTGGATAAGTACTGCCAAGTCTTCAAATCCCGGTGGAGTTGTCATTGAATACTTCGGGTATACACAGGGGCGGCAATATGAAGTTTAAGGCAGCACGGAATGGAGGCGGTATCGAATTTCAGGCCTGGATCTCTGGAGATGGTGCGACCGCTGACTTCGCTCTTTTCCGAGATGACGGAGCTCCAGTTCCTGCGAATAAGCAGCCGGATGAAAGTTGGAATTTCATTGTTTCATCAATGGACTTGCAAGACAAAAGTGGATGGCCGTCAGTTGGTTATCCAGTTCTGAAGACAATCGAACCCACCTGGCTCAGCGGCACCCCGACAGTTCATCTGACAGCGGCACAATCCGGCGTGCGTCTTAAAAATTATGACGTTACGGGAAATGATCCCACGTTGCTCACTACAGCTTCGTCCAATGGGAAGACGATCGCCACAGCATTCAGATTGGAAATCCAATGAAAGGCAGACGGCCACGGCGGCCGGCCACATCCGCTCTGCTTGTAGCATCGTCAATGCTGTCCGTCTCGATTGCGCTGGCAGATGGAGACAGCGACCCCGCGACAACATCATCCGACCCGAAAGGACAAGCCTTCCAAATCATCGACGACGAATCACAGAATAAAGATATTTTTACGTTCGACTATGGTGTGCCTAGCTCACCTGCGCTGAAACTTGTGAGCGCTAACCCCGACAAGTTTAAGACCTCAACGGCATTAAAGCCTTACGTATTTTCCGTCCCAACCGATTGGGGCGGGGCGACGGGAGCAGACGCGTTTGCTGTCGACCTTTCTCCCTATTGGCTATTCGACACAACCGAACACAACACCTATAAGCACTATAGGGCAAGCAATGAGGGATTTGGGGACACCTTGCGGTCGCGGCTTCGTTTCAGTGCGGCCCTGACACCAGGCACAAATGCGGGTGGTGTTACAAGCAAACAGTCTCCCTCAAAAATGGGAATTGGACTGAGCACGTCCTTGTTGAGCGAAGATGATCCTGCTTTGACGCCCGACTTAGAGGATTCCGATAAGACTTATTGGGAAGGGTGTATCGCTCGACTGAAATCCCAAGTTGGGAACGAATATGACCAAGCGCTGGCAAGTGAGTGGGGAAGTACCCTAATAACTTTAGCACAGTTAAAGGCCTCGATCACAGATGGTCAGAGCGAAGCGAAAGCTGGGAATCTCTCACCGGAAACCGGTAGTGCAATTTATCGTTATCTCGATAAGTGCCTGAATGATACTAAGTGTGCCGCGATAAGCCCTGCGCAAATTCGGACGATCCGCGACAGGGACAATTCACTCTCTAGAATCTCGGCGGATCAGCTCAACAATGTCCAAGATTTAGTTGCGAAAATGGACCGTACTGTTGGTTCAGCGAATGATCTACTGCTCGCGGATTTTGGTAAGGGCATTTCAAACTGTATTGCAAGTACTAACCTCCTTGCGCAACATGCACCATCGTTAGACCTTGGAGGTGGGGTTGATTGGCAAGGCACGCCAGGAAAGATCAAGGGCTTTTCCAAATCAACAGAAGTTGTTTGGGCTGGTGGGCGCTATCCCATAGCTCGCTTCTTGAGGCCAGGCAAAAAGGCCATAAACGCCAGCGATAAACCAGAAGAAGATGAACTAGACTATTTTTTGATTGGCGGCACGCTGAGGGCAAGTTGGAACGAGCAATCGCCTACAGGAGACAAGGATACGCCCCAGATATCTGCTCGAACTCTGCAAACATTTGCCGGCCTAGAACGACAAACGTTAGGTTCGCTCCTATCTGCAGAAGTTGGCTACACTGAAGTTCACGCAAACTCTGCTGCACAGTCGAATTTTTCGAAGTCGGGAATTCGGTGGTTAGCTAGTGCGTCGCTGAAACTTGGAGATTCGCTCCAAGGCGCAATCGCACAAATACTTTCTGACTTTGGTGACTCTCAATCGCTATCAAATGGCGCTTGGCTCAATGTCTCATACGGCACTGCCAACGGGAATTCTTCTAGCCTGAAGGATAGAACTTTTTTGGTGTCTCTGAGCTTTTCAGAGAACCCCGGAGGCACTCTTGGAGATGGCACGGGGGACGGAAGTAGGAAATAGTTATGGAATCATGGATCAGCCCAGTTGGCAAAGGAGACATAGGCTGGTTCGAAGAATGCTTCTCTGGCTCTATTAATTTAGCTTGTAAGGGTGTGCGGGCGACTTTGGCTTTCGCCATCCAGGTCACTCACACCTTTGGGTTGGGCGTTCCGCCAAATCTCGTGACTTCATACTACTGGCGCGTCTGAGAGTGTGGCCTCCCCGGGCAACGTCGCTCTAATCATTGCTGCTAGCTTGTCTTCGGCCTTTCCAAGGTCGGCTGTGTCCCAAACTACAGTGTTCATGTGGTTGGTGTCGAAATGCGTCTTTTGCTTGACCCACTGTTTCTTGGAACAAGCATAAATAACAGGGTGCCCTAGCCCTAGACGAGCAACAACAATCGGGTCTTTTGTTCGAGGACGCATTCGAACTAATGATGAAGCGTGCCGGTTGTTCGTACAGATGGGTGCATGAGATCGGCCTGACGCGCATCGAAGTTCGTTATGAGAAATCCCTTCCCGAAGCTTCTGAGTGTGTTCGCAATCTCAAATCGCCCTGTTTCCAATCGCGAGTACCAAACGAAGCCCTCGCGCGCAGAGAAATCATGCGCAGCTTTCTCCGCACTGGCTTGAATGGGATTCACATCATGCGCGATGAGGATGTGAAACGGATCGACCAAGATGTCGAAAATGGCTTCCAAAAAGTCTCTCCCCATCGCCAAGACGCCTCCCGCTCTATTTAACATGAGTAAGTTCCATGGCACGAAACGAATGGACCCGCTGGGGGCGCGGGGAGTGTGTTAGCTACAATCTTGAGATTGGCGATTCCTACGCGCGGTTTCATGCGAGTGTGGTGCGCAACGTCTTCGATCACCAGCGCGGCATGTATACCTGGTACGCGTCGATCAACGGCTGCGAGAGCAAGCAGGATGACACCTGCGAACAGGCGATGGCGGAGATTGAATTCGAACTGAAGATCACGGGCGACGTATTTGTAGAGACCTACAAGGGTTATCTGGAAAAGCGCGGAAGTAATGCTTTCTCCCTGGCCGTCGACGCCCGGAAACTGCGCCCTTCTGACGAAATTTAATTGCGATGGGACGGCGGAACTTTCACGGAAAAGTCGAAACCCTTGCGGATAGCTGTGAGGCTGACTACCTCGTCACGGTAATGTGCCAGCGATGCGAGACGCGCAAAGAGATGCATCCCTACAAGCTATTATCGGCGCACAATAGACTGGCTTCGGCAAAGCTGGATACCGAATTGCCGGGGTTCTTTTGCCTGACCTGTCGAAGCCATGTGAGCGTGACCATCACTTGTACGCACAAGCATCCGGGCGATCTGGGTTAGGAGTTCGATATGTGCGGCAAGTTCACGGCGATGATGAGCTGGAAGGAATATTGCTTCCTCGCCGGCGTCGGCACATCCGGCAGCGCAGAAGTGGGCCCGGATATGATGGACCCGCAAAAACAGCTCGGCAGCTTCACACCCATGAGCAGCCTGCCAGTTCTGCATCTCAACCCGGTCGGAATGCGTCGCATCACGGCGATGCGTTGGGGTTGGTACGATCACAAGGCGGCCGATCCACGGCGCAGCTTCAAGCATCATCACGCGCGCTCCGAAGAAATCGATCGCACGCCGACCTGGACAGATCCGTTCCACACCTCTTCACGCGGCGTCGTGTTCACCAAGTCCTTTAACATCGGCGAGGAATTGCCGAACAAAAGCGTGAAGCAATGGGTATGCAGCCGCGCCGACGGTCAGCCGGTCGCCATTGCGGTGATCTACTCGTCCTGGGACACCATGTTTGGTCTCTTGAAAACTTGCGTGATGGTGACGACGCAATCCTTTGTAGCGGCGCGGAAATCAAAACTTGGCTTGGCGAGACGCCCGCTACGCCAGCGGAATTAAAGTCTCTCTTGCGGCCCTTCGATGGTTCGCTACTCATCCGTGAGCAGGAACCGGGCGGGCCTCCGCCCAAGCCAAAGAAACGCAAGATTGAAAAGCCTGCCGCTCAACCATCCCTCGATCTCTAGCGGGAGTGTTGCCATGGAAAACCAAGATCCTTTCCATAGCCATCATCGGATCGGTGAGATCGGCCCGCTTGTCGATGGCTGCCGCATTGAGCTATTCGACAGCGACGGCGAGGCGATTGCCAATTTCGTTTTCGCTTCGGACGAACAGGCGAGAAGGGCTCATAAGGCCCTCGAACTGGTGATGGGAGAGGCGTTCTCGGTAACGAGAGCCGATTGAGGGGTAATCGCGTGTCACAGGAACCAAAGCGTATCCGCATTCCCAGCGGCGATACTTTCGAGCGCAAGCGCCTTGAAGCATTGGGTTATTTCATTGAGAGCGGTGATGGCCAATATCTGGTGATGCGGCTCGATCATCCCTCTGGAATTTTCACACTGAGCGAGAACACCAATATGCACGGCAAGCCTGCTGCATAACTTCGTTTTCGCATATGCAAAATGAATGGGGACCCGGCAACGGGGGGCGATGTCGGATCCCCGCGCGCCGTAGTGTGTGAGGGGGCACAGGGGCCGGCGCGGCAATCGGTTGAATGTAGCAAACCGAATTTCGTTCCGGGTTTCGGATCGAATTTTTTTGGCTCGCGTTTAACCAGCGGGTCGCTGTTCGGGCGATGAGGTGGCGCTATGGACGATCGGGAAAGGTTGATATTGCAGGGCGCACAAAACGCCTGGCCGCAGGCAATCTCGATTGCACAGTATCGTTTGCGCCATATCGCCGACCGGCTGGCAGAGAAAGACCTTCTCGAAAAGCGGGAATTCAACGGCGGGCAGTTGGGTTACCAGATCACGACCAAAGGGCGCGACCAGCTATCTGAACGCAATCGCAGCATTCATGCCCGCAACGTCGATACGGCCGAGAAGATGCTGCGTCAGAGCCTGGGTATGAAGCTGCCAAAGCTATTGGCTGTCGGCGACGCCAAAAAATCTGCGAAAATTATTCCACTAGCTCGTAAGCCTTTGCGAGGAGCGCAATGACGGTGCTCGCGGCAGCGTAGCATTTTCCGGCGGGGTCGGGACTGAGAAGGTTCACGGTCCAGTTCACGCCCATTTGGTTGGGCTCGTGGCGCACGATTTCGAATTCCGAAGCACCTTCACAGCACGACTCGCACCTGAACGCTGCCGCGACTTTCTTTCTGAGATCGTCGCGCGATACCGCTGTCTTTGCCACGCTTCCTTGCTAAGAAACTGCGACCCTCAGCCAGCAGGCCGCCGGACGATTTGGGTATCTACCAGCGGAAACGTCTCGCACGATTAACTTGGCGCCAATTGGAACTCTAGTCTCCGTGATGTCGCGCTTCTCGTTATAGTCGGTAACCGGCGATTCCAGATTCCTTTGGAAGGCGGTAGCCGCATAACCCACGATTACGACGTGGCGCTCACGATTGATAATTTCGACGGTATCCCCAATCCAAGACTTGTCGCAAGGAGCACCATCATGTTCGACGTAGACGTCTTTTGTCCATGAATTGCTACCGGGATCAAAATAGCCTGCAAAAATCCATCCAGTCCCGCCCGGTATGACAAATTGCTCGCGCCTGGATTGTTGCCAAATATAGGTACCCAGACCCAACACCCCCACGAGGAACGAGCTGATCACGATAAGCCTAAGCAATCGATATGCATTAGCTGGCCCCAAAGTCTTGGCAAGTTCACTGCTAATAACATCGCGAAACAACAGAAATACAATCCCGAGGGCGATTCCTGCCAGCCCGGCAATTTTGCCCAACTGAATCAGGTCGACCATTTTACAGCCCCGGCCTTGATGTTTGATACACATCGCGGTGTAACGTCGTCAGAAATCCCGCCAACTCCTCGACTGAGAACCCCCTGAGATTATAGCTTCGAAGGTGGGCAACTTTCTGAGGCGCCAAATCCAACTTGCCGGCGGCCGCAGTGCGCAGCAATTTCTGGCTCTTAATCGCGCGATTGATCGCATAGGCGAGTTTCAGCTTGGTCTGCCGCTGCGTCGTCACGACCGGGTCCTGCGCCCAGAATGACCCCTTCGCTCGTCTTCGTTTCGACATGGCTCACCCTCCGCCATTGCGAACCCAGTGCTGGAGGGATTTTTCCGCGCCCGAACAGTAAACGCAATGCGACACCTTCGGCCTGCGCAGTATAATTACAAGTAATCGCCCGCCCATACCTGCTGCTACCCACATGAATACTTTGTAGAATTCTTCAAATGCGACTGTCTTGCGTCATCGTCCCGCTCAGAACAGGAACGCCCGTGAGCCGGACAAAAGCCGTCAGCCCAACAGCAATCGCACCCACAATTGCCGACACGAACTGCCATGCAGGAGACGGCACAAAGAGAGTCGAGAATTGTTGTGTGGTGTAATAACCGGTCAGCGTTGCCGGCGCGACGAAGAGGAGCGCCACGGCATAGCGCAAGGCTTTCGGTTGGCGGCTATTCCAAACCGATTGCCCGATACCGAACACGATGGCGCCTGCCACACATCCGACAGCGAATGCGACGACCACCCCGCTACCGGAATGGAGTGCCGCAAAACCGCACCAGAAACCAACGGCCACCGGCAAAGCGTAAACAGCGGCCTTGTAGACCAGCACGCAAAACGCACCGATCCCAAACAGAGCAAGAAGGAGTCCGAATACCATTGTACGTCACTACAGGACAAGAACATAACGGGAACATACTCATGGCGTGGTGTCCAGACTTATTCTTGGTACGCGTGTTCGCCATCCTGCGGTCGTTTCCAGACAAGGTTGGCTTCGCCCTGCTTCGGGCTTTCGAACAACGCGACATTGAGCGGTGCCGCCATGAATGGATCGTCGAGCATTACGCTGAGATATTCGCGCGAGGCGTCGCCTTGGCTCACGCGGCGCCAGGCAACGCCCAGTTCGCATTGACCTGACATCACCCGAAAGTCCGGCGCACGCTCGTTCTCGCGCTTGTCGTTTGGCACGAAACGGGCCTTCGTCTGATTGGTAACAGTCTGGATTGTTCCGGACCATCCGTCGGACGTGCGGGTGAACTTGCCGATAATCATCCTGCTTCTCCTTTTATCTTTAATTCCCTGTCTCTACGTGCCTTCGCGAAATCTTTGTCTGACGCCAGAAACGCTTCCAGCATGAACGGAATCAGATCGCCGACCTTCTCGGTTTCGCCATATGTCTCCCGATAGCACTGCGCATATCTTTCCAGCGTTCGGTACAAGTCAGGCGTCACCGATACGGCGATCCTCACCGATGTTCGTGCGGGAAGCTTGGCGAGCTTTAAACCGGGCACGTTGTTCAGCCTCGATATGGCTGAAGCAGAAGATCCTTCGACAACAAAAGGCGCAAAGAAAATCCTGGCCGAACGGTTATGGTGGGCTGCAAGTTCAAATTGCGTTGCGTAATTTTCTGACCTGCCTGATTGGTGCTGTCTTGCGCGGATTCCCGTAGCGCCGTCAGCAGATCATCGTTGCTATTATTGACCGATAGCTGCGCCCCAACGCCCAGCAGGGTCGAAAGGGCCACACCCTTGATAAGCCTCCAGGTGTGATAATCGACTTCATCTTCAAGACCCGCATAGCCTTCCGTGTCAGTGGCAGGGGTATTGTCGATCTCGATGGACGTACCGTTGGGCATGACGATACGTTGCCAAACCACCAACGCGCGGCTTTGCCCAAAGGCCACGACGGAATCGACCTTGCCCAGCAATCTTGAACCTTGGGGCACAAGCAAAACCGAGCCGGACAGATCCCACAGGTCCTGAGTGACCTGCGCGATCGCGAGACCCGGCAAATCGGAATTGATGCCCGTTATCAGACTCGCGGGGATGATCGTCCCTGCAAACAGTTCGTATCGCGAAACGGGGTCCACCAACCCATGTGCGCTATAAATTCCGCCATCATCCCGCTGACGCGTGAAATCGAGCTTGTGCTGCTGGCCGTTCTGATCGTCGGCAAGCGTTGAAGTCGCGTACGAATTGTTCGTCGATGGTGGCGAATCTGATTGTCGAGCCGGTGGCACGACCTCCGACCGCCCTCCCCCGCTTACCTGAAACATAACCTTCGCCTCGCGCGCCTGCTGGGCAAGCTGGGCCTGCCGCAGACGCTCGGCATGTTCGGCGTCTGCTTCGCCAAACGAGCCCGATACAGGGTTCATGCCAAGTTGCCTCTCGCGGCTGACAATCGATACGCCCAGGTCGCCGGGAAGTGGCGGCCCCAGCTTTGGCGGCTTCATCTTGTCGTAATTTGATGGAAGAACGGCAACCGCGTCGGCTGTGGGCTTGGCATCCGTGTTGAAGGTCTGCTCCCCGCCCACTTTGGCTTTCGGCGCTTGTACGCGCAGCGCGAACCACGCCGCGCCACAAACAACCACAATGACCGCCGCAGCCGCGCCGATTACGACGTTGCGGCGGAAGCGCGTTACCCGCCGGGGCTTGCCACGCAGAACCAATCCTTCTGATTGAGGCTTTGGAGGCATTGAGGAATCGCTCATGGCGTCCTCGAAGACAAGCGTGCACCGCCGCGGCTGATCCGAACCACCTGCTGCTTGTCCTTGCCGAGACGGAGTTCGGCTGCGGAAAAAAGCTGATCGACGATGTAGTAGTTGCCGCGGGCGCGATAATTGACGAGATCGGTACTGCCACCCTCGCCCACCACAAACAGCGGTGGCGCATCTCCGCGATCCAGCGTCGCCGGAAACTCGATGTATACATGCCGGCCATCGTCGAAAGCGCGAAATGGCCGCCAAGTCGGGTTATCGCCGGTGATGGTGTAATCGAAGTTGAGGTTATTCAGCGAAACACCGGTCTCGACTGGCATCGCTGCTTTGGCTTCGTCGTTCTGATTTTTGAGTGCGATCAACTCGTCGGTCGGATACGTCCACGACAGGGCTGCCATGTAGGTGTGGTCAGTGCTTTCGAGTTCGAGGTGATAGCTGCGCCGGTCGGTGGTGATGACCAGATTGGTCTTGAGGCCCGAAGCGAACGGCTTGGCCAGGATGTGAACCTGCTTGTCCGCACCGGTGCCGCTGGTCGTATCACCAACCACCCATCGCACGGTGTCACCGGCCGAAATTGCGATCAGCGTTTCGCCGGGTTGAAGTGCAATGTCGCTCACTTTCTGGGGCGCGGCATAGAGCCGATACAGTGCGCCGGATGTGAACGGATATACCTGCATTGCGTTCACATAGCCGTCCCGCGTCGGCTCAATCAGGGCTTTGCGATCAGCCTCATTGACAAGCGCGGCCGGCATTGTGTGATCGACTCTGATGACTTCGGGGTAGGACTGAAGTTGTCCCGGCAACGGAAGCGGCTGCGCCACTGTCACGATCTTGACCGGCAGGGATGCGCTAGGCGCGACGGCCGCCGGCCTGAAGGCGGGCGTTGCGGGAGCCGGCGTTTGCGCGGACGCACAGGCCGATAGCAGGAACAAACCTGCCAAACCGAAAATCACACGTTGCATGACAATCTCCTTCATTGCGCGTCGAGTTCGCGCGACCAATCGATGGCGTTGACGTAAATGCCGAGGGGATTCTTTCGCAGAATCTCGGCGGTTGTCGGCGGTTTGGTGATGATCGTGAGAATTCCCGTCCAATGTTCGGTCGAAGCCAGCGCGTCGTGGTCGAAGTGCTGTTCGATCCATTTCACTTGAAACGAGCTGTCGGACATCCGCACAACGCTGGTCACCTGGATGGATACAGTTCGCTCGCCAATCCCTTTGAACGGATCGTGCTCCTGCGCGAATTGATTGAGAATGGCCGCGCCATGGTTGGTTGTGTAATCGTAGGCTTCGAGCCAGTTCTTGCGGGCAATGACGGAATCGCTCGAAAGCGAGCGAACATCGGTTATGAAACGCGCCAGGAACCACGCGACTTCGCCATCGGAGGGTTGGTAGTTGGCGATGGCAGGGGCGACCGCCTGCGCCTCCCCTAGCTTGTCCACCTTCACGACATAGGGAACGATGTGGCTTTGGGTCGATTGCCAGATGACAGATGCTGCAAGAGCGCCCGACAACCCCAGCGATCCGAAGGCCATCAATCGCCAGTTCCTCGCCTGCACGCGCGCTGAGCCGATACGCTCATCCCATATCTGTTCGGCGCGTTGATATGGTGTGACGGGTTCGGGCGTCTGCCCGTAGCGTTGTGTGGTACGTCGAAACATCAACTTTCGCCTCCATCGAGTTCGGGATTGGCACCATGACCCGGCCTGTCGCCTTCCTTGATCGCCTGGCCCACGGCGCGGGCACGTCCAGCCATTCGCTGGCCCCGCTGCATTTTGCGCGCCCAATCCGGCGCACTGCTCGGCGATGCCGGGTTGTTTGGGCTTGGGGGAGATGGTGACGGCGTATTTCCCGAGGCGAACGACGGACCGCTGGGCGGTGTGCTGCCGGATGACGATGGCGAAGCGGAAGCCGCACGAATTGCGGCCAGACCACTACCGCCGAGGCGTGCGGCACCTACAACAGCGCCACCAGCGAGCGCACCGGCTCCAATAAGTCCTCCGGCGGTCCCGATAGCAGTACCGGCCCCAAGCTGTGGCGCTCCGGCAACGAGACCCGTCGCGATCCCCGGCCCGAATATCCCAAGTCCGAACAACGAAATCGACGCCAATACCAGCGACATTGCATCGGCCAGCGTCGGATCGTGCCCTTGAAGTGCCGCAATGAACCAATCGAAGAATGTCGCGCCAATGCCGATGATGACGGCCAGCACCATTACCTTGACGCCGGAAGCTATCACGTTGCCCAGCACTCGTTCGGCGAGAAACGCGGTCTTGTTCCACAGCGCGAACGGAACGAGCGTAAAGCCTGCAAGCGTCGTCAGCTTGAACTCGATAATGATGATGAAAAGCTGAACGGAGAGAATGAAAAACGACAGAATCACGACGATCCAGGCAAACAGAAGCACCAGAACGGTGACCACATGGCTGAAGAAGGTCGTCAACCCCATGAGCGATCCAGCCTTGTTCAGCAAAGGCCATGCCGCCTGATAACCAATCCCCGCGATCTTGCCGGGCCGGAGCATGTCGGCGGCCGTGAATCCCGAATTGGTCGCATCGATGCCGAGCGTCGAGAAGGAATCGAACACGACCTGCGATAGTGATTGGAAATTATTGATGAGTAGCGCGAAGAAGCCGACATACAGCACCTTCTTGATGAGCCTGTAGAAGACATACGCCTCGCCATCCATCGCCCAGAAGAGACCAGCCAGGGTGATGTCCAAGGTAATTAAGATCGTCGACAGCCAGCCAACATCGCCGGACAGCAGCCCAAATCCACTATCGATGTAGTGGATGAAGGTCTGCATAAACTGATCGACGACATTCAAGTCGGTCATGTGCTTTACCTCGACGATTATTCGGCTACTGCGGCGTATAAGCGGATCCAGAGCCTGCGAAGTTCGCGAACTCCGCCTTTCCTTGCACTTCCGCTTCCTGCTCGTTAGCAAGCTGTAAGGTCTCGGCGCGATATTGAGCCGCCAACAGACTTTGCGTCTGTAATTGCTGTTTCGTGGACAGCGCCAGGAGCTGGTTGGTGGCCTGTGTTGCTTCGAGATTGCCAGCCGCTCCCTGGGACGCACCGACCAACGCCGAAAGACTCGCGCCATCGTTCTCCACGCTGCGGATAATCTGAGCGCCAACACTGAGAGTTTGCAGGATGGACTGCATTGCATCGGTCCAGCGAGTGAGACCGTCCGCCTGCAATGTCGCATTGGGCGTTCCGATGTTGTACGTCGCCGGCCAATACTGCTCGAACGCTGTTTGTGTGGTTCCCAGATCGAAACCGATGCCAAACGGTTGATTGATAATGGATTGGACCCCATTGAGATCGGATAGGATCGGACCCAATTCGTTCAGGCCCAGAGCCTGAAGGTTCTTGCCCATATTGGTGAGCATCGTCGCTTCATTTTGCAGCGACTGGATCTGGTTCTGAATTTGCTGAAGCTCGCGCGACGCTTGCAGGACATTCTCGGCGAAGTTCGACGGATCGAACACTTCCCATTGGGCGACGGCCGGCACGCTGAACAGCGCCACGGTAAGCGGTGTGGCAATATATTTGAGGGCACGTTTCATTTGAAACTCTCCTTTCTGGAAAACTCGGTGAGAAGATCGGCCGCCCAATCGAGCCCCTTGGCGGTCAGGAATACGTCAGCGAAATTTTCTTCGCCGAATTCGGAAATGATCTTATCGATAAGGGTTTGGTCAGAAGGGGACGACGAGCCACAGAAGGCGAGCGTAATCGCGCCAAGCCCTAGCTCAAACAGGCGGTTGCCGCGGCGGGATTGCAGATAATATTGCCGTTTGGGGATCGCTCTCGAAATCAACTCGATCTGACGGTCATTGAGACCGAATTGCTCATATGCTGCGCGCGACTGCGGCTCGATCGCCCGGTCGTTCGGCAAGAATATTCGTTGCGGGCAGCTTTCGATGATAGCTGGCGCAATCGAGGAATTCGCAATATCCGCCAGAGACTGCGTGGCGAATACCACCGCAACGTTCTTCTTCCGCAATACCTTTAGCCATTCCCGGATACGGGCTGCGAACAGCGGATTGTCGAGAAACACCCAGGCTTCATCAAGAATGAGAAGAGTGGGCCTGCCGTCGAATCGTTCTTCCAGTCTGTGAAACAGATAGGTCAGCACCGGCGGAACAACCACGGCCTGGTGCATCAGGGTTTCGGTCTCGAAGGACTGTACGTCCTTGAGGGCGAGACTGTCTTCCGCCGCATCGAGCAACCGGCCATACGGTCCTTCCAAGGTGTAAGGGAGCAAGGCTGACCGCAGGGCATTCGATTGAAGAAGTAGTGACAGGCCCGTCAGCGTGCGCTCCGCCTCCGGCGCCGTCGCCAGGCTGTTGAGTGCCGCCCAGATCTGTTCCTTGATATCCGGCGTGACTGTGACTTTCTCGTGATCGAGCAAGCCTGCGATCCAGTCAGCCGCCCAACTCCGCTCTGCGTCATTGTCGATATGGGCCAACGGCTGAAACGCCAGCGTTCCATCAGATCCCAGCTCGTGATGCGCGCTACCCATCGCAAGCGTTGCCACACGTGCGGACTTGCCTTTGTCGAAGATATAGACCTGCGAGTCCGGATACCGCCGGAACTGCATCGCCATCAGCGACAGCAAGACAGACTTGCCGGCGCCCGTCGGTCCGACAATCAGCATATGTCCGACATCGCCCACATGCGTTGAGAATCGAAATGGTGTCGAGCCGGTGGTTTCCGCGTAGAATAACGGTGGGCCGTCGAGATGATCGTTGCGCTCGGGTCCGGCCCACACCGATGACAAAGGCATCAGGTGGGACAGGTTCAATGTATGGATCAGCGGTTGGCGGACGTTTGCGTACAGATGCCCTGGTAGGCTCCCCAACCACGCTTCAACGGCGTTGATGCTCTCGCGGATGGTCGTAAAACCTAGTCCATTGATGACCCGTTCAATGAACCGTACCTTTTCATCGACAGTTGCGGCGTTCTCGTCCATCACCGTGATGGTGATGGTCACATAACCAAACGCAACATGATCGCCACCTAATGCCTGCAACGCCTGATCCGCATCCACGACCTTGTTCTCGGCGTCGGTATCCAGAAGCTGAACCGGTTCGTTGTGAACGACCTCGCGCAGCATCACGGCAATGGATTTGCGCTTGTTGAACCATTGCCGCCTGATCTTCACGAGCGCCTTGTTGGCCTCGGATTTGTCGAGTGCGATAAACCTCGTGGTCCAGCGATAGGGAAAATCGAGATGGTTGAGGGCATCGAGCAATCCGGGCCGTGTTGTGGTTGGAAAGCCGAGAATTGTCACCGTCCGCAAATGCTGGTCGCCCAGCATCGGTTCGAGTCCGCCGCTGACTGGCGTATCCGCCAGAATAGCGTCGAGATAGGCCGGAATGTCCGGCGGCAGCACGAGATGTCTCTTTACCGACACCGTTTGGTGCAGATAGGTCAGCGTTTGCGTGTCATCGAGCATTTCGATGTCGGCGACGATCTGGCCGAACAGATCGAATGCCTTATTGGTCTCGGCAACGAAGGCCGACAATTCGGCTTGCCAGTCGCGAGACCGCTGGATGTGATCGCGCTCGATCAAGGCACGCTCGGCACGCGAGGTCGCATCGGCCGGCGGCATGAAGACCAGAGTTAAGTAATAGGCGCTGTCGAAGTGCCGATCTGCTCCTACTTCAAAGCCCGCGAGCCGTTCGTCATCTACGAGTCTGGATGCAGCATCGGGGAAATCGCTCTCCGGATAGCCTGCCGCTTCAAAGCGGTCGGCCTCGAAGAACAAGGCCCAGCCGGAGCCAAATCGGCGCAAGACATTATTTATGCGGGCACACGCGGCGACCAGTTCGGCTTCGGTGGCGCTTTCGAGGTCGGGACCGCGAAACCGGAAGGTCCGCTGGAAACCCCCGTCCTTGTTGAGAACGATCCCGAGTCCCACCAATGCCGCCCAAGGCAAGTGATCGGCCAGGCGGTCGGATTTGCGACGGTACTCCCCGATATTTAGCATGACAGGTACGCCTTCTGACGAAGGTGACGCCGGAGCACCTCCGCGAAATCTGGATCGCGTTTGGCGGCGAACACGGCGATGGTGTGGCCCGCGGCCCAAAGCAGAATTCCGGCGATCCACATTCGAAGTCCCAAACCGAGAGCCGCTGCCACCGTTCCGTTGACAATCGCAAGTGCGCGGGGCGCGCCTGCCAGTAAAATCGGCTCGGTCAGTGAACGGTGCAGCGGTACCTCGAAGCCCTCGATCACGAGACGAGCGCCCCGCCGCCGAACGAAAAGAAAGAGAGGAAGAAGCTCGATGCGGCAAAGGCGATGGAGAGCCCGAGTACAATCTGGATCAACCGGCGAAGGCCACCTGATGTCTCGCCGAATGCCAGCGTCAGTCCGGTGATGATAATGATGATGACAGCGAGCGATTTGGCGACCGGCCCCTGAATGGAATCAAGAATGTTCTGTAGCGGTGCTTCCCAGGGCATGTCCGTGCCGGCTGCAAAGGCCGATGGAACGCAAGCTGCGGTAGCGATGGCGGTGAACAACGAAAGTCGGCTCAATCTCATGATGATCTCCTTCAGAGTGCTTGGAGGCGGGGCGAATTGAGGACGGTGAAGGCGTAGTCGCTATCAGCTGTCAGGCCGGTCACCTCGGCGATGGCTTCGACGCGGCGCGTGTTGCCGCGACCGCCGATGAACAACACAACGTCAATAGCCTCGGCGATCAAGCGGCGTGGAACCGTGACGACGGCTTCCTGAATGAGTTGTTCGATGCGGTAGAGCGCCGCCGGAGCGGAATTGGCGTGAACCGTCGCAATGCCGCCGGGATGGCCGGTGTTCCAGGCTTTGAGCATGTCGAGGGCTTCTGCACCCCTGACTTCACCCACGATGATCCGGTCGGGTCTCAGCCTCATCGTCGAGCGCACGAGGTCTGCCAACGAAGCGACACCTGGTTTGGTTCGTAGGTTGACGCAATCCGGCGCCGCACATTGCAACTCGCGGGTATCCTCGATGACGATCACGCGCTCGTCTTGGTGGGCGATTTCCGCCAGTAGCGCGTTCGCGAGCGTGGTCTTGCCGGAGCTGGTGCCGCCCGCGATCAAGATATTCTTACGCGCTACCACCGCACGCTGGAGCCAGGCCGCTTCGTTGACCGCCAGAATCTGTGCATTCACATAGTCGCCAAGCGTATGAATCTTCACCGCTGGCTTGCGGATGGCAAAGCAAGGTGCGGACACAACGGGGGGAAGAAGACCTTCAAACCGCTCGCCCGCTACACCATCACCAAGGGAAGGTAATTCGGCGCTGACGATGGGACTGTTGGCATGGACTTCGAGACGAAGATGGGAAGCAACCAAACGGATGATCCGTTCGGTCGCTGCCGGAGCGATGCGCGCGCCCAGGTCGATCCGGCCTTCACCAAGGCGATCGACACGCAAGGCGCCGTCCGGGTTCACCATCACTTCGATGACGGCGGGATCGGCCAATGCGGCAGCAATTCGCGGTCCCATGGCGCTACGCAGCATGGTGCGCTGGCGTTCGCGGCTTTCGGTGTGGTCGTGCGAGGCCATTAGGGTTTTTCCTTCGCTTTTTCCGCAATCTCGGCGCCGATGCCTTTGCCTTTCGCGATCCTGCGTCCCACCTCGTCGATGAAGGTCTGGAATCGGTCATTGCCGATGGCCTGCATGGCCGCGAGCTGAGATTCCGGGACAGGATTGGAGACTGTCAGTTGGTAGCGGATGAACAGCGCCAGACTTTCGAGGATCACACGCTGATCGCGTTCCATCCGGTTGAGCTGGCTGTTCGACCTGTCGAGCCGTTCCTTGATGCGCTCGTCTAGCGCATCGTTTGCTTGCCGGTCGAAGAAATCTCGCAGCGCATCGCTGACGATGTTCGTCATGGTCGCGCCCGGTCTAGCCGCGAGTTTTTCGAGGCGCGCGCCCAGTTTGGGATCGAGATAGAGACAGAGGCGGCGCTTCGTCATTGATGATCCCCGAAGTACGGCAACATTTCCTGTTCGGGGGCCTTGTGGCGCTTGGTGTTGTTCATCGCGTAGGCACGATGGACGGCATCGCCCTCGTTGCTATTGTGTTGCCTGTCCGGCGCCTCTGCACTCGATTTGAGAATGGAACCGAGAGCCTTGCCGTCCAATTCGGGAGCGCGTTGCTTCTGCTGGCCACCCTCGTCCGCTACTCCGGGACCGCTCGTTGCACTGTCCGCCAATTCGAGAAGCCTCGGATGAACCTCGCAGGTCTGCCCGCTCCAATCATCTGAACGAAGTTTTGGCTTGTCCTCGTAGTAGGCGGTGTAGAGCGGAGGCGGAGCGATGACGCGCGATGTGAAGTTCTGGTCCCGGTAATAGTGAAGTTTCTGGGCGCGGATCGGAGCCAGACCGGAGATCAACACCAGTTCGTCGGATGCCGGCAGTTGCATAACTTCGCCCGGCGTCAGCAGTGGCCGTGCAGTTTCCTGACGGGACACCATGACATGCGCAAGCCAGGGCGAAAGCCGGTGACCCGCATAATTGCGTTGCGCGCGCTGTTCGGTGGTGGTTCCCAACGCATCGGAAATCCGCTTGGCCGTGCGCTCGTCGTTAGAGGAAAATGCGATCCGCACATGGCAGTTGTCGAGGATCGAGTTGTTCTCGCCATACGCCTTGGAAATCTGATTGAGACTTTGCGCGATGAGGTAAGCCCGGATGCCGTATCCCGCCATGAAAGCTAGCGCGGTCTCGAAGAAATCGAGCCTACCGAGTGCAGGAAACTCATCCAGCATCATCAGCAGTTGATGTTTGCGGCGCTTGGCGTGATCGCCTTCGAGCTTCTCGGTGAGATGCCGGCCGATTTGATTGAGGATCAGGCGCACCAACGGCTTCGTCCGGGAAATGTCGGACGGCGGCACGACGAGGTAGAGCGAGACGGGATTGGCCGCGTCCACCAGATCGGAAATCCGCCAGTCGCAGGTTGACGTAATGGCTGCCGCAGTTGGGTCGCGGTAAAGGCCCAGGAACGACATGGCGGTGGACAGCACGCCAGAGCGTTCGTTATGCGACTTGTTCAGGACTTCACGGGCAGCGGAGGCAACAACCGGATGAACGACAGGTTGCTTCAACGTGCCAAGATGGTTGGTGCCCATCATCGCGCGCAAGGTATGTTCGAAGGAGCGCAACGGGTCGGACAGAAAACTCGCAACGCGCGCTAAGGTCTTTTCCTGTTCGGCATAAAGCACATGCAGAATGGCGCCGACCAAGAGCGCATGGCTGGTCTTTTCCCAGTGGTTGCGGCGTTCGAGCGCCCCTTCGGGATCGACCAGGATGTCGGCAATATTCTGCACATCGCGGACTTCATTCGGCCCTTTGCGGACTTCCAGCAACGGATTGTAGCGCGCGCTGCGGATGTCAGTCGGATTGAACAAAATGCAATGCGAGAATTGGCTGCGCCAGCCGGCCGTGAGTTGCCAGTTCTCGCCCTTGATGTCGTGGACCACGACGCTTTCCGTCCACGAGAGCAAAGTCGGTACGACCAGACCAACGCCCTTGCCGGAACGGGTCGGCGCGAAAGCCAAAACGTGTTCGGGGCCGTTGTGGCGGAGATACTCATCGTCGAACTGACCAAGGAACACGCCGTCAGGCCGAAACAGCCCTGCCTTCCGGATTTCCATCGCGTTAGCCCAGCGCGACGAACCATAGGTCGTGACGCGGCCCACCTGGCGCGCGCGCCACAGCGAACCGATGATGGCAACAGTGCAACCGAGAAATCCACTGGTCGCTGCGATCGCGCCGGCGGTGTTGAAGATCTTGTGGGCATAAGCGTCATACGCATACCACCACTCGAACAGGCGCCACGGATAATAAAAGGGGAGTGAAAAGACGGAGAACCACGAAGCACCGAGCTGTTGCTGAAACCCCAGATGCCAGGCAGCCCATTCCGTCGCAAACCAGATACCGCCTATCACGATTCCAAAGACGAAAAGGATTTGTCCGATGAGAAGTTTCGTGGGCGTCACGGCGGCTGCTCCAGATGCGCCAACAGGAGTCAGTCGAAACCCGATTTCAGACAATCACCGTCTTTCCGCGCCGGGCCGCATCTTTCCGCAGATTATCCGAAAGAAGGGTGGTAAAGCGTGCACGCCCCACCAATCGGGAAAGACCTCCTTCACAAGTTCAATCGGGTCTGATAGGATTTAATCCTATTGGATAGTACCGGGAGTTTTAGATGCGCACCACGCGCCAGCTGAGTGTTACCCTGCCGGTCGAAATGGCCGACATGATCCGCGCCAAGGTCTCGTCCGGCGAATACGCCTCCGAAAGCGAGGTCATCCGCGACGGCCTGCGGACGCTTGCCGCCCGCGACAAGGCTGTCGAAAACTGGCTTCGCCGCGATGTGGCGCCCGCTTATGACGCGATGAAAGCCAATCCGCGTCGCGGATTGCCGGTCAAATCGGTCCGCGCCAACCTTGCGGCCGAAGCCAAGAAAGCCCGGAAAGCGCGCTAGGGTGCATCGCGTCGTCTTCGCCCCGGAAGCCAACCAGCAACTGGTCGAGCTTTACCGTTATGTGGCCTTGCGCAGGTCGGCGGCAGTCGCCACCAGTTTCACAAACGCAATTGTTGACTATTGCGAAAGACTGTCCCGCTTTCCCAGACGCGGCACCAAACGCGACGACATCCGGCCAGGGCTGCGAACCGTTGGATTCCGCCGGCGGGTGACGATCGCCTTCACCGTGGACGATACGACCGTCACCATCCTTGGTGTGTTCTACGGCGGGCGCGATTTTGAAAATTCCGCGCGATAGGGGTGTCGCTTTCCGTCACCCGATTGACGGCCCACTGCGCTGACGACCGAGCGTCCAGGAAACCCCATCGCCGCGCATGATGCCGGAGACCTCCCGGCCGATACTGTTCTCAATCACTGGGCGCCAAGGCACCAGCGTCAAGTCGTGACCGTTCTCGATCACGGCAAAGCGCCCGCTCGCCAGATCGACCCGTTGTTTGTAGATGCCTTCAATGTGATCGCCGCGTGCGGCGGACCGATAAGCCAGACCTTGCTCGCGCGCGAGCCTGCCCCCTTCCGCCGCCAATTCCCTGCACTGCAAATCGGCGACCATTCCCGATGGAAACACAGTCCTGCCATCCCGCTCCTGTGCGAAGCTCTGCGCCACCAGCCATTGTCGCCGGCGATTGAGAGCATCGCGAACGTCGCGTCCGAAGCCTGCATCCTGAAGCGTATCGACGGAAGAAGCAGTCAATTCGTGGTCCAGCCAAGTCGCGCCTTCGACGCCAATTTGCCGTTCCAGTCCCACCGGGGAAAGCATTTCGATGCGGACGGGACGCAAACGCCGTTGCATCTCCTCGTAACGTTCGACCCGCGCCAGGTGATCGGGGGCGATCGTCCAGGTACCGCGTGCTCGTCGTTCGAGCTCCACGCCTGCGCGTCGCAACGCTTCGAGGCGGCGAATGTGCGAGAGCACGAATTCCGGTGAGGCGGACGGATCGTGAAGCGCGTGGAGAGTTGAGCTGTAGTATCCTTCGTTAGCTGCCGCAACTTCGGCAATGGTGCGATCAGACGGCTTCGGCGACGCCCTGAGCGGATCGACGGCGACGATGCCGCTATCGGGCGGAAGCATGTGCGGCTCGGCCAACCCAACATCGACATAGTGGGTTCTTCCATCCACGCCGTCCACGATCAGATAACGCCGCTCGTACAGTTCATCTGACATTCCCTGCCCCACCATGCGGCCAACCAACCGGCCGGCAGAACGATCCGCCGGGTCGTAGATCGCGTAATCCGAAATCCCCCGCTCGATTTTCACTCGAGCGAGTTCGCGATGCATGGTCCTGATGATGTCGCCGCGTTCGCCCATCTGGCGCAGCGTCGATTGCAGATGTTCGTCGAGCCGCCACCGGCCGGGTACAATCTCCATGGCGAGTCCCAGCCGCTTAAGCTTTTGCAGGCGCCCTGCCCGCAAGGTCTGTTCGTAGGCTTTGGTGGCGACCGCGGCAACGACGCGTTCGTGATCCGCAGTGCGCAGCAAATCGCGGTCGATGCTGGTGAGCCGCTCCTGCCCCATCTCGTTGTGGAATTTGCCCAACACTTCGAGATCGGAACGCGGCCCGAAGTCAAGGCTCAGGATCTCGGCAGCGCGTTCGCGCATCCCTTGGGTGATGTATTCGCGGGCGATGATGAGGTCTTTGCCCCTCTCGTCCTTGCCGCGCACGACAATGTGGGCGTGCGGGTGACCGGTGTTGTAGTGGTTGGCCGCCACCCAATCGAGCTTCGTGCCCAAATCCTTTTCCATCCGTTCCATCAGACGGCGGACGAAAGGCTTGAGATCTTGATATTGCTCGCTATCCTCCGGCGAGACGATGAAGCGGAACTGGTGGCGGTCGCCGTCCGCCCGATCGATGAACGCCTTGCCGCTCACCTTTTCCTGGTCGCGGTCGAACAGTTCTCCTGGCGCACCGTCACGCGTGACGCCATCGCGCTGGATGTAGCGCAGATGGGCGCGGGCGTTCGCCAGCCCCTTGCCTGCGAGCTTGACGATGCGCGCCTGCACGATCACGCGGCGCGCGCGATAAGCCGCCAGCCGGTCGCGCGAACCGAGCACGCGCCCGACGCCGGCGCCGCGGCCGATCCGGCTGCCACTGAATCGCCCGCCGGATTTGGCGTAGCGTGCACCTTCGCGTGCTGCGCTCTGTAACACACGCTGGAGATAGCTGCGCTCGCGTTTGCTGCCGATACGTCCGAGCTTCGGTTCGAATTCGTCGTCGGTCATCGCAACGTTCCGCGCTCAATTCACGCAAACTCAAGTACAAAAACAGCGGATCCGCCAAATAACGACAGCGCATCTTTGAATTTCAACGCATTGCAAAACCGCAAACGACCGTCTCACTGCAGCTAACGACTGCGTTCAAGATGTGCAGACAAATACTTAGACCCGCAGGGTCGTTGGAATTTCATCTTGCCTTACGCCCTTCTGTTCCCCTGCCGCGCCTTCTCTCCGCGATGTTCCTGGAAAAATTCAGCGGGCGGGCGAAAGCCGCTGCGAAGCCAGCGGCACGAACAGGCCCTGCGCTGCACGCGGCGATTTCGCGCCGTCAGGGGGCGAATTCGAAGTCGTGACGGACGAATTCCCGTCGTCCACGCGCACAAAAAACAGCGAATCCGAAGCCGGATTCGATGAAATCGAGAGGCGATTTTCGCTCGAAATCGTCTCCAATTTGACGCCCGAAACGATACTTTCGAGATAGGTTTTGGTCGCCGCAGGAAGCGGTTTGGCACCAGCGAGAACCGCGTCGAGGTGTCCCGGCCCTGCGTGATAGGCGGCGAACAGATTTGGATAGCCGTAGCGGTCGAACATCCGCCGGAGATAAGCGGCTCCCGCAAAAATATTGTCATGCGGGTCGAACGGATCGGGACCGAGGCGATAGCGGGCGCGCATATCGGACCAGGTATCGGGCATGAGCTGCATGAGGCCCATCGCCCCTGCGCGCGAAATGATCGGGCGTCCGCCGAGCGCGGTGAGGCCCGCGCTTTCGCGGGCCATCACCGCAGCGATCCACACCGCCGGGATATCGAAGCGCTGCGATGCACCATCGATCAAATCCAGCCAGCGATCGATTGAAGTGCTGGAGACATGCGCCACGGGATCGCAAGGCAGCACTCCTTGCGGCGGCGCGGCGAGAAGCGCGCAAAGGCCAGCGGCCTTTAGCGCGTCCATATGGGATCGAGCGAGCCCACGACCTGCGCAGCAGGAGTCGGGCCGAAATAACGTCCATCGAATGACGCGCGGACGGCTGGCATCAGCAGAAAAATGTCATCCCTGCGAAGGGTGCGGCAGCCAGACCATGCTGGAAGCGCGCGGCCCTTTCCGTCCGCCGCAAGCCGCGCAGTGGCGAAGCGGTCATTGATGAAGATAGCATTGCCGCGCACACAAACTGCATCGCCCGCGACAGCGGCGATGCGTTTGACGAGCGGGACATTAAGCGGAAGGTAGCCCCGGCGAGCCGCGAAAGCGGCGAGCGACGGGGCGGGAATTGCGAGCACCATCTGCCCCCGCAAAAGAGGGCGGTCGTGACGGATGCGATAAAGACCGATGGGTGCACTGGCGCTCGCATTCCAGATAAAGAGGGCGTGTTGCGGCGAGCTGGGCGCACTTACAGCATAGCCGCAGAGCGCAAAGGTGACAGCGATTGCGGCCGCCCCGCGCGGCGTAAGCGCGTTGCGCAGGCGAGCGCTACGGTTTCGCACGGGGGGATCTGCGGCGCGGTGAAGAGCATTTTTGCTGTTCCGACCATGCGTCCACTTCCGCGATGTGGAAGCGCTTTTGGCGTCCGTGGGGTCGGAAGGGCGGACCCTTGCCCGTCTCTGCGAGTTTTTCGAGTGTTCGCAGGGAGATGCCCAGATAGTTCGCGGTCTGTGCGCTATTGAGAAACGGGCTACCTTTGCGGGCTGCTGCCGCGCGCGCAGGTTCGCTGTTGTCTTCGTCGTCGCCCATCGTGATCCCGCAGGAAGTTGCGGTGACCTATATGGCCGAAAACTCGGGAGTGGACCCAGAGCTAAGATGGCGGACCGGCAAAATCGCAATTAAACCGCTGCGCGCAGTGGCGTGCGCTGCTATCGCGCGTGCCATCACCGTCGACGGACTAATTCATCCGGTCGCGGGCGTCGAGTACGGCCTTCAGTTCTTCGACTTGTCGCAGGTTGTTTTCCTGGATGGAGGGATAGGCCATCAGATCGCAGGTGCGCTCGAATCCGCGCCGCATCATGGGGTAATAATGCGGAACGTCATCACAGACGAGCTGGTTGAGGTCGAGCGCCCACTTGATCCGTTCGTGCATATGAAACGCCATGAAGATCGCGGCGATATCGTAGGCGTTGGCGCCAAGTTCGAGCGCCTTGACCGTCATGGCATCGAGTGTCTCGACATCGTGCTGCTGCAGTGGTTCGCGCAGTGGCAGCGCATAGTCGGTCTGCAGGACACTCAATGCCTGCGCGCGCAAGCTTTGGAAGGTGGGGCGCGGGGACATGCACCGGCTGCCTTTGGGCCACGAAACGCTATATAATGCGATTGAGGGCGGCAGCCAATGGCTAACCGACGGAAGAAAAAAGACGCTCCCGCGCTTTCGCGCGGGAGCGATTTTGAGCGGCTCAGCTCGCCGGGTTCCAGATTATGGCCTGCACGTCGTCATCATCCTGGCCCGCCGCCTTTCCGAGATTCGCGTACAATTTTCGCGGCCCGAAAGACGGATCCGAGAGGCTGAGGCTCAGATATTTGCGCTGCGTGGATTCGCTCAAACGCCACCAGGCAGCACCTATTTCCACGCCCTGACAGAGCACACGATAGTCGGGTTGCTCGTCGGTTTTCTTTTCGACATTCGGAACGATAGAAATGTCGGCACGAATGGTGAGGGTCTTGAGCTGGCCCTTGTAAGAGCCGTTTGGTTGTTTGACGACTTGTCCGATGGCACTCATGAAAGTCTCCATTTGAAGTCCGCGAGAGACCATTCCCTCGCGATGGCGAACCGTTCATGGGGGCCGGACGGCACCCGAACCCGCACCTTGGGCGGGGCGCAGCAAGGCGAAGCACCCGAGCGGTCAACAAATTTGTGGGGCGAGGAGGCGCGTCAGCGCCGGGGAAATTTGTTGGCAACGACGGTTTCGGGAAGGGCCGCACGGCGCCCATAGGTTCACGTCCATAAGCGAGGAATGGTTTTTGAACGGGACATTACGGAGACGAATGACTTGCCATCGATGGCGCCAACAACCGGCTCCGCTTGCAGTAGTAGCCCAATCCAGAGGGAACTTCCCGCCCGAGGGACCGGATGACGAAAACACCGCTGCAGCTGACGGCAAGGATTGTGGGCGCCTATATGGCGCACAATCCGGTGGCTACGAGCGACCTGCCCACGCTGATCCGGGCCGTGCATTTCGCGGTTTCGTCACTTGCCGCAGGCGAACGCAAATCGCGCCCGGCGGTGGCAATCGTTGTATCGGTGATGCCGGACTCGGTGTGGCTAATCGTTGGCTCGCAGGAGCACATGGGATTCTTTGATCACGGCGGCCCGCAAATCCCGGCAGGTGTCGCAAAGCCGCATGGTCGAAGCGGAGTGCACGGTGAAGTCTTTGGGGATGACACGATAGTCGAATGCCCCCCTGTCGCCACACGATCCGCAGGCCTCCATACTGCCCGCAAGCTTCAAGACCTGGCGGGTCACAGCGGCCTGCGCGGGGTCGAACGCATCGAGCGCCGCGAACCATTCGGCCGTATGAGGCGTAAGAAGGAGCGACATGGCACAGTCCGAAACGGTGTTGTGATGCAACGCTTACAAAGCAGATAGGCCAGCGCGGCATCTGTTCCGTCGCGACTGGCCCCAAGGTTTTGGTCGAATGTTCGAGCTTCTGAAGCAACCCCGGTTACGATCCCCCCGGTACGCCCTTGCCCGCGCGAACCTTGAGCGCGGTGTGTGCGGGTGTCAAATGAAATGGGATCGGGCGGCGGTCCTGACCGCCACCCAACCGTTCATTATCCGGCAGACAGGGCTTTTGCCGCCGCCTTGGCAGTATCGGCAATGGCGGATACGCCTTTGCCGTAGGGCTTAAACGGGAACTGCATCCAGCCCGGAAGCCAGCCCTCGACCTTGCTGCGCCAGTTTTCGCCCGCGAGGCAATCGCGGATGATTTTCTTCTGGGTCTTCACCTTCTCATCGGTGTTGGCTTTCGCAACGGATCTTCCCGCAACTTCGGCCAACATCGCATTGACCGCGGGCCGCTCCCGAATGAGTTCGAAGAACACATCATCCGGGTGCCAGACCTCGGCGGCATTGGCTTTGAGATAGATGCCCGCCGCTTCCACAGGCGTATCGCCCACCGCCAGCGTGTCGGCCATGACGAAGGCGGCGATCCGCGTCACGTCCGCATCGGTCAGAGTGAGCATATGGGCGAAGATCGCGACCGTATCGCGTTCTATCGCCTTGCCGAGCAGGGTTTCGACGGCTTCGCGCTCATCGTTGAACTTCGCCTGCGCCACCGAACCAGCGATACTCGCGCCGATCTCGTTGGAGCGGGCACGCTGCGGATCGGATTTCACGTTCCAATTGCCAGTGGGTACGACAGCATGGGCCACCATCAGCCGGAATGCGGTTGCCGGATCGCGCAACAGCGCGAGCCGCACGATGCTGTGGCGGTGGAGTTCAAGGTAGTTCTCCATCGTCTGCGTCATCTGCGGCTTGGCGGTGGTGGGTTTCTGCGCCTCGGTTTCACCATCGTCTTTAGCGCCTGCCCGCGCGGCCTTCTGCGCTTCCTTCTTGGTCAGCCAGCCCTCGTGAAACGTCACGCTGCCATTGTGGGCGATCTCCACATAGACCTTGCCGCCTTTCTTCTTCGGGGCCTTTTCGTGATCCCAGGCGGAGAAATACGCGCCCGCATCGAGCACCACGACATCGCTCCACCCGGCTTCGCGGTAGCTTTCCGCCTTGGCGTCGATGGCGGCGCTCTGTGCCTCCCAAAACGTCTCGACGTTCGCGAAGAAGCGCTCCTCACCGAACAGATCGTTGACGATCTCGCCGGTGTATTGCTCCAGCGGAAACAGCGCCGCTGTGGTCGAAATCGACGCCCCGCCAAACAGCCATTGCTTGAGAGAGCGTCCGGTTGGCGCATTGCCATCTTCGTCTTCGAACAGCTTGAGCCATTCCTTCTGCTGGCCCTTGCTCGCCATGGTGAGGTGCTGGACGGTCTCGTCGTCGATTTCTTCGGCGCGGTAGGCGTCCTTGATCTTCGGCAGGAGATTGGCGAGCGCGAGCCGTTGCTTGACGGTCTGCGGCGTGATGCCGAAGGTGGCGGCGATGCCGTCGATGGTACGCCCGCATTTGATGAGCTTGGCGAAGGTCTCGTATTCGCTGAACGGGTCAGGATCGCGCCGTGCGAAATTTTCGATCAGGGAAACCTCGATGGCCTCGGCGTCGTCGCCCTCCGCCATCACCACGCAACGCGGCGGCGCGAACACGCCGCGTTCCTCCTTGAGGATCTCGCCGCAGCGGTAGCGCCTGCCGCCCGCGATCACGCCGAAACTGCCGTCTTCGGGACGCACGATCAGGGGTAGCAGGATACCCTTTTCGCGGATGCTCGGCAGAATGTCGGATACGTCCGGGTTTTTCCTGCCGTAGCGCATGTTGAGCTTGGAAATATGCAGTTGTTCAAGCGGAATATGACGTTCTTCCATGACACATGACCTCATTGGGAAAGCGCGCGTCAGCCCCGCGCGCATGGGCGCAACCGTCCGCGTCAGGCGGACGGCGGTTCGGGGTGGCGAAAAGCGAGGATGAAATCGCTCGCCTTGCTCGCCTGACTGGCGGCGTGAAAGATCGCGCGGGCGTCGGATTTGAGGATTTGCAACCAGTTCGCGATGTAATCGGTGTGGCGGACCTGCGGAACGATGCCGAACTGCGCGCAAAGAAACGCGCTGCAAAGCTCAGCGATCAGTTCTTCGCGGGCATAGGCTTCCGATCCGAAGCGGTTCTGCAAATCGCGCGCAAGGCGCGAGGGATGCGCCATCCAGTGACCCAGTTCATGGAACGCGGTGCAGTAGAAATCCGCCGTCGAAATGTGCGCCTCTCGTGACGGCAGGCGGATCACATCTTCGGCGCGATCATAGAAGGCTTCGCCACTGCCGGTGACAATTTTTGCGCCGGTCGCTGCGATCAGCGACTCGGCGTCGGGCGAAAGCTCGATCTCGGACAGGATGCGCGGCGCAGGCGCGATATGCGCGGGCAAGCCTTCGCATTGCTCGATATTGAAAACCGTAAAGCGTTTCAGGAACGGAACAGCGGACGGATCGTCACCGCTTTCGCGGGCGCGCTCGCGTTCCCCTTTGGGAATGAAGCTGTCGGCGTAACAGATGACGGTGCCGCGCTCGCCCTTGCGGACATGCCCGCCGAGCGATAGCGCCTGCCGGAAGGTAAGCCATTCCTGCGAAGCAAAGCCCCGCTTGATGACGGCGTTCCACAGAATGAGGATATTGATGCCGGAATAATTGCGCCGGGTGGCAGCACTGTGCGGCAGGCCAAGCGAGGCATCGGACGATGCCCAAGGCTGCACCCACGGGACGGTGCCGCTTTCAAGCTCGGCCACGATCTGGTCGGTGATTTCTTCGTAAAGGGAAACTCTGGCTTCGCAGCCGGTCTGCTGTTCAATATTCGGGCGCATCTGGTGCCTCCTGCTCGGACCTCGCCCCGCATTCCCCGGTAGCGTGGGGGTGGGCGGCGTTTGGCGACCGGCAGGCCCGCCGTCAGAGGCGGGGTGCACCCCTCAAGGGTGCCCATCGCGAAGCGATGGGATGGGGGCCGGAGCGAAGCGGAGGACGCGCGGTTCAGCGCGTTGCGGCACGCCGCGGCGGGCCTAAAAGGGAGCGCCGCCCACCCTCACGCGCACGGGGAATGCACATAAGAAGTGTCGGCGCATCCGCGCCGACTCCACTGCTCGGGCGAAGCCCGAGCCCCCGCCAGCGGGCAACGCCCGTCAGGGCCAAGACCGGCCCTTCGCCGGGCTTGGTTCACACGCACGCGGCGCGCGCGGCGCGGGCGGACCTACTTACTAGGGTGATTCTTGCCTTTGTGTGGCCGCGCAAGCAGGTCGGAGGCTTCTACGCCCAGCACGACTGCCAAACGATCCACCAGATCAATGCTACAGGCGTAGATTCGGCGCTCCAGCGAACTGACATAGGTTCGATCTATGCCAACCTCATGGGCCAGAGCCTCCTGCGAGAACCCTCGCTCCAGCCGGGTCCGGCGCAGGTTGCGGGCGAAAACCTCTCGAATGTCCATGCCGCCAAGGGCATAGTCTTGAGCGGTATTCCGCCACGGAGTATTCTATCCATTTGAGGGTCGGAGACGCGATGCTGCCCACCGCCAGAATGGAAATCGCCGACGAAGTGCCGTGGGAAAACGCACTGACGCCTTACGACGAGGCGCAGTTCACCCTCTATATGTCGCTGCTCACCGCCATCGCGGAACTGGCCACCGAAGAAGAGATTTGTGCGCAGTTGTTCGGTATCGACGCCCGGCGCGAGCCGGAACGGGCACGCAAATGTTTTATGAGCCATGTAAAGCGCGCGCGCTGGCTCACCGGCGACGGGCTGTATCTGCTCTTTCCCGATACCTGTCCGCACGGGCACTAGGACAAGAGGCTGCGGTACCCTTTGTGCATGAGGCCGTAACCGCGTTGCAGGGCGCGGCGGATACGGTCACGCAATCCCTGCCCTGCCGTGTCCCAACTCCGATCAGCCAGTTCGCCGGCAAACATCGCCTGACCGATCTCTTGCTGCGACGCGCCTGCCAAGGCGGCGTCGAGCACCCGCAATACGAACCGCAAGCGGGCCGACAAGGCATCGCGCTGGACATGCGAGGCATAGAGGCGTCCCGACAGGCGCAGGTCGTTGAAACAGCGCAGCGATTGCAGTTGCGGCCGCGCCAGATCCTGACCCGGCGCCCCGTCGGTCATCAGGCGCACGGACTTCATCACGTCCGCACCCTCGATCACGAGTTGCAAACTCCGCCCGCCTTCGGCGAACAACAGATGCTGCGGGCTTTCGGGCAATTCCAGCAGCAGCGAGGGGCAGACAATATCGTCGAGCGAAAACGGCGTCGCGGGTACATTTTCGGTGACGCGGAACGCGCGCAGCCGCAACACGGACGCGCAGAGATCCGGCGCCCAGAACACGCAGGCCATGCGGGCGTCGTATTCCGGTGCGGTGGTGTAAAGACAGCCCCACTTCAACAGGCTGGGCTCGCGCTGCAGCGACATGAGCGTGGTCGTGCCACCGTCATAGCCGGAGATGCCGTATTCGATCTGGGCTGATTTCCAGTCGGCCTGGAATTCGTGGTTGCGCCGCAGGAATTCCCAGGCCCATTCACGCCGCGCTAGCACGCCTGTCCAGGCGTAGTCGTCCTCATTCGTCCAATCGGGCGCGCTCATGACACGTTCACATGCAGAGGATGGGCGCGACGGGCGACCACAACACAGGGCCGCAGAGTTCGCCCGCCTCGCGCAGCAGACAGAGTGCGGCGCGCGAGACATCCAGCATCCCCGCGACTGCCAGCGTGTTGCCGATCTGCAAAGGCTCTCCCAGGCGACGCAGCGGCCACGAGGCACGGCGCAGGATGCGTTCCAGTCGCGCATCGGTCACGGTGACGATCTCGCGCAATCCCTTAGACAGGCCAAATTCGACGAGCCCCGCAAACAGTTCGTAAGTGCCGACGGCAAGGCCACCCGTTGCCTTTGGTGCATCGACGGGTACGTCGACCGCGAAGCGGCTGCTCTCCCAGATCGCCAAGCTCGACCGCATGGGTTGGCCATGCAGCAAGGCCGGAAAGGTGTCGTGAAGCATGGTAGGGCCAAGGGTGGGCAACAGGCGCGCACAGCCGCAGACGCGGCCATCGCGGTCGCGTTGAAGGAGATAAGTCGGATGCAGGTCGTCGAAACGGTCGCGTTCCAGATCGCCATCAACCTGGACATCCCAGTCGAGGCGCACCTTGAACACGCGGTAACGCAGGCGGTGCATTTCGGTGAGATCGTTTGCGAACGCGCCGTAGGACGATGGTGTGATGAGCTGCAGCATGGCGTTCTCCGTTACGGTTGCACCGCCATGGAGGCCCACACCTGCGATGGAATCACGGCACCCGCTATCCCCTTGTGCGAGACGTCAAGATGTGCCGCGACTCACTTTGTAAGCCGCATAAATCCGGACAGCCTGGGTCGTGGTACGCACACCCAGCTTAGCTTTGGCGTGCTCGAGGGCACGCACAACCTGGCGATAACGCAATCCCGTTATCAGTGTGATGTCGCTGCGCGATTTGCCTTGGGACGCCCACTCCAGGCATTCCATTTCGCGGTGCGTAAAGACGATGCCATTTATCTCACGGCCCTCCTGCCGCAATCGTTGCAGCCGTGCGTGAGAACTTTGAGCAAGGAACTGAAGCGCGAAGACGTTATAACGAACGCACGACAAATACCGGGATCGCTTCACGTCCGTTACCAGGGTCATTGCTGCAACCGTGCGACCGCTATTACGAAGGGGCACGGTTATACCGCAGCGGATACCAAAGGCTTCGGACTCGCAGAAGAGGTCTCTGGCGGCGGGGTCAAACCTCGCAGCGATCGCGGGCGTCCACGCAAACAGTTCGTTGACACACCGGGCCTGCCTGGTCACCGGATCGCGCAGGTGATCGCGCCGCGCCTGATATTGCGTGGTCCACCGCACATCATAGTTGGAGAGCAGATAAGGCGTGTCAGCCGCATCATCGTCCGGCAGGGTGAGATAGGCAAAGCCATGACAGTCCAGAAGTGTGATCACCGAAGCGATCGCATTGCGCAACTGGTCAGGCGTGCGCGCAAATTCTGAGGCTTCCAAATAATTACGGACGATCTGCTGCATTTACAAACAAGAGGCGGCAGATCGCTCTGCCGCCCCTTCCACTCTACCCGCCCCCGCTATGCCTAGCCCCCCAAACCGATGCTGATCGTGGCGTAAGGACCGTAGAAATTGCGGTCGTAGGTCTTGCGCGCGTCGATACTGCCATCCATTGCGCCGAAGAAGAAATCAGCACGGTAGCCAAAGCTGACTTTGGCGTTTTGGTAGTGGAACGAAGCACCGGCCGTCGCACCCACATTTGGGACAATCACCGAGTGAGAGCGATCGATCGACTGGTGGTTGTTGTAGGGATAAACATGGGCGTAATGTGTAATCACGCCAGCGTATTTTTGTGTCTTTTTCTTGTAGTGATAATCACTGGTGGAATGCTCGCCACGAACTGTCTGGCGACCGAATAGCATTGCTCCGCTGAGCCCCCAATCGAGCGTAATTCCGGCGTCCTTGCCGTTCCCCGAAATTGGCGTAGATGCCTTCCAGGAAAGTGAGGGCCCGACTCCGTTGAAGTCATGTTTGGTATCGATAGAAGCTACATACCGGTGCCAACTTTCAAAGATTCCACCCTTTCCATTTCGAAAGTCATTACCGATCCGTATCACGGATGGCACGCCACTAATGCTCGCTTCTCTTTGCGTGGTGAATTGCGCAAATCGTAGGCCGAACGACAAGACCGAATTCTGCTGCCGGGAAAACATCCCAAGCCCCAAATCCTTACCAGCCTGGAAATCGACGATGACATGCCGCGCCCCATTTTTGGCTGCCGCGTTTTGATGCGCAGGTAGTCCCGTGCCAAAATTCTGCTCAATGTTACCGAGGATGGTATAGAATGAATAAGATGGAACTGGCAGTTGTCCATGGTTCTTACTGGCATTGTTCGATCGTCCGTAACGGACCGAAGCGGACAATATCCAGTCGGAACCTTTAGGCATGAAAGTGAGCGCACCCTCAGCGCCATAACTATAGCGCGGAGAATGCTGCATCGGCAGAAACGATTGAAAGCCAGCCGTTTCGAAGCTAGGCACGGACGGCGGTGCAAACAACTCGGGGCGCCCGTCTACATGCTCAAGTTGACCACCCAATTCAATCCAGACAATTGGGCGATCTTCGTCCTGCGCAATAGCTTTGTTACCTCCAACAGAAGCGACCAACACGACGATCGAAACTGTAGCCAGCAGGTGTCTACGGATATCGCCGGTTTTTTCCGACCTGCCTATTAATTCGCTCATTGGTTGCTTCCCCCTCACCAATTCTTCGTGACACGAACACCGATCAGTTTCGGATCGGTCACGAACACGTTGGTCGTTAGCCCGCTATCGTCGCTATTTAGAAACGTGCCGGTGATTGCGGTCTCGTTGAAAACGTTTTTGTCGTAGAGCATGAGTTGCCAACCCGCCTGACTTGTCAGGATCAGCGTGAGATTGACGCTGGTGTAGCCGCGTAACCGGTCATACGGACTGTCGTTGAAGACGCGCGCCCAAGAGTAATCCTGCCAGTAATAATCGCTGCGTAGCGTCGCTGCCCAATCCGAGGAAATCGGCAACGTATACTGTGCGCCTAGCGAAAGTGTGAGCGGCGGCGCATTCGGCAATTTGTTTCCGCCCAACTCTTTGGCAAACCCTTCTCCGTTATTAGGAGCCGTCGCCGGATCAAACCCTTGATATCCTGCCGCAACGCCAAGCTGGGATAGTTGTGTGGCGCCTTGGCCGGCCCCCGGCAAAAGCTGACCGAGTGACGGACTCTGCGTGTAGGGACGGTATGTTTGAGGATCAACACCCAAGCTGTATGCAAGACCGCAACCAGAAGCAATCAGTCCGCCGCCCGTATGAAAGCCGAATATCCGATCAGGATTCGCGGCAACGACATAGGCCGGGAGAATACAGTTCGACGCCTGCGTGATCTGCGGTTTGAGGACGACCCAGTCCGTATGTCCCGCCGTGCGATCCATCAGATCGATAGCGCTTTCACCCTTTGCAATGGCGGTGTCCTCCCAGCCGCCGGACAAATTGAACCGCAGACCTGGGCGAGGCTCCCAGGTCGATTCAACTTCGACGCCTTTTGCAGACGCGTCAAAATTCAAGTTGACCGAGGTGCGATCGACGATTTGAGAGATCTGGTAGTTTTTGTAGTTGTAGTAGAAGCCCGTCAAATTCAGCGTGAGCGCGCCATCGAAGAGCGTGTTCTTGCTGCCGATTTCGAACGCATCGATAAATTCGGGTTCGAAGGTCAACGGGTGTATGGGGTGCGGGTTTTCACCAAGCGCCGTCCCTCCCAATGTGACCAATACGGCTCCGGGAGGATTGGCCCCTCCGGCTTTGTAACCATGCGCATAGGATGCGTAGACCAACGTCTGGTCCGTGAAGTCTATCTTTGGCGTCCAGTTTACTGCGGCGCGGCCGGTAAACTTGCCCCAACTCTGGTTCACCTCCCCGATGGCTGGGTATCCCCATCCCGCAACCAACAACTCGCTCGGTATCAACGTGAAGTGCTTCTTGTCGAGCGTCCAGCGCAGCCCGCCTGTAAGTTTCAGATCGGGTAATACGTCATAATACGCTTCGCCAAACGCGGCATACGAGTTGAGCACGTAGGGATTTTGGCTCAGAAAGTAGTTGTGACCCTCTCCGTTTACGCTCGCTATCGGGTTGGGGTCGATATAACCACATTGCAGAACAAAAAGGTTGTCTGTAGCAAGGTTCGGATAAGCGAATGCCTGAAAACCCGGAAGCGCTCCTCCACCCGGATTTATTCCTCCAAGGCATTCATGATTGTCTGAAACACCCCCTTGCCAAGCGGGGAGTGTGACGCTTTGTATTTCCGACTTTACAATCGTCAGCGTGTTTATGAAAACGTAGTAGTCTTCTGCTGTTTCATAGTGGAGGTAATTCCCGCCCATGCTGAAATTGAGTGGGCCCCTAAAATGTGACGCCAGTCGAATTTCCTGGCTCGCCTGCCAGGAATTTTCTTCGACCAAATCCTGGGCGACAAGCCGGTTGGAACAACCGAGTTGCGGATCGCAGAAATAGCCATCAGCCGTGATCTGACCGCGATTGGGAATGATTGGCTGCGAACACGTAGCAGCTATCACACATGAATTGTTGGGGTAGGGATCAGCCGGAGGCGACGGCACGAAGAGGCCGGGCGCGGTATTGAACCGGTTATAATCCTCAGTGGACCAAAGGAAATCTTCGCTGAATCCCGTTTGCGAGGTAAGCGTCAGATACGGAGTAATATTGTAGTCGGCGGAAAGCTCCGCGATATCGTTTTTTGCCTTATATTTCGGGTCCAAGGAAGATTCGACCACGCGGAGATTGCGCGATTGCGTCGTGCTGGCATATGGATCGATTTCGTTTACGAGGTGGGAACGCTGTTGGTTGAGATATTCCAAGCCGGAGAAGTACGGAAGGGATTGACCGTTTGGAGTTTGGAACGCATCACTCGAATAGAGTGAAGTCGGAAGGCAGCCTTGACTCAGCGTATCGGCAATTCCGAAGGTGTCGCCAACACCGCTCAAGGCCACGCCATCGACGGAACTCGGGCCTGGGTCCCGCTTGCACAACTGTTTGGCGCTGCGCATGCGATCGTCATTCTCGGAGAAATGCTCCCACATCAAATAGGCCTGCAACTTTTCAGTCGGTTTCCACCCGATTGTGACGCGGGACGACCACAGATCGCGGCCATCGATACGTTGATCGGTCGAGGTGTTGAATGAATACCCCTGTCGTTTTGTCCACTCGCCAGCGATGCGGATATCCAGGCGGTCATCGACCAAGGGAAGGTTTATCATTCCCTCAAAACGGCGTTGGTGATAATTGCCGATCTCACCCGACGCCATTGCCTCGAACTGATCGGTCGGTTTGGCACTGATCAGGTTCACAACGCCCGCCGTTGCATTGCGTCCGTACAGCGTGCCTTGCGGCCCGCGTAAGACTTCGGCCTGACTGAGATCGAAGAATTCCTGCTCGAAGAAGTGGTTACGGATAAAGGGAATGTCATTGAGGGCAACGGCGACGGCCGGATCGGTGGTAACCGAAATCGCCTGCGTGCCGATGCCGCGCAATTGAATGCTATAGCCACTGAAATTTGTCTTGGTGAACGTCATGTTCGGAACTTGCTTGATCAGGTCCGGCCCCCCGGCGGTTTGGGTCGCAGTCAATTGTTCCTGACTCAGCGCGGTGATCGAGATCGGAATGCTCTGTACGTCCGCGCCACCGAGTTTGGAAGACGTGACAGTAACGGTTTCAACGGCAGCTCGTGGAGGCGGTGCTGCCTGGGCGAGCTGCATCGAGAAGTCGCCTTGCACCGTGTTCGACGACTGTTCGTCGCGAGCTATGCCGAGCTTGCCGGACGGATGGCGATGGACAACAAAGCCAGTACCGGAGAGGATGTGCGAGAGGGCCGAGTCATCTGACATATCGCCAGTGACGCCTTTGGTCCGCACCCCTTTCACCTCGTCATCGGACACGATCAGAGAAACGCCGCTTTGCGCGGCATAGGCGCTGAGCGCGGACTCCAGATCGCCGCCGGGAATTGTAAAATTGCGCGCGGACGCGACGTTCAACAGAGCGGCCGAGCAAACGGAACCGGCGAGTACCACCTTCAACAATCCTGAACTTGTCATCTCTCCCCCTTCTTGCGGTTCCTGGTGGGTACCGCCTTTAAAGCCGTGCCGAGCGCATCCCGCCCGGAGCGGGCTACTTTGTAATCACAACGCTCTCTCCGCGCCGCTCGACGCGCAGGTGCAGAATGTCTTGTGCGATTTCGACGAATGAATCGGGATCGTCGGATGGAAACGTCCCATCGATTTTCAACGCGGCCACGGCATTGCTACCGATAAGAATCTTGTTTGGATTGTAGCGATTGAATTCAGCCACGGCATCAGCCAGCGTGGTGTGCTGGAACACGATGACACCGCGGCGCCAGCCGAGTTCGTTGCTCAAATCTTGCGGTGTCTTGCGGACCTTGGTGATTTCGCGCGCAGTCGCAATTACCTCGTCGCCAGGCGTGAGGACGACGGATTGCGTTGCGCCGCCATTGCCCGAGTCGATGCGGGCGCGACCTTCCACCAAGGTTACGTCCAGATGGTCCATCTTGCTACGAACCAGAAACTTCGTGCCCAGATCGATGACACGATGCTCGCCTACAGTGACGACGAACGGCCGGGCGGAGTCATGCTTGATCTGGAAATAGGCCTCGCCGCTGTCGAGCGTAACGCGGCGGGCATCGGTGCCGATGCGCAATGCGGAATCGGTGTTGAGGTCGATGCGCGATCCGTCGGCCAGCATGATCGTCTGCCGCCCACCAATGGGCGTAGTGTAGGTAACCTCTTTGGGTTTGGAATAGATCAGCGCCGCGCTGCCCAACGCGACGACCACACCCGCTGCGGCCGCAATACGAAACAAACGGCCCAACATGCTGCGGTCCAAGCGCGGGGCACGCAATGCGATCAGCCGCTCGGTCCGGCCATAGCCTGACATCAGACGGATATAGGCGACCTCGTGGGCCGTCGATTGCGCGAGCCAGGCATCGAGTTCAGCCTGGTCGGACGGAGACCAATCCCAAAACTGCCACCGTTGAAGCCAAAGAGCGGCTTGGCCTTCGATATCCAAGGCGCTGCCGCTGTGCATGGATTTTTGCTCTGACGCACTCATGACTGCCCCTTGCTATTGGGGTCATGGCCGTAAACCTCGTTGACCAGTGCGCGAATGCCATTCGCGAGGTGCTCTGAAACGGTCGCATCACTGACACCCATGCGCACGGCGATCGCGCGGCCTGGAAGCCCCTCGACGCGTCCCAGAATGACCGCTTCGCGGCAACGTGGCGGCAGCTTGTCGAGTGCTGAACGGAGGCGGCGCAGGTCATCGCGCGCGATAGTGGCATCCTCAGGACTTGGCAAGTCCGCCGCAACATCGAGAGTTTCCAGATCGGGTACGGCTTCGATTGGCACGACGTGATCTCGCCGAACGCGGTTGATCAGCAGGTTTCGCGCGGTCTGGAATACGAAAGCCTTGGTGTGGGTCGGAATCTGTTTGCGCGCGGCGTCATACACCCGCACATAAACGTCCTGCCTCAGATCAGCGATCTCGTGCGGATTGCGCCAGTTCTGTTGCAAGAAGTGCATGAGCGCCGCCTCCAGCGGCAGAACTTCGCGCACAAACCAATCCACGAGCGCGGAAGCAGTCATTGCGGCCTCCGGGCGGCGCAAATCTGGGTGTCTGCGGTCGGTATCAGTTGTGTGGGCCATTCCCCCGCCATCCGAGGGTTGCTTGAACAGGTTACCTAAATAGGACAAGCGACACCCTCCGGATTTAGGTTGAGGCCGAAAAGAAATTTACGATGGCCCTGGGACTGGTTTGCGGGCCACGCCCGTGGCTATCCAAAGGCCGGCTTCTGCAACCGCCTACGTGCGATAGAATAAAATTGCTGGCAGACGGCATCGGGCGGTCTGTTCGCTTTTAAGCTGCGTGCCGACAGCCGGGCAGACCGTTAGGCAGACCGCAAAGTTGACTTTTCTGAAACACTAGGCTCCGCAGCCGGTCAAATATGGATCGCCGCAAATGCCATCCAAAATCAATGTTCGACAGGCATGGGCGTAAAAATAGAGCGAAAGGGGGTGGAACGTATTGGGATTGCACTGATGCGGGCCGAACGCAGTTGGCCGGGTGTGCAGGCAAATTCCGAGGCCTCCAGATAGCTACGGACGACCTGCTGTATGCTTTTTCACTCAACGAGGTGTTTCAACTCTTCGGTGAGATACCCGAAGCATTGCATCTGGTGGTGATGGGTGGACACGATCTCGCGCACCTGTCGGCGGGTGAGCTTATCCTGCCATTCGCCGGCTTTGCCGGAGCGGAAGAAACGCTCGGCCTTGTCAGGTTTTTCCTTGAAGCCGGTCGCTTCTTCCTGCTTGCGCAGGTTCTCGAAGGACGAGCGTTTGATGGCCAGGCGAAGCTGCTCCGGTTTCGGCTTGAGCAGCAGATGGCGGGCCAATGCGCCGAAGGTCTTCTCGGGCTCCTCCAGCATCTGCTCGTAGCGCATCACATAGATCGCCTGATGGGGTTTGCGCGTCCAGCTTTCGACATGCTGGCTCCAGGAGCCGTAGACCTCGTAGACGCTTCTGTCGCTGACGAGGGTTTCGGTGCCCCGCGCGGCCATCATGTCGATGGCATCGTCGATGGTGCCGCTGATGTGGCTGGCCAGCGAGATCGCCACGTCGAGCGGGTTGCGCACGATATAGACGGCACCCGCCGTGACCTTGGTGTTGATGACGGGATGGCCGCGGTCGGTCACCAGGCAATGATGGGTCTTGATCATCGCCAGCCCATCGACCCGGGCAGCGATCAGTTCCTGCACCTTGGGGCGGATCTCGGCGATCTCCTCGCGGGTGGCCAAGGTGACCGGCTTTCCCAGCAGCTTCTCGTAAGGTTCGGCCGAGATTTCCCAGAAGGTCAGCTCGTTCATCTTGTTGATGTCCTGCGCGTCCTCCTCCACCCCTTCGAGGAGGTTGAGCAAATTGTGCAGGAAGTTGCGCGTCCAGGTGTTGCCGGATTTGGGGTAGGAGGCCAGCCACAGGATGCCATGCAGCTCCGCGGTTTTTGGCTCTACGTCGTCACTTTTCAAGTCTGGCATCGTCGAACCACAGCACCCGGATCTGGCGGCCTTCGTCAGTATAGCCGGTCAGCACCAGTTCGACATCGCCCCTGCGCAAGACCGGCTCGGGATAAAGCGCATCGAACGCATCGGACTCGAACATCAGAAGAATGCCCCTAAGCCGCTCGCCGGGATGGGCGCGCGCCCAGGGCTGCAGAACATTCTTCGCCGCCGACAGGAGCCGGAAGAGCACCTCGTCGTGGTGCGGCCCCGGAAGGATGGCGGGGCGAAAGTAGAAGACATGCGCCCGCAGCACTTTGTATTCGATGGCGCGCGCCGTGCAGGCGCCGACCGCCTGCTCCCCATCATAGGCAACCGCCACCAGTTCCTTGAGCCGCTCCCCCCGTTCTCGCGGATAGACCGCACCCAACACATCCCAGACCGCTTCCGTATCGCGCCCAAGCGCCGGATCGTCCGCCTTCCACGCGACACGGCATTCAATATCCGCCATCTGCAACCTACCCTGCGAACATGCGGCAACGTCCGTTGCCGGTGATGACAGCGGACGTGCCGGTAGCTTCACAAATGCGCCAGCCTCAGCCTCCCAGACCGATGCTGACATTCATATAGGGGCCATAGAACCCGCGATTGTAATCCTTCGCTGTTTCCTGGCCACCATCCATCGCGCCGAAGAACGTGTCGGCACGATAGCCGAAGCTGATCTTGGCGCTGTTATAACGCGCAGAGGCGCCGATATAACCGCCGAGGTTCGGTACGATCTTGCGGCGCGAACGGTGCGTTGTTTTGGTTTGTGTGTGACCCGGAAGGACCGTTATGCAACCCAATGCCCCATGACTGCTGTTAAGCAGCCCGTTGACGTGACAATAGGACGTGAAGTGCTTTGCGTTCACGCTCTGCCGGCCAAACAGCACGGCGGCGTTCACGCCCCAGTCGAGCGTGACCTCGCCATTATCCACATTGCCCAGGATTGTCTGGTTCGCATCCCAAGCGACTTCCGGACCTATGCCATGGAAGTCGCGCGTCTCATCGCCGGTGGCTTTGTAGACGTTGTGATATGCGCCTTTGGGCACGAAGACATAATCCGGATCCGAGTTGATGTCGAAGTTCGATTGAGAGTTGAACTGGGCCATGCGAATGCCGCCCGAAATATTGGCGTTGCCGGGCTTGCCAAACAGGCCGATTCCGACATTCACACCGGCTTCAAAATCCATGATCGCGTGCTGTTCGCTCTGGCTACCCTGCGCATTGACGAACTTCCGGTTCACGCCCGAATGGCATGTACCGTGCGTGGGGCAAGCAACATACCCGTATTTGCCGTGTACCTTCGTGCGCGTTCCCGGAATTGTTGTCTGGTACAGGCGGCGGTTGCTGCCGGAACGGCCATACCGGATACCTGCCTTCAACACCCAGTCCGAACCCTGTGGCTGAATGGCGAGTTTGCCTTCCCAATCGAAGCCCGCATTTGGCGCCACTTCGTAGGAATCGGGTGAAGAAAATCCGGAATCTCCCATCAATTGCGTCAGCGTTCCGGTGCCCGGAAGCGCAGTGCCTGTGAACCCGCTGTTGTTCATAGACGCGCCGCCCGGACGGATATAATCCGGATAATACACCTGGTTATTGGCGGTCAGCAGATTATTGAAATTGCCGCCCACCGTCACCCAAAGAGTGGGCAGCTTGCCGTCACCATCGACAAAGCTGCCCCCGCCCCCCGAACCTCCTTCACCGAAATGTTTGGTGACGCGTACACCGAAGAGCCGCGGATCGGTGAGGAAAATATTGGTCGTCAGTCCAGAGTCGTCGCTGTTCAGGAACGTGCCGGTGATGGCCGTGGTGTTGAACACGTTTTTCAAATAGCCCATCACCTGCCAGCCGGAATCATCGGTCAGGGTCAGTGCCAGATTGAGGTTGGTGTAACCGCGGATGCGATCATACGGATCGTCGTTGTAGACGCGCGCCCAGGATTCCGATTGCCAGTAGAAATCCGAGTGCAAGGTTGCAGCCCAAGAAGGCGAGACCGGCACGGTGTAGTCAGCGGTTAGCGACATGGTGTAATGCGGCGCGTTCGGGAGTTCATTGCCGCTCAAGTTCTTATAGAAACCTGCGCCGTTGTTCGACGCGGGACCATAGTCGACGCCGTTGTAAGTGTTCTGGCCCGTATAGGGATCACCTGGAACGTTTCCGGCAACCGGGTCGAAGCCCGGATAGGTCGGATTGATGGGGGGACCATTAAACGTGCCGGGGCTGCTCGGGCCAGACCACATGTTGCCCGTGGGATTGGCCGCATAGGTTTTCCCGGTTATGGGATCCAGCTGCTGATTATAGGCGACACCGCAAATGGGACCCAAATACGCAAGGGAGTTCTCGATGGCGCCGCCAGAGGCGTTGGCCGGAGTGAGTAGATAAGCAACAACATAAGCCGGCACGACGCAATTCGAGGCTTGGGTCACAAACGGCTTGACGATGAGCCAATTAGGGTTGCCCGCCGTGCGATCCATCAGGTCGATGGCCTGCGAGCCATTGGCGAGCTTTGTGCGCTCGTAGCCGCCGTTGAAGCCAAATTTGAGGCCGGGCAACGGTTCCCAAGTCGCTTCCAGTTCGGCGCCCATGCTCGTTGCATCGAAGTTCAGATTGACGGATGTGCGGTCCACGATCTGCGAAATCTGGTAGCCCTTGTAATCGTAATAGAACATGTCGCCGTTCAGCGTCACCGCCCCGTCGAACATAGTGTTCTTTGTTCCCACTTCAAACGCATCGTTGAACTCGGGAGCGAACGTCGTGGGATGGACAGGATTGGTGATGTCGCCTGTGCCGAATGACAGCAAAACGGCACCCGGCGGATTGGCGCCGCCCGCCTTGTAACCATGGGCGTATGAAGCATAGAGCATGGTTTGATCGGTGAATGGGACTTTTGGCGTCCAGTTCGCCACGAACCGGCCGGTAAATTCCTTCCACTCCTGATCGAGAGTTCCGGTCACTGGATAACCAAAGCCATGTGTCAGGAGTTCGCTGGGAATCTCCACGAAGTGCTTTTGATCGTCCGTCCAGCGCAGACCCGCGGTCAGCTTCAGATCGTTCGTGACGTTGTAATAGGCCTCTCCGAACCCCGCATAAGAGTTGAGATTGTAGGGGTTCTGGCTGAGAAAGTAGTTGTGTCCCTGATTGTTCAGGCTGGTGATCGGATTCGGATCTATATAACCCAAACACTGCGCCGCATCCGAGCGAGAAAATGGATCGGTGAGTTGATGGCCGTTGTGTAGGCAGCGTCCATTGTCCGAAACACCAGGAATCCAGGGATCATTCGCAGCGCGACCGGAGAGCCCCTGGACGGCGGAAAACATCGTGAGCGTGTTGATGAAGACGTAATAATTTTCCTCGGTCTCATAATGCATATAGTTGCCGCCGAAACTGAAATTGAGCGGCCCCTTGAGATCCGATGACAACCGCAATTCCTGACTGAACTGCCAGGCATGTTCTTCGGCCAAATCTTCCGCGACCAGCCGGTTGCTGCAGCCCAGTTGCGGATCGCAGAAGTAGGCGGTTTGCTCTGCCGTACTCGGGTTCGCGCAAAAATTTCCGCCCACGCTAAGGGTGTTGTCGACACAACGGTAACTGCCATCCGGTGTGACGAGACCCAAACGGCCATAAGGCCTTGCAGGATCAAACGCAAAAATTCCTGGCTGGGTGTTAAACCGGTTGTAGTCTTCGCTGGACCAGAGGAAATCACGATTGTAGGCGGTTTCCGAATGAACGGTCAGGGACGGCCTGACGTTCCATTCTGTGTTCAATTCGAGCGTATCGTTCCTCGATTTATATTTTGGATCCAGTGTCGATTCGATCACCCGCAGATTTTGCGACTGTGTGGTGCCGGCATATGCATCGTAGTGTTGGCCGGTCGAGAGGACACTGTTGAATGTCAATGGGGTCTCGAGTGCGTTGATCCCCGCACCGCTGATACCGCCATAATAAGGCAATGAAAGAGAATCCGGGACACCGAACGCATCGGGGCTATACATCGAACCGGGCAGACAGATTTGATTGAGATGGGCTTCGATAACGATATTAGGGGCGGCCGTTTGCCCATTGACGATTGAATGGGTCGATTGCCCGAGGACGCTATCGGGAGGTGCGCCACGCTTACAAAGCTGTTTGGCGCTGCGGAGACGATCATCGTCTTCCTGGAAATGCTCCCAGACCAGATCGCTGTGGAAGTTTGCGCTGGGCTGCCAGCGCAGGCTTGCCCGGCCTGACCACAGATCGCGCCCGTCGATAGATGAATCGGTGAGCGAATTGAAGCTGTAGCCGTTGCGCTTGGTCCATTCGCCTGCGATGCGCAGCATCAGCTTGTCGCCGGCGACCGGGAGGTTGACCATCCCTTCAAAGCGGCGATTCTGATAATTGCCGACGTCAGCTGAGCCCATCGCTTCGAACTGGTCAGTCGGCACCGCGGAGGTGACGTTCACCACCCCCGCCGTTGCATTGCGCCCGTAAAGCGTGCCCTGCGGCCCGCGCAACACCTCGACCTGGGCGACGTCGTAGAATTCCTGTTCGAAGAAATGATTGCGGATAAACGGTGTGTCATTGAACGACACCGCCACCGCCGGATCGGTGGTAACCGAAATCGCCTGCGTGCCAATGCCACGAATCTGAATCGAATAGCCGGTGAAATTTGTTTTGGTGAAGGTAAGGTTGGGGACTTGTTTGATCAGATCCGGCCCGCCAGCAATCTGGCGCGAGGTCAATTGTTCCTGGCTCAGCGCCGTGATCGCGATCGGGATGCTCTGCACATCCGCGCCGCCCAGCTTAGATGAGGTGACTGTGACGGTTTCGACGGTGGCGCGAGCTGGTACGGCTTGCGCCAGTTCAAACGAGCCTATCACAGGTGGTTCATTGCGACCGGACGTGCCGCGTACAATGGCCACGACGCCGGATGGATCGCGATGGACCACAAAGCCTGTTCCCGCAAGAATCTTTGACAGCGCCTGATCGGAATTGATTTCGCCCGATACGCCGCCGGTGCGCACACCCTCGATCGTCTTTGTGACGTAGATGACTGGAGTTCCGGTCTGAGTAGTGTAGCGGTCGAGTGCGGACTTGAGATCACCGCCGGGGATATTGAAATTTTCTGCGTGCGCAGGCACTGCGAAGGCAATCGCGCAGAGCGCCACCGTTCCTTTGAGATAGCTGTGGTAAGTGAATTTCATCGTCTTCCCCCTCTAAGGCGACCCTGGCCTGCTACAGCCCAGTTCGATACTTGCTAGCGTGAAATAATCAGTTCGTTTCCCCGGCGCGTGACGCGTAAGCCGAGCAATTCGTGGGCGACACGCACAAAGGCTGCGCTGTTGTCGGCCGGAAACGTGCCCCCGATACCGACCCTCGCCGTCTGCGCATCGGCTACGACCAATTTGGTTTGGTTGTAGCGATTGAGTTCTGCCACCACGTCGCCAAGCTGCGAGTTGCTGAAGACGAGAAGGCCGCGCCGCCAGGCGAGATTGTTTTTAAGCTCACGCTGAAGTTTTTTCGTAACCGTGATCGTGTCGGCCGTTGCGACCGCCACGTCGCCGGGCGTTAGGGTTACGGATGCCGATTTTCCTTGCGCGCCCAGGCCGTCAATCCGCGCGCTGCCTTCGAGTAGGGAAACGTGAAGGTTTCCGGCCGAGCGGCGCAGCACAAACTTCGTGCCTAGATCCGTCACCATATGATCGCCAGCGGTCACCACAAACGGGCGGCTGCCATCGTGCCTGATCTGAAAATACGCTTCGCCTTTATCCAGTGTCGCCGATCGCGTCGAACCATCCATCAGGCGAAGCCGGGTATCGGTATTGAGTTCGATAGACGAACCATCTGCGAGCGTTATCGTCTCGTGACCGCCGACCAGTGTCGCGAATGTCTTGGTGACGGGCTTTGCCGAATAGACCGCGCCGATGCCCGCAAGCGCCGATACGGCAACCACAACAGCAGCAATCTTGATAATGATTGAACGGCTCGACACATGCGACGGTTCCTGCGTCACGCGCATGGGCGCGCGGAGTGCCGCGAGACGATGCGTCCGGTCCCAGGCGGCTTCCAACCGCCAATAGGCGAGAAGATTGGCGCTGGACTGCGCGAGCCATGCGTCAAGTTCGGCCTGTTTCGCGGCGGTCCATTCGCCGGACGCACGTTCGGCGAGCCAGTCGCCTGCCTGCGCCCAGACCGCCTCGGCGCCCGTCGGCACGCCAGCTTCTTCATCGGGTGCCGCGGTCATTTCTTGCCTTTCGGTGGTGTCGGCTGGCCGTGAAGGATGGTCGCCAATGCGCGCATCCCGAGGCTCAGATGCAGCTTGACGGTGCCTTCGGTCACGCCCATGCGGACCGCGATTTCACGGCCACTCAGGCCCTCGACCTGACGAAGGACAATCGCTTCCCTCGACCGAGGCGCGATCTGATCGAGCGCCGATTGCACCCTGCCCAATTCTTCACGGGCGATTGTCGTTTCGTCGGGCCCAGGTGCATCGACGGCAACGCCGAGAGCTTCGAGGTTTTCTACCACTTCCAGGGGGACGATCTTTTGCCGGCGCATCCGGTCCACCAGGAGATTGTGCGCTGTAGCGAAGACGAAAGGCTTTGTGGACGCTGGACGTTCGTCGCATGCCGCTTCATAGACCCGGACATAGATGTCTTGCAGAAGGTCAGCGATGTCGGCGCTGCCCTGGCGGTTATGTCTTAAGAAACCTCGTAGTGCCGCTTCCAAGGGTAAGACCTCTTGCACAAACCATGCGTGAAGGTCAGGCGCACGCCTGCTCACGTTCTGACCTCCAAGGCCAGCGCCTTCACGACTGGTTTCCGATGTGTTCACCATCCCCCGAAGCTTTCCGCCTGTAAGGGGTTAGAATTCCGAGCCTTCCTAAGTGAGACGAAGCTCGGCGGAAAAAGATATAATAGATCGTCCAAAAAAATTCCGATCCGGGCAAATCCCCGTGCCTCCGATGCTGGGCGGATTTGACGGACAGAAAATTACCCACAGATTCCATGTGCAGGCCGCTTCCGGCTCACAACGCGAGAGGAGCCGGGCAAAACTCAATGAGCGGCGCAAAGCTGACTTTTTCCGGGGCCGCGTTCCGCGCATGACGCAGGGCAGCATTTGCACTGCGCCGAGGCAGGCCCTATTTCCGCTGAGGCTTCGCATTCGTGAATGCGGCGTAAGCCCGGACGACCTGTACGGTGGTGCGCACGCCGAGCTTGGCCTCGGCGCCTTCGAGGGCTCGCACCACCTGCCGATAGCGCAATCCTGTTATCAGTGAGATGTCGGCGCACGACTTGCCTCTGGACGCCCATTCGAGGCACTCCAGTTCGCGGTGTGTGAACACAATGCCTTCGATCAAGCAATCGGGTTGCTGCAACCGACACACACGTTCGTGGGATTGCTGCGCAAGAAGTTGAAGTGCGAAGACATTGCAGCGGATGGAGGTCAGATACCGAGCGCGCCTTACATCTGTAACCAGGGTCCTCGCCGTAACACCATGGCCGACATGACGGACGGTCACGGCGCAGTGGATGTCGAAGGTTTCAGCCTCGCAGAAGAAATCCCTGACGGCAGGATCAAACCTCGTCGCGATCTCAAGCATTCGGGAGCAGAAAACTTAATGGACGAAAGGGGCCATTTTGTGTGCACGTAACATTGTTGCTTCGTGTCTTGCTTATGTGTCGCGGAATGTGCAGAAAAAGCCAAAGGGCGGCAGATCGCTCGGCCGCCCTTTTCCAACCATCATGATTGTAAACCTATCCACTCAGTCCGATGCTGATGGTGGCGAACGGACCGTAGAAATTGCGATTGGTCGTATCTCGGGCATCGAGACCGCTGTCGGTCGCATTGAAGAAGAAATCGCCGCGATAGCCGAGGCTGATTTTGGCATTGGGGAATTTCAACGAGAGTCCAGCGAAGCCACCGACATTCGGAACGGCAATCATCTGTGAGCGGGCATGGTTGGTGGATTGCGCGTAATTCCTTACCCGCGCGGGAGTCTTTTCGGGATGATTGTAGTGGCCGGACGTCTGATGCTGCGTAAACGCCCGCTGGCGGCCGAACAGGATGGCCCCATTCAGTCCCCAATCGAAGGCCATCGTCATACCTTCATGGCTTCCAATGACCGGCAATGATGCATCCCAGGAAACCGAGGGGCCTATGGCGTGTGTATTGCGTGAGGTGTGAAGCACCGCGGTGTAGGTTTGCCTGAACAATGGGTGCTTCGTGCCATGGTATTTGAGAAGGGTCACCGGCCTTGCCGGACCGTAACCCACCACAGGGCGTGCATGAATCGTTGCGTCCGAGCTAGAGGTAAATTGTGCATATCTCACGCCTGCGCTCACAATCGAAGTGACACCGTTCCCGAACAACCCAAGACCGACATCCTTGCCGGCCTGGAAGTCGAGCACGAAATGCGAATCCGCAAAGTCCGTTTGGCCATCGCCGAAGATCTTTTGCGTCGGTCTGGAGACGACCGGGCCTTGACCAAGCCTGTTCGTCGTGAATATGGCACTCGGCGTTTGATAATGCAGATGCCTAGCGTTTTTTACTTGGCCGTATCGGATTGCCGCCGATAACATCCAATCTGTGACCTCGGGCATGAGCGTAATCTTGCCCTCTACGCTGGAGCTATAGCGAGATGGTCGCAAGGCGCCGAGCATCGTGTCCAGGACTGGCGGTGAGGCCACGCCAAAGAACGGTGGCGCAAAATCGACCTGTGGAGCGTCCAAGCGCTCGAGCTGACCGCCGATTTCTATCCAGACTGTGGGGCCGCTCTTATCCGAAGCAGCCTGCACTACGGTCGACGCACAGGTCGCCCCTAACAATGCCAGCAAGGAAACATTGGTCAGAAGATTGCGACGAAAATCTTCGCCTCGCCCTTGTATGCTGATCAGTTCACTCATCGGCTTCCCCTTACCAATTCTTCGTGACGCGCACGCCGATCAATTTCGGATCGGTCGTGAACACGTTCGTTGTGAGACCAGAGTCATCGCTGTTGAGGAATGCACCGGTTATGGCCGTCGTGTTGAAAACGTTCTTGTCATAGAGCATGACCTGCCAGCCGCTTTGACTCGTGAGGATGAAGGTAAGATTCATCGTCGCGTAAGCGTGCAGCTTGTCGTATTCGAGGTCGTTGAAGACGCGCCACCAGGAATTGTCCTGCCAGTAGCCATCAACACGTACCGTTCCCGCCCATTCCGATGACAGCGGCGTGGAATATTGAGCGCCTACGGAAGCTGTCCAAGGCGGAGCATTCGGAAGGCTATTGCCACTCAAATCTTTCGAGAAGCCGGCACCATTGTTTGGCGCCGTCGTGGGATCGTATCCCGCGTATCCCGCCGGCAATATCGCGCCAAAAACACTGGCTGTCGGATTCGGCGTGTAGGCCAGCCCAGTGAGCGGATCGACATGCAAATTGTACGCAAAGGCGCAATAGCTTGTTGCATCTCCGGTCTGGGTGACACTTGATGGAGTGCCGCCGCTCAGATACTTCGCGACGTCACCGGGAAAGATGCAATTCGACGCTTCATTGACGAAGGGTTTGACGACATACCAGTCTGAATTGCCTGCGGTGCGATCCATCAGGTCAACAGCGCTTTGCCCTTTCGCAATCGCTGTGTCTTCCCAACCGCCTGCGAAATTGAATCGGAGACCAGGCAACGGTTCCCATGTCGCCTCCAACTCGGCACCCTTGGCATGAGCGTCGAAATTCCGGTTGATCGCCGTTCGATCGACGATCTCGGAGACCTGGTAGTTCTCATAATTATAGTAGAACAAATTGCCGTTCAGCGTGAGCGCGCCATCCAGCAGGGTGTTCTTGGTACCGAGTTCGAACGCATCGATAAATTCCGGCTTAAACGTCAAAGGATGTGTCGGTTGTGGATTGACGCCACTGCCTATGGTGACTGCAAGGGCGGAGAAGATTGCACCCGGGGGGTTTGCTCCACCAGCTTTGTAGCCATGCGCATATGACCCGTAGATCAAAGTCTGATCGGTAAAGGCGAGCTTCGGAGTCCAGTTGGCTACGGCACGCCCGGTGAACTGATCCCATTGCTGATTGACGACACCTGCAACCGGATATCCCCACCCCGATGACACAAGCCAACTCGGGATCAGCGGGAAGTGCTTCTGATCCTCGGTCCACCTCAAGCCTGCCACGAGTTTCAGGCTGCGGAATATATTATAATTTGCTTCACCGAACGCGGCGTAGGAATTCAGTACATACGGATTCTTGCTTAGGAAATAATTGTGTCCGTTGTCGTTGAGATGCCCTAACGGATTGGGATCGATATAGCCGTAAGTGATGCTCGCGGGAACATTCGGGTTGTTATATTGGAAGCCGTTCGCCAACGTGCACGAATTGTCCGAGACACCGGGAATCCAGGGGTTGGTCGCGCTATAGGCGCAACTTGAGCCAATCGGGCTGGCGCCCGGAGGATCGGCAGCGATGATCTGCGTAAACGCATTGCTAAAGACGTAGTAATTTTCCTGCGTCTCATAGTGCAGATAATTTCCGCCTGCGCTGAAATTGAACGGCCCGGAAAAGTTAGACGCCAGCCGGAATTCTTGGCTCAACTGCCAGGCATGTTCCTGTGAAAGGTCTTCCACGATAAGCCGGTCAGAACAACCAAGCTGCGGATCACAGAACACGCCCTGCGCATCGACCTTATTGCTGTCATCGAAGCCTGCACTGGGACCAAACAAACCTGGATTTGCACCAAACCGATTGTAGTCTTCGGCCGAGTATAGGAAATCGTGGCTGAACCCGGTTTGCGATGTGAATGTAAGCGCTGGGGTTAGCGTATAGTCGGCATTCAATTCAACGACGTCGTTCTTCGCTTTGTAGATTGGATCAATCGACGAATCGATTATCCGCAAATTTCGCGACTGAGCGACGTTTGGGTAAGGCTCTACCAACGTAGCATGAGCATTAAAGACGGTCTGCAGGCCTAGAACATAAGGCAACGCGAAACTCAACGGAGTTTCAAATGATTCAGGCGAATACAGTGACGCTGGCTTGCAACCCTGAAGAAAAGTATTGCCAAACGAAGCCAAGGCGGTGGACGCAAATGGCCTTTGCACGCCCGCAACTGTAACACCGCCGGTCGGTGTTCCATCTTGAGGACCATATGGATCGGGACCATAATCTGCTTTGCAAAGTTGTTTGGCGCTTCGGATACGATCGTCATCTTCCGAAAAATGCTCCCAAACGAGATACATCTGAAGATTTTCGGTTGGCTTCAGACCGATTGTAAGACGGCCCGACCAAAGATCGCGGCCGTCGATCCGGTTGTCGTTGAAGGTGTTGAACGAATAGCCCTGACGCTTGGTCCATTCGCCAGCCAGCCGGATGTCGAGGCGATCATCGACGATGGGAAGGTTTATCATGCCTTCGAAACGCTTCTGGTGATAATTTCCAAGCTCGGCAGATGCCATGGCCTCGAACTGATCGCCGGGCTTGGCAGTGGTAAGATTGACCACACCGGCTGTCGCGTTTCGTCCATAGAGCGTACCTTGCGGGCCACGCAGAACCTCGACCTGCCCAACATCGTAGAATTCCTGCTCGAAGAAATGGTTGCGGATGAACGGAATGTCGTTCAGCGCAACGGCCACAGCAGGATCGGTCGTCACCGAGATCGCCTGAGTGCCGATCCCGCGAATCTGGATGCTGTAACCGCTGAAATTGGTTTTGGTGAAGGTCATGTTCGGAACTTGTTTGATCAGGTCCGGGCCACCATTGGTCTGGCTGGCGGTCAGTTGTTCCTGGCTAAGCGCGGTGATCGCAATGGGGACGCTTTGCACATCCGCACCGCCGAGCTTTGACGAAGTCACCGTCACAGTTTCCACCGCCCCGCGCGCAGGTGGCGCGGCTTGAGCGAGTTGCATGATCGGAAGATCGAGGCTCGAACTCCTAGAGCTGGAACCGACAATTTCAACCACGCCAGACGGACTGGGATTTGCCGAAAGCCCAGTCCCCTTCAATATTCGAGACAGTGCATCCGGCGCAGAGAAATCGCCTCTCACACCGGAGGACTGGATGTTTTTGACTGCCCCCGCAGACACGACAATCGACACACCGGATTGCGCGGAGTAGGCATCTAACGCAGCCGCAAGATCGCCGCGCGGAATATCAAATGGTGCGGCCCAGCTATTTGATGCCAGAATAACGGCGCAAGAGGCGCCTGCGAGCAATTGGCCTATCAGTGACTGGCGTTTCATAATCCCCCCGTACATTAGTCGTGCCTGTTCAATCCTCGCCACGCGTCAGCGCGCAAAAACGATCTCGCTGCCGCGCTTCTTTGTCTGAAGTCCGAAAATGTTTCTCGCCATGCGGGCGAATTCTTCAAGATCGTTTGCCGGAAGCGTGCCGTTGATCCGCTCCTGGCCCGCGCGCGAATCTTCGATGACGATCTTCGTCTCGTTGTAGCGATTGAATTCGCTCGCGGCTTCGAGCAAGGACGTTTCGTGGAACACGAGCATTCCGCGTCGCCAGGCGAGCGCTGTTGCAAGGCTCGGCATAGGCTGCTTTTTCACAGAAACACCGCCTTCGGTCGCCAGCAGAACTTCACCGGGCGCAAGCGTGCGCTGGTCCTGGGGCGCGCCACCTTTGGGTTCGAACCGGATGCTGCCTTCGACGAGCGTGACCTGAAGCCCTGCTCCGTCGGCGCGCACCGAGAATTTTGTGCCGAGGTCTACCAACCGATTGCCGGCCGCCACAACGACGAACGGATGCTGGGCGTCATGACGAACCCCGAAGAACGCTTCGCCTCGGTCGAGTTGCACGAGCCGCTGGCTGCGATCCCGCAACACACGCACGACCGTGTTCGTGTTCAACTCGATACGCGAGCCATCGTGCAAGGTCAAAGTTTCTCGTCCACCAACCGTCGTGGCGTAGGTGTCGTAGCCAGGCATCAGGAGATAGGCGGCGCCTGCTCCGGTCATAGCGATCAACAGGCTTAGAAAGCCTGCAACCTTGAGACGGTGTTTCCAATCCGCCCGATGATAGGTCGCCCGGATGGGATTTTCTGCGTGGCGAAGTGCGGCCAGCCGCGCCGTCCGCCGCCAGCTCGCGTTGAGCCGGATGTAGGCAACACGATGCGCCGAAGACTCGCTTAGCCACGCCTCCAACTCGCCTTCGTGTTCCGGTGTCCATGACGCCAAATCCCTGCTCTCGACGAACGCAGCAGCGCGCATATCGATGGCATCACGCGGCGTTTCTGCTGGCCAGGTTTCGCCCGCGTCGTTCACGTCTTCCTCCGGATGTTCGCGGGCTCGCCATGGAGTGTGTCGGCCAACGCACAGATCGCGCGCGACAGGTAGCGGGTAACGCTCGTCTCGGTGATTCCCATGCGGACCGCGATTTCCGGGCGCGACAAGCCATGAATACGCCGCAACACGATCGCCTCGCGGCATTTGGGCGGCAGCCGGTCAAGCGCAGCTTGAAGATGGCGAAGCTCGTCGCGACCCAGCGCGATCCGGTCTGGCCCTGGCGTGTCGGCCGCCACGCCCAGATCGTCGAAATTCGAGGCCGCGGCAATGGGAATGACGCGATCATGCCGTGCTTTGTCGACAAGGAGATTGCGCGCTGTCCAGATGACGAATTTGGCCGCACTTTCCGGGATGGATTTAAGAGCGCTTTCGTAAACGCGCACATAGACGTCCTGGCGGAAATCCGCGATGTCGCTGGGATTGCGCCAATTGCGTTCCAGGTATTGCATCAGCAACCCTTCCAGCGGCAGGACTTCGCGCTCAAACCAATCGTCCGCCGCAGACACAGCCGTTCCTTTGGCGGCGCCTGGAAGCGACGCCGCTGCTGCGGATTGATGGTCCGTTTTCCTGTCCATCCCCTGCCTTCTCCCCGACGATCGGGAAACTAGAACGTGGGGCACACCCTATTGGCGGATGAACCCGGCAAATGCGGACAATGAAAAATCAAAGTTTGGTGCTCCGTCGGGCCTCATCGGGCCGCGCGGCCTGGTGGACCCCGACGTACGGGCGATCAGACCGGCCTATTTATGATAGCGCCAGATGCGGCGCTCGTGGAAAGAAGCTAAACGCGCTGTCGTTAAGGCTTGCGTGTGCAATAAAATTGCGGGCTGACTCAACCGTGGATGAGTCAGCCAAATTTCCTCATCAGATCAAGGAAGTGGTTGGCGCGTTGCCTCCGCGATGGGAAGGCATTTCCGAAGGCAGCCCTGAGGTATTCTGCAGTAGCAGAAAGGGCGGCGGATTGCTCCGCCGCCCTTTCGCTGCATTATGTCCCTACCACTTCCTATCCACCAAGATGCGGTGATGGGCCTGACCGAGCGGTGGCGAGGTTGGTGGCTGTCCCCAATGATGATGATGATCTCAGCGGGGTCCAGCGATGTGGCCCCAAGCATCGGAAGAGGAGACAGCCATGGAACATTATGCAGGGATCGATGTGTCGTTGGAAGCATCGAGTGTGTGCGTGGTGGATGGAAGTGGCAGGATCTTGCGCGAAGCGAAGGTAGCTAGCGAGCCGGATGCGTTGGCGTTGTTCTTCAGGGAACTGAACTGCGCGGTGACGCGGATCGGGATAGAAGCCTGTCCGCTGTCGCAGTGGCTGCACGCCGGCTTGTCGGCGGCAGGCTTTGCGGTGGTGCTGCTGGAGGTGCGTCACGTCAAGGCGGCGATCTCTGCGATGGCGGTGAAGACCGACCGCAACGATGCACGCGGGATTGCCCAACTGCTGCGGATGGGTTGGTACCGGCCGGTGCATTGCAAGTCGCAGCCTTCGCAGGATGTGCGCGCCCTTCTGACGGCGCGCAAGCAATTGCTGGTCAAGGCGATCGATGTGGAGTTGTGCCTTCGCGGGCTGTTACGAGGCTATGGATTGAAGATGGGGGTGACCACGGCCCCGCGCTTTGCGGGCCGCGTTCGCGAACTCACCGCCGGCCATCCGGTACTCGAACCGTTGGGCGAGACGATGCTGCGGGCGCGCGATGTCCTGCGCAGGGAGATCGCTGTGCTGCATCGCCAGTTGTTGACAATCGCACGCAGCGACGGTGTTTGCCGGCATCTGATGACGGTACCCGGCGTGGGCGCCTTGACGGCACTGACCTTCAAGACTGCGGTCGACGATCCCACACGCTTTACCTCGTCGAAGCGGTTGGGCGCGCATTTTGGCCTGACGCCGCGGAAGTATCAGTCCGGCACGGTCGACGTCACCGGCCGCATCACCAAGGCAGGTGACGCCATGGTGCGCAGCGCGCTCTACGAAGCAGCCCATTGCATGCTCACACGCGCGAAGAGCTTCTCCAGTTTGAAGCGCTGGGCGATGGCGATCGCCAAACGCCGAGGTATGGGGCGCGCCACCGTGGCTTTGGCCAGGAAGCTCGCCATCGTGCTGCATCGCATGTGGATCAACGGCACCGACTTCCGCTTCGGCAAGGAGCAGGCCGCAACCGCATAAGCAATCGGGCAACGCGCGGAGTCTGTTGCCCGCCCCCTCTCCCGTCGCCGGGAGCGCGAAGCCGGTGAAGCCGCAGTATTGGGTGTGCATCCCACTGAGGAACAGCACGTCATCCTAGATAGGCTCCCGACTTCCTCCCATCGCATCATGTGGCGGCCGCGTGCCGACCACGTACGGAAGCCTGATACCGGCGGCGAGAGAACAGGACGGAGCCTTGACTCCTCATGGCCCATTACGGAAACCCGATGCTGATGGTAGCGAAGGGGCCATAGAAATTGCGGTTCGCCGCGTCGCGCGCATCGATGCCGACATCGGTGGCGTTGAAGAAGAAGTCGCCGCGATAGCCGAGGCTGAACTTGGCGTTGGTGAACTTCAGCGAGAGGCCCGCGAACCCGCCGACATTGGGGATGAAGACCGAGCGCGAACGATCATGGCTGGTCGCATGGGCGTAATGTCTCGCGACCTGCACGTTGACGTTATGGTTGAGATAATTGCCCGTCGTGTTGTGATCTTCCTGCACGCGTTGACGGCCGAACAACGCCGCCGCGTTCACGCCCCAATCGACAGCGACCGACATATGCTCGCTGTTTCCGGCGAGCGGCATGGAAGCCTCCCAGGAGAGTGATGGGCCTATGGCGTGTGTGCTGCGCGTGGCGTGCAGGACCGCGGTGTAGGTCTGGCGGTACGGATTGCGGCCCGTGCCGTGATATTTCGGCAGGATGGTCTTGGGAACCACGGGGCCGAAGCCATACACCGGCCGCGCGTGGAGCGTGGTATCCGATCGCGACGTGAACTGCGCAAATCTCACGCCCGCACTGACGACCGAACTTGCGTGTCCTCCGAACAGGCCGAGGCCCACATCCTTACCTGCCTGGAAATCCAGCACGGAATGAGAATCGCCAGACTTCGACTGGCCATCGCCGAAGTTCTTTTTTGCAGGTCTGACGACAGCGCCGGTTACGTTGATGAGGTGCTCGACGAAGGATGGCAGACCCGGCGTTTCATAGTGCCGATGCCGGGCGTTCTTGACCTGGCCATACCGGATCGTGGCCGAAAATATCCAATCGGAACCTTTCGGTTCGAAACTTATCCTGCCATCCAACCCCGGACTGTAGCGTGATGGACGCTGGGCGCCGACCATCGCATTCAACACCGCGGGCTTTCCAAAGCTGAAGAATGGCGGTGCGAAGATCGACTGTTCGGTGTCCAGTCGTTCGAGCTGGCCGCCCAATTCGATCCAGACGGTGGGCTTGTCTTCATCCGGCGACGCCAGCGCGTTTGGCGACGCGCAGACCGTTCCCAGCAACGCCAGCAGAGATACATTCGTCAGAAGATTGCGGCGGAAATCTTCGCCCCGGCTCGTCGCGTTTATCAATTCGCTCATTGGTTCCCCCTTACCAATTCTTCGTGACGCGGATGCCCATCAACTTGGGATCGGTCAGGAACACGTTGGTCGTGAGCCCACTGTCATCCGAGTTGAGGAAGGCGCCGGTGATGGCTGTCGTGTTGAACACGTTCTTGTCGTAGACCATCACCTGCCAGCCGCCCTGGTTGGTGAAGATGAAGGTCAAGTTCATCGTCGCGTAGCCATGCAGCTTGTCGTATGCGTTGTCGTTGAACACCCGCCACCACGAGCTATCCTGATAATATCCATCGGCGCGCACGGTTCCGGCCCAATCGGACGTGATCGGTATGGAATATTGTGCGCCCAACGATGCAGTGAAGGGCGGCGCGTTCGGAAGTTTGTTGCCGCTCAGATCCTTAGAAAATCCCGCGCCATTGTTCGGGGCCGTCGAAGGGTCATATCCGGGATAGCCTGCGGGGATAGTGAGCCCGAGACCGGGCGCCACGGCGGTGGGATTGGCTTGATAGGGAAGCGCGGTAATCGGATCGAGGTGGAGATTATACGCGTAGGCGCACGGGCTGGTGGCATCTCCTTGTTGAGAGAGAGAACCGACTGCATATCCTATGTGCTCGGCGACATAGGTCGGGAAAATGCAGTTCGAAGCTTCGTTCACGAAGGGCTTGTGGACATACCAGCCCGGCACGCCCGCGGTGCGATCCATCAGATCGACGGCGCTTTGCCCCCTGGCAACGGCGGTATCTTCCCAACCGCCGCCGAAATTGAACCGCAGGCCCGGCAGCGGCTCCCACGTCGCTTCCAGTTCGGCACCTTTGGCATGGGCGTCGAAATTCTGATTGATCGACGTGCGGTCGACGATTTCGGAGACCTGATAGTTCTCGTAATTGTAGTAGAACAGATTGCCATTCAACGTCAGTGCGCCATCGAACAATGTGTTCTTGGTGCCAAGTTCGAACGCATCGATGAATTCCGGCTTGAAAGTGAGCGGGTGAACGGGTTGCGCGCTGACACCTACTGGAACACTGAAGCTTTGGGAGAAAATCGCGCCAGGTGGATTTGCGCCCCCCGCCTTGTAACCATGTGCGTAAGAGCCATAGATCAGGGTCTGGTCCGTAAACTTGAGCTTCGGCGTCCAGTTGGCGACGGCGCGGCCAGTGAACTGATCCCACTGCTGGTTGACGACCCCCGAAACCGGATATCCCCAACCGCTGGACACAAGCCAACTCGGAATCAGGGGGAAATGTTTCTGGTCTTCCGTCCAACGCAACCCTGCGGTCAGCTTCAGATTGCTGAGGACGTTATAGTTGGCCTCGCCGAACGCGGCATAGGAATTGAGCACGTACGGGTTCTTGCTGAGAAAGTAATTGTGTCCATTGTCGTTGAGGCCGCTGAGAGAATTGGGATCGATATATCCGTTGGTTATCGATGCAGGCTTGGCGGGGTCGTTAAATTGAAAACCATTGGGGAGTTTGGCCGAGTTATCGCTAACACCGGGAATCCAAGGGCCCGCGGTGCTGTCCAGCGTTATCAAGGTGAAGACATTGCTGAAGACGTAATAATTTTCCTGTGTCTCGTAGTGAAGATAGTTGCCGCCCGCGCTGAAATTGAACGGCCCGGAGAAATTCGACGCCAGCCGGAATTCCTGACTTAACTGCCAGGCATGTTCTTGGGATAGATCTTCGACAATCAGCCGGTCGGAACAACCAAGTTGCGGATCGCAGAAAACGCCCTGCGGGGTAATAGCTGTGGTGCTGAACAGGCCGGAATTTGCGCCAAAGCGGTTGTAATCCTCGGCCGAGTACAGGAAGTCGTGACTGAACCCCGTTTGCGAGGTGAAGGTAAGAGCGGGCGTCAGCGCATAATCGCTATTCAACTCGACGACATCGTTCTTCGACTTGTAGATCGGATCGATCGAAGAATTTATTTCCCTTAGATTCTGCGATTGCGCCACATTATCGTAAGGATCGCTCTCTCGCGACGGAGTACCAGCCAAAGTGTTGAATCCGATAATATAGGGTAATCCAAAACTCAACGGGGCTTGGAAAGATTCCGGTGAATAGAGGGACGCCGGCTTGCAACCTTGGAGCCAATAGTCGCCGTAGTAGGCAAAGGCACTCGTACCCAAAGCTTCGACCTGGCTCCCTATAGTTACGCTTGGAACATTGGCCGAACCAAAGCCCCCTCCCGGGTTATAACCCGGGCCGTAATCGGTCTTGCAAAGCTGCTTAGAACTTCTGATGCGGTCATCGTCTTCAGAAAAGTGTTCCCAGACGAGATATATCTGCAGGTTCTCGGTCGGCTTCAGCCCGATGGTGAGACGGCTGGACCACAGGTCGCGGCCGTCGATGCGGCTGTCGGTGAAATCGTTGAAGGAATAGCCCTGGCGTTTGGTCCATTCGCCCGCCAGGCGAATGTCGACGCGGTCGTCGACGACTGGGATGTTCACCATTCCTTCGAAGCGGCGCTGCTGATAGTTGCCGAGTTCACCCGATGCCATCGCTTCGAACTGATCGGTCGGTTTGGCGGAGGTCAAGTTCACCACGCCAGCTGTTGCGTTGCGGCCATAGAGCGTGCCTTGGGGGCCGCGCAAAACTTCGACTTGCGCGGTGTCGTAAAATTCTTGTTCGAAGAAGTGGTTGCGGATAAACGGGATGTCGTTCATCGCGACCGCCACGGCCGGATCGGTGGTCACCGAAATCGCTTGTGTGCCGATGCCGCGGATCTGAATTGAATAGCCGCTGAAATTCGTCTTGGTGAACGTCATGTTCGGCACCTGCTTGATCAGGTCCGGGCCGCCATTGGTCTGGGTGGCGGTCAATTGCTCCTGCGACAATGCGGTGATTGCAATCGGCACCGATTGCACATCCGCACCGCCGAGTTTCGACGAGGTGACCGTCACTGTTTCGACTGCCGAACGCGGTATCTGCGTGGCCTGCGCAAGTTGAATCGGAGCCACATCATAAGGCGTGGCCTGAGATGTTTGGCGAACCACTACAACTGTTCCATCGGCATGGCGCCGAGGAACAAAGCCGGTGCCGCTCAAGATGCGAGAGAGTGCCGTATCGGGAGAGAGATTTCCGGAAGCTCCATTGGTGTGAACACCTTCGAGCGCATTCTCCGGATAAAGCACATCGATACCGGTCTGCTGCGCGTAGACATCAAGCGCGCTTCTGAGATCGCCCCCTGATATATTGAATTGACCGGCGGATGCGAGCGGGATGAAACTCAACCCCATCGCCGTTCCGGCGAGCAAGCGACTAAAAAATTTCAAGTTCGGCATTTCCCCCTCCAGTCGGCCAGGCGGCCGCTTTCCTCAACGCGAGATCACGATCTCGTCGCCACGATCTTCAATATGCACTCCAAAGGAATCCTGGGCTGCTTCAGCAAACGCCATGACGTTGGAGATCTGAAACGTTCCGCCGATCATCAAATGGCCGATTCGCGGATCGGCGATGATCAGCTTCTTGCCGCCGTAGCGATTGATCTGGGCAGCGGCATCGATCAACGAAGTGCGATGAAATACAAGAACACCGCGCCGCCAGCCCAACTCTTCATTCAGGGTGCGAACAGGCGCTTTCAAAACGGATATCGATGACGCATCGGCCACCGCAACATCGCCCGCCGTCAGCTTTTTTGCAGCAGATGGAGCGTTGGTATCCGAGGCATAAAGCTCAACTCCACCTTCGACCACGGCCACACGGAGTTTCCCGGCGTTACGGCGCACAACGAATCTCGTTCCGACGTCAACGATGCGGCGCTTGTCCGCGAACACCACAAAAGGATGGAGTGGATCGTGCACAACCTGGAAATAGGCCTCACCTTTTTCGAGCCAGACCTCGCGGCGCCCATCGCGAGACGCCATCCGCAACACCGTGTCGGTGTTGAGCTCGATCTGAGACCCGTCTTTGAGCGTCAATATTTCGTGTGCGCCGACGGGTGTTGCGTAGGTCGTTCTACCCAGGTCGCGCGCATACCAATATCCGCCTGCGGCCACACCTGCGACCATCAAGATCGCGACGGCCACGCGACCCGTTGTCGAAAGTGCCGGCCTGCCGCATTCCGGCCGAACTGCCGTGGACTCCGGCCGTTTGAGCGCAGCCAGCCGCGTCGTACGCTGCCAACCAAAATCAAGCCGGACAAATGTCACACGGTGGGCGGGCGATTCATTCAACCACGCGTCGAGCGCTGCCTCATCGGCTTGCGTCCAATCGTCAAAATCTCGACGCTGAATCCAGGCCGCAGCCTGCATTCCGATACCATGCGCATCGAATTCCTGCGGCGCCACGGAGTCTGTGCCGCTCATGGCTTTCTCCTGACATTTGGCGGTTCTCCATAGAGAATGTCCGCCAGCGCATAGATACCTTCAGTGAGATATTGGCCGACGGAGATCTCCGCGATGCCCATACGGGCGGCGATTTCCGATTTGGAAAGGCCCTGAATGCGGCCCAACACCACGGCCTCACGACAGCGCGGCGTCAATCGATCCAATGCGGCCTGTAGTCGGCGCAATTCATCGCGCGCGCCCACAATCCGATCGGGCCCCGGTGCTTCGACCGCTATGTCAAGTGCCTCCATGTCGGCGGCCGCTTCGATGGGAATGACCTGCTCGTGACGCACGCGGTCGATCAGCAGGTTGCGCGCCGTGGTAAACACGAATTGCCTCGTGTGTTCCGGAGTGGCCTTGAGCGCGGCCGTGTAAACGCGGATATAGACCTCCTGGCGGAGGTCGGCGATATCGCTTGCGTTTCGCCAGTTGTGTTCGAGGTATTGCATCAGCGACGCCTCAAGCGGCAACACCTCACGCCCAAACCACTCCTTCGCCCGCGAAACAGCAGATGCTGCATCGGACGGTGGCTCATCCGCGTTCATGCGACCGATTTCAAAACTTTCGACCATCCCCTGCCATTTCCCTTGGATGGGTTCGTAACGTGGGGCTCATCTATTCAGACGGCCCTGCCCGGGAATTCGAGTAAAGGAATTCGCGAAAGTCGAAGAAAATCGACCACCACTCCAGGAGCGATATATTGTTGCTCAACCGAAGAGAGAACGGCGCGACGACCAGACGGCCTCGGTGTTGCAGGATTCCCCTGCATTTCCGGGAGCTTGCCGATGTCCAAAATGGCAATGGGCTTGGAACAGAAATTTTTCTGCTGTTACTCGGCGCTATTCGCGCCTTTTTGACGCGCGGAGGTCCATTGGCAGACCACTCGCGCGACTTTCATCGCTCATATTTCAATAGGAGGGAAACGGCGCGAAATGATAAGTAAGTTGTTGAACTTGTTTAAAAAAATTCTTGGCGGACTTCCTTGAGGCTTTTTCCGTGCAGACGCTTTCAGGAGTGCAAATTTCCTCTGACTCCTACGGCAGTGGCAGCAATGCAACACGCCTGCCGCCACTGCAAAGACTTTCGTGCCTTACCTGCTCCTATCCACCCAACCCGATGCTGACCGTGGCGAAGGGGCCGTAGAAATTTCGATTGGCTGCATCGCGCGCGTCCAGCCCGCTGTCGGTTGCATTGAAAAAGAAGTCACCACGATAGCCGAGGCTGACCTTGGCGTTGGGAAATTTCAGCGAGACACCGGCGAACCCACCGACATTCGGAATCAACATAGACTTTGTCCGAGCATGATCGGCTCCATGCGCGTAGCTGTGTGTGTGTTTGACATTGCTCAGGAAATAAGCGCCATACCCTGTTGTGCGGTGCCCCTCGGCAGTCTGCTGTTTACCGAACAGAAGCGCTCCGGTTAAGCCCCAGTCGAAGGCCATCGTTAGGCCTTCACGACTTCCTGCAACCGGGAGGGACGCATCCCATGAGACAGAGGGTCCAACGCCATGCGAGTGTCGCGTGGTGTGCACGGTCGCGGCATATGTTGCAGAAAATGGATGATGAATGGAGTGATACTTATGCAGAATACTCGTCTTATATTGTATCGCCGCTGCATAGCCTAAGACGGGCCGCGCGTGCAGCGTAGCATCCGAGCTAGAAGTGAATTGGGCATATCTCACGCCAACACTGATGACCGAATTCCCTCCCATTCCGAACAATCCAAGGCCAACGTCTTTGCCAACCTGAAAATCGAGCAGGAAATGAGATTCTGCAAAGTTCGATTGACCATCACCGTAATTCCGGCGGACAGGCTTGTTTACGACTGGCTTCAAATTCGAAGTATTAAAAACAGTCGGGAGCCCCGGCGTCTGATAGTGCAAATGCCTCGCATTTTTGGTTCGGCCATATCGAACAGCCGCCGACAGAACCCAATCGGTGGCTTCGGGCACAATGGTTATCTTGCCGTCGGCGCCGTTGCTGTACCGCGACGGGCGCTGGGAATCGACCAGTGTGTTCAGGACCGGTGGGATCGCCAAGTTAAAGAATGGTGGATTCAAGATCGTCTGCGGAGTATCCACTCGTTCGAGTTGACCGCCAAGTTCGATCCAGACGGAGGGTCGCTCCTCGTCGGCTGCCGCCAGCGCACCAGGCGATGCCAAGATAGCACTGAGAAGTGCAAGCCCGGACGTGTTGGACAGCAAAGCGTTCAGGAAGCGCAGGCTTTGCTTCTGTATGTTTATCAGTTCGCTCATCGGTTCCCCCTTACCAGTTCTTCGTGACGCGGATGCCGATCAGGTTTGGATCGGTCAGAAAGACGTTTGTCGTCAGGTCCGAATCATCGCTGTTGAGGAAAGCGCCGGTGATCGCCGTCGTGTTGAAGACGTTCTTGTCGTAAAGCATCACCTGCCAACCGCTTTGGTTGGTGAGGATCAGAGTCAGATTGACGTTCGAGTAGGCATGCAGCTTGTCGTAAGACAGATCATTGAAAACGCGCCACCACGAAGCATCCTGCCAATAGAGGTCGCCACGCAGCGTCCCCGCCCAATCCGATGACAACGGCACGGAATATTGCGCTCCGAACGACAGCGTCCAGGGCGGTGCATTCGGAAGGCTGTTACCGCCCAGATCCTTTGAGAAGCCCGCTCCATCATTCGGCGCCGTCGCCGGATTGAACCCGATATAGGTCCCGACCGGAATATTCTGATCGAGAGGCCCAGGCGGATTGGCGACATAAGGCTTCTGCGTGAGTGGATCGTCGTTCAGAAGATAGGCGTAGCTGCAAAAGCTGACGACGTTGCGGCCGACGCCGCTTGGCGAGCCCATGAATATCCACTTCGCGACATATTCCGGGAAGATGCAGTTGGAGGCCTCGTTGACAAACGGCCTGACGATATACCAGTCCGAATGACCGGCCGTGCGATCCATCAGATCAACGGCGCTCTCGCCATTCGCAATGGCTGTGCTCTCCCAACCACCAGCAAAGTTGAATCTCAACCCGGGAACGGGCTCCCATGTCGCTTCCAGCTCGGCACCCTTGGCATGGGCATCGAAATTGCGATTGATTGCCGTGCGATCGACGATCTCGGAGACCTGATAGTTCTCGTAATTGTAGTAGAACAGACCTCCGTTCAGTGTCAGTGCGCCGTCCAGCAGCGTATTCTTTGTGCCCAATTCAAATGCGTCGACAAACTCCGGTTTGAAGGTCAGCGGGTGTACGGGCGATACGTTGCGGGCAACCGACGTAACACCGCCCAACGAAGCCGGAGAAACATATCCGGGCGGGTTGGCGCCGCCGGCCTTGTAACCGTGTGAATAGGAGCCATAAATCAGTGTCTGATCGGTAAATGCGAGCCGTGGCGTCCAATTCGCGACAGCGCGCCCCGTAAACTGATCCCATTGCTGGTTTATGATGCCGGTGATCGGATAACCCCACCCCTCGGTTACAAGCCAGCTTGGAATAAGAGGAAAATGTTTCTGGTCCTCTGTCCACCGCAGCCCTGTGATCAGCTTGAGGTTGCTCAAGATATTGTAATAGGCCTCTCCAAATGCGGCATAAGAATTGAGCACATAAGGGTTGTCGCTGCGGAAATAGTTGTGCCCGTTACCGTTGAGATGGTCGATCGGATTTGGATCGATATAGCCTGTTGTTATAGTCGGCTGAATCGTTGGGTCGTTATATTGAAAGCCGTTGGTGAGTGTGAAGGAATTGTCCGACACGCCGGGTATCCAGGGATGGCTGGGCGTAGCGTTGGAGGTGATCAGCGTCAGGAAGTTACTGAATACGTAGTAATTCTCTTCCGTCTCATAGTGCAGATAATTGCCGCCGACGCTGAAATTGAAAGGGCCGGAGAAACTCGAGGCGAGGCGGAATTCCTGACTGAATTGCCAGGCATGTTCTTCCGAAAGATCTTCCGCGATAAAACGATTTGAACAGCCGAGTTGTGGGTCGCAAAACTCGCCGTTGGCGTTGATTTCCTGTGTTCCAGTTGGTCCGAATATCGATGAGATCGTGAACACATTCGGGGCGGAGCCAAATCGATTGTAATCTTCAGCTGAAAAGAGAAAATCGTGGCTGAATGCGGTTTGGGAAGTGAATGTCAACGCAGGGCTTAATGTATAGTCCGCGTTCAACTCGACGACGTCATTCTTTGCTTTGTATTCGGGATCAAGCGAAGAATTTATCACATGCAGATTGGACGATTGTACACCGTCGTTTGGAAAAGGCGGGTTGCTGCCGTTTGCTTTGTTCACACCTATCAACCCGGCATAAAATGGCAAGGAGTCGCCCGGCGGCACTTCGAAGGCGTCCGACGAATAAAGAGACGTCGCCTTGCAGCCCTGACTCAAGTTATTGCCGCCGTTGGGCGGGAAATCGAGGGCGTTACCGCCGGCACCACTGAATACCTTCGGAATGCCATCGATGGATCCGGGCCCTGGGTCTGTCTTGCAAAGCTGTTTGGAACTTCTCAGACGATTGTCGTCTTCGGAGAAATGTTCCCATACGAAATACATCTGAAGGTGTTCGGTCGGCTTCATACCGATTGTCAGGCGGCCCGACCAAAGATCGCGCCCATCGATGCGGTTGTCGTTATATTCGTTGAAAGAATAGCCCTGCCGCTTCGTCCATTCTCCAGCAAGCCTCACGTCGAAGCGATCATCGACGATGGGCAGATTCACCATGCCTTCAAAGCGCCGTTGCTGATAGTTTCCGATCTCGGCGGATGCCATTGCTTCGAATTGATCGGTGGGTTTGGCGGTGGTCAGATTGACAACGCCGCCGGTGGCATTTCGGCCATAAAGCGTTCCTTGTGGGCCGCGCAACACTTCCACTTGGCCAACATCGTAGAATTCCTGCTCGAAGAAATGATTGCGGATAAACGGCGTATCATTCATCGCCACGGCTACCGCTGGATCGGTGGTCACGGAGATCGCCTGGGTGCCGATGCCGCGAATATTGATGCTGTAACCGCTGAAATTCGTTTTCGTGAACGTCATGTTCGGCACCTGCTTGATCAGGTCCGGCCCACCATTGGTCTGGCTTGCGGTCAATTGCTCCTGGCTCAGCGCGGTAATCGAGATTGGAATGCTTTGCACATCCGCGCCACCCAGTTTCGATGAAGTGACAGTCACAGTCTCCACCGCGCTGCGGGGGGCGGGTGATGCTTGGGCAAGTTGAATATCGGAAATGGGTGTGGTGCTGCTCGACCGGTCACGAACGATTGCCACTGCTCCGGCATCTCGATGGATGGTGAATCCGGTGCCTCTCAGGATCTGTACCAATGCTTCATCGGCGGATAACTGGCCCGATGCGCCTCTGGTCTTGGTTCCCCTGAGCGCGTCTTCTGAGACGATCAGTTCCACACCCGTCTGCGCTGTATACGCGTCCAATGCCGCTGCGAGATCGCCGGAACGTATTTCAAAACTCGCGGCCTGAGCACCTGCCGCGCATAAGAGTGCGGTCGTCGCCAGCAATCCGGATTTGATGTGGACCGATCTGATCATTTAATCCCCCCTTCTCTATCGGCAGTTCGCAACTGCCCGAAAAGCTGTCGGCTACTTTGAAATCAGGATGTCGTTGCCGCGGCTCGCTGTTCTGAGGTCCAGCGCCTTTCCGGCAATACGCGCAAACCGCATGACGTCTGCCGTGCGGAACGTGCCGCGTATCTCGAGTTTGGCGACCGATGGGTCGTCGATCACGAGCTTGGCCGTGTTGTAGCGATTGAACTCGCTTGCGGCCTCCGCGAGTGTCGTATGGCGGAAGATCAGAACACCACGCCGCCACCCCAGATCGTTGGCGAGTTGCGGCGCTGCAGCCCTTTTCACCGAAACCGAGGTCGCTGTTGCGAACAGTGTCTCTCCAGGCCTAAGCACGACCGAACGCTTACCCATGTCGGGAATGGTCGCATCGAAGCGCGCCTTGCCCTCAATAAGCCCAACTTCGACATCGTCGGAATGCTGGCGAACGAAGAATTTCGTGCCGAGATCGGTGATCCGGCGATTGCCCATCGTGACAACGAAGGGCCGCGCGGCATCATGTGTAACCTGGAAATAAGCCTCGCCCTTGTCGAGGATGACGTCGCGCTGCCCGGCACTGGCCGCAACGCGCACAACCGTATCGGTGTTGAGTTCGATCTGCGAACCATCCGCCAACGTCAGCGTCTTATGGCCGCCGACCGGCGTGGTGTAGGTCGAATAATGCGGCGTGACGGAATACATCGTCGCCATAGCGACAATAGCAAGTACCGCAACGGAGGCCGCAATCGTCGCAAACCGGCGAAATCGATGGTCGGAAGGCGGATTCTGTGGCCTGAAGGGCCGCATTGCGGACAACACCTCCGTGCGTTTCCACCCGCTCTCCGCACGCCAATAGGCGATCAAATGCGCGGGCGATGCGTCCAGCCAAGCGTCCAACGCAGCTTGTTCATCTTCGCCCCACGCTTCATGATCGCGCTGCTCCAATAGCCAACCCACCGCACGGTCATGAACTTTCTCGGCTTCCGCCGGAGCAATGCCGAGGGGATCGCTCACAGCCCGGCCTCCGGCAGCTGCCCATGCAGGATATTGATGAGAAGCTTCGCGCCCTCCTCCAGATGAGCCTTGACCGTCAACTCCGAAATCCCCATGCGCAACGCAATCTCGCGGCGACTGAGACCTTCCACCTGCCTGAGTACCACCGCTTCCCGACAGCGCGGCGGAAGCCTGTCCAATGCTGCCTGCAGATGCCGCAACTCGTCCCTCGCGATGACGGCGCGATCCGGCAGCGGCGCATCGCTTGCCACGTCGATTTCGGCAAGGTCCGGTACGCCGTCGATCGGAATAATCCGCTCGCGCCGAAAGCGGTCGATCAGAAGATTTCGCGCTATCGCGAACACGAAAGGCTTCACGGGATCCGGGCGTTTGGTCTTGGCCGCCTCCAGAACCCGCATATAGACATCCTGGCGGAAGTCTGCGGCGTCAGCAGCGTGTCGCCAGCTGTGTTTCAGATATTCCATCAACGCCGGCTCCAGGGGTAAAACCTCGGATACGAACCATGTCTTCAGGTCGCGTATGCTCAAGGCCACACCCGGTGGGTGCGGATTGTCTGTTTCACGAATGGTCCTGGGTGTTTCCACCATCGCCCCGTCGCCGAGGTCACGGCCCCGCGCTACAATACTTCCAACGAAGCGGCGCGGCGTTCGGCCTAGTGAGGCCGACGTATTTCTATGAGATCTGAGATCCGGCTAGGGCAAGATTACTTCGCAGATGCAAAAAAGGCAGGGCGGCGGATCGCTCCGCCGCCCTTTTCAAGATATCAAGTCACGCCTTTATCCGCCCAAACCGATACTGATCGTGGCGAAGGGACCGTAGAAATTCTGGTTCGCTGCATCGCGGACTTCGATGCCGCTGTCGGTGGCATTAAAGAAGAAGTCGCCGCGATAGCCGAGGCTAACCTTGGCATTGGGGAATTTGAGCGAAATGTTGGCGTAGCCCCCAGCGTTCGGAATGATGATGGATCGCATACGGGCATGATCGGTCGCATGCATGTAGTTCCGCGCATGTGCGACAGTCCCGATAAAGTAGGCCGCGGCGCCGGTGGTGTTGTGAGATACCAAGCTGCGCTGGCGGCCAAACAGCAAAGCTCCGTTGGCACCCCAATCGAAAGCTACCGTCATGCTTTCGCCATCTCCAAGGACCGGCATGGATGCGTTCCAAGAGACCGAGGGACCGATGGCATGGGTACTACGTGTGGCATGAAAGGCCGCATTGTAGGTCTGGTGGAACGCCTTGTGGCCTTGATAATATTTTCCCAGCCGCGAATACCCTATTAACGGTCCATAGCCAACGACCGGTCGCGCATGCAGCGTGACGTCTGAGCGAGCCGTGAATTGGGTATATCTCACGCCGGCGCTAAAAATGGAGCTCGCGTCATTTCCCAACAGGCCAAGTCCGACATCCTTTCCGGCCTGAAAATCCAAAACGAAGTGCGACTCTGCGGAATGAGTCTGGCCATCACCGAACATCCTCAAGCTCGGCACGACGGGATTGGCATTTTTCACGCCGTTTTTGTAGTTGAAAAAGCTTGGAAGACCTGGTGTTTCGTAATGCAAGTGCCGCGGATTCTTGACCTGTCCATAACGAATAGCGGCCAACAGAACCCAATCAGATGCCTTGGGAACAATTGTTATCCTGCCTTCCCCGCCTATGCTGTAGCGAGAGGGACGCTGAGCATCGACCATCGTATTTGCAACGGTGGTCGGAGCCAAGTCAAAGAACGCAGGCGTGAAAACAGATTGCGCGGCATCTACACGTTCAAGCTGACCGCCAAGTTCTATCCAGACGGTAGACCGGTTCTCTTCCGCGGCCGAAGGCAATGCGTAGATCGTTCCCGCCAATGCGAGCAAGGAAACATTCGTCAATAGATTGTGACGGAAACTTTCCTGCCGCTTCTGGATGTTTATCAGTTCGTTCATCGGCTCCCCCTTACCAATTCTTCGTGACGCGGATGCCTATCAACTTGGGATCGGTCAGGAACACGTTGGTCGTGAGCCCGCTGTCATCCGAGTTGAGGAACGCGCCGGTGATGGCCGTCGTGTTGAACACGTTCTTGTCGTAGAGCATCACCTGCCAGCCCGATTGGCTGGTGAGGATGAAGGTGAGATTCATCGTGGCGTAGCCGTGCAGCTTGTCGTATTCCATGTCGTTGAAGACACGCCACCACGAACTATCCTGGTAATAACCATCGGCGCGCACGGTGCCCGCCCAATCTGAAGTCAGTGACATGGAATATTGCGCGCCTAGCGAAGCTGTGAAAGGAGGCGCATTGGGCAAGCTGTTGCCGCCCAGATTCTTGGAGAACCCGGCGCCGTTGTTCGGCGCAGTCGAAGGATCGAAACCGGGATATCCTACTGGAATACCTGGCCCCGCTGTTACAGTTGGGTTTGGTACATAAGGAAGGAGGGTGAGCGGATCATCGTGTAGATTATATGCCCAAGCGCAATAGCTGGTGGTGTTTCCGCTTTGCGATATACTCCCGACCCCGACCCCCTCCCATTTCGCGACATATGTTGGGAAAATGCAATTCGATGCCTCGTTGACGAATGGCTTACGGACATACCAATCCGGATTGCCTGCGGTGCGATCCATCAGATCGACCGCACTTTGGCCCTTGGCAATGGCGGTGTCTTCCCACCCACCACCGAAATTGAACCGCAAGCCTGGCAGCGGTT